>ENA-OQBJ01000019-OQBJ01000019.1-human-gut-metagenome-genome-assembly--contig:-NODE-19-length-69003-cov-2.438977_pt1 | contig 69003 bp, 84 predicted proteins | sample MGYA00242743_ERZ504545 | MGnify/ENA primary metagenome ERZ504545 (study PRJEB26092, sample SAMD00036252) | human gut metagenome | host: Homo sapiens | study: EMG produced TPA metagenomics assembly of... | reverse complement strand
CTGCGTATGAGGCGAAACAGCTATTCCAGCGAGTCAGGGGGTGTTTCTGGATTACCTGGTTCGGGATTACACTCTGGCAGCTCATATCCTATGAAAGAGTGTGAAATGGCTGGAGAACAAACGAGAGAGTTATCTGCAGCTGTTTGAAGAGATCGGGCGCTGGATGCGGCAATCAGTATTGCATCTTTTCGGAAAAGTCTTCCGTTTTATACTGAGCCGGAGTTTCATTCTGAAAGATCTGTACACATGGAAGAGATGTATCATCCTCTGATCGAAGAACCGGTGAGCAATTCCATGGACTGGAGTCGAAACTGTATTATCACAGGCAGCAATGCATCCGGAAAATCGACATGGATTAAGGCAGTGGCGATCAATCTCATTCTTGCCCAGACAATCTGTACCTGCACGGCAAAGCGGTTTCAGATGCATCCGGGACAGATTATGACTTCCATGGCAGTGAGGGATGACATCATGAAGGGGGAGAGTTATTTTCTGAAAGAAATGAAATATCTCAGAAGAATGCTGGAGAGCTTTTCAGAAGAGAAGCTGACGATCTGCATTATTGATGAGATCCTGAAAGGAACTAACACGAAAGAGCGAATTGCGGCATCCAAAGCGATTCTGGATTATATGCAGAGGCAGAATTGTCTTGTGATGGTTGCGTCCCATGATTATGAATTGACAGTATTGCTGGAAGGTACTTATGAAAACTATCATTTTACAGAGCGGATCGGAGAGGATGATATTTATTTTGATTACAGGCTGTATCCAGGAGCAGTAACATCCGGCAATGCGATCAAGCTGTTGAAATTCATGAAATTCCCGGAAGAGATTGTGACAGAAGCAAAGCAACAGGTTACAATGGGATTAGCAGATTTGCAGTAAAAATGCATAGAAAATAGAAAAAATATATATAAATCTAACAACAATAATAAAGAAAGTGTTAAAATTTTGTAAAAAATGAATTGACACCCGGCATGATATAACGTATAGTGACTTGTGTACATAATTCTGTGTCAAAATAAAAAAGGGAGGGAAAATTTATGAATCTTGACAAAATTTTTCACTTGAAAGAAAACAACACAAATGTCAAAACCGAGATTCTTGCCGGTGTCACAACATTTATGACAATGGCCTATATTCTGGCTGTAAACCCGAATATTCTGGCGGAGGCAGGAATGGATCACGGAGCGGTCTTTACAGCGACAGCTCTGGCAGCTTTCATCGGTACGTTATGTATGGCAATCTTTGCAAACTATCCGTTTGCACTGGCACCGGGAATGGGACTGAATGCGTACTTTGCATACACGGTTGTACTTCAGATGGGGTATTCCTGGAAGGTCGCACTGGCAGCAGTACTGGTAGAGGGTATTATCTTTATTCTGTTATCACTGCTGAGTGTGCGCGAGGCAATCTTTGATGCAATCCCGTATAATCTGAAAAAGGCGGTGTCGGTCGGAATCGGCCTGTTTATCGCATTTATCGGATTGCAAAATGCGAAGGTTGTGATCGGAGGCTCTACGCTTTTAAGTCTGTTCTCTTTAGATGGATACAATAAGAATCTGGCTGCGGCAGCAGGGGGCAAAGATTTCGTAGCGGCAAGCATGAATGATGTGGGGATCACAGTGCTGCTGGCAATCATCGGAATTATCATTACCGGAATCATGGTAGTCAAAAATGTAAAAGGAAATATTTTATGGGGAATTCTGATTACATGGGTATTAGGAATTATCTGTCAGTTTGCCGGACTGTATGTTCCGAATCCGGAGCTTGGATTTTATTCACTGCTTCCTGATTTCAGTGCAGGAATCAGCATTCCAAGTCTTTCTCCGATCTTTGCAAAATTCAGTTTAGAAGGCGTGCCGATTCTGGAATTTGTTGTGATCGTATTTGCATTCTTGTTTGTAGATTTGTTTGATACACTGGGAACTTTGATCGGAGTTTCTTCTAAGGCAAATATGCTGGATAAAGACGGAAAGCTTCCAAGGATCAAAGGAGCGCTCCTGGCGGATGCAGTTGGAACAACAGCAGGAGCAGTACTCGGAACCTCTACAACAACGACATTTGTAGAAAGCTCTTCCGGTGTTGCAGAAGGAGGACGCACAGGATTGACTGCAGTAACGACTGCTGTTTTATTTGGTCTGTCCTTGTTCTTGTCACCGATCTTTCTGGCAATTCCATCCTTCGCCACAGCGCCGGCGCTTGTGATTGTAGGATTTTACATGCTGAGTGCAGTGACAGATATTAATTTTGCAGATGCAGCCGAGGGAATCCCGGCATTTATCTGTATCGCAGCAATGCCGTTTTTCTATAGCATTTCTGAAGGAATCTCTATGGGAGTTCTCTCCTATGTATTCCTGAATCTGCTGACAGGAAAAGCGAAAAAGATCAGTCCGGTTATGTATGTACTGGCAGTCTTGTTTGTATTGAAATATCTGTTGATTTAGCATCAGAGAGAATTTTAAATGTCCGAATAACCTTGTTGAAAGGTTGTCCGGACATTTTATTTTCGGATCATATAATATGTTTGATGGTTCTGGCGGATTTCAGATATCAGATGCTGCCGGAGCATATAAGGCAGCAGAGAATCTAAAAATTGTTTTGGATCGGTGATCTGGATACGTTCACTGGAAAATGGCTGTTTTGCGTACAGATCTTTGACTGCTTCTTCTAATTCCTGACGTGACAGTTGTTTTTGTTTTTTCAGAGCTTTCTGAATTCTGGAGACACCCTTTGAAAAGAGCAGGTTGGATAAGTCCTGCTGCTGTCTCTGACTGCGCCAGAGTCCCCAGCCGTAAATAAGAGCGGTGGCAGCGGCGAATAACAGAACAAAGGGAATATATTGAAGAAAAGACATATCAATAAACCTCCTTTAGCTCGATCAGATGATGATCCTTTAAAATCTCCAGAAACCGGATCAGACGGGCAAGTGGTTTTTCCATTTTTGGAAACTGTGACTGCAGATCCAGTGAGAGCTGATGTACGGTTTTCTGATCATTGATTGACTGCCAGAGAAAGCTGCCGTAGTCATCCAGCTTGATCGCGCTTACCTTTGGACGTTTGAAAAAGCGCTGTGCGATCCGGTGATAAAATCCTCTCCATTCGATCATGACCGTAACCTGACCTTTGTCGTTTGTTTCATACTCGATCTCAGGATTTTTGACGACAATAAAATCCATATAATTCTGATTTGAAATCTTCTTTTTCTTTGACATAATGTCTCCTTTTTAAAATAATAAAGAATAAGTACAGCCTGTCTTTCGACAGGCCGTATCTTCTGTTTTCTGCTGTTTCAGTGAATGGAATAAAAATTATTCGCTTTTCTTTCCGCCTTTGATACATATCTTGCGAGATATAATAAAAGCAGGATAAATACAATTAAGCTTCCGATTTCTCCGATTGAGAATTTTTTGGAGAGATCGATGATCTTATCTAATTCTGCAACGGCAAAGATTGCGAGGATGACACCCATCAATCCTTCTCCGGCGATCAGACCGGATGTGAAGAGGATTCCGTGATCCACGCTTGCCTTTTTCTCTTTTTCAGAGACGTTTCGTTTGTCCATGAACAGACGGACAAGTCCGCCGGCCATAATTCCGGCATTTAAGCTGAATGGAAGGTACATACCGACTGCAAACGGCATTACCGGAACTTTCAGGATTTCCATGACGATTGCTACACAGACACCAATCAGGATCAGTGACCATGGAAGTTCTGCGCTCATGATACCTTCTACCAGCATTTTCATCATTGTTGCCTGTGGAGCAGGGATCGCTTCAGATCATATCCCCATGCATTGTCCAGAAGCTGCAATACAAATCCGATCGCAGCAGCAGAAACAACGACACCGATCATCTCACCGATCTGCTGTTTCTTTGGAGTTGCACCGACAATAAATCCGGTCTTCAAATCCTGTGAACAGTCTCCGGCAATCGCTGCGATGACACAGATAATACCACCAATTGCGATGGCACCAGTCATACCTTTCACTCCGGTTGTACCGGTAGCTTTCAGAAGTAATGTGGCGATCAGAAGTGTTGCGATCGCCATACCGGATACCGGGTTGTTGGAAGATCCGATGAGTCCTACCATACGGGAAGAAACGGTTGCAAAGAAGAATCCAAATACAATAACGATCAGAGCGCCGATTGGATTAACCGGGAATGCCGGCACCAGCCAGATGGCAATTCCGATCACCAGGATCATAACAAGTAAGAATGGCATCGGAATGTCCTGCTCTGTACGCAGTGCTGAAGCACTGCTTTTCTTTTTCATACTCTGCATTGCCTGTTTAAAGGTCTTCGCAATGAGCGGAAGGCTCTTGATCAGACTGATCACACCACCGGTTGCAACAGCACCTGCACCGATATATTTGATGTAAGTTCCCCAGAGATCACTTGGAGCCATCTGGGCAATCGGATCGGTCCCAGGGAAAATTGCCTGTGCATCTGCACCGAACAGTGCGATGGCAGGCATCAGTACAAACCAGCTCAATGTACTTCCGGCCAGCATATAGCTGGAAATCTTCGGTCCGCAGATGTAACCGACACCTGCCAGTGCAGGGAGTACCTGGACTCCAACGGAAGAACCGGCATAGGCTTTGATGTCATATCCAATCTCACTTGGGAAGACTTTCAGTCCGTCTGCGATAAATTTGTAAGCGGCAGCGATTCCCAGACCGGAGAATACCGTACCTGCTTTGCTTCCGCCTTCTTCTCCGGCAAGAAGAACTTCTGCACAGGCAGTACCTTCCGGAAACGGAAGTGTGCCGTGTTCTTCTACGATCAGTGCCTGACGCAGAGGAACCATAAAAGCAACACCGAGAAGACCACCTACTAATGCAACAAGAAAGATTGTGATCATACTCGGAGAATCGATCGTTCCTTCTTTTGCCCACAGGAACAGGGCAGGGAGCGTAAAGATTGCTCCGGCTGCAACGGATTCACCGGCAGAACCGATCGTCTGGACAAGGTTGTTTTCCAGAATGGAGTCTCTGCGAAGGATGACGCGGATGATTCCCATGGAAATAACCGCCGCCGGAATAGAGGCGGAGATCGTCATACCGACACGCAGACCCAGATATGCATTCGCCGCACCGAAAACGATGGCGAGCAGAATACCAATCAGGAGAGAGGTTACCGTGAACTCCGGTACGACACGGTCGGCCGGGATATACGGCTTGAAATTATTTTTGTTATCAGACATGTATAAATTTTTCCTTTCTTTTCTCAAAATCTCTTTCCCAATCCATCTGAAATTACAGCAAAATCTATTATATCAGAGCATCCCTGCATTCCCCAGAGAACGCGGGGATGTCATAATATCAAAAATAAGGATATGTTACTGGTTACAGTAACAAGTCTATGCAAGTTTTTTTAAGACATCTGTCAAGAGCTCATAGAACCGTTCGAAAGAATCCAGCGGCAGATGTTCATCCGGTGTGTGGCATCCGCGGATCGTAGGGCCGACTGCAATGGCATCTAGTCCAGGGATCGCATCAGAGAAAAGTCCACATTCCAGACCTGCATGGATGGCTTCGATCTTCAGATCATCGTGGAACAGTTCTTTGTAGCTTTGCACAAAAACATCGCGGATCGGAGAAACTTCTGCAAAACTCCAGCCCGGATACTCGCCGTGCATGCTGACTTCGAAACCGAAGGTTTCTGCCAGAAGGCAGAGCTTTTCTTTGAGTGCGCTCATCAGTGTGGCAACAGAAGAACGTGGTGCAAATACAAGGGATGCACTTGTCTCATCAGTTGCTGCAATTCCGAGATTTAACGAAGTGACTGTAAAACCGTCCAGGTTCATGTTGCGGAATTGTACACCGTTTGGCGCAAGACACATTGCCGTGATAAAGGCTTTTCCATCCTCGGCAGAGATCACATCTGCAGTTCCGTTTTCTGTGCTTACAAGGAACTGAAATGCCGGCTCATACGGACAGATCTCGGATGAAAAGTCAGCAGAGAGTGCCAAAGCCAGATTTTCCGCATTTTTTGCAGCAACTTCATCAGAATAGAACAGAGTTGCGGATGTCTCACGAGGGATGGCATTGTCCTTTGTACCGCCGTTAAAATCAACTAAAAGGGCATCGGTATTGTGGAACAGATGATTGATCATACGAGCCATCAACAGATTGGCATTCTGATGTTCTTTGTTGATATCTGTTCCGGAATGTCCGCCCAGAAGTCCGGTCGCCTCCAGATGGAGCAGCATCCCTTCTTTTTTACTGCGGGTGATTGGACGGGTGAGACCGAAACGAAGTCCTCCTGCACAGCTGACTGTGGCAACTCCCTCGTCCTCGGAATCCAGATTGATCATGGTACGAGCTGAAAGAAGGGATTTATCCAGTGCTTCTGCTCCGTTCAATCCGATCTCTTCCTGTGTAGTGAACACACATTCCAGTGCCGGATGTGTCAGTGTATCGTCATCTAGGATCGCAAGCATGCATGCAACGGCAGCTCCGTTGTCCCCGCCAAGGGTAGTGCCGTTTGCGGAGAGTACGCCGTCTTTTATGATCAGATCCAGAGGGTCTGTTGTAAAATCATGTGCAACGCCTGCGAGTTTTTCACATACCATGTCCGTATGCCCCTGCAGCATAACGGCCGGTTTTTCTTTAGCCCCTGCGCTTGCCGGCTTTTTGATGATCACATTGAAAAGTGCATCCCGGTGATACCACAGATTTCGTTCTTCGGCAAATGCCACGAGATAGTCACTGATTGCTTTCTCGTTGGCAGAGCACGAGGAATGGCACTGATGTCTTCGAAAAAGTGAAATAATTTTTCTGGTTTGTATCCTGTGATTTTATAATTCATAGATCATACCTCTTTTCTAATATAAATATCGTTCGTTCTATTCTAGCATTTTTAGCGTGGTAAAGCAAGAAAATCTTAGAAAATGAAAGTGGTTCAGCGGAAAATCAAAAAATCCGGGAAAGACAGGAAACGAATAGGAAGAGGAGGTTCTGCATACATTTTGGATAAGAGGCGTATAACGGCAGTGCAGAATATGAAAAGAGAAGCAGAAAAAGAAAAGTTAAGAGAACGGTTTGCGGCGGCTGCAAATATGCCAAAGGATGTGGTATTAGGGGCATCTGTCGTGACTGTGATCGGAAACGGGGAAATCAGTATTGAAAATTACCGCGGAATTTTAGAATATACAGGAGAGCTGATCCGGGTACAGACGAAAAAAGGCAGATCCAGGTACACGGAAAGGGACTGCAGATTGAGTACTATCTGAATGATGAGATGAAAATAACAGGGAAGATCCATACCCTTGAATATGAAATGTGAGGTAAACAGCAATGCAGAGAATCCTGCGTTTTTTGAGAGGATATGTAAAAATCAGAATAAAGGGATACTCCCCGGAGCGTTTTTTAAATCTGTGCAGTCATCATCAGATCGATATCTGGGGACTTCAGCCCTGTAAAAATTCTTATGAGATGTATGTAAAGCTGAAGGATTTTCGGAAAATCCGTCCGATCGTGAGAAAAACGCGCACGAAGGTCATTTTAGTGGAACGCTTCGGCATGCCGTTTTTTATCACAAGGTGTCGGAGCAGAACATGGTTTCTCGCAGGAGCTGTGCTCTGTATACTCCTGTTGATGTTCTACACTTCGTTTATCTGGGATATCCATTTTGAAGGAAATGAAAAATGGACGGATGAAGTACTGCTTCAATTTCTGGAGCAGGAGAAGATCACACCTGCCATGCCAAAGAAGGTAGACTGCGCGGATATCGTGCGGAAGATTCGGCAGAAATATGATGATATTGTGTGGGTCTCAGCTCCATCGATGGAAGCAGGCTGAAAATACAGATCAAGGAGAATGAAGATACGTTTCAGGAGGTGCAAAAGGAAGAAAAACCCTGTGATCTGATCGCAGAACAGGACGGGGTGATCACAAAGATGGTGACACGTTCCGGAGTTCCCATGGTGCATGTCGGGGATCAGGTGAAAAAGGGGGATATCCTTGTGTCAGGCAGAATCGAGGTGTGCAATGATGCAAAAGAGGTGGTAGAATATCAGTATCAGCAGGCAGATGCGGATATTAGGGCAGACACGCAGACAGAATATGAGGATGAAATCAGCACATACTATGAAGAAAAGAGGTATCAGAACCAAAAACGGATGCAGGTTTTTGTGGAATTTAAAAACTGGGAATGTCATCTTGGAAGTGTGAAAAATTCTTTTCCGAAAAGTGAACAATATGTGATGAAACGTCAGGTGACCCTGGGAGAAAATTTCATCTTCCACTATTTTATGGGGTAAAAGTTGCAAAATCATACCAGATAAAAGAAAAAAGATATACAAATGAAGAAATTCAAAAGAAATTGAGCGAAAACTTCAAACAATTTTCAAAGGAATTGAAGGAAAAAGGTATTCAAATACAGGGAAATAGTGTTAAAATACACATAGGCAAAAAATCTGCGGTTGCAAAAGGGAGCTTATACCTGAATGAAGACATTGCAAAAAAAGCAGATACAGAAATATTAGAGATTGAAAGGAATAAGAAGGATGAGTCTTTCAGAACTGATGATTGATATACCGGCGGAGCACGAGAGAAATGTGTTCGGGCAGTTTGATGCGTATGCAAAAAAGCTGGAGCGGACGTTTCATGTGACACTGATCGCCAGAGAAGGCAAAGTGAAGATATTAGGTGAAGATAAAAATGCAGAGAAGGCAAGGCGGGTATTGGATCAGCTTGCTGCTCTGTCAAAAAGAGGAAATGAGATTACGGAACAGAATGTAGATTATGCCATGTCACTGGTCTATGAGGATCAGGAGGAGGCGATGGTGGAGATGGATCGGGAATTGATCTGTCACACATTGCAGGGAAAACCGATCAAACCGAAGACGCTGGGACAGAAGCGTTATGTAGATGCCATTCGGGAAGGAATGATCACGTTTGGGCTGGGACCTGCGGGAACCGGAAAGACCTATCTTGCCATGGCTATGGCGATCACAGCGTTTCAGAGAAATGAAGTGAGCCGTATTATCCTTACCAGGCCTGCGATAGAGGCAGGAGAAAAACTGGGATTTCTTCCGGGAGATCTTCAGAGCAAGATCGATCCCTATCTGCGTCCTCTTTATGATGCATTGTATCAGATCATGGGAGCGGAAAGTTTTGCAAAAAATTCAGAAAAAGGTCTGATCGAGGTTGCACCTCTTGCTTATATGAGAGGAAGAACACTGGACAATGCGTTTATCATTCTGGATGAGGCACAGAATACGACGCCGGCACAGATGAAAATGTTTCTGACAAGGATCGGATTTGGTTCCAAAGTCGTGATCACCGGAGATGCCACCCAAAAGGACCTTCCGGCAGGAACGGTTTCCGGTCTGGATGTAGCAGTCAAGGTGGTAAAAAATCTGGAGGGGATCAGCATCTGCACACTGACGAGCAAGGATGTGGTGCGGCACCCGCTTGTACAGAAGATCGTAAAGGCATATGAAGAGTATGAAAAGAAGAGCACCCGTACAAAGGGCGGTACAAAAAGGAGAAAATCATGAGTTTGTATTTAGAAGAAGAAGGAGAAATCACACTTCCGTTTGAAACGAAAGAAGTGGCAGATCTGGTGGTGGAAGCCGCATTGGAATATGAGGGATGTCCTTATGAAGCAGAGATCAATCTGCTGCTGACCACAGACGATGAGATCCACCGGATGAACGAGGAGTTTCGTCAGATCGACCGGGCAACGGATGTTTTGTCGTTTCCGATGCTGGAATATGAGACTCCGGGAGATTTCTCGTTTGTGGAAGAGGAGGCCGAAGCATTTAATCCGGAATCTGGAGAACTGATGCTTGGTGACATTGTTATTTCCAAGGAGAAGGTACTTGCACAGGCAGAGGCCTATGGACACTCACCGAAACGGGAATTTGCATTTCTGATCGCACACAGTATGCTTCATTTGTTCGGATATGATCATATGGAAGAAGAGGAGCGTCTGGTCATGGAAGAAAGACAGCGTGAGATCATGGAAAAAGTCCAGATTTTAAGGGCGTGACGGAGGAGACGGATGGCAGATATACAGAAGAACAAAAGAAGAAAAAAACAGTCGAAAGAGAATGAATTTTTGATACAGGGAGCAATCCTTGCAGCGGCGGCAGTGATTGTAAAGATCATCGGGGCATTGTACCGGATTCCGCTGACCAATATTATCGGAGATGAGGGAAATGGATTTCTCGGATATGCATATGAGATTTATGCGATGGCACTAATGCTGTCCTCCTTCAGTCTTCCGATCGCGGTATCCAAGCTGGTCTCCACAAAGATGGCGATGCACCAGCCAAGAAACGCATTTCGTATTTTTAAATGTGCAATGATGTTTGCGGTTTCCGTGGGGGCAGTTGTGGCACTGGCAATCTTTCTGGGGGCAGATATGATCTCCAGACATCTGATGGAATCGCCGCTTAGTGTCTATACACTCAAGGTGCTGGCTCCGGCGCTGTTTATCGTGCAGTGCTCGGTGTAATGCGCGGATATTTTCAGGGAATGGGAACTATGGTTCCGACTGCGATCTCCCAGGTTTTGGAGCAGATCATCAATGCAACAGTCAATATCGTAGGAGCCAGCATCATGATCAAAGTGGGGATGGCAGCTGCGAAAAAGCAGGACAATCCTTTGCTTGAACCGGCCTATGGGGCAGCAGGAGGAACGGCGGGAACGGCTACGGGAGCACTGGTCGCACTGTTGTTTTTGATGTTTGTGTTTGTACTGTTTCAAAAAGTGATGATGCGGCAGATGAGAAGAGACCGCACGAAACATCAGGATGGATATGGGCAGATTTTGAAGGTTCTTCTTCTGACGATCGCTCCGATCCTGTTCAGTACAGCAATCTATAATATCAATCAGATTATTGACCTGACCTTGTTTGCAAAGATCATGGCAGCACAGGGGGTCACCTTGAAAGAATATATCATTCCACAGGGAATTTACACAGGAAAATACAATACGTTGATCAACATCCCGCTTGCGATGGCGAACGGACTTGCAGCATCTGTTATTCCGGCACTGACAGCGGCAGTTGCCTCCAGAAACCGGACGCAGATGCAGAATAAGATCAATCAGACGATCCGTCTTACCATGCTGATCGCGATTCCTTGTTTTGTGGGATTTGTGGTACTGGCATCGCCGATCATGCAGTTCCTTTACGGAGATTCCAGAACGGAGCCTGCACTGATGCTGGCATCCGGGGCGATCACAGTTGTGTTGTACAGTTCCTCAACAGTTACAAACTCGATTCTGCAGGGACTGGACCGGCTGACTGCACCGGCAAAGAATGCGCTGATTTCACTGGGGATCCATCTTGTGGCAGTCCTTTTGATGCTGGTTGTTTTCAAATGGGGGATTTATTCTCTCGTATTCAGTAATGTGATCTTCAGTTTTTGTATGTGTGTACTGAATATGAAGGATGTATATAAGGCAAGTGGATTCAGACAGGATTTCAAGACCTGTTATATCAAGCCGTTTCTGGCAGCTTTGATCATGGGAGTGGCGGCATTTGTGTCCAATAAGCTTCTTAGCGCCCTGATGCCGGGAAGATTTCTGGCAAATGGACTTTCTATCATCATTGCCATGCTGGTGTACGCAGTGGCGGTGATCCGGGTAGGAACGCTTTCCGAGTCAGATATGCTGGCACTTCCAATGGGCGGACGGATCTTAAGAGTCTGCAAACGTTTTAAGATTTTTCCACAGGAGAGAGACCTGGACGATGATGATGACATTGAATATCTGGATTGACAAAATCAAGTGAACTGAATAAAACCGGTACAAAGAGCCAATACTGTATGAAAAAAGGAGTCGGACTTTTATGAAGAAGAAATACTGTATTGGCTTTTTTGTGGCCTTGTTTGTGTTTGTCAGTCTGCTCGGAATCGGATATCAGGTGAGTTACCAGTATGTGATGGACAGGCAGACGGCGCGGCAGCAGGATAAACAGCAAAGAAGTGTTGCCGTGAAAGGGGAAGCAGAAAAAAATGAAGGATATTATCTGGCAGAGCTGCATGGCTATGTGGTCGTCTATCTGTCTGATCAATCTACAATTTATGAATTTACAGACATTCCGTTTGAAGAACTGCCGAAAGAAGTGCAGACAAATGTAAAGCAAAAAAAATATGTTGAAACAGAGGAGGAACTTTACGCATTTCTGGAAAATTATTCCAGCTAAAAAACAGCGGGGTAGACGAAAATCGAGAAATAGTGTAAGATGGAGAAAGAATTTTTGGGAAAGGATAAGATTATGGACGAACAAAAGGTAAAAAGAATCAATGAACTGTATAGAAAATCAAAAGCAGAAGGACTGACTGATGCGGAAAAGAAAGAACAAAAGATTCTCAGGCAGGAATATATTGATGCATTCAAACGCAATTTGAGAAGTCAGCTCAATAATATTGATGTGGAAGAAAAAGACGGTACAATCGTCAATCTGGGAGAGAAATTTGGAAACAAAGCGGGACATTAGAAAACAGATGTTATGCGCCAGAGACCGGCTGACAGACAGAGAGTGGGAGACATACAGTGACAGGATCACAGAGCAGGTTGTCTCCCATCCTTTATTTGTGCAGGCGAAAGAAATCTGGTGTTATGTATCTATGGGAAAAGAAGTGTGTACAGAACAAATTCTGGTAAGTGCGTGGAGAGCGGGAAAAAGAACCGCAGTGCCTAAAGTGACCGGAAAACGGGAGATGAAGTTTTACTACATAGAATCGTTGAATGATCTGGAAACAGGAGCGTTTGGAATTTTGGAGCCGAAAGAAGAGAAAAAAGGGGCAGACTGCTGCCTGGAAAAATCGGATCTCTTGATGCTTGTTCCCGGCGTTTCGTTCGATCCGGCGGGAAGAAGGATCGGATATGGAGGAGGATTTTACGACACGTATCTTCAGAAAATGGAAGGATGCCATACGTTTGGACTTGCGTTTGAGGTGCAGATGGCAGATCAGATTCCTGCTGAGGCACATGACATTCGGATGGAATATGTGATGACAGAAAAGAGGTGCTGGAAATGCTGACAGGATTACCGAAAGATCCGATACTTCTTCTAAGCGTGGTAAATACAAAACTGAGAGATTATTATCCAAGCCTGGATGCTCTCTGTGATGATATGGACGTTTCAAGAGAAGTGCTGGAGGAAAAACTCGGCATGATCGACTACAGATACGATGCAGAAAAAAATCAGTTTGAATAGTGGATGAAAGGTAAGGCAGGGAAATATCCCTGTCTTTTGAAATTTTATAAACTTAGAAGGTTTTACTGGATAAATGCAGGAAATTAATGCTATAATATTTCGGACTGCATGCAATGTGCAGACGGCTTCAGTGTTTTGGCTTAATAAGGAACAATGTGCAATTCATTGGCAGCTTATCCCTGAGGTAAGGCGGACAAAATTTCAGATACCATTGCAGAGAATTCTGTGAGAAGGTGAAATGGCGGGAGATGCCAAGCCCTAAGACTTGCTGAAGTCATCTTACGATTTCTTGATAAGAAGAAAGAGAAAGGGGACGAGGTAGATGAAGACCTGATCATGACCTTTTATCAATAGAGCAACTGGGATAAAATTGATAAAGAAAGGTCAAAGTTTATGAAAAAGAAAATAGTAAGCTGCATCCTGTGTGCAGCAGCGACGATATCTCTTGTTTCCGGATGTGGAAGCAATAAGGAGACAGAAACTGATAAAAAAGAAGCTCATGCAGAAAAATCGGTACAATCAGAAGATCGTAATTATGAACCGGTTACAATTCAGCTGAATCTGGAGCGATCCGGGCTGGGAAAAAATGTAGAGTATACCTTTAAGCAAAAACCGGATCATGTGGTTGCTTCCGGAGATCAGATGGCAGATTTGTTTTTTGATCTGGGCTTAGAGGAGCAGATGGCCGGATACACGAAAGGGAGTTGCTGGAGTCTTGTCTCGGAATATCCTGCAAGAGATTCTGTACCACAGATCGCAGAACCCGGAGTGAACCTGTCATCTGTTTCAAAGGAAGAACTGCTTGCTACAGGCTGTGATTTTCTGATCGGCTGGGATTCCGTATTTTCAGATAAAAATTTCAGTACAGAATTCTGTGACGAAAATGGAATTGCCATGTATTTCCCATATGTATGCTCAGACAGTGCCACATTTGAAGATTTGTACAAAGACTATGAGACACTGGGCAAGATTTTTCAAGTGGAAGAAACTGCAGAGCAGAAAATACAAAAAATGAAGGATACACTTCAGGATGTGAAAGAGGCGCTTGGAGAAGATGCATACAAGAACCCGAAAAAAGTGTTTGTCTATGATTCGGGAGAAGATGCCCCTTTTACAGCATGCCAGGGGATGCCGGGAGATATTTTGAAATCGGCAGGCGCCATCTCTATTTTTAATGACATTGAAGCCGGGTGGGCAACCCCTTCCTGGGAAGAAGTGGTAGAACGTGATCCGGATGCAATCCTCCTTTTAGACTATGATGGAGATGTAGAAGAAAAGGCAGAATTTCTTCGCACCAATGCTGCAACAAAAGATTTAAGGGCAATCAAAGAAGGAAAAATCTATTCTGCATGCTGTGCAGACATGCAGGGCTCTGCCGGATCAGCAGCTGCAGTTGAAGAAATTGCAAAGCAGTTATATCCAGATTGTTTTCAATAGGAAAGGGAGTTCTTCTATTACATGAAAGAATTAAATAAAAGACAGAAAAGAGTAAGGCACCTGTCCCTGTTTTGCGCTGTATTTGTGTGCAGTGTTTTAGCGGTAGGTTGTTCCGTTTCCTTTGGAGCTGTCAAGATTCACCCTTTTGAAGTATTTCGTATTATTATGAACCATCTGTCAGGGCGGGAGATATTTTTCCCGACATGGGAAACCAATATGGAAACAATTATCTGGAATATCCGACTTCCAAGAGTTGTGCTTGCGTGGTTTGTAGGTGCCGGACTTTCTGTGTGTGGAGTACTGATGCAGGCGTTGACAAAAAATGCTCTGGCAGATCCTTATGTACTTGGTATTTCTTCCGGAGCTTCAGCAGGAGCGGTATGTGCCATCATCACAGGCTGTTTTCATTTTGCAGGCGGATACGGAACCATGTTTGGAGCAATTTGCGGAGCGGCCCTGGCAATTGTATTATCCATGGCGATTGCAACATATAAGGGAACCGTTACTTCGACACAGCTGATCCTGGCGGGGATTGCGACTTCTGCGTTGTTTAGCGGGATCACCAATCTGATCATTTACGGGTATCATACCGGATCGGATAAGACAAAGACAGCACAATACTGGATGGTAGGTTCTTTGAGTGGCGCAAGCTGGGAGAAAGTCAAATATGTTGCAGCTGCTTTTCTGATTACAGTCTGCATCATTCTTCTTTTTACAAGAGAACTGGATATGCTGCTTTTGGGAGATGGCACTGCTGAGAATCTGGGAGTCAATGTAACAAGAATCAAAATGGTTGTGATCATCATGGCTGCCGTATTGACCGGAATTGTGGTCTCTGTCAGTGGAGTGATCGGCTTTATCGGGCTTGTTGTTCCACATATTGCGAGAAGAATGGTAGGATCACGGCATACGATAGTATTACCGTTTGTAATTGTTTTGGGCGGATTGTTTACTGTACTGGCAGATTTTCTCTCGCGGGTGATCGTTGCACCGGAGGAGCTCCCAATCGGAATTATTGCGGCTTTGTCCGGCGCACCGTTTTTCCTGTATCTGATCCGCAGGGGAAGGAGGAAGAGCACATGAACCATAGCTTTTTGACAGTTCGCGGATTGGACTACAGTATTGATGGAACCGAGATTCTGCAGGATGTTTCTCTGGAAGTACCGGAAGGCACTTTTGTCGGGCTGATTGGTCCCAATGGCTGCGGAAAATCAACGTTGCTGAAAAACATATACAAAACGTACAGACCACAGAAAGATACCGTTTATATCGACGGGAAGGATGTTGTTTCGCTGTCAGCGAAAGAGATGGCAAGACAAGCAGCAGTTGTCGCACAGGAAAATCAGACCGAATTTGATCTGGAAGTGCTTGATATGGTTATGTATGGACGCTATGCACATCGTAGGTTTTTAGAAAAGGAAACAGAAGAGGATCTTGCAATCTGCAGGCGTTTTTTAGAAGAAGTGGGACTGAAAGGATACGAAAACCGCTCTTTTTTCAGCTTGTCCGGAGGAGAAAAACAAAGGGTGCTCATGGCAAGAACGCTTGCTCAGGAGAGCAGACTGATTCTCCTGGATGAGCCGACGAATCATCTGGATATCCGGTTTCAATATCTGTTGATGGAGATCTTAAAGAAACAGGATGCGACGATTTTTTCTTCCGTTCATGATCTGAATATTGCAGCCATGTACTGCGACAGAATTTTACTTATGGATCGGGGGAGGATCATCAAAGCGGGAACACCCGAAGAGATTCTTACCGAGGAAAATATTTTACAAATTTTTGGAATCCATGCGCAGATCACGAAAAATCCGATTACGCAAAAGATACAAGTGTATTATATTCCGAAAGGATAACAGAGGATTGTTTTATCTTGAAAAACCAAATGGATTCGATTATAATGAAAGCTCATATGGAATGCTAAGATATACGAAGAGATAGAGAGGAAGACAATTCATGTTGGAGAAGAAACAAACGAAGAAGATAGAAGAGATTTTAACTGAAATCGATCTGGAACAGCCGGCTCCGGCAGAGGAACCTATGCGCCAGTATTATTTTATGGAAAAAGCACGCCGTCTTGTCAAGACCCAGGCGGAAACCCTGGGACGTCCGCTGACTTTCATGTAACAACATTTGGCTGCCAGATGAACGCAAGGGATTCGGAGAAGCTGACCGGAATTCTGGAGCAGATTGGATATGTGGAAGAGGAAGAAGAGAATCAGGCAGATTTCGTAATCTACAATACCTGTACGGTGCGTGAAAATGCCAATCAGAAGGTATATGGACATTTGGGACAGCTCAACCGTGTGAAAAAGAAAAATCCGCATATGCTGATCGGACTCTGCGGATGTATGATGCAGGAGCCGGAAGTAGTCGAGAAGTTAAAGAAAAGCTATCGGTTTGTGGATCTGATCTTCGGAACGCACAATATTTTTAAATTCGCAGAGCTGGTTGCCACAAGACTGGAATCTGATCGGATGGTGATCGATATCTGGAAGGACACAGACAAGATCGTAGAAGATCTTCCGAGTGAGCGGAAGTTCTCATTCAAATCAGGGGTCAATATCATGTTTGGCTGCAACAATTTCTGCAGCTACTGTATCGTGCCGTATGTGCGCGGACGGGAGCGCAGCCGGAATCCGAAAGATATTATCCGGGAGATCGAGAGCCTGGTTGCAGACGGAGTGGTGGAAGTGATGCTTCTGGGACAGAATGTCAATTCTTATGGAAAGACGCTGGAAGAACCGATGACATTTGCACAGCTTTTACAGGAAATCGAGAAAATCGAAGGACTGGAGCGTATCCGTTTTATGACCTCCCATCCGAAGGATCTCTCCGATGAATTGATCGAGGTGATGGCGCAGTCCCAAAAAATCTGCAAGCATCTGCATCTTCCGGTGCAGTCCGGAAGCACGCGGATCCTGGAAAAGATGAACCGGCGCTATACAAAGGAACACTATCTTGGACTGGTGGAGAAGATCAAAGCAGCAGTTCCGGATATTTCCCTGACAACGGATATCATTGTCGGATTTCCGGGAGAGACAGAAGAAGATTTTCAGGAGACGCTGGATGTGGTGCGAAAGGTTCGCTATGACAGCGCATTTACCTTTATTTATTCAAAACGGACCGGAACTCCGGCAGCAGTGCTGGAGGAACAGGTTCCGGAAGAGATTGTCAAAGACCGCTTTGACCGTCTGTTAAAAGAAGTACAGAGTATTTCCGCCGAAGTGTGCAGTGTGCATACCAAAACGGTACAGCGTGTGCTTGTAGAGTCAGTCAATGATCATGATGATTCACTTGTGACAGGAAGAATGAGCAATAATCTCCTGGTTCATTTCCCGGGAGAGAAAGATCTGGTTGGAAAACTGGTGGATGTCCGTCTTGATACTTGCAAAGGATTTTATTATCTCGGTGAAATGGTAGCATCCATCCGGGTATAATCTGGCAAAAAACGCCCAAACTATCTGTATGAGTCGAAAAGACCTGCAGACAGGGAGGGCGCTTTTTGTGAAAAAATGGAGCGAAAATTTATTTTTATGGGCTTTGGGAGGCAGTCTTTATTATGGATTTGAAGTTTTCTTCCGGGGATTTTCTCACTGGAGTATGTTCGTGCTTGGAGGAATCTGTCTTTTATTTTGTGCCAAACAGGGACTTTGGACCGGATGGAGGGAGCCGTTATGGAAACAGGTGCTCTGGTGTACAATCTTTGTGACAGCAGCGGAATTTATCACGGGAATGATCGTGAATCAGTGGCTTGGATGGAATGTATGGGATTATACAGGAAGAAAATGGCAGCTGTTCGGTCAGATCTGTCTGCCGTTTACCATTATTTTTTCCGCACTGTGCGTGATCGGCATTCTGCTCTCCGGGTATCTTCTTTATTGGTTATACGGGGAAGAAAAACCACATTTTCACGTGCTTTAGGAAGTCGGAAGGCGGACAAAATTGGATCTGGTACATTGAACTGAATTTCCAAAGATGCTATAATGGCAAAGGAAAAAATACACAAAGGAGAAAAACGTGTGGCAGAATTAACACCAATGATGCAGCAGTATATCGAGACAAAAAAACAGTATCAGGACTGCATCTTATTTTATAGATTAGGCGATTTTTATGAAATGTTTTTTGAGGATGCCCTGACTGCATCCAGGGAACTGGAGATTACACTGACCGGAAAAAACTGCGGGCAGGAAGAAAAAGCTCCCATGTGCGGAGTTCCATATCATGCAGTGGAAGGATATCTGAACAAGCTGGTGTCTAAAGGGTATAAAGTGGCGATCTGCGAACAGGTGGAAGATCCAAAACAGGCGAAAGGAATCGTAAAGCGTGAGGTTGTACGGATCGTGACACCGGGGACAAATCTGGACACCCAGGCACTGGATGAGACAAAGAACAATTATATCATGTGTATTGTCTACATTGCAGACCGGTATGGGCTTTCCATCGCGGATGTAACGACCGGAGATTATTTTGTAACAGAGCTGGAGGAAAGTGCAAAGCTTTTGGATGAGATCTATCGTTTTATGCCGTCTGAGATCATCTGTAACGAGTCTTATTATATGAGCGGCATGGATCTGGATGATTTAAAAGACCGCCTGGGAATTACAATCTACTCTCTGGATTCGTGGTATTTTGATGATGCGGTCTGCAGACAGAAACTGCGGGAGCATTTCAAAGTAGCATCTTTTGCCGGGCTTGGGCTCGAAGATTATGACTGTGGGATCATCAGTGCCGGGGCGCTTCTGCAGTATTTATACGAAACTCAGAAAAATTCCCTGGCTCAGCTGACACATATTACGGCATATACGACAGGAAAATATATGATGCTGGACAGTTCCACAAGAAGAAACCTGGAACTGTGTGAAACGCTGCGCGAAAAGCAGAAGAGAGGCTCTCTTCTCTGGGTGCTTGATAAGACAAAAACAGCAATGGGTGCGCGTATGCTGCGAAAGTACGTGGAGCAGCCGCTGATTGAGAAAAAAGAAATCCTTCGGCGGCTGGATGCTGTGGAGGAATTGAAAGAGCAGGCGATCTGCAGAGAAGAGATCCGGGAATATCTCTCACCGGTTTACGATCTGGAGCGTCTGGTGACGAAGATTACATATGGTTCTGCGAACCCGAGGGATCTGACTGCATTTGGAAGCTCTCTGACGATGCTTCCGCCGATCTGCTGTATTATGGAGGATCTGCGTGCCCCTCTTTTGGAGGAGATAAAAGAAGAACTGGATCCGCTGGAGGATATTTCTGCGCTGATCAAAGAAGCGATTGCAGAAGAGCCGCCTCTTGCGATGAAAGAAGGCGGGATTATCCGGGATGGCTATAGCGAAGAGGTGGATACTCTGCGCCGCGCAAAATCAGAAGGAAAGGACTGGCTTGCAAAGCTGGAATCAGAAGAACGGGAAAAGACCGGGATCAAAAATCTGAAGATCAAGTACAACAAAGTGTTTGGATATTATCTGGAAGTGACGAATTCATTTAAGGATATGGTTCCGGATTATTATACGAGGAAACAGACACTTGCCAACGCAGAGCGTTACATTATCCCGGAATTAAAAGAACTGGAAGATACCATTCTTGGTGCAGAAGACAAACTGTATGCGCTGGAATATGAGATTTATTGTGATGTCCGCAATCAGATCGCTGCCCAGGTGGAGCGCATCCAGACGACTGCGAAAGCGATCGCAAAAGTGGATGTGTTTGCATCGCTTGCTCTGGTGGCAGAACGCAGCAATTATGTGCGTCCGAAGATCAATGAACAAGGTGTGATCGATATCAAGGACGGACGGCATCCTGTGGTGGAAAAGATGATCCCAAACGATATGTTTATCAGCAACGATACCTATCTGGATGATAAAAAACAGCGGATTTCCATTATCACGGGACCGAATATGGCTGGAAAGTCTACGTATATGAGACAGGCGGCGCTGATCGTTTTAATGGCACAGCTTGGATCTTTTGTTCCGGCATCCAGTGCTAATATCGGTCTGGTGGATCGCATTTTCACCCGTGTGGGGGCATCCGATGATCTGGCATCCGGACAGAGTACCTTTATGGTAGAGATGACAGAGGTTGCCAATATTCTCAGAAATGCCACATCTAAGAGCCTTCTGATCCTGGATGAGATCGGAAGAGGAACCAGTACCTTTGACGGATTGTCCATTGCCTGGGCAGTCGTGGAGTATATCAGCGACAACAAACTGCTTGGTGCGAAGACACTTTTTGCGACACACTACCATGAGCTGACAGAGCTGGAGGGCAAGATTCACAATGTCAACAATTACTGTATTGCGGTAAAGGAAAAGGGAGACGATATTGTGTTCCTTCGCAAGATCGTAAAAGGCGGAGCGGATAAGAGCTATGGAATCCAGGTGGCAAAGCTGGCGGGAGTTCCGGATGTTGTGATCACACGCGCAAAAGAGATCGTGGAAGAGCTGAGTGATGAGGATATTACGACCAGAGTCAGTGAGATCGCATCCAGAGAAAAAGAGCAGAAGAAAAAACAGAAGACGAAAAAATATGACGAGGTGGATATGGCGCAGATGTCATTGTTTGATACGGTAAAAGACGATGACGTTCTGGAAGAATTAAAGAGCATTGATGTGGGAAATCTGACGCCTGTCGATGCACTCAATACCATTTATCGTCTGCAGAATAAACTAAAGAACCGCTGGTAGAAAGTAAAGGAGAACACAGATGCCGCAGATTCAGGTTTTAGATCAGATTACAATAGATAAGATCGCCGCAGGTGAAGTGATTGAGCGGCCGGCGTCGATCGTCAAAGAACTCGTAGAAAATTCCATTGATGCAAAAGCTGCCTCCGTTACCGTGGAGATTCAGGATGGAGGGATTTCTTTGATCCGCGTCACGGACAATGGAAGCGGGATTGAACGGGAAGATATCCGCAATGCATTTTTGCGTCATTCCACGAGCAAGATCCGCAAAGTGGAAGATCTGGCACATATTGCATCACTCGGATTTCGGGGAGAAGCACTTTCCAGTATCTCTGCGGTGACCAGGACGGAGCTGATCACCAAGACGAAGGAGGATACATTTGGAACCCGCTATGTGATCGAAGGCGGAGTGGAGCAGAGTCTGGAGGATGCCGGGGCACCGGACGGGACGACCTTCCTTGTGCGGCAGTTGTTTTATAATGTGCCTGCCAGACGGAAGTTTCTAAAAACACCGATGACAGAGGCCGGGCATGTACAGGATCTGCTCATGCGCCTTGCACTTTCTCACCCGGAGGTTGCATTTACTTTTATCAATAACGGACAGACAAAAATGCGGACATCTGGAAATGGAAAATTAAAGGATGTAATCTACAGCATTTACGGGAGAGAGGCCGCGGCAAATCTGATCGAACTGGATTATTCCATGGATGGTCTGGTGATGAAAGGATATCTTGGAAAACCGGTGATCACCAGAGGAAACCGGAATTTTGAAAATTATTTTGTAAACGGGCGGTATGTGAAAAATGCGATGCTCTCCAAAGCAATCGAAGATGCATACAAGGACTTTCTCATGCAGCACAAGTTTCCGTTCGTAGTCATCCACTTTCAGGTGGATGGTGAGAAAATCGATGTAAATGTGCATCCGACCAAAATGGAAATGCGGTTTCAGAGGCAGCAGGATGTCTATAATATTGTGTATGAGGGGGTTCATAGAACCTTCTGGAGCCGGAACTCATTCCTCAGGTGGAGGCGCCGGCTCCAAAAGTAATTTCACAGCCAAAGAGCGAAAGTCCGTTTTTATTAAAGCCCAAAACAGCACCGCAGCAATGGAGAAAAAGCCAGAAGAAAAAGAAGAGCCCCATGACGAAGCATATTTCATGAAGAAGATGAAGGAGAGAGTGCTTTCCTATCATCAGCGCAATTCTTCGGCAGAAGTCGCAAAAAAAGAGCAGATCTTCCGGCCGCAGGCTCAGGCGGAGAGAATCAAAGATGCACTTGCCCGTGCAAAGGAAGTGGAGAAGCAGCCGCAAAAGCAGGCAGAAGAACAGCCGGAATTGATCCGGGAAACACCTGTCTATGAAACGAAGCTGTAACAGAAGAAAAAGCAGAGCAGTTAAATTTGTTTGAGGAGCATCTTCTGAAACGGGAGAAGAAAGCAGAGTACAAGCTGATCGGGCAGGTATTTGAGACATACTGGCTGGTGGAATTTGAGAACAGTCTGTATATCATTGATCAACATGCTGCTCATGAGCGGGTGTTATATGAACGCACGTTAAAAGAGATGAAGAACAGAGAATTTACCGCTCAGTATTTAAGTCCGCCGATCATCCTGAGCCTGTCTATGCAGGAGGCGCAGGTGCTGAATGAAAATATGGACCGGTTTACAAGGATCGGATTTGAGATCGAACCGTTTGGCGGAGAGGAATATGCAGTGCGCGCCATTCCGGACAATTTGTTTGGAATCGCCAAAAAAGAGCTGCTGTTGGAAATGCTGGACGATCTGACAGATGGGATCAGCACCTCCATGACACCGGAGCTTATTGATGAGAAAGTGGCATCTATGTCATGTAAAGCAGCGGTGAAAGGCAATAACCGGCTTTCCGCGCAGGAGGCGGACGCACTGATCGGGGAACTGTTATTGCTGGAGAATCCATATCACTGCCCGCATGGACGTCCGACGATCATCGCAATGACACAGCGGGAACTGGAAAAGAAATTTAAGAGGATTGTATAGATGAAGAAACCATTGATTATATTGACCGGTCCTACAGCGGTTGGAAAAACCGCTGCTTCAATCGGACTTGCCAAAGCGATTGGCGGAGAAATCATTTCCGCAGATTCCATGCAGGTCTACCGGCATATGGATATCGGATCTGCAAAGATTCGGTCAAAAGAGATGCAAGGGATCTCGCACCATCTGATCGATGTGCTGGAGCCGGAGGAAGAGTTCCATGTGGTGAAATTCCAGCAGATGGCAAAAGAAGCGCTGGATGGGATCTATCAGAGAGGACATATCCCTATTGTTGTAGGTGGAACCGGGTTTTATATCCAGGCTCTGTTGTATGACATTTCGTTTGAAGACAATGAGGAGGATCATCCTACCGGAAAGAGCTGGAAGAACTGGCACAGGAAGAAGGTGCAGAAAAGCTGCATCAGATGCTGCGGCAGGTGGATGAAAAGGCGGCGCTTGAAATTCATGCCAACAATGTAAAACGTGTGATCCGTGCCCTGGAATTCTATCATCAGACCGGTGAAAAGATTTCCGAACACAATGCCAAAGAACGGGAAAAAGAATCTGCCTATAATTCTGCCTATTTTGTGTTGAATGATGACCGGGCCAATCTTTATGAGCGAATCAACAAAAGAGTGGATGCTATGTTTGAGGAGGGACTTGTAGAAGAAGTTACGGCGCTTCAAGAACGTGGCTATACAAGAGGATGGTGTCCATGCAGGGGCTGGGATACAAAGAGATTTTTGCTTATCTGGACGGGGAATGTACGCTGGAAGAGGCAAAAAGAAATTATCAAAAGAGATACCAGACATTTTGCAAAACGTCAGATCACCTGGTTTAAACGGGAACGGGATGTGATCTGGATCAACAAGCAGGAATATGGATATCAGGAAGAAAAGATACTGGAGAGAATTCTGAAAGAATTAAAGGTTCGGGAGATCTTTCCACAGAAAGAAGAGGAAATAAAATGAGAGGGTGTATGACAGAGACGATGTATGAGAAGCTGGGGATTTCGAAGGAAGTTTACGAGTTTGGACAGACAATAGAGGCGGGATTAAAGGAACGGTTCTCACAGATGGATGAAGTGGCAGAGTACAATCAGTTAAAGGTGCTCCATGCCATGCAGGAAAATAAGGTCAGTGAGGGGTGTTTCAACTACGCCAGCGGGTATGGCTACAACGATATGGGAAGAGACACACTGGAGCAGGTATACGCCAGTACATTCCATACAGAAGCGGCATTGGTTCGTCCGCAGATTACCTGTGGAACGCACGCCCTTGCCCTTGCCCTTGCAGCAAACTTACGTCCGGGAGACGAACTGCTCTCGCCGGTGGGAAAACCATATGATACGCTGGAGGAAGTGATCGGGATTCGCCCGTCAAAAGGTTCTCTGGCAGAGTATGGGATCACATACCGTCAGGTGGAGCTTTTGGAAGACGGTTATTTTGATTATCCTGCAATCAGGGAGGCAATCAATGAGCGGACGAAACTGGTGACGATCCAGCGATCCAAGGGATATCAGACAAGACCAAGCTATTCCGTGGAGAAGATCGGAGAGCTGATCGCCTTTATCAAGGAGATCAAGCCGGATGTGATCTGTATGGTGGACAACTGTTATGGAGAATTTGTAGAAAAGATTGAACCAAGTGATGTGGGAGCGGACATGATCGTTGGTTCCCTGATCAAAAATCCTGGAGGCGGTCTGGCGCCGATCGGGGGCTATATTGCGGGAAGAGAAGATCTGATCGAGAACTGCGGATACCGTCTGACTTCTCCGGGACTCGGAAAAGAGGTGGGAGCATCTCTCGGTGTCATGCAGTCGTTCTATCAGGGATTTTTCCTGGCGCCGACTGTAGTCAACAGTGCGGTAAAAGGTGCGGTGTTTGCGGCAAATATTTATGAAAGACTGGGATATGGAGTGATTCCGAACGGAACAGAGTCCAGACATGATATTATCCAGGCCGTGGAGCTTGGCAGTGCAGAGGGTGTGATCGCATTCTGTAAGGGAATTCAGGCGGCGGCGCTGTGGACAGCTATGTCAGTCCGGAACCGTGGGCAATGCCGGGATATGACAGTGATGTGATCATGGCGGCAGGTGCGTTCGTGCAGGGTTCTTCTATTGAATTAAGTGCAGATGGACCGATTAAACCACCGTATGCAGTTTATTTCCAGGGCGGACTGACCTGGCCGCATGCAAAGCTTGGAATTTTAAAATCACTGCAGAATATGATCGATGCAGGAGTGATTGAACTGGAACGATTAAAATAAAACCAAAAGGAGAGACCATGAGAAAAGTTGTTGTGATCGGCGCAGGAGCAGCCGGGATGATGGCGGCTATTTCGGCAGCAGAGCACGGCGCACATACAGTTGTGCTGGAGCATAAAGACCGGGTGGGAAAGAAGATCCTTCCACCGGGAACGGAAGATGCAATTTTACAAATCTTGTACAGACACCTCAGTGTTATCGCAGTGATGATCCTAAGTTTCCGTGGCGGGTCATCACACAGTTTGATGAGAAAAAGACAGTGGAGTTTTTCCAGAACATCGGTGTATATGCGAAAAACAGAAACGGATATCTCTATCCAAACTCGGATCAGGCCGGTGCGGTTTTAGATTCCCTTCGCATGGAGATGGAGCGGCTTTGTGTGGAAGTGCACACAGAGACAGAAGTTCTGGAAATCATTCCGAAAAAGAACCGGTTTGTCATCCGAACCGGAAATGGGAATGTGACCGCAGACCGGGTGATCCTGGCAGCAGGATCCAAGGCGGCTCCTGTTACAGGTTCTGATGGTTCCGGATATGCGATCGCAAAAAAATGGGACACCGGATCGTCCCGGTACTTCCGGCGTTGGTACAGCTTAAATGCAAGGGAAAATTCTTTCAGAGTATCGCCGGAGTGCGCATACAGGGATGTGTATCTTTATATGTGGATGGGGACTGTGTTTGTCGGGATACCGGAGAAATTCAGCTGACGCAGTATGGTATTTCCGGGATTCCGGTATTTCAGGTCAGTCGTTTTGCAGCAAAGGCGCTTTACAACAAACAGGAAGTAACAGCGGTCTTAAATTTTATGCCTCAGATGTCTGAGGAAGAGTTTACAGTATTTCTGGCAGAGCGTGCGAGACTTCGGCCGCAAAAGACGGCAGAAGAATTCTTAACCGGGCTGTTTCACAAAAAAATGATTGCTCTGTGGGTCAAATGTAGTCGCATTTCCAAAGAAAAGCCGGTGGGAACATATTCTGAGGAAGAACTAAGAACGCTTGTCCGTCTGATTCAGCAGTTTGAGGTGAATGTGGAAGGGACAAATTCGTTTGAACAGGCTCAGGTATGCTGCGGCGGAGTCTCTACAGAAGAAGTGAAGGAAGATACCCTGGAGTCAAGTTATGTACCGGGCGTTTATTTTGCCGGAGAGATACTGGATGTGGATGGGATCTGCGGCGGATATAATCTGCAGTGGGCATGGTCCAGCGGATGGATTGCAGGAAGAGAGGCAGCAGATGTTACGAATTAATCAGTTAAAATTAAAAGTAGGACACAGCGAAGAACAGCTAAAGAAAAAACTGGTACGGGAATTGAAGATCCGTCCGGAAGAGCTGCAGAAATTTGAAATCCGCAGACAGTCCATAGATGCGCGGAAAAAGCCGGAACTGTACTATGTATACAGTATCGATGTACAGGTGAAAAAAGAAAAAGAGGTACTCAAAAAACATCCAAAGAATGTTCAGAAGACACAGGATGTGTACTATCAGATGCCAAAACTGGAAGGAGAAACACCGAAAAAGCGTCCGGTTGTTGTAGGAAGCGGCCCTGCAGGTCTGTTTTGTGCATGGATCCTTGCCTTGGCAGGATGTAGACCAATCCTTCTGGAGCGGGGTGCCTGTGTAGAGGAAAGACAGCGTGATGTAGAGGAATTCTGGAAAAGCGGGATTTTAAATCCAATGTCGAATGTACAGTTCGGAGAGGGAGGCGCCGGAACTTTTTCGGATGGAAAGCTCAACACATTGGTCAAAGATACATCCGGGCGAAATCGTTTTGTGTTGGAAACCTTTGTAAGATTCGGGGCACCGCCGGAGATTTTATACGAACAGAAGCCCCACATCGGAACGGATATTCTGATCCGGGTGGTAAAAAATATGCGGCTTGCGATCTGTGGAGCCGGAGGAGAAGTACGGTTTCACAGTCAGGTGACGGATATTGTTCTTGATGAGACATCACTTGTCGGAGTGCAGGTCAATCAGGAGGAAGAGCTGGAGACCGATACCGTGATCTTTGCAGTGGGACACAGCGCAAGAGATACATTTGAGATGCTCTATGAAAAGAATCTTCCAATGCAGGCAAAATCATTTGCGGTAGGTGTGCGCGCCGAGCATCCGCAGAAAATGATCAATGCCTCTCAATATGGAGCAGAGTCTGTGCCGGGACTTCCTGCAGCGCCTTATAAAGTGACAGCAAAACTGGAAAATGGAAGAGGCGTATACTCTTTCTGCATGTGTCCGGGAGGATATGTAGTCAATGCATCCTCCGAAGAAGGACGTCTGGCTGTCAACGGAATGAGTTATCATGCAAGAGCAGGAGAAAATGCGAACAGCGCCATTATCGTGACGGTGACTCCGGAAGATTACGGAAGTGAACATCCGCTTGCAGGAATGGAATTTCAGCGAAAGCTCGAAGAACGTGCCTTTCGAGCGGGAGGCGGAAAAATCCCGGTTCAGAGACTGGAAGATTTCTGCAAAAATCAGATCAGCACTTCGTTTGGAAACGTAGAGCCTCAGATGAAAGGCATATGCGTTTGGAGATGTGCGTGGAATTTTCCCGCAAGTGCTGGCAGAATCCATTGAGGAGGGAATGCGGCAGTTTGAACATAAGATCACAGGATTCTCAGATGGAGATACGCTTTTGTCAGGTGTAGAAAGCCGTACGTCTTCTCCAGTGAAAATTCCAAGAGATGAGAATATGGAGAGTGAGATCAAGGGGATTTTCCCATGCGGAGAAGGCGCAGGATTTGCAGGAGGAATCACCTCGGCTGCCATGGATGGAATGAAAGTGGCAGAGGCGGTGCTGAAAAAATATAACAAGATCGGGTCATAGAATCTTCATAAAAATTTAAGAGGTCAGACCTATACATGATTTTTAAATTGTGCTAAAATAAATCACTGTATTGTGTTATCATTCATATTTTTATGAAAAAAGCAAATATGAAAGAAATGGCATGTGAAGAGCGCCCTTATGAAAGATGTGAGCGGTTCGGAGCAAGTAATTTGACGGACAGCGAATTACTTGCTGTTTTGCTACGTACAGGTACCAGAGGAGAGAATGCGCTTCAGCTGGCGGATAAGATCTTACATCCTGTATTTTCGCAGAAGGGTGTGCTGAATCTTCACCAGTGGACGTACGAACAGCTGATGCAGATCAAAGGAATCGGGAAGGTAAAGGCTATCCAGATTTTGTGTCTGGCGGAGCTTAGCAGACGTCTTGCAAAAGCAACCGCACAGGAGGGACTGAATTTTTCAAATCCGGCGTCCATTGCCAGATATTATATGGAAGATTTAAGACATGCAAATCAGGAACAGATGAAACTGCTGCTTTTGAATACAAAATCCAGACTGATCGGGGAGACGGATATCTCGAAGGGAACCGTGAATTCAGCAGTGATTTCACCGAGGGAGCTGTTTGTGGAGGCACTGCAGAAGAATGCAGTGTCCATTGTGCTTTTGCATAACCATCCGAGTGGAGATCCGACACCGAGTAAAGAGGATGTGCTGATCACCAGACGGATTCAGGAGGCGGGGCGCTGATCGGTGTGGAACTGTTAGATCATATCGTGATCGGGGATAATTGTTATGTCAGTCTCAGAGAAAAGGGACTGGTACGATAAGAACTGCAATAAGGGGACAAGACGCATGTTCAGAAATATATATGGCCTGGATCTGGGCACATATGAGATCAAGATATATGATAAGAGAAGAGACCGGATCCGCAGTGCCAAAAATGTGATTGCAATCCGGGATGAAAAAGATATTTTTGCGGTCGGAAATGCGGCCTATGCAATGTATGAGAAGGCACCTGAGAATATTCAGGTGGTATTTCCCATGCATCACGGCGTGATTGCCCGCTTTCATGAGATGCAGTATCTTCTGCGCGCATTGCTGAAGCGGGAAGGGAGATACCCAAACGGAGCAGAGTATGTGATCGCAGCGCCAACGGATGTGACAGAAGTGGAAAAGAAAGCGTTTTATGATCTGGTGCATCATTCAGCTGCACGGGCAAAAACAGTCCGGATCGTCGATCGTGCAATTGCGGATGCAGTGGGGATGGGACTGGATGTCTTTTCGGCAAAAGGCGTATTTGTGGTCAATTTTGGCGGTGAGACAACTGAGCTTTCGGTTCTTTCGGGCGGAAAAACGGTGCTGAGCCGTCTGCTGCCTGTGGGAGGTGCGGCTTTAGATGAAGCAATCGTGGGCAGTGTGCGGCACAATAAGGAGTTTCTGATCGGACGGATTACAGCAGAACAGCTCAGATGGCAGTGCGGTATTTTAAAAAACACAAACCGAAGGAAGCTGACAGTGGCGGGAAGAGATCTGGCAATGGGAGTTCCAGGGGCCAGGCAGATCTCGGATGGTCTGGTTCGGGCTGCAATGAAAGATTCTCTTTCGGAGATTGTAAGAGCGATCCAGTCCATGATCGAGCGTACACCGCCGGATGTCCGGAGTGAGATTTTAAAATCAGGGATTTATCTGACAGGAGGTCTTGCACGTTCGCATGGTCTCCCGGCATATCTGCGACAGAGTACCGGCCTTCTTGTGACTGCACACAAGAATCCTGAATTATGTGCAGTGAAGGGACTGCGCACGATCATTTCCGATAAACATTACAGAAACCTGGCATACGAGATGTCAGATGAAGATTATAGGTGGTTGAGATAATATGAAGAAAAAAAATCAAAAATCCAGGTCAAATAAGTACTGGCTTCTGGGAACGAGTCTGGTTTGCGTTTTACTGATGATTTTTTCTGTGTTTGCAGAGAAGGTAGAAGGGCCTTCCGGGGAGTGGCTGATATCACGGTGATTCCCATGCAGAAAGGCATCAGTCAGATCGGCACATGGATCGGAGATGTCAGTGAAAATTTTGAGACATTGAAACAGCTGAAAAAAGAAAATAAAAAACTTCAGAAGCAGGTGGATCAGCTGACCACGGAAAACAGTAATCTTCAGGAGGAAAAATACGAACTGGACCGTCTTCAGGATCTGTACAAGCTGGATCAGACTTATGCAGAATATCCGAAAGTGGGAGCCCGTGTGATCGGGAAGGACTCCGGAAACTGGTTTAGTACATTTACGATTGATAAGGGAAGTAATGACGGCATCAAAGTAGATCAGAATGTGCTGGCAGGAAGTGGACTCGTCGGGATCGTGACTCAGACAGGTCCGACCTGGGCAACGGTACGTGCGATTATTGATGATTCCAGCAACGTCAGCGGTATGGCACTTTCTACTTCTGACAAATGTATCGTAAGAGGAGACCTTTCTTTGATCGGAGAAGGGAAGATCCGGTTTGAACAGATGGAAAATAATGATCATGATGTAGAGGTAGGGGAGCAGATCGTCACTTCTCACATCAGTGATAAATATCTGCAGGGACTTTTGATCGGTTATGTCAGCGAGATCAATGTAGATGCAAACAATCTGACCCGTTCCGGCTATATCACTCCTGTGGTAGATTTTAAAAATCTGCAGGAGGTGCTTGTCATTACAACGACAAAGGCGGAAATGACAGGAACAGATCAGAGTGAGTAGAGAAAGGAGCCTGCCAAGATGAAAAAGATCAAATTAAAACGATTTGTGATCACGGTTGTGATCATGCTGGCATGTTATCTTCTTCAATGTACCTTATTTCCATCTCTGGAACTGGCATCTGTGAAGCCGAATCTGCTGTTGATTGTGACAGCTGCCTATGGTTTTATGCGCGGGCCGAAAACAGGAATGTGGATCGGATTTTTTTCGGGACTTCTGATCGATATTCAGTTTGGAACGGTGCTGGGGCTGTATGCACTGATCTATCTGATGATCGGCTATGTGAATGGCCTGTTCAGTGAAACTTATTTTGACGAAGACATCAAGCTTCCGTTACTGCTGATCGCAGGAAGCGAGTTTGTATACGGGCTGTTGATCTACTTTTTGATGTTCATGCTCAGAGGTGAATTTGATTTTGTTTATTATCTGATGCATGTGATTATTCCGGAACTGATCTATACAGTTGGGGTTACGCTCATTTTGTATCAGCTGATCCTGTGGATCAACCAGAAACTGGAAGCAGAAGAAAAAAGGAGTGCAAGTAAATTTGTTTGAGAAAATCAAAGAAGTGTTTCATCGTATCGTAAATTCCCGGCTGACTGTTCTGATCCTTGCATTCTGCGTAATGTTTGCGATCCTGGTGAACAGACTGTTTTATCTTCAGATCGTAAAGGGAGACTACTATCTGAACAACTACAAGCTGCAGAATCAAAAAGACAAGAGAACTGTCAGGAACAAGAGGCAATATTTATGACAGGAACGGCAATCTTCTGGCATATAATGAGCTTGCCTATTCCGTCACATTTGAGGACAATATTACCAATGATTCCAAGAAAAATGATACGATCAACGGAATTCTGGAGAAAGTTATGCAGATTGTAGAAGCGCATGGCGATTCTGTGATCAGTGACTTTGGCGTTGTTCTGGATTCTGCGGGAAACTATCAGTTTCTGCAGACGGATGAGACATTAAAACTGCGGTTTATTGCAGATGTTTATGGAAAGAAAACAATTGATGAACTTTCAGACGCGCAGAAACAGCAGTCTGCGGAAGATGTGATCCATTATCTTTGTACAGATGATACGTACGGGTATGGGATCGATGATAAAAATCTGGACAAGAGTCATGTTTTAAAGCTTGTGACCATGCGTTATGCCATCGGACTCAACAGTTTCCAGAAGTATATTCCGACAGTGCTCGCATCCGATGTCAGCGATGAGACGGTGGCGGCGATCATGGAAATCTGGATCAGATGGATGGGGTAGATATTGCAGAGGACTCCCTGCGCCGGTATACGGACAGCAAGTATTTTGCGTCGATCATCGGCTATACCGGAAAGATTTCCCAGGAGGAATATGATGCGCTGACAAAAGAGCAGAAGAAAAAGTATTCACTTTCTGATATTGTCGGAAAATCTGGACTGGAGCAGACCATGGATGAGGTGCTTCAGGGAACGAAAGGTGAGATCAGCTATTATACGGATAATGTCGGGAAAGTAACGGATACGGTAAGCAAAAAAGATCCCGGAGCAGGAAATGATGTATATCTGACAATTGATAAGGATCTTCAGGAGCAGACCTATAAACTGCTGGAGGAAAAGCTGGCAGGAATCGTAAGGTCAAAACTTCGTAATGTAATGAATTACGATCCGAGTACAACAAATGATTCAAGTGAGATTATCATTCCGGTAGATGATGCCTACAATGCATTTATTGCGAACGAGATTCTGGATGAGACGCATTTCGGTGCGGCAGATGCAAAAGCAGTGGAAAAAACAGTGTATGAAATTTTTACCAACCGTAAGGCAAGTGTGATCCAGGAGATTCTGGCAGAATTGAATAATGCGGGTGCAACAGCCTACAAGGACTTGTCAAAAGAAATGCAGGCCTATATGGATTATGTATGTGATACCGTGCTTGCTAAGAACACTGGGATTTTAAATATGGATCTGGTGGATACAAAAGATGAGACGTATCTTGCGTGGGCAAAAGAGGAAACGATCAATCTGAACCAGTATTTAAATTATGCCATTTCGAAGAATTGGATCGATACATCCAAGCTGTCAGAGGAAGTGGCAGAGCAGAAATATTCTGATTCCGGAGAGATTTATCAGGGAATTTTGAAATTTTTAGAAGAATATTTGAATTCAGATGCAGATTTCGACAAACTTCTCTATAAATATCTTATAAAATCAGAGGGTATCAGTGGGGCACAGATCTGTGCCATGGTATATGAGCAGGGGGTACTTCCGATGGATGAGGCTGCGTACAATGGTCTGAATAACGGAAGTGTCAATCCGTATACCTGGCTGTGTCAGAAAATTGAAAATCTGGAGATTACTCCGGGACAGCTGGCTCTGGAGCCTTGTACGGGATCCGCGGTAGTCAGTGATCCCAATACCGGTGAGGTGCTGGCATGTGTTTCTTATCCGGGCTATGACAATAACCGATTGTCCAATACCATGGACTCGAAATACTACAATCAGCTGGTTACCGGTCTGTCCAGACCATTCTATAACAATGCCACGCAGGAGCGTACTGCGCCGGGATCTACGTACAAGATGCTGACAGCAGCGGCAGGACTTACAGAAGGGATTGTGACAGCAGATACGACATTTTATTGTACCGGAGTTTTCGATAAAATCACACCGAACCCAAAATGCTGGATATATCCGGGTGCTCATGGCTATGAGAATGTTGTGACTGCACTTCGTGATTCCTGTAACGATTATTTTTATAACATCGGATACGAGCTTGGCATGAACGGGCAAGAATACGACAGCAATAAAGGCACAGACACACTTGCAAAATACGCAAAAGAATTTGGACTGGGTGAAAAATCCGGAGTAGAGATTCCGGAGAGCGAACCGCAGATATCGGATGAATATTCGGTACAGAGTGCGATCGGTCAGGGAACAAACAACTTTACAGTCAGTCAGCTGAACCGCTATGTGGCTGCAGTTGCAAACAGAGGAACTGTATATAGCTGACATTGCTTGATAAGACCACAGATGTGAACGGTAAAGTGATCAAAGAATATGAGCCGGAAGTGACAAACACGATCGATGATATCAGTGACAATACATGGAATCTGCTTCATCAGGGAATGATCGCCATGGTTCAGGATATGTCCCAGTTCAACGGAATGGAGATTTCCATGGCAGGTAAGACAGGTACTGCACAGCAGAGTGAGATCCATCCGGACCATGTACTTTTTGTCGGATTTGCACCGGCAGAAAACCCTGAGATCGCAGTTGCCGTGCGAATTGCAAATGGATATAGTTCCGCTTATACAGCAGAAATCGGAAGAGATATTGTCAAGAGTTATTACAAGACATCAGATTCCGATAAACTTGTTACCGGAAAGGCAGCACAGCTTGGCGCTGTTACAGCCGGTGACTAAAAAAGGATGTGAGGTGTATGGACAAGCTGGTAATGCTCAAAAGCAGCCGGTACGGTCTGGAGATCCATCTGAATCCACAGGCGGAATTTTCCAAACTGCTTCGGGAGATGGAACGGAAGCTGAAGGCTTCGATCAAATTTTTTGAAGGAGCAAAGATGGCGGTCGAATTTAAAGACCGCCTGCTTTCACAGGCAGAAGAGGATCAGTTATTAGAGTTGATCTCGAAAACAGCCGGGATTGATGTGGTCTGTATCATAGACCGGAATCAGACAAAAGAAATGGCATACAAAAGCGTGATAGAACACACAATGACGAATGTTCGGCAAAAGGACGGGCAGTTCTATCGGGGAACTCTCAGAAAAAGGCAGATTCTGGAATCAGATACCAGTGTTCTTATACTTGGAGATGTGGAGTATGGGGCAAAAGTGATCGCAAAGGGCAGCGTTGTGATTCTTGGCAGACTGGAAGGATCTGTTCATGCAGGAGCCTGCGGGGATGACAAAGCCTATGTGGCCGCGTTATCCATGAAACCTGCATATATGCGTATCGGAGGTGTCAAAGCAGGCAGATCGCAGCTTGCCGTCTGCAGACAGTCTTTTAAGCACCCGCAGATAGCAGTCATGGGTGAAAACAGACTTGTTCTGGATTCGCTGTAGACAAATATGAACTTAAGTGTGAAAGGGAGAATAGACATGGGAGAAGTGATTGTCATTACATCGGGAAAAGGCGGTGTTGGAAAAACGACGACAACAGCAAATATAGGGATTGGGTTATCGCAGCTGCAGAAAAAAGTAGTGGTGATCGATACCGATCTCGGACTTCGCAATCTGGATGTGGTTATGGGCCTGGAAAACCGGATCGTATATAATCTTGTGGATGTGATCGAAGGCGGATGCCGTCTGAAACAGGCACTGATTAAGGATAAGCGTTTTCCGGAACTGTATCTGCTGCCGTCGGCACAGACAAAGGATAAGACCGCAGTTTCTCCGGAACAGATGAAAAAACTGATCGAAGAGCTGAAAACGGAGTTTGATTATATTTTGCTGGATTGCCCGGCAGGAATCGAGCAGGGGTTCCAAAATGCGATTGCCGGAGCTGACAGAGGGATTGTAGTGACAACACCGGAAGTGTCTGCGATCCGGGATGCAGACCGCATCATCGGTCTGCTGGAAGCGCACGGGATTAAAAACAATGATCTGATCATCAATCGTCTGCGGATCGACATGGTGAAGCGGGGAGACATGATGTCCGTGGAGGATGTGACAGAGATTCTGGCGATTCATCTGCTTGGTGTGATCCCGGATGATGAGCAGGTCGTGATCGCGACAAACCAGGGTGAGCCGATCGTGGGAGAGGACTGCATGTCAGGAAAAGCATATGCAAATATCTGCCGCAGGCTTCTCGGGGAGGAAATTCCGATTACTGACTTTGGAAGATCAGAAGGACTGTTCTCGAAATTCAGAGATCTGTTCAAAAAGAATTAGGAGGGCAGATATGAGTGTACCATCTGTTCACATTGCGAAAGACAGACTCCGGAATCTGCTCATTGCGGATCGGCTTATGTGTACACCCGATATGTCTGAGAGAATGACTTCAGACATTTACTATACGATTTCAAAATACATAGAACTAAAACCGGAAGCGGTTCAGATAGAGATAACACATTCAGATATACATATTAAAATAACAGGAGAAAATAATTGAAACTTCAATTTTTAAATCTTAAACAGCGATACAATTTGAAAGATTATAAATTCACTCTGATCTTGCTGGTACTGGCAGTTTCTGTGATCGGCGTATTTATGGTGGGGAGTGCAAATGCAGAGTATCAGCCCAGACAGATCATGGGCGTGGGATTAGGTCTGCTTGCCATGGTTGTGATCTCACTGATCGATTACAAGTGGATCCTGAATTTCTACTGGCTGATGTATGTGGTAAATATTGCCTTACTTCTGGCTGTTATTTTTCTTGGGACAGAGGCAAATGGTGCGACAAGATGGCTGGATCTTGGATTTGTGCAGTTTCAGCCTTCAGATCTGACAAAATTGATCACGATCTTGTTTTTTGCCAGATTTTTGGCTGACAGGGAAGAACAGATCAATAAGAAAAAGACGATTCTGGAAGCAATCGGTCTGATCATACCATCTTTGCTCCTTGTATATAAGCAGCCGAGTCTTTCGGCAACGATCTGTATTGCAGCATTGTTCTGTGTGATCATGTTTATGGCCGGTCTGAGCTATAAATTCATTGGCACAGTGCTGGCGATCACAATTCCTACGATTGCTTTGGTGATCGGAATTGTGGTGCAGCCGAATCAGCCGTTTTTAAAGGATTACCAGCAGAAGCGTATTCTGGCATGGCTGGAACCGGAGGCATATGCCACGGAGGAAGCATATCAGCAGCTGAATTCCGTGATGGCGATCGGATCCGGGCAGTTGAACGGGAAAGGATACAACAGCGATGCTACAACATCAGTAAAAAACGGAAATTTTATTTTGGAACCGCAGACAGACTTTATTTTTGCAATTATTGGTGAAGAATTAGGATTTGTGGGTTGTTGTGTGGTCATAATTTTGTTATTATTGATTGTGATAGAATGTATTGTGATAGGTTTAAGGGCAAAAGACACCGGAGGGCGCATCATCTGCGGGGGTGTTGGCGCACTGGTAGGGATTCAGACATTTATCAATATCAGTGTGGCGACAGGAATTTTTCCGAATACAGGAATATCCCTTCCGTTTGTAAGTTATGGACTGACATCCCTTGTCTGCTTTTTTGCAGGAATCGGTTGGTTCTGAATGTCGGCCTGCAGCCTAAAAAAATATCAATAGAGGAGACGAAAGTGTATGAACATAGGATTAGTGGCACATGATGCAAAAAAGAAACTGATGCAGAACTTCTGCATTGCATACAGAGGAATATTGTGTAAGCATAACCTGTATGCGACAGAGACAACTGGAAGACTGGTAGAAAGTGTTACCAATCTGAGCATTCATAAGTTTCTGCCGGGACATCTTGGTGGAAATCAGCAGCTGGGAGCACAGATCGAGCATAATGAAATCGATCTTCTGATCTTTTTCAGGGATCCGCTTGCACCAAAGAAGCATGAACCGAATGTAAATGATATTGTAAAACTGTGTGATATGTATAACATTCCGATGGCTACGAACATTGCTACAGCAGAGGCATTGGTTCTGGCCCTGGACAGAGGAGATTTGGACTGGCGTGAAATCTACAAGTAAAAAGCGAAGCAGGAGTAAAAAAGTACAAAAAAGAACCGGAATTGGAAAAGGCGCAATTGCAGGAATTGTTGTGGCAGTTTTGCTGTTTCTGGCATTGATCGGTACGCTGATGCTGATCCTGCATGACAACGCGAAGGATTTTGTTTCGGAATATGAGAAGACACATTATCGCAAGAGTCTTTACAAAGCGGAAACGTTTGCTTCCCAGCTGTGTGTAACGGATGCAGATGTGGCAATGGAAGGATACACACAGGATGCATCCCTTCATGCCGTGGGTCTGTTTGATGTGCAGGGGAAGAATGTGCTCTATGCAGATCAGATTTTTGAACCGTTATATCCGGCCAGTACAACAAAGATCATGACAGCGTATGTGGCATTAAAATATGGGAATCTGGATGATATAGTCACGGCCAGTGAGCGTGCGACTGATTTTGCCGAAGATGAGCAGGTATGCGGACTTCAGGCAGGAGATCAGCTTTCTTTGAGAGATTTGCTGAATGGATTGCTTCTTTATTCGGGGAATGACTGTGCCGTTGCAATCGCAGAGCATGTATCCGGAAGTGTGGAGGCATTCGTGGATAAGATGAATGAAGAGGCACGAAACCTTGGGGCGACCGGGACACATTTTGTAAATCCTCACGGACTGCAGAACGAAGATCATTACACAACGGCATATGATTTATATCTGATGTTCAATGCCTGTCTGCAGAATCCGCAGTTTGTAGAGATGATTTCGCAGACATCCTATACTGCGAATCTTACATCGGCATCCGGAGTACCGTATACGATGACCTGGGAGCCTACCAATTATTATGCATCCGGAGACGCTGCAGCGCCGGAAGGAGTCAAGGTGATTGGCGGGAAGACCGGGACAACGGATGAAGCAGGTTCTTGTCTGGTGCTGTATGAGCAGGATCAGCAGGGGCGTCCATATATTTCGATTGTGATGGGAGCGTCTCAGAAATCGATTCTCTATGACAATATGACAAGATTAATGAGTTCGGGAATTAATGGAAAATAAAGACTTGAAACGCAGTTCGCATGGAACTGCCGTTTTTATATAAAGTCGTAAGAGGGTGAAACTTACACATCACTTGCTGAATTCCCGATTCTGCCAAAAAAGCTGATCAGATAGAGTCCGCACAAGCCGACAAGAGTGTAAATGATTCTGGAAAGCCAGCTTAAATTTCCAAAAAGGAACGCCACCAGATCAAATTGGAAGATTCCGACAAGCAGCCAGTTCACTGCTCCGATGATGACAATTACAAGAGCTGTATTATCGAGCCATTTCATACTGTTCCCTCCTTTTCTATGGGATAATTTTATTATTTCCGCAAAAACTGGAAATATACATACAGAAATGTTATAATTAACAAGTTATTTAAGAGGGGATTAAGACTGATTTCAAGGAGGTATCAAGTTTGCCAGAAAAACAAAAAAAGAATTCAATCAGTATTAATAAATATAAAACAAAGAGAGAATTGAATATCGGAACGCTGATTTTCGCACTGATTTTTATTTATCTGGTCGTTGCGGTGGTGGCGTATGCCACAGAGAAACGGATCACGGTGTATGAAGTACGGGAAGGCAGTATTTTGAAGGATCATTCATATACGGGGTTGATTCTCAGAGAGGAAACCCTGGTAAATGCGGAAAGTGACGGGTATGTCAATTACTATCAGAGTGGACAGAGTAAAATCAGGACAGGCATGAACATTTGCGCGATTTCGCCGCAGAAGCTGGATGTTTCAGAGTCTCAGGAGCAAGGTGAGACGGCATTGAGCGCAGAGGAGCAGGAACGATCGTTCTGAAAGCACAGGATTTTAATGAAAATTTTACATCACAGAAATTCTCTTCTGTCTACAGTCTGAAAAGAGATGTTGCAGAAACTCTTCAGAATGCATCCGACCAGACGAAAACAGCACAGCTTGACGCAGTGATCGCTGCGAGTGGGCAGGATGTAAAAACATATCCGGCTGCAAGGGACGGTGTGATGGTTCTGACATATGACGGCGAAGAAGGTCTGACAAAAGACAATTTTACGGATGCAGATTTTGATAAAAGCAATTACAAGAGTACAAATCTGGAAGACAACATGGAAATAGCAAGCGGAGAACCGATTTATAAGCTTGTCACCAGTGAAGACTGGTCGGTTGTGATTCCATTGGAGGATCAAACAGCAAAAGAGCTGTCTGAGACAGATTCTGTGAAAGTGCGGCTTGATAATGAGAATGACACGGTATGGGCAGATTTTTTCAATTTTGAAAAAAGGAAAACAATATTATGGGTGTCTCGATTTTGATAAATCCATGATCCGGTATGCAGATAAGCGCTACTTGAATGTAGAGTTGATACTGGAAGATCAGAGCGGACTGAAGATTCCGAAAAGCTCGGTGATCAAAAAATCATGTTATGCGATACCTCAGGATTATATTACAACCGGAGGCAACAGCTCGGACTCCGGAGTGATGATACAGGATAAGGACAGCGCGGTATTTCAGCAGATTGAGATTTATTATGTATCAGATGACGGGACAAACTATGTGAATCCGGAGAGTCTGAAAGCAGGAACTACCTTAATCAAACCGGAGTCATCAGAGACAATGACAGTAGAAAAAACGGCAGAGTTGAGTGGCGTTTATAATATCAATCAGGGATACGCGGTATTCAATGCAGTTGAGATCCTGTGTGAGAGTGATGAGTATTATATTATTAAAGAAGGTAATTCTTACGGCTTGTCAAATTATGATCATATCGTACAGGATGGAGAAGACGTAAAAGAGGATGAAGTGGTATTTTAAAGTGGGAAAGGAGCTTGAAACATGTTGAAAGAACAACTGAAAGAGGTGGAACGCCGTATACAGGCGGCATGTGACCGTGCAGGGAGAAAACGGGAGGAAGTGACTCTGATCGCTGTAAGCAAAACAAAGCCTGTATCAATGATCGAAGAGACATATCAACTTGGTATACATGTATACGGTGAGAATAAAGTGCAGGAACTGACAGAAAAATATGAGATTCTGCCAAAGGATATAGAGTGGCACATGATCGGCCATCTTCAGACAAATAAAGTAAAATATATTGTCGGAAAAACGGCACTGATCCATTCCGTGGATTCTTTGAAGCTGGCAGAAACAATCGAAAAAGAGGCTGCAAAGAAGAATTGTATCCAGGATATTCTGGTAGAAGTAAATGTTGCACAGGAAGAAAGTAAGTTTGGGCTGAAAGTTGACGAAGTCATTCCCTTCATTGAAAAAATTTCACAATTTCAACATATTTGCGTAAAAGGGCTGATGACAATCGCACCATTTGTGGAAAATCCAGATGACAATCGTCCTGTTTTTGCAAATTTACATAAATTATCTGTTGACATTATGAATAAAACATTGATAATGTTAACGTAAGCATACTTTCAATGGGGATGACCAATGATTACGAAGTTGCGATCGAAGAAGGCGCGACTATGGTGCGTGTAGGCACTGGAATCTTTGGTGCCAGAAATTATCAGATTTAATTTCCGGATAAGAAGGTACGTTTTCAATTTTAAAATAACTTTATGCAAAAAGGGTACGGCATAAGATAGGAGTGTAAACATGGGTGTATTTGATAAATTCTTGGATATCATGAAATTGAATGATGACGAATACGATGATGATGATTTTGAAGATGATGATTTCGATGAAAACCGCATCGTTCAATTTTCGGAAACAAGAAGAGCAGAAGTGATGATTTTGATGATTTCGATATGGACGAGGACAAGCATCTTGCCCCATCCTCTGGAAATAAAGTGACACCAATGCGTCAGCCTGCAGCCAGAAGAGGTGTGAATATGGAGGTCTGTGTTGTAAAACCGACTTCTGTAGATGATTCTCGTGAGATTACCGAGACACTGCTTGCAGGACGTACTGTGATCCTGAATCTGGAAGGTATGGATCTTGAGATTGCACAGCGTATCATTGATTTCATTTCAGGAGCGACTTTTGCAATCAGCGGAAATCTGCAGAAGATTTCTAATTACATCTTCCTTGTGACACCGACGAATGTAGATATTTCCGGAGATCTGCAGGATCTTCTCGGCGGTTCCATGGAAAAACCAAGCATGAGAGGCAGATACTAGGATTTATTCATATGCAGAAGGAAGAACAACAGTTGGAGAAGCGGCTGTCAGAGCTGTCAAATCTGGCATATAGTCGCGATATCGTTACATATTCGGATTTTTTGAATTTGAATGAACTGAATATTTTACATTCGATGCCAAAGGACAGACTTTACACAAAGTTTGTCACTTTTGGCGGATATGGCTTGGCAGAGCGTCAGATGGCGGCATTTCTCCCTGATGCTCTTTCTTTGCGTGGAGAAATGTCATGGTGCAGCGAGGAGGAATGGGTTGACTATCCATTTGATATTCTAAGGATTTCTCCGTTGCATGCGAAATATGCAGAGCAGCTGACTCACAGAGACTATCTGGGGACGATCTTAGGACTGGGTATGAACGTGCAAAGATAGGTGATATCCTTGTAGATGGACTGATGCGGTTGTTTTGTATGTCATCGCACATTACAGTCTTTTTGATGGAGGAATTGACCAGAGTCCGGCATACACAGGTTCTGGTAAAAGAGATTTCAAGAGAGGATTTTCAGTATGAACCAAATATGAGGAAATCCGGGGAACGGTGGCGTCTGTTCGTCTGGACAGTCTGCTTTCGCTTGCATTTTCTGCATCACGGACAAAGCTTTCGGGTCTCATAGAAGGGGCAAAAGTGTTTGTGAACGGAAAACTGATCACAACGAACAGTTATCAATTAAAAGAAAATGATGTGATATCCGTCAGAGGATATGGCAAATTCCGTTATAATGGAACGGGAGCAAAGACGAAAAAGAACAGAATTTATGTATCTGTTTATAAATATATTTAACAAAGACAGAGGCAGGAGTAATACAATGGAGGAAAGAAAAAAAACAGGGAAAAGTTATCTGTGGGCACTATTTGCATTTCTTCTGGCAGTGGCCGCAGATCAATTTACAAAATGGCTGGCGGTTACCTATCTGAAAGATCAAGATCCTTTGATTATAATACCGGGAGTATTTCAGTTTCGGTATCTGGAAAACCGTGGGGCTGCATTTGGAATCCTGCAGAATCGGCAGATTGTATTTGCAGTTGGAGCATTGTTGATTTTTTTTGCGGTCGTCTTCATTTACGGGAGAATTCCGCAGAAAAGAAGATTTGTTCCGTTAAGAGTATGTGCGATCCTTCTGGCATCCGGCGCCATCGGAAATCTGATCGATCGTCTGGCAAGGAATTACGTAGTGGATTTCTGCTATTTCAACCTGATTGATTTTCCGATTTTTAATGTGGCAGACTGTTATGTGGTAATTGGCTGCATCCTTTTTGGAATCCTGATTCTTTTCTATTATAAAGATCAGGAATTTGACTGGGTACTGCAAAAGAAAGGCTCCAGATCATGAGAGAAGAACGTTTTTTACAGCAGAAGAGACAGTGACAAATGAGCGGATCGACAAATTTTTGTCTGCGCAGATGCCGGACAGATCCCGTTCCTATATTCAGAAACTGATCAAAGATGGATTGGTTGAAGTCAATGGAAAGCAGGTAAAAACAAATTATAAGCTGGGCAGTGAGGATGAGGTGAAGCTGCAGATTCCGGAACTGGAAGTGCCGGATATTCTGCCAGAGGAGATTCCTCTTGACATCCTTTATGAGGACACCGATTTGCTTGTGGTAAACAAACCTAAGGGGATGGTCGTACATCCGGCGCCAGGGCATTATACAGGGACTCTGGTCAATGCTTTGATGTATCACTGCAGGGAAAATCTTTCCGGGATCAATGGTGTGATGCGTCCAGGGATCGTACATCGGATCGATATGGATACGACAGGCTCTCTTTTGGTCTGTAAAAATGACAGGGCACATCAGATTCTGCCGAGCAGCTCAAAGACCATTCGATCACCCGAAGATATGAAGCAATCGTTCATGGAAACTTAAAGGAGGATAGCGGCACGGTCAATGCACCGATCGGGAGACATCCGACGGACCGCAAGAAGATGAGCGTCCATGCACCCCATGGAAGAGAGGCAGTGACGCACTATCGGGTGCTGGAACGTTTTGGAAACTACACGCATATCGAATGTGAACTGGAAACAGGAAGGACACATCAGATCCGTGTTCATATGGCAAGCATCGGACATCCGATATTGGGAGACTTGGTTTACGGACCGGCGAAGTGTCCGTTCAGACTGCAGGGACAGACGCTGCATGCAAGGATCCTTGGCTTTGTACACCCTTCTACGGGAGCGTATGTGCAGTTTGATGCCCCGTTGCCGGAGTATTTTGAAGAACTCTTAAAAAAATTGAGAAAGCAGACAGGGAATTAGGAAAAAAGGAAACGGATATGTCAGAAATGTGCACATTCGATTCCTTTTTTGATTTTAGGGAGACAAACACATGTTTGTGTTATATAATAGAAAAATAAATACATATGAGGTGAGAAGAGAATGAAACGATTCAGTAAAAAAGAAATTTTTTCGATTCCGAATCTGATGGGATATTTTCGGATTCTGTTAATTCCGGTGTTTTGTTACCTGTATATCACGGCAGAAACGGAACGCGAATATTTGTATGCAGCGCTGGTTGTTCTGCTCTCCAGCCTGACAGATCTGTTTGACGGGAAGATTGCAAGGCGCTTTCATATGGTGACAGAGCTGGGAAAGGCATTGGATCCGATCGCTGATAAGCTTACGCATGCAGCACTGGCAATCTGCCTTGCAACCCACTATCCTATGATGTGGGCGCTGATTGCATTGATGCTGGTCAAGGAAGGTTACATGGGGGTTATGGGGCTCATATTCCTGAAGAAAGGAAAGATGCTGGATGGAGCGATGTGGTTTGGCAAGGTCTGTACTGCAGTTCTGTTTGCAGGACTTCTTGTCCTGTTTTTGTTTTCGCAGCTTGAGGCTGCTGTAGTCAATGGAATCATTATGATAATGATGGGCATTATGATCGTGACACTGTGCATGTATGTGCCGGTATTTCAAAAAAATGAAACATGAGGAGAAAAAAAGATGGCGAAGAATAAGTATATGCAGTAAGAAAAGGAAGGGTACCGGGAATTTATCGTACCTGGAGCGAATGTCAGAAACAGGTGACGGGCTATCCGGGGGCGGTCTTTAAAGGGTTTGTGACAGAAGAGGAGGCACAGTCTTTTCTTCATCCTGGGCAGAGCGCGAAGGCAAAAGAGACACATATTTCTCATACTGCCTATCCATATGCCTATGTGGATGGATCTTATTTTCAGGGGATTTATGGGTTTGGGGGTTTTTTAAAACTGTCTGACGAGGAGGAAGTTGTTCTGCAGGGGTCAGGAGATCATCCGGATCTTGCGAAAATGCACAATGTGGCAGGAGAACTTCTGGGATGTATCAAAGCAGTAAAAGAAGCGGAAAAAAGGAAAATTGCAGAGCTTTCGATATTTTACGATTATCAGGGCATTGAATCCTGGGTGACCGGAGATTGGGCGGCAAAACAGGCAGGAACACAGAAATATCGCGATTTTATGAATGGCACATCCGTGAAGCTTCATTTTATCAAAGTAAAAGGACATACCGGCGTAGAGGGAAATGAACGTGCAGACAGTCTTGCCAAAGAGGCTGTCAGTGAAAAGATTTCATTCAATCAGCTTGTGATCGAATAGGTATGAAAAGAGAAAGAAAGGAATTTAAGTTATGCAGATAAAGAAATTGCTGCTTCCGATTCTTGCGACAGTGATGCTCATATGTGGATGTCAGCAAAATAATGCTGTCTCCGGGCAAGATCAATTGGTTACGGCAAGTGAAAATAAGACAACCTATACGGCACAGAATATTCCGGAATATACAGGCTCACCTTATGTGGAGCTAAACAATAACATACCTGATTTTCAGGAGTCAGAGTATACGACGGAAGTTTTTGAACAATACAGCGATCTGGATGCACTGGGGCGTTGTCAGGCTGCTTATGCCAATATCTGTCAGGAGATCATGCCGACTCAGGAACGGGGGAAAATAGGCATGATCAAGCCTTCTGGATGGCATACAGTGAAATATGACTGTGTAGATGGGAAATATTTGTATAATCGTGCGCATCTGATCGGATTTCAGCTTGCCGAAGAGAATGCGAATGAAAAAAATCTTATCACAGGAACACGATATTTTAATGTGGAGGGAATGCTCCCGTTTGAGAATCAGGTGGCAGATTATGTCCATGAGACGAATCATCATGTCCTGTACCGTGTGACACCAGTTTATGAAGCGATAACCTGGTAGCCAGTGGAGTCATTATGGAGGCAGCTTCTGTGGAAGATGAAGAAATTCGTTTTCATGTGTTTGTCTACAATGTGCAGCCGGGGATTTGGATTGATTATGCAACAGGAGAAAGCAGGGAGAGTGAAACTGCAGAAAGCGAAAAAAAGGATGAAGAAGTTACCTATGTAGTCAACACAAATACAAAAAAATTCCATAAACCAGACTGTAGCAGTATCCGCGATACAAAGCAGCAGAATCGAAAAGAAACATCAGAAACAAGGGAAGAATTGATCGATCAGGGGTACTCTCCGTGTAATCGCTGCAACCCCTGAAAATGAAAGCTCTGTTTGAAAATTGTATTGAATGACGGATAAATGCAGTCTTTTTATTGTTATTTGGTGCAGATTGTTGTATAATGAGCGTATAGAAACTTCAAGAATATGACAGGCAAAAGGAGCGTGGAGTAATATGAAGACGAACACGATTATTACAATAGGAAGACAATTCGGAAGTGCAGGACGGGAGATCGGGTATCAGATCGCAGATTATTTCGGAATCAAGCTGTATGATAAAGAGATGCTCAGCAGAGCAGCGAAAGAAAGTGGTATCTGTGAGGAAATTTTTGAAACACATGATGAAAAGCCGACGAACAGCTTTTTGTATTCTCTCGTGATGGATACGTATTCTATGGGGTATTCGGGCGGATCCTACTCCGATATGCCAATCAACCATAAAGTATTTCTTGCACAGTTTGATGCAATTAAAAAGATTGCGGATGAAGGACCTTGTATTCTGGTAGGACGCTGCGCAGATTATGCTCTGGAATCTTATGATAATGTGGTGAACGTATTTATCCATGCTGATCTGGATGCACGTATCCGCAGGATCGCAAGAATTTATAATCTTACGGATGCCAAGGCAAAAGATATGATCATTAAAACCGATAAAAAGCGTGCAAGTTATTATAATTATTACACGAATAAAAAATGGTCAGACTCTGAAAGCTATGAATTGTGTCTCTCAAGTTCAGAACTTGGAATTGAAGGGACAGCAAAAGCAATCGAGCAGTATGTAATGCTGAAAGAGCAGATTCAAAGAGATGACAAAATTCTTTAGAAGTTAAAAAACAGTTCCCCTTGCAGAAAAGATAAAGACTTTTACTGCAGGGGGACTTTTTATGCTCTTGGATGAATGATCCGTTCGGGCCAGCCTTCGATATTTCCATCAAGGATTGCATGAAACATCCTTTCGCGGACACCTGGATTTTCGTGATTTAACTGACGGAGAAGTTCTTTGACATATTGACGTTTTGTATATCCGTCAACAGGACACTTGCTTTTCACTACCGGAAGCTGATACTTGTTTTTAAACCGATGACGTCTTTTTCATCTACAAACATCATTGGACGAATAACAGTCAGATCAGTACGGTCCAGATAGGTTTTCGGAGAAAATGAATAAAAACGTCCTTCGAAGATCAAGGAGAGCAGCATTGTCTCTATAATGTCATCTTTATGGTGGGCATAGGCAATTTTATTGCATCCCATTTCTTTAATTGCCTGATTTAAGGCGCCTTTTCTCATTTTGGCACAAAGAGAGCAGGGATTGGATTCTTTACGGACATGAAAAAGAATCTCATAAATATCAAGAAGATTCGATTCGGTAGGGGATATTCACTTCCTGACATAGTGCCTGAATCGGAGAAAGATCAAAATCTTCAAATCCCAGATCTACGGTGATTGCACTGAGTTCAAATTTCTTCGGATAGAAGCGCTTGAGTCCATGTAGTGCATAGAGCAGAGTGAGGCTGTCTTTTCCGCCGGAAATTCCGACCGCAATATGATCGCCTTCTTCAATCATTCTGTATTCATCAACCGCTTTTCGGGTATAGCTTAATAACTTCTGTAGTTCCATGGTAAAGGTCCTTTCTTTGGGTTTATGTTCCTATTATAAGGTGAAAGAGATGGAATTACAATGAAGGAGTATGATTTGTCGGCATTTTCCTTTAAAACAGAATGTAGTACGCTGTACTATAAATAGAAAAAAATAAATAGTACTATGTACTAATTCGAGAAATGAGAAATTTGCGTTTTCCAAAGGAGTATGTTATAGTGGCTTTGACAAAAAAAGGAATCAACCAGAGAGGGTAGTAGAATGAAAGCACAGGATCAAAAAGAGCTAATGCGGGAAAGAATCTGCGATTGTGCAAAGAGGCTATTTGAAAGAGAGGGATATGAACAGGTATCTATGCGGCAGATTGCAGCGGAGGCAGGAATTGCAGTGGGAAATTTGACATATTACTTTTCGAAAAGGAAGATCTGCTGAAGGAGCGTTTAAACGATATTCAGGAAACTTTTTCAGAGAGCATTCAGCTGTTTGAAATCGATCTGGAAAGAGGAGAGATTTCAGGAAAGCCGTTCTGGGAATATGAGAATCGAACACTTTTGGAATTGCTGCTTCGATTTTTGAAAGCAGTGGAACAGTTTCAGAAGAATGCAGCTATTGTGTATGAAAATTATAGCAGACTTCAAAAAACAGTACCCGTATTTCAAGAAATGAGCAGAGAATGGACAGAGAAGATCATGACGATATACAATGGTCTTATAAAGCAGTTGTGGGAACGAAGAGTTTTCAGAAAAGAACTGGAGTGGGACGAGTATGAAAATCTGATCTATCTTATAAAGCTGCTGACTTTTTTCGGGCAGGAAATGCATGGAGATCAGGAGTATGAAAAAAAACGGTTTACAGAAAGAATCTGCAGACTTTTGATTCCTTATATATCATGGGAATGGAAAGACACCTATACAGTCTTGTGTAAAGAAATCTGCGAGGTCTCTTTCCATCGTATGACATTAAAATTTATCTGATAGAGTTTCGAAGCTGTTCAAATAACTGACTCATTTCTGACAGGTCAGCTTCTTCCAGATTCAGGGAGAGTGTTTTTACATTGTCGATGATCTGTTCCGGTTTCCTTGCGCCGCAGAGGACATGCAAGTCCGGAAGAGAAGCAGCAGTCAGATAGATGATCAGGTTGCTGAGGGAACAACTATATTTTTCAGTATACGGGGTTAATTTCTGTAAAACGTCCAATATGTGCAGACGGGACTTTTGTGCCCAGAATTTATTTTTGTTGCGCACATCTGTCGGAGAAAGCACCGTGTCTTGTGTCACTTTTCCTGTGAGCAGTCCCTGTTCCAGAGGCGAGTACGCTGGATGGAAACATGATGTTTCTGGCATACAGGTAACAATTTATCCGCAATATGTGTATCCAGAAGGCTGTATTTTTCCTGAATTACATCCAGCTGTCCAAGAGAGCAGTACTTTTCGATGATTTTGGCAGTAACGTTGGAGGCTCCGATGGCACGGATCTTCCCTTCTTTTTTCAACTGGAGAAGAGTATCCATCGTTTCTTCCAGCGGATAGAGGGAAAAGTCAGGAGTCTGCCAGTGTGTATAGTAAATATCGATATAGTCTGTCTGCAGACGTCGGAGGCTGTCTTCCAGATTTTTACGAATTGCAGCGGCGGAAAGATCACGGTAAACATTGCGTCCTTCCATGACTTTATGAAAGCAAGGTGTCTCATGATCCCATTCCAGCCCGCATTTGGTGGAGAGCAGGATCCTGGAACGATTTTGCTTTATGGCTTTGCCAACTACGTTCTCACTGTGTCCGATCCCGTAGACCGGAGCAGTGTCGAACCATACGATTCCCCGATCAATTGCTTCCTCGATGGTGCGAATGGAGAGTGCATCATCATTTTCTCCCCACCAGGTGCCTCCGCCAATTGCCCAGGTGCCCATTCCGATATATGGAGTTTTTAAAGTTGTTGTTCCGATTGTACGTTCTTTTTGCATAAGATTTATCCTTTCTTTTGTCAATTCTCTTAGGGTTCCCGCAAAGTGACAGCTTTTGCAGCCATGCGTCGGCGGTCCTCATCTATTGCTGCATAGTGTTTTTTGGTTGTATTGACATCCTTGTGTCCGAGTACGTCTGCGACGAGATAGATGTCACCGGTCTCTTTGTAAAGTGTAGTTCCATAAGTACTCCGCAGTTTATGAGGGGTGATTTTTTTATTTGGCGTCACCTGGCGGGCATACTTTTTCACCATATTTTCAACTGCCTGGACTCCCATACGGCGGCGCTGCGTGGATAAAAACAGTGCGTTTTCATGTCCCGGAAGAGGAGTGGCAGCTTCCCGCGTTGTATACAAGTATTGTTTCAGGGCATGTTCGACTTCCTCGCCAAAATAGATGACCATTTCATTTCCACCTTTTCGGACGACCGTAATCCCGTTATTTTTAAAATCAACATCCTGGATATCAAGTCCCACACATTCTGATACACGGATTCCGGTACCAAGGAGCAATGTGATAATCGCCAGATCCCGGTTTTTAGTCTTTTCATAGTAAACTTTTTTCTGTCCGGTGAGCTCATCGCCACCGTGTTCTACAAAGTCCAGAAGAGAAGCCACCTCGTCCGTATCCAGACGGACGATTGCTTTTTCGTGCAGCTTTGGCATATCGACAAACAGTGTTGGATTTTTCTCGATGATCTGATGCTTGAAATAGTAGCCGTAAAAGCTGCGTAGGGCAGACATCTTTCTGGCAAGTCCTTTTTCCGTGTTGGTAATTTGTTTTTCCTCCGGATTTTGGTAAACCTTTAAATATTCCTGATATTCTTCGATATCGACAGGAGAGAGCTGCTCCAGATCCTGCGGGGTAAACTGATCGATGGTATAATCCTTGTATACAGGATTGTTTTCCATCAGAAAGTGAAAGAATACTCGGATATCATATGCATAAGAAATTCTTGTTTTTGCAGAGGTGGTAGGTTCTGCAGCACGGAAATAATCTTTTGCAAAAGCCGGAAGTGTTTTTAAGATTTCCCGCAGACGCAACGTATTGTCAATATATTTTTGTTCATGATAAGTTTTTCGCTCAGTTGTCTGATTTGATTCCATAAAATAAAACGCCTCGTTCTTTTTTATTTATGAAGTTATTATAACATATTGAAAGATAGGCAACAATGATATCTTTGAATGGCCATTGCAGAACCCACAACAGGTTCAAAACAGGATCATTCTGGAGTAGTTGTTAAAAAAACGCTAATCTTTTGGAAAAATCAGTATTTGTCGTATAGATTGAAACGACTGAAAACACTGCTGTTTTGAGCAGTTAATTGGGAATTTCTACTGTAAGCGGTTCTTTTGCATATACATGGCAACCTAACCGATAACCGGCAAGAAGCTGCTCTTCTGAGAACCATATTTGATCCATTGTATTTACTGTGGCGTGTCCCTTTATAATCCGGACAACGCATTTTGCACAGTTTCCGCGACCGCCGCAGGCCGTCAAAATGTGGATATCGTTTTGTAAGAGATAATCTTGTAATCGTGTATTTGCCGGACATTCTATTAACATTTGTTTACCTTCTTTCTGTTCCTGTTTTGATCTTTTTTGTTTAATGGATATATTATAAAGTATGTGATTCATACTTTCAATGCTTTTATAAAAAAGGAATGCTGCAGTACAGATAAGCTCTATCTGCCTGACAGCATTCCTTTTTGGAGTGAATTTATATCAATTACATGGGGTGTAAATGATATCTGTATGATATAAAAACAATTATTGTGGAAATTCTGTTGTGTAATACGGGATGATCAAATGTTCTCCGGTTTGTATGGTTTCAGATTCCAGCTGATTGATCTGTTTCAATTCTTTGATGTATTCTTTCACAGCTGTTTCAGATTCTGAGTCTATATGGCGTTCTGCAAGGCTCCACAAAGAGTCTCCCTCCTGGATTACAATGCTTTTGTAGCATTTGAATTGCACAGGCTCTTCCGTTCTTGAATTCTGTGCAAAAGACAGAAAGCTTCCAAATAAAAAGCACCCGCAAAATAAAATAAGTGTAATAACTGCTGACATCTTTTTCTTTTTTTCTCATTGTAAAATCCCCCTGAACATAATGAAACAAGCAAAAAGAACATACGTTCTGACTACACAAAGAAGTATATCACCAGACGTATGTTTGTCAACTAGGTTATTATCTGTTTTTTTGGAAAGACTACTCTTCTGCTGTTATGGTTTCCAGGTTTGCAAATTGGGAGTGATACAGCTTCTGATAGGTACCGTTTTTTCTTAAGAGTTCTTCATGCGTTCCCTGCTCAATGATATTTCCGTTATCTACGACCAGGATCAGGTCGGCATTGCGTATCGTTGAAAGCCGGTGGGCAATGACAAAAGAGGTTCGCCCTGCCATGACTTTCTGCATTGCGTCCTGGAGCATCCGTTCCAGACGGGTATCGACTGCTGATGTAGCTTCGTCGAGAATCAGAATCCTCGGGTTTTTTAAAATAGCTCTTGCGATTGTGAGAAGCTGTTTTTCTCCCTGAGAAATATTGTTGGACTCTTCATTGATCATAGAGTCATAGCCATGGCTCAGCGTAGAAATATAATGGTGGATATTTGCCATTTTTGCTGCGTCAACTACTTCGTCTTTTCGGGCAGTCAAAGATCCGTAACGGATGTTTTCAAAAATACTGCCGGAAAACAGCCAGGTATCCTGAAGAACGAGAGAAAACAGGCTGCGAAGATCACTTCGGTCCATGTCCCGGATATCAATTCCGTCAATTTTGATGGATCCGCCGTTCACATCGTAGAAACGAAGCAGCAGATTCATCAGCGTGGTCTTTCCGGCACCGGTAGGCCCGACAATCGCAACCATTTGTCCGGACTGTACCCAGAAGCTGACATCTTTCATCAAAAGTTCATCTGTGTAACCAAACTGCACGTGGTCAAATGTTACGTTTCCCTGAATTTGGGAGACATCAATCTTAACACTGCCTTTTTGTACCTCTTCTGTTTCATTTAACAGCGTAAAAATCCGGTTCATGGCAGCATAGGCGGACTGTACCTGGGAAGACAGCTGAGATACCTGGGATAACGGATCATTGATCTGCCAGATATAACGGATAAATGCCTGCAGATTCCCTACGGTGACAGAACCGTTTATGACAAAAAAGCTTCCCATGACGGCAATGCTTCCAATCGTCAGATAGGTGACGAGGGATACAAACGGCGAAATCAAGGAAGAAAGGAACTGAGCCTTAAATGCGGCATCTGCCATCTTTTGATTGACTGCAGAAAATCTGTTGCAGGAATCTTTCTGTCGGTTGAAAAGGAGAATTTCGTTAAATCCGCCGTATAATTCTGTAATCGTTCCGTTCAACTCTCCTACCATCTCCTGCTGCAGATCAAACAGTTTTTGTGAACGTTTTACAAATCCAAATGTGATCAGTATGGTCAGAGGAATAATCAAAAGTGCTGTCAGTGCCATCCAGACATTGATGGAAAACATCATGAAGATGACAAACAGGAAGGTGAGGATTGCTGCAAATACGCGGGAAAGCGTTTGCTGGAGTGCATTACTCAGTGTATCGACGTCGTTTGTAACACTGCTTAAAATATCTCCAAATGCGTGGTCATCAAAATATTTGACCGGGAGACGCTGGATTTTTTTCTGCAGTGCATTGCGGATGTCATGCATAGTTTTCTGAATGGCGTCTGTGAGGAAAACTGATGTAATCAGCTGTGAGATCGTCTTTAGGATGTACAGACACAACAGAATCCCCATAAAACGGAACAGGATTGAAAATTGAACGTGCGCTCCCGGGACTCCCTGCAGGATTTTCGCACCGTCACTGGCAAGCTGCGTGGTGATCTTTCCTTCCATCATAGGATTCGGGCAAATGTCAGATTGGTCACTATGATCATAAACAGTGCGATCGACAACCTGATACGGTATGGACGGACGAACCCGAGCAGTTCACGGATACAGTTTCGAAAGGTCAGTTTATTCTCAGGCATAAGTCAATTCCTCCTTGCTCAGCTGGGAAGCTGCAATTTCGTAATAAATCGGACAGGATGCAAGCAGCTCCCTGTGAGTTCCGATTCCGGCAATTTGCTTCATCCAGAACTACGATCTTATCTGCGTCCAGAATCGTAGAAACCCGTTGTGCCACAAGAAAGACGATGGCGTTTTTAATCTCCGGTTTCAGAGCTTTTCTAAGTCGGGCATCTGTCTTAAAATCCAGAGCAGAAAAGGAATCGTCATAGATGTAGATCTCCGGCTTTCGGATCAAAGCACGGGCGATCGACAGACGCTGTTTCTGACCGCCGGAGACATTGGTTGCTCCTTCAACGATCTGTTCCTGGAACTGATGTGGTTTTTCCATAATAAAATCATATGCCTGGGCAATCTTTGCGGCATGAATGATTTCATCCATTGTGGCATCCGGTTTTCCAAAGCGGATATTTTCTTCGATTGTTCCGGAAAACAGGTGTGCTTTCTGCGGAACAAATCCGATTTTACTTCGAAGAGCATTGATATCCAGATCTTCGATTTTTTGACCGTCAATGTAAATATTTCCAGAAGCGCGGTCATAAAATCTTGGAATTAGCTGGATCAGGGAGCTTTTTCCGGAACCTGTGCTTCCGATAAAGGCAACGGTCTCTCCGCTTTTTGCGGAAAAAGAAATATCTTTCAGTACAGCTTCCTCTCCATCCGGGTAAACGAAATCCACATGCTCGAAGATCACGCTGTGTTCACCGGACCCAGAATCTGTCTGAGCATTCCCGGAATGATTTTCAATTGAAGTTTCTGTATTCAATACGGCCATAATTCGCTTTGCAGAGATGCTGGCTCTCGGATACAGCATAAAAACCATACAGAAAAGCATGACAGAAAACATAGCATGAAACAGATATTCCATGAAAGCCACCAGCTTTCCGACCTGCAGAGTCTGTGCATCGATCATGTTTGCTGCTGTCAGATAGATACACAAAGCGGCCAGATTCATCAAAAGGAAAAAGACCGGTTCTGTGGAAGACATCAGCTTGAACAGATTTTGAGACTGTTTCATGAAGTAGCTGTTTTCACTGTCAAAGCGTTCGGATTCGTAGCCATCATTGTTAAAAGAGCGAATCACACGGATTCCGGTGAGATTTTCACGGAAGATGCGATTGATACGATCCAGAGAATTCTGTTGTCTGTCACTGAGCGGTCCCGATATTTTTCCTACGATCACAACGCCCAGGATGATTACAGGGACGGTGGATGCAATGATCAAAGAGAGATTCAAAGAGGAACGGATCGTCAGAGTGAAGCTGACAATGATCATGATCGGTGTCAAAAGTGCGGTCCGTAAAATCACATTCAAAAACGTCATGATCTGAAATGCATCATTGTTTGTCCGGGTGATCAAAGAAGCGATACCAAACTGATTCATCTCATTGTGTGAGAATGTCTGTACTTTCTGAAATACATCTTCTCTGATATCCCGTGTTACAGATGTGGAAATTTTGGCACAGCAGTATCCAAGCAGGATCGTTCCGGATACACCGATCAAAGAAATCACTGCGATCACGATTCCCATGCGGATTAAATACTGTTTGTCCTGATTCATGATCCCATTATCGATCATTTCAGATACGATCGTCGGAATGCCAAGCTCTACAAGTGCAAATCCGAATACGGAAATAATATTTAAAACAAACAGCTTCTTGTATCGCTTCAGGTAGTGAAGAATAAGTTGCATAAGTAGATTACCTCCTAAAAAAAGTATGTCTGTTTTAGTCACCTTATCTACAATAAACTATAGAGTAAGACGATGGTCAAGCAGAAAACAAAAAATCATAAGAAAATATAGAAATCGAACATAGTTTCCAAACAAATGTTTGATTTTTGCAGTGTGCTATGATAAAATGAACTAAATAATGAGTCGGAAAGAACTTGCAGGAGGGTTATTATGTCAAAAGGAACGATTACAGATAAGCAGAGAGAGATTTTAGAATATATCAAATCACAGATATTAGAGCGCGGGTTTCCACCGGCAGTACGTGAGATTTGTGAGGCAGTGAATCTGAAGTCCACGTCTTCCGTACATTCTCATCTGGAGACACTGGAGAGAAACGGGTATATCCACAGAGATCCTACCAAGCCAAGAGCGATAGAGATTCTGGATGATGAATTTAATCTGCTCAGAAGAGAGGTTGTCAATGTCCCTCTGATCGGGCGTGTGGCTGCCGGGGAGCCGCTTCTGGCACAGGAGAATATTGAAAACTACTTCCCGATTCCGGTAGAGATGATGCCGAATAAGCAGACGTTTCTTCTGGAGGTAAAGGGGGAAAGCATGATCGAATGCCGGCATTCTGGATGGAGATATGGTTCTTGTTCAGGAAGAACATACGGCAGAAAATGGAGATATGGTGGTTGCATTGATTGAGGATGGTGCGACTGTGAAGACCTTCTATCGGGAAGAAGGAATCATCCGCCTTCAGCCGGAGAATGATTTTATGGATCCAATCATCGTAAAAGATGTTTCCATTATCGGAAAAGTCATTGGAGTATTTCGCTTCTTCCGGTAGACGGATACATTATTATAAAAGCGGGAATCAGACGACGCTTACATCAGACTGATTCCCGCTTTTTTACTGATCTTCTATTCTTTTTACAACTCAGAAAAATCTACATGCTTTCCGTCTCTCCAGATACGTTCCAGATCATAGAACAGACGGTTTTCTTTGTCGAAAACATGGACGATGATCTCGCCGAAATCCATCAGCACCCAGTTTCCGGAGCCATATCCTTCTCTCTGTTTCATTTCATATCCGGCTTTTGAAAGTTCTTCTTCCACGTTGTCTACCAGTGCACGTACCTGGCTTTCACTGTTTCCGTTTGCAATGATAAAATAATCTGCAAGGACGGAAACCTGAGAGATATCAATTACCTGGATATCCTCGCCTTTTTTTATCGTCCAGTGCCTGATAAGCAAGACGTGCCATAAGTTTTGACTGTTCCATAATTTGTTCTCCTTTCCGGATTGTCCGATATCCCTTTACAGGGATATTGCGGCTTTATTTTTATAATACTGACAGGTTTTTTCTGTCATAGGATCTACTTTTCTTCCGGCTCTTTTTAAGAATGCCAGAGTTGATTCTGCTGTCATGCAGACAGCGGTGTCGATGTCATCAAATGCGGCAGTTCGCACTTCGGCCAGCCCCGGAATCTTTTTTCTTCCGGGTTCGATATAATCTGCCAGATAGACGATTTTTTCAATCATGGTCATGGCCGGACGCCCGGTTGTGTGATAGGTGATCGCATCCAGGATCTCCGAATCTGTGATGCCGTATTCGTATTCTGCAAAATAGGCACCCAATCTGGCATGGATCAGCGCAGGAACCTCCAGTTCGGCATCTGACAGTTTAATGTGATGCTTCCTGCAGAGCAGGATTTGTTCATTGACGTCGCAATATTTTCCACAATCATGCAAAAGACCGGCAGTCATGGCTTTTTGGACATCCGCTCCATGGCGCATAGCATGGAAGCAGCGGTGTACATGACGCGAGAGTGTGGATATAACGTTCTTCTTTCAGCTTCTTTTCAAGCTTTTTGCGGATGGCAGTTAATTCAGTTGTCATGACCTCTCCTCTTCTCTTTTGGTATATAATTGCAGTTTTTGAATATAATCTGCAACAGAATCCGGAACCATATAGCGGATCGAACGATTTTGGGCAGCACGATTTCGGATCGTTGTCGATGAAATCTCCAGAAGCGGTGCCTGTAAAAGTTCGATCTTTGCCTGGTAATTCGTTTCCAGATACTGAATCTGACGCTGCATATCAAAAGAATCTTTATCATCCCGCATTGCTGCCAGAATGGTACAGGATGGAAAAATCTCTTTGAAATATTTCCATTGTTCGATGGAAAAGAGAGAATCCGCTCCAAGAATAAAGAAATATTCATTCTCAGGATACAGCGCATGAAATTCCTGCAGAGTTTTATACGTGTAAGAATGACAGTCTTTTTTTGCCTCGTGAAGGGAAAGTTGAAAATGCGGGTTTTCTCTCACAGCAAGCCGCACCATTTCAACCGGTGTGCAAGCGCTTCTTCTGTATCTTCCACTTCTTTGTGAGGCGGATTTCCGTTGGGCAGAAACCAGACTTCATCCAGATGGAACTGCTCATAGGCAAATTCACCAAGCAGCAGATGTCCGATATGAATCGGGTCAAAGGTTCCGCCCATAATTCCGATTCTCATAGAAATCTCCTACGGAAGTACGATTTTTTTCTTATCGTCTTTTCCTTCTTTGTACAATACAATTTTTTTGCCGATGACCTGTACGACCTGAGAACGGGTGCGCTCAGCCACCATTTCTGCCAAAGCTCTCGGATCATCCGCACAGTTCTGCAATACACTGATCTTGATCAGTTCACGTGCATCCAAAGCCTCGCTGATCGCCTGTGTAAGGCTTGGAGTCATGCTGGATTTTCCAATCTGAAAGATCGGATCCATGGTCATGGCAAGACTTTTTAAATAGGCTCTCTGTTTTGTTGTCATGATATTCAATCTCCTGTTAAAATATATGAAATTTATTTATAGTAATCAAACTGCAGGCCGTACATTTTCACGGTATCGCCTTCCTGAATACCTGCTTCTTCCAATTTGTCCAGAATACCGGTTTCTTTTAAGAATTTCTGGAAGAAAGCGAATCCCTTTTCGGAATCCAGATTGGTGTAACCAAGCATCTTTTCAATTTTCGGACCTTCTACCACATAGACATCTTTTTCTTTTTCTACTGTGTAAGGAAGCTCTTCATAAATCAGTTCGTCCTCCGGGAAGAATTCCTGTTCAAATACGATCGGAGGTACATCCATAGTCTGAATCTGTTCACTTACATAGTAGAGCAGTTCTTTTAAGCCTGTCCGGATACTCCGGAGATTGGGAATACTTTGATGCCCTGTGGCTCAAACTCCTCCTTCAGGCGCTGAATCGGATCGTCATCTTCACTGTAGATCAGATCTGTTTTATTTGCTGCGATCACCTGCGGGCGCTTTGCAATTTCAGGATTGTAGGCCTGAAGTTCAGCGTTGATCTTATAGATGTCATCTACCGGATCACGTCCTTCTGTTCCGGCTGCGTCTACGACATGGATCATCATTTTTGTCCGCTCAATGTGACGTAAAAATTCATGTCCAAGTCCGACACCCTCGGAAGCTCCTTCGATCAGTCCCGGGATATCGGCAACGACAAATCCCTTTGCTCCCTCCAGGTCTACCACTCCAAGATTTGGATTCAGTGTTGTGAAGTGGTAGTTGGCAATCTTCGGCTGTGCATTTGTGACTCTGGAAAGGAAGGTGGATTTTCCGACATTTGGAAATCCGATCAATCCGACGTCAGCAATGACTTTCAGTTCCAGATTGACTTCCAGTTCCATGGCAGGCTGTCCAGGCTGCGCGTATTTCGGAACCTGCATAGTAGCAGTTGCAAAATGCTGATTTCCAAGTCCGCCTTTTCCGCCTTTTAACACGATCTGTCTGCGGTTGTCTCCTGACATATCTGCAATGACTTTTCCGGTCTTGGATTCTTTGATCACGGTCCCTTCCGGAACACGAAGAACCAGATCTTTGCCGTCCTTTCCGTGGCATTTTCTCTTGCCGCCTTCTTCTCCATCTCCGGCAGCATATTTTCGTTTGTGACGGTAATCAATCAGTGTGTTGAGTCCTTCATCTACTTCAAAAATCAGATCACCGCCTCTTCCGCCGTCTCCGCCGTCCGGACCTCCGTTTGGCACGTAAAGTTCCCGGCGGAAGCTGCAGTGTCCGTCCCCGCCTTTGCCGGAACGGATGAATATTTTCGCTCTGTCTGCAAACATTGTTTTTTCCTCTTCAAAAATTAGAATCAATTGTTTTGGTACCAAATGTGTGTGGTGTTTTACGAAAAAGAAGCCTCAGACTAAGAAGTCTGAGGCTTTCTCACGGTAATTATTCAGCTACCGGATAGATAGAAACCTGTTTTTTGTCTCTTCCTTTTCTTTCGAATCTGACAACACCGTCAACTAATGCGAACAATGTGTCATCTCCTCCGCGTCCTACGTTCACACCTGGGTGAATCTTTGTTCCGCGCTGTCTGTAAAGGATATTTCCGGCTTTTACGAACTGTCCGTCAGCTCTCTTTGCACCTAATCTCTTAGCTTCAGAGTCACGTCCGTTTCGTGTGGAACCAACTCCTTTTTTATGAGCAAAATACTGAAGGTTTAATTTCATCATGGTTGTTACACCTCCTTGAAAATGATATCAATGTATGGTTCATATTCGCTGTCTTCTTCTATCTCCTGTAATCCAAGAACCATAGATTTGAACAGCAGCTTGGCATCATGAGAAGGTTTTCGGATAAACCGAAATTCAATCATCCCGGTCTCTTCATCAGAAACAAGAGAAATCTTATCTGATGTGAAACGTTCAATCGAATTGAGTGTGTTGATGACCAGTACAGACACTGCCGCACAGACCACATCACTTCCCGCTTCCGAATACCCCGCATGTCCGAGTACATCCAGACCTGCATAGTCATGATTTACTGTCTTATAAACGGTTACCTTGATCATATGACAGATTAAGCGTTGATTTTTCAATCTTAACTGCTGTGTACTGCTGTCTGTGACCATTTTTCTTATGGTATCCAGTTTTTCTCTTATACTTGTAAACGATCACTTTTTTAGCTTTTCCGTCACCGATTACAGAAGCTGTAACTGTTGCACCTGCTACTGTAGCTCTCCAACAACTAATTTGTCATTGCTTACTGCCAGCACCTGGTCAAATGTATAAGTCTCTCCAGCTTCTACACCAAGTTTTTCTACTTTAATGATATCGCCTTCTGCTACTTTGTACTGTTTACCACCTGTTGCTATAATTGCGTACATATGGCACCTCCTATTATCATTACTCGCCAGCTTCGGTGTCTGAATCAGAACTTGAAAACCTCGCTGTGCGGCATACCGTGTTAGTATAGCACGCATATTCCATATAAGTCAATAGGAAGCAGAAAAATATTTTAAAAATATGTATTATTTGTCGCATTCATTCAATTTGTCATAGCAATATTCGATGATGCTGCGCCTTGTGATAATACCGATAAATTTGTTCTGGTCATCTACGACCGGAACAAAATTCTGGCTCATTGCCCGGCTGATCAAATCTTTCATATCGGAATCTGCAGCCACTGCGATATAATCTGCTTTTCGCTCAAAATCATGAATAAAGATATGTTCTGCTTCTTTCAGATTCAGATTGGTATATTTTTTCATCCCCCAGAGCAGATCACCTTCTGTAATCGTTCCAACATACTCTCCCTGACGGTTCAGCATGGGGATTGAAGCATATTTGTGATGTTCCATTGTCTCCAGAACCTGACGGAGTGTGCAGTCATCATAGACATATGCAACCTCCTGTTTTGGATGTAAAAAGAACAAAATGTTCATCGTGTCACCTCTGTCTTTAAATCTGTGTTTCTACAAAAATCTGGTACAGTGCACGGATGGCGTTTTTGAAGTCATCGTGTCTTACACCGACAATGATATTCAGCTCGCTGGATCCCTGGTCGATCATCTTGACATTGATATGGGCATGGGCAAGGGCGGAGAAAATTCTTCCGGCAGTGCCGCGTGTGGAACGCATTCCTCTTCCGACGATGGCGATCAGAGCAAGATCAGACTCCAGTTCAATGTGGTCCGGATTCACAGCTTTATGGATTCCAGCCAGTACCTGCTGTTCTTTCTCTTCGAACTCATCTTTATGTACAAAAATTGTCATTGTATCGATGCCGGAAGGCATATGCTCGATGGAAATACCGTTTTTATCAAACTCTTCCAGTACCTTGCGGCAGAATCCGATCTCGGAGTTCATCATTGCTTTTTCAATGGTCACGGCAGCAAATCCATCTGTCCCGGCAATTCCGGTAATGGTATATTTTGGCTGTCTGCAGGTACTCTCTACGATCAGTGTGCCCTTGTCCTGTGGAGCATTGGTGTTGCGGATATTGATCGGGATGCCGACTTTACGGACAGGGAAGATCGCATCCTCATGAAGTACAGTTGCCCCCATATAAGAAAGTTCACGAAGTTCACGGTAGGTGATCGTCTCGATGGATTTTGGATTTGTAACAATGCGTGGATCTGCGATCAGAAATCCGGATACATCGGTCCAGTTTTCATACAGGTCAGCCATAGCTGCACGGGCAACCAGAGAGCCTGTGATATCAGAACCGCCGCGGGAAAATGTGACAATGGTTCCGTCTTCTTTCGCACCGTAGAATCCAGGGATGACAGCAAATTCTTCCCCTTCAAGACGAAGAGAGAGCAATTCGTTTGTTTTCTCGTCATCCAGACTGCCGTCTTCATGAAAGCGGATCACTTCAGCTGCATCGATAAAACAAAATCCCAGATAATTTGCCATAATGATACCATTTAAATATTCTCCCCGGGATGCAGCATAATCTCTTCCGATTTTTTTGCCAAAATTTTCACGGATCATATCGAATTCATGATCCAGTGAAAGTTCCAGATTAAGACCGTCGATGATTTCGTTATATCTTGCATGGATCTCATCCAGAAGGCTTGTGAATTTCTTTTCACGGATCGCAAGATTGTAGCAGCTGTAAAGCATATCTGTGACCTTTGTGTCGCTGGAACTGCGTTTTCCCGGAGCAGAAGGTACTACATAGCGTCTGGACTTGTCTGCCCGGATGATATCTCCTACTTTTTTGAATTGTTCGGCACTAGCGAGAGAACTTCCACCGAATTTTACTACTTTCTTCATCTTCTTTCCTCCAACTGTATATTATTTCAAATTAGATGCATAGATGTTTGTAAAACGCACGCTCTATCATTTCGCTTTCCTATTATACAGGGTATTTTCAGGATTGTAAATCATAGATTTTAAAAAAACCGAGTGTACTCCGAAATATTAAAAAGTAACATCAGCATATTGTGCCTGTGTCACGTTCTTTAAGTCATCCGGAGAAAGCTTCAGCTGCATTCCAAGCTTTCCGCCGCTGACATAGATATAATCCAGCGTTTGGGCGTTCTCCTGAATGGTTGTCGAAATGCTTTTTTCATACCGATCGCGGTACAGCCGCCCCGTACATACCCGGTCACAGTTGTGATCTCTCTGACAGGGAGCATTTCCACAGACTTTTCTCCTACTGCCCGGGCTGCTTTTTCAGATCCAGCTCTGCTTCAATGGGGATGACAAACACATAATGAGAACCGCTCTTTCCGGTTGTGACCAAGGTTTTATACACCCGTTCATGAGGCAGCCCCAGTGTGTCGGCTGTACTGATCCCATCGGTAAAATTGTCACATTCATAAGTCTGGTATTCGTAGGAAATCTTGCTGCGGTCCAAAATGCGCATGGCGTTTGTTTTTAATTCTTTTTTACTCAACGTGTTCACTTCTTTCTGGTGATTTTTCGGCTTTGTCACGGACGCATTCGTGAAGCGGACGCCGTACTTTTTTACGGGTTACTTCTACTAACTGGAGTGCTGTGACATCCACAACGGACGTCTGAATCGGGTCTTCTCCAAGAAAACGACGGAATTGTTTTAACAGCTCCTGCATCATGTCCGGATCATCCATGTTGATAAAGTCAATCAGGATAATTCCGGAAATATTGCGCAGGCGGATCTGCCGTGCTGTTTCCTTTGCCGCTTCCAGATTGATCTTTAAATACGTTTCCGCACTTTTCTTTTTTGTCTTCGCAGAATATTTTCCGGAATTGACATCTACCACGGTCAGTGCTTCTGTCGGTTGAATGACAAGATAAGCGCCGTTTTTCAGCCAGACGTATTCTTTGAGTGCGCGTTCCACGGCAATGTCGGTACTGTAAAGTTTGGAAAGCGGCAGAAGCTGTTCCTCATAAAACTGAAGTTTGGAGAGATCTTCCGGCTGCTCTGCCTGCAAAAATCCGTGAATCTGCTGATACAGCCTGGAATCATCGGTAATGATTGCTGACAATCCGTCTGCGTATACATTTTTCAAATCTGTAATATAAGACGGAGGGGCCTCTTGCAGACAGGAAAACAAGTCCGAAACGGAGCAGTTTCTTTTAACTTGACACAGGCATTCTCCAGTTTCCGAATCTCCTCAAGTACTGTCTCAAAGGGAACGTCCTTTGCATTCGTACGAATGATCAGCCCGTAGTCTCATTTTTGAGATGACTCAGTTTTTCTTTGTACGTATCCCGAAGAGAACGGGGAAGCTTCCCGGAAGTACCGATCCTGGTATTTCCGGTTGTCAGTACTGCATACCGCCCGGTAAAATTGATATTGCTGCTGACAGTCGGCGCTTTTGTCTTGACTGCTTCCCTGCTGATCTGAACGACCAGCTCGTCTCCGATACAAAGCGGTTTTTTCCCGATTTTATGGGTAAAGATCGCCTGAGGCGCCTGACTTAGGTCGTAGTAGCATTCTTTTCCCGGAGCGATCTCGATAAAAGCGGCTCCGATATTCGCCGCGATATTTTTTACTTTTCCGATGTAAATATCTCCGAGTACAGGTTGTCTGTGCTGATCAGAGTCCGGAAGACTGCAGTGGATCTCTGCGATTACATCATTTTCAAGAAGAAAAGTCCAGATCTTCCCTTCTTTTTTCAGCATTAAAATTTTTCGTACTGCCATTTATTATGATACCTCTCTTTTTTGTACTGTCCAAACACAGCAGGATTTATTCGATCACTGTGCCGAGAGATTCTAAGGTTACCAGATTTCGTGCGTTCTCATCCCCGGAATCAGCATACATTTCCAGACGGCACAGTGCAAATTTTAACTGTGTGGCATCTGCATCTAAAAACCGGCAGAATGCTTCCATGACAAGCCCCGGTTTTAAATTCTCCACACTTCCGGCAGCGAGCTGTATAAAAAGCTTGTGATCCTGCACTTCCATCCGGTAGATCAAAGGTTTGATGTCCACTTCCTTTTCGCTGCGTTTTGTCTGTTTTAAAATGCGGATCTCAGACTGCGCGAGAAAGGCATCCACCTGGGTTTCCCAGTCGTCCGGCAGTATTCCCGGCACAAGATCAAGAAGATAGTCTGCTGCCGCGACAATCGCCATTCCGGTCATTTTCTTTTCCTCTGCGATCTGGCGGAAACTTAAAACTTCGATTCCCTCTACCATAACGGCATTTAAACGAGATACCGCTTCAGCACTGGAAATGGACTCTTTCAGTTCGATATCAAAATATTCTCCTTCGCTTGTAATCCCGATTCCCAGCGGATTTGCAAGGACATGATCATATGAGGACTGTAGCCCCCGGTATAGGCGATCGGAATGTGCGCCCTGCGGATTGCCTTCTGGAAGAAGCGCATAACATCCAGATGTCCGATAAAGCGCAGTGCACCGTATTTTTAAATTTAATTCTTGCCTTCAAAACAGACACCTCCTCCAAATTTTGCCGCACCACATCCGGAACACTGCATTCTGCAGTTTGGAGTAACCTGTGCGTTCATTGCTCTCTCCCATTCTTTTTTCAGGAAGTTTTTGGTCACGCCGATATCGATGAAATCCCATGGAAAAAGCTCATCCATGGAGCGTTCCCGCATGGTGTAAAACTCAATATCCACTCCGGTATTTGCAAATGCCTGCATCCATTTTTCATTGTCAAGCTTTCGCTCCAGGAATCATACAGACATCCCAGACGGTATGCTTCTTCGATCACTTTTCCGACCTTGCGGTCCCCGCGGGCAAATACCCCCTCCAGCACCGTGACATCTGCCTCGTGCCAGTTATATTTCAAACTTTTTTTTTTGTTCAACTGCTGTAAGAATTCATGCTTTACAATCGTTGCACGGCGAATGTATTCTTCACTTGGAAACATCTGTGCCCACTGGAACGGGGTGAACGGTTTCGGAATGAAGAACGAAGAACTGGCCGTGATCTGACATTTTCCATTGCGCTGTTCTTTCGGAATTTCATAATATCTTCTGGCAACCTTTTCTGCCAGATGGGCAATGGCTTTCATGTCTTCTTCTGTTTCTGTCGGCAGCCCCAGCATAAAGTACAGTTTTACCTTGTTCCAGCCGCCTTCAAAGGCCTGTCCGGCTCCTTCTAAAATAATCTCTTCTGTCAGTCCTTTGTTGATCACATCACGCATTCTCTGGGAGCCGGCTTCCGGAGCAAAGGTAAGGCTGCTTTTTTTGATATCCTGTACTTTACTCATAACATCCAGCGAGAACGCGTCAATTCTGAGCGACGGAAGGGAAATATTGATTCCCTCTCCTTTAAATTCATCGATCAGGAAGGTGACGAGCTCTTTTAATTCGGAATAATCACTGGAGCTTAAGGAGCTTAAAGAAATCTCTTCGTGTCCGGTGCTTTCCAGCATTGCTTTGGCGTATTGCTTCAAGCGCTCCACATTGCGCTCTCTGGTCGGACGATACAGCATGCCTGCCTGACAGAAACGGCATCCGCGGATACATCCTCTCTGAATTTCCAAAACGACACGGTCCTGTGTTGCTTTGATGAAAGGAACGACAGGGGCCTGTGGATACGGTGCTTCGGTTACGTCCAGTACCATTTGTTTTTTGATCACAGATGGTGCATGCTCGTTGTTCGGTGCAAAGGAAGCAAGCGTTCCGTCTTCATGGTATGTGGCATCGTAAAACATCGGCACATACAATCCTTCGATCTGTGCGGCGCGTTCCAAAAATTCGATACGGCTCTTTCCTGCTGCCCGATACTCTTTATAGGCATCCAGCAGTTCGTCGTAGACAGTCTCCCCTTCTCCGATATAGAAAATATCAAAAAATTCTGCCAGTGGTTCCGGATTATACGTACATGGACCTCCTCCGATAACGATTGGATCTGCCTCACCACGGTCACGACTGTGGTGAGGAATCCGGCTTAAATCCAGAATCTGCAGAATGTTGGTGTAGCACATTTCGTACTGGATCGTGATTCCAAGAAAATCAAAATCACGGATCGGATCCTGAGATTCCAGTGCAAATAGCGGAATCTGTTCTTCTTTCATGATCTTGTGCAGATCCAGCCACGGAGAATAGACCCGTTCACACCAGACATCTTCTCTTTGGTTGAACATATCATATAAAATCTGGATTCCGAGATGTGACATTCCAATCTCATAGACGTCCGGAAAGCACATAGCGAAACGGACATCCACCTCGTTCTTGTCTTTCATCACAGAGTTCACTTCGTTCCCGATATACCGGGCCGGCTTCTCGATTTTTAGTAATATTTCATCATTTAAAGCTAGTTTTCTCATGTTTCTCCTTTCATTTTTGTTTAATATATACAAAAAATTAACCTTCTTTTCTCTTCCGATTTTCACGAAAAATAGCTGTTTTTTATGAGTTTCAGTAGCGTTTTTCAGCATGAAAAATGCTGTTTTTCACCTCGTTTTTGCCCTTGCGTAACAAATTTACTTTTTCTCTACTGTGCAGCACTATGTATAATTATACACCATTTTCATGGTCTTGCATAAAATACATAGCACTGCATAACATTATTCAATACTATAATATGAAGCAGCAGAATACATTCTGAAACAGCACGTTAACCCGCCATATTATATACTTTTTGCGGAAGGAGTTCAAGCAAATCTTTCTCAGATATAGGAATGTCAAATATAAACTCGTTACTGTTCACATCAATTCCCGCCTATCCATGCCAAAAAAAACGAAACTGCATTCTCACAGCTCCGTTTTTTCTGGGCATCTGATTATGTTTCGATGTAGGATTCCTCTGCCAGTTTTACCTTACACCGTTTCATATAACACGCAATCCCATATTTCAAAATTTTGTCCACTCCGTTTTCCCTAAGTTCCTCATCATACTTTCTTTCCTCTACCTGCTTTAAAGCTCTTTCACAGGCAACATCCAGGTTTCCGTCACCTGCATATTTCACTTCGATCAAAATTGCAGTTTCACTGTTCTCTGTTTCTATCAGGATATCGCTGTAGCCTTCTCCGGTTTCCTGATTGGAAAAGACTCCCCATTCTTCTTTGATACCCAAAATTCCAAGCAGAATACCATGATAAAAGTTTTCTTTCATTTCCTTTCTTACAAAGGTGTCCCGGATACTGATGGTCTTTTTCAGGTAACTTTCAAAAATATCTTCAACCTTCTTTTCCTCTCCGTTTTTCAGTGCCTTACAAAATCTGCCAAGCATATCCCCGTCTTTTGCAACACTTTCTTTGAAATATTCCATAATCTGGGTTTTAAAAATATCCCGAATTTCCAAATTTGGGATCCGTAGCTTAAACTTCTCGCATCCACCTGACCGGACTGCGTTAAATACCCGGTTGCAAACAGTACACTCCAGATATTCTCAATGGACTCATACATTTCCTTATAAGTCAGTTCCGGATGAATGGTTTTTGTGATACTCTCCCCGGCCATCAAACGCTCAATCTCCCTCTTTGTGGTCAGATTTTTTGACTGCCGGATAAATTCCTTCACTTCTGCATTGCTACTTGTATTGATCCAGTAATTCTGAGGAATTGCTTCTCTGTTTGTACGCAGACTTCGAAGATAGGAAACTACATCCCATGGACAATATACGTCCACGTTTCCAAAGCGGTATCCATCATACCATTCTTTGATACTTTCATACTTATCCGCACATTCATAATACGTTAAAAGGTCACGTACCTCCTGATCTGTAAATCCAAAATATTCATCAAAATCGACATCTGCGATCGTAAAGGTTGTAAAATTATTAAGTCCTGTAAAGATACTTTCTTTCGAGATACGCATACATCCGGTCAGCACTGCAAGCTTCAGACTGCTATTTGTTTTTAACGCCTGTTCCAACAGATTGCGGATCAGAAATACCATCTGGTCATAGTATCCATTTGCAAAAGGCTTTTGCCAACGGAACGTCATATTCATCAATCAGCAGGATCACTTTTGTGCCGTAATGCTTCGCCAGCAATTCCGACAGCTTCTTAGTCCGCTGCAAAAAACAGCCTCACTCATGTTACTGTCCAAAAGCTTTTTGTAAGCCTCTTTATCATGTTCGCTCAAGCATTCACTATCGCAAAGAAACTGAAACGCTTCTGCCGCTCTCTGCATAATCTGCACAGCAAAATCAAAAGCGCCCTCATAAGCAGCTGCATTGATTCCTTTCAG
>ENA-OQBJ01000018-OQBJ01000018.1-human-gut-metagenome-genome-assembly--contig:-NODE-18-length-70243-cov-3.235823_pt1 | contig 70243 bp, 101 predicted proteins | sample MGYA00242743_ERZ504545 | MGnify/ENA primary metagenome ERZ504545 (study PRJEB26092, sample SAMD00036252) | human gut metagenome | host: Homo sapiens | study: EMG produced TPA metagenomics assembly of... | reverse complement strand
TTCAGAGTTATTTCCGCCTCAATGCACCGGGGGCAGGCCAGTTCGAACACACCATGATATCGTCGAAAAAGGGGCTAAGGTCCACTTCATCGAAGCTGTTCGGCTCCGAAGTACAACGTAGCCAACCTCCACGCCGGCTGCGTCGAACTGTTCATCGGCGACGACGCTGAGCTGACCTATTCGACGATTGAAAACTGGTCCAAGAACATGTACAACCTCAACACCAAGCGGGCCATCGTCGGTAAGAACGGCCGCATCAACTGGGTTACGGGCTCCTTCGGGTCCCATACATCGTGCCTCTATCCCATGAGTATCCTCAATGGCGAAGGCGCTCACTGCGAATTTACGGGCGTCACCTTTGCCGGTGCCGGCCAGTTCCTCGATACGGGCTCGAAAGTCGTCCACAATGCGCCCAACACGACGAGCAACATCAACTCCAAGTCCCTCAGCAAGAGCGGCGGCGTCAGCATTTACCGCGGCAGCGTCGTCATCAATCCGCCGGCCGACGGGGCTAAGGCCAACGTCAGCTGCGAATCGCTGATGCTCGACGAAGAATCCCAGTCCGATACGATTCCGGCTATCATCGTCAAGAACGACAACATCGACCTCGGTCATGAAGCTTCCATCGGCCGTATTTCCGATGAAGCCATCTTCTACCTCATGAGCCGCGGCCTCAGTGAAGATGACGCCCGGGCCATGCTCGTCCGCGGCTTCGTCGAACCGGTATCCAAGGCCCTGCCTCTGGAATACGCCGTAGAAATGAATAACCTGATCAACCTCGAACTCAAGGGTTCGTTGAAATAGGGAGGAGGAATATTATGGCAGCTAATACAGATAAAATCCAGTATAACCAACTCCCGCGCCCGACTTTTCGCTGGATGAAAGTCAACTACCTTGAATTGGACCGCCTGGCTGACAAGGCCGGCTCCGCTTATCGCCCGGAAGAACGCCACGACGGCGACGTTTCCGTCAACTTCTATGACGGCAACGGCATTCCCGACCTCGGCGATTTCCAAGGTTCCAATGCGGAAGCACTTGAAAATGCACTGAACAAAGCCAATTCCGGCTGCGCCGTCACCATCGGCGAACACCAGAAGGGCTCGGTTCACTTGAAATACAGCGTCAGCGCCGATCAGCCTCAGCTTTCGGCACAGCTCAAGATCGAAGCAGCAGCGCACAGCGATGTGACGGTCTACCTCGAATTTGACGGCGACGCCGACGACGGCATGGTCAACTTCCTGACCTACGTCAAGACCGGGGAAAAAGCCCGCGTCAAAATCAGCAAGGTCCAGCTCAACGGCCGCAGTGTACGCCACGTCGAACACCGCTACGGCGATGCCGGTAAGGAAAGCACCATCGACTACGTCAGCGCTGAATTAGGCGGCAAGACGGCCATCGTCTACTATAAGACCGACCTCATGACCGAAGAAAGCAATTTCAACAGCCAGGCCATGTACCTCGGCGACGACGACCAGATCGTCGACTTCTCCTATTGGGTCCCGACCAAAGGCGTCAAGACCAATACGGACATCTTGACGACGGGGGCTCTCCTCGACACGTCGAAGAAATACTTCCGCGGGACCATCGATTTCCTGCGGGGCAGTAAGAAGCCGTCGGCTCTGAATCGGATATCTGCATCCTCTTAAGCCCGGAAGTCCACTCCATCTCCGTACCGCTCCTGCTCTGCAAGGAAGACGACGTCGTCGGCAACCATGCCGCCAGTGCCGGTCAGATTGACCAGGACAAGTTGTTCTACCTCATGAGCCGCGGCTTCAACGAAATCGGCGCCCAGCTGATCATCGTCGAATCGAATATCCGCCCGGTCATCGACGCTCTCGGTGACAAGGATTTAGAAAATAAAGCGCTCCAAGCTGTACGTGAAAAAATGCAGTTCTGCCGCAAGAAAGGTGATTGCCATGCTAAATGTACGCAAAGATTTCCCAATCTTGACTAAAGTCCATAACGGACATCCCATCGTTTACTTTGATAACGCCGCTACGACGCAGAAACCGCGTCAGGTCATCGACGCCATCGTAGATCTCCTCGAACATCACAATGGCAATCCTCACCGCGGCGCTCACATCCTCAGCATCGAAGCCGGCGAACTGTACGACGAAGCTCGTGAGTCCGTCCGCCGCTTCATCAACGCTCCGTCGACGGAAGAAATCGTCTTCGTCCGCAATACGACGGAAGCCCTGAACCTCATTGCCCGCAGCTATGCCGAACCGAAACTGAAAAAGGGCGACAAGATCGTCATCCCCATTTCTGAACACCATTCCAACCTGGTCACCTGGCAGCGGGTCTGCGAAAAGACTGGTGCCGTCCTGGAATTCATGTACCTCGATAAAGAAGGCCACTTCACGGACGAAGATTTGGCTAAGATCGACGACAAGACCAAGATCGTTTCCTTCGCTGCCGTCAGCAACGTCTTCGGCATGAAGCGTCCGGTCAAGGACATCGTCGCCAAAGCTCATTCCGTCGGTGCCATTGCCATCGTCGACGGCGCTCAGTCCGTTCCTCACATGAAGACCGACGTCCAGGACCTCGACTGCGACTTCTTCGTCTTCTCGGGGCACAAGATGTGCGGCTCGGCCAGCACGGGCGTCCTCTACGGGAAAAAGGCCATCCTCGAAGGATGGAACCTTTCCTCCTCGGCGGCGACATGATCGAATACGTTCAGGAACAGTCGACGACCTTCAACGAACTGCCCTTCAAATTTGAAGCCGGTTCCCAGAACGTCGAAGGCGCCGTAGCTCTCCACGCCGCTATCGACTACTTGGAAAAAATCGGCATGGACAAGGTCGAAGCCCACGAAGAAGTCTTGACCAAACGCTGCCTGGAAGGGATGGAAAAGATTCCTCACATCCACATCATCGGCAGCAAGGATCCGTCGGAAAAGACCGGCGTCATTACCTTCACCATCGACGGCGTCCATCCTCATGACGCAGCGACGATCCTCGACAGCTTTGGCATCGCCATCCGTTCGGGTCATCACTGCGCACAGCCTCTTGGCGCTCATTTAGGCGTAGAAGCATCGAATCGGGCCAGCTTCTATATCTACAATACGGAAGAAGAAGTCGACTACTTCCTGGAAAAACTGCCCCTGGTCCGCAAACAGATGGGTTTTAAAGACTAAGGAGTGTTCAACGAGCTATGGAAAATATGAACGAATTGTATTCCGACATCATTCTGGAACACAATCAATCGCAAGCCAATAAACGCCTTTTGGATGTTGCCAACATCAGTGAACACGGCCACAACCCGAGCTGCGGCGACGACATCACCCTCCAGGCTGACATTCAGGACGGCGTCGTCAAAGATGCCGCCTATACGGGCCACGGCTGTGCCATCAGCCAGGCTTCGGCCGATATCATGATCGACCTCATCAAAGGCAAGAGCGTTGAAGAAGCCCTGCGCCTGGTCGACCTCTTCCTGGACATGATCAAGCGGGAAATCACCGACGATGATGAGCTGGAAGAATTGGAAGACGCCATTGCCTGAAGAACATTTCCAATATGCCGGCCCGCGTCAAATGCGCCGTCCTGGCATGGCATACCTTGAAGGCTGCCTTGGAAAAGGGTCAGAACTAAAACTTTATATGAAGACCGCGCTTCGGCACGGCATGAAAAAAGGACAGCCCCGAAAGGAGCTGTCCTTTTTGTATCCCTAAGGGGATCTGTCCGGTTATGCCTGGGCCTTATCTTCCGTGTCGGTCGTCCCTTTGAACTGCAGGTAAAGGAAGACGACAAAGGCGATGACGAAGGCGATGACGCTGGTCATCTGCGCTGATTTCAGACCCATGGTCAGGTTGACGTAGTCGCCGCGGAGAAATTCCAGGAAGAACCGTTCAATGGCGTAGAGCATGACGTAGAGGCTGAAGACCTGGCCCTTCTTGTGGGGGAAGGAACTGTAAAAGAGGAGGACGACGAAGACCAGGACGTCGATCTGTCCTTCCCAGACTTCGGCTGGCCACAGGGGCTGACTGCTGTAGGTCTGGTAAGCCAGGGTCGTTTCGGGATAGACGATACCGAAATTGCCGCCTGTAGGATGGCCGAAGCGTCGCCGTTCATGAGATTGGCCATGCGGCCGATGGACTGGCCCAAGATGATGGCCGGCGCTAACAGGTCGCCAAAGGCCCAGGTGTCGATGTGGTAGTGCTTCGTATAAAGGATGCCGGCAATGGCGCCGAATAAGAGGCCGCCCTGGATGGCCATGCCGCCTTGCCAGACGTAGGGGATTTCCGTCAGGTGATGCTGGTAGTAGGCCCAGTCGAAGAAGAAGACGTCCCACAGGCGTCCGCCGACGATGCCGGCCAGGCCGCAGTACATGGTGAAGTCGAAGATGTGGACGTGCCAGCCGCGGCCGTCACGCTTCATGATGTAATAGGCCGTCAGTCCTGACGAGATGATGCCCAGCATAAATAACAGTCCGTAAGCCCGGACGGGGAAGGAGCCGATAAAAAATAGATACTGATGCAATATAAAACCTCCTTTAGGTGTGGTATAATGAGAAAATATGGACGGGAGTTGAAAGTTGTTCGCGTTCACCATAGAATTATACAGGATTGAACTTTTTTTTCCAATCCTCACGAGGAGGAAAGAATCATGAAATATAACCATGCTGTGAAAGTTTCCTGCCTGACGGGACTGATCACCTTGTCCCTGACGGCTTTTTCCTTTGCTGCTGCCCCGGCCGACGACAGTTCCAAGCGTCGGATCCGGCCTTCAGCGTGCCGACCGTGGCCAATCCCATTCCCAATGAAGTCGTAAAAGACCTTGAAATCGTCGAAGACAGGGCCGCTGGCTGGTATCGGACAAGGCCCTCAGCCGCTACGGCATCAAAGAAGCCGATAAGAGCAAGGGGACCTATTGGTTCCGCCTGCCAAAGGCGGACAACGGTTCGACGGCCTGGCAGGGCGACCCCGTTCAGCTGACCCTTCCCGGACGGGCCGTCAGCGGCGGCCGGACGATCAATATCAAAAACGTCCGCCGGCCCCTTGGCATCAGCTACGTCCTGGCCGAAAACCCGACCGAGAAAAATACCCTCTTGCCGCCGGAACAGTCCGTAAGCACGGCACCGGAACTGCACCGGGAACCAAACCGGAAGCCGGCAGCCGCCAAGGAAGGGAAGATGGGCCTGGTCCTCTTCTGGGATCCCCTCATGAAGGAAGACGCCGATCTGCCGTCCCTTCAGACTCACCAGCCGATCATGTCGCCGACGGCCTTTCGACTGACCAAGAACGGCATCGAACTGCGCAACCCCGATTTTGATATGCTGGCCGAAACGTATGCCGCCAAAGGCTACGCCATGTGGCCCTCATCGACAACAACTTCGATCCCAAGCTGACCCACGAAATCCTGTCCGACAGCCGCCTGCAGGATACGATGGTCCGCCAGCTCATGGGCTACGCCATCCTCTATGATTTTAAAGGCTACAACATCGACTTTGAAAACGTCAATTATAGCGATAAAGACAAACTGACGGCCTTCGTCCGTAAGATTTCCGACGCCGCCCATGCCTATGGCTGAAGGTGTCCATGGACGTCACGCCGCCGTCGGACAGCCCCAATTGGTCCATGGTCTACGACCGGGCCGCCCTGGCACCGCACCTCGACTACTTGATGATCATGGCTTACGACCAGTTCGGACGGACCAGTCCCGTCGCCGGTCCCGTCGCATCCTACCCCTGGGTAGAACGAGCTGTTCAGAACACCTTGAAACTGGTCCCTGCCGAAAAGATCGTCCTCGGCATGCCCCTCTACATGCGGCTGTGGTATGAATCGAAAGACGGCCGCGACCTGCCGCAGAACATCGCCGACTGGCCGGCCGTCGTCGGAGCGACGCCGGTAAAAGGGGCCAAGGCCGAATCCGACACCGTCCAGGACAAGGCGAAGACGAGCGAGCCGATGCTGGTTGAAGTTGAAACGGCTGCCGAAGAAGCGGCCCGTCAGGCAGCAGAAAACAAGGACGGCGTCATCGTTCCCATCGACTTTGACGGCGATTCGTATAAACGGGCTGCCGTAACGCCGGTGAAGAAAATGGTCAAACCGGAACCGGATCAGCCTGCCGTCACTGGCGGCAAGGCCAAGCTCTTCGTTCGGACCCTCACCATGGCCGACAGTGAAGCCGTTCTCAAGGCTTATAAGAACTACGTCGTCTGGAACAAGGACCTGGGGCTCTACTACTTGGAACTGCCCATGAAGACGGGTACCGTTAAAATTTGGATAGAAGATGAAAAATCCTTAAAAGCTAAGGCTGAACTCATCCAAACTTATGGATTGAAGGGTGCGGCCTTCTGGCGAAAAGGATTTGAACCGGCCCATTTTTGGCAGGGATTTGCAAAACATGAATTGACTTGACGCCATGAGGCACTATAATAATATTCAAGACGCTGTAAGACAGGCTGTCTTTATTTTGACTGGGGCAGGATAGGAGGCTCTTATATTGGAAAAGTACATTCCACAGGAAATCGAAAAGAAATGGCAGCACGTTTGGGAAGAACACCACTGTGACTGCTGCAGTGAAGACAGCGGCAAACCGCCGTATTACGTATTAGAAATGTTCCCGTATCCTCGGGAAATCTTCATATGGCCACGTCCGCAACTACACCATCGGCGACGTCATCGCCCGCTACCGCCGCATGAACGGCTACAACGTTCTCCATCCTATGGGTTACGATGCCTTCGGCATGCCTGCTGAAAACGCAGCCATTAAGCACAACATTCCGCCGGCAGAATGGACGTACAGCAATATTGAAAACATGACCCGCCAGCAGAAATCCCTGGGCCTGTCCTATGACTGGGACCGCGAAGTGGCGACGTGCCACGAAAAGTACTATAAGTGGACCCAGTGGATCTTTGAGCTGTTCTATAAACGCGGCCTGGCTTACCGCAAAGAAGCCAAGGTCAACTGGTGCGACACGTGCAACACCGTTTTGGCCAACGAACAGGTCATTGACGGCAATTGCTGGCGCTGCGACAATCCGGTCGTCAAAAAGGACCTCAAACAGTGGTTCTTCAAGATCACCGACTATGCCGACCGCCTCTTGGAAGACCTCGAAGAACTGCCGGGCTGGCCGGAACGGGTCAAGACCATGCAGAAGAACTGGATCGGCCGCAGCGAAGGGGCTGAATTCTCCTTCGACATCCCGGAAATCGGCAAAAAGGTGCCCATGTTCTCGACTCGTGTCGACACGATTTTCGGCGTCACCTACATCGTCTTGGCACCGGAACACGAATACGTCGCCAGCCTCATCAAGGGCAAGGCCAACGAAGCCGAACTCCAGGCCTTCATTACCCGCATGAAGAACATGAGCGACATCGACCGCACGGCAACGGATGCCAAGAAAGAAGCATGTTCACCGGTGCCTATGCCATAAACCCGGTCAATAACGAAAAGGTCCCCATTTGGATTGCCAACTACGTCCTGGCCGACTATGGGACCGGTGCTGTCATGGGCGTACCGGCTCACGACCAGCGCGACTGGGAATTTGCCAAAGAATTTGACCTGCCCCTGCGTCTCGTCGTCCAGATAAAGAACAGAACCTCGATCTTGCGACCATGGAAGAGGCCTACCACGAACCGGGGACCTGGTCAACTCCGGCGAATTCAACGGCCTGACTGACGAAGAAGGCCGGAAAGCCATCACCAAATGGCTGGCCGACAAGGGCCTTGGCAAGAAGACCGTCAACTATAAGCTCCGCGACTGGCTCATCTCCCGTCAGCGCTATTGGGGCGCTCCCATTCCGATTATCTACTGCCCGACCTGTGGCGAACAGCTCGTCCCTGAAGACCAGCTGCCGGTAAAATTACCGGAAGACGTCAAATTCACGGCCGGTGCCGTATCGCCTTTGGCGACGAGCGAAAGCTTCGTCAACTGCACCTGCCGAAATGCGGCGGCCCGGCCAAACGGGAAACGGACACGATGGATACCTTTATCTGCTCGTCGTGGTACTTCCTGCGCTATACCGACGCCCGCAACGATGAACAGGCCTGGGATCCCAAGAAGGCCAATCACTGGATGAACGTCGACCAGTACATCGGCGGTATCGAACACGCCATCCTTCACCTCATGTACTCCCGCTTCTTCATGAAGGTCTTCCATGACGCCGGCCTCGTTGAAAAGAAAGAACCTTTGAACGCCTCCTGACTCAGGGAATGGTACTCCTCGACGGCAGCAAGATGAGTAAATCCAAGGGCAACATCGTATCTCCGGAAGACATCATCGCCAAATACGGTGCCGATACGGCCCGCTTATTCATCCTCTTTGCCGCACCGCCCGAACGCGATCTGGCTGGTCCGACCAGGCGTCGAAGGCTCGTATCGCTTCTTGAACCGCGTATGGCGCATCGTCCACCAGTTCCAGGAAATGGAAAAGATCGGCGCCTCCGACAAGAAGTATACCGAAGGGGAAAAAGAACTGCGCTTTGAAGAATTCAAGGCCATTGCTAAGGTTACGGAAGACGTCCTCGGCAAAGACGGTGACTACGGCCTCAATACGGCCGTCAGCTCGATCATGGAATACGTCAACGCCATGCACGCCTATGCCGGCGCTAACACGACGATCCATGAAGACGTGGCCTTGGAAGTCAATAAGAACCTGCTCAAGATCCTGGCTCCCTTTACGCCGCATATTACGGAAGAGCTGTGGCAGATCTGCGGCTTTGAAGGCAGCGTCCACCAGGAAGCCTGGCCGGAAGTCGACAAGACGGCCCTCGTCGTCGATGAAATCGAACTGCCGATCCAGGTCAACGGCAAGGTCCGCGACCGCCTGACCGTCGCCGTCGACGCCGACAAAGACGCTCTCGAAGCACAGGTCCTGGCTCTGCCGCATATCAAAGAATTCATCGGCGATAAGAAGGTCGTCAAATTTATCGTCGTACCCAAGAAAATCATCAATATCGTCGTCAAATAAGGCGATGTGAATATATTCGACAAAGGAGGGGACTGTCTATTCGGCAGTCTCCTTTTCTTTAGATTGTTCTTATTGTAACGTAATGTATGCTGAAAGGAGATTGACATGAAGCCTTTTACGCCTTGGCCCGAACGCATTGTCCGTCAAAACACCTGCCTCAATACCGTTCCCTGCGCCGTCTTGGTGCCGGTCATTCACAAAGATGGGGAAGAACATCTGGTCTTTGAAGTCCGCAGCAGTAAACTCGACTGGCAGCCCGGCGAAATCTGCTTTCCCGGCGGCCGCATCGACAAGACCGACGCCAGCCCCTTGGCGGCAGCCTGCGGGAAACGAGGAAGAACTGGGTGTCAGTGCCGACCACATCCACCTCTGGGGGCCTTTGGACTACCTGGAATCGCCTGTCGGCGTGACTGTCTGGCCCTTTGCCGCCTATATGGACACGACGGACTTTACCTTGAGCGCTGGTGAAGTCGATCACACCTTTACGGTGCCCTTGAAATGGTTCGACGACCATGAGCCGGAAATCGGCCGCATCGAGCTGGCTACCAGGCCGGCACCGGATTTCCCTAAAGACCTGGATATGCCCATGCGAGGGGAGTGGCGGCCGCGCCGTACCTATAATATAAAGATTTATACATACGGCAATTATAAAATTTGGGGAATTACGGCACATATCCTTGACAACTTCCGGGGTATCCGTGCTATAATACAACCGTAAGCTTTCCTAAGTATTTGTAACCAGTATAGTTAGGTATAGGAATTAAAGCCTACCGTAAAAATAAGACGTACCGTGTCAAGGCTATTTTCTCCTTTTTGCCTTATTAGTACAAAAAAGTCTTGTTAATACGATAAGATGAGAAAATGGAATGGTTATATTGTGATTTATAGCACTTTTGCTATTGATTTAACTTGTGAAAAGTTGTACAATGCACTTGTAAGCACTGAGACCGTGTGAATATATATCCAAGCTGTTTTTTTGTATTAACCGGACAATGTATTGTCTCAGATTTCAGGTTTTTATCTCAAGGCTTTACTGTAAATTAACTATACACTAAGGAGAGTGGACACATCATGGATTTTAACTTAACAGAAGTACAACAGGATTTCATGAACCTCGCTAGAGATTTCGGTGAAAAGAGATTGGCTCCGACCATCATGGAACGCGATCATCAGGCATTTATGATGATGCACTTATCGCTGAATTGCTCAGCTTGGGCATCACGGGCGCTTACTTTGAAGAAAAGTACGGCGGTGCTGGCGATGACGGCGGCGACGTTTTGAGCTACATCCTGGCTGTTGAAGAATTGGCTAAATATGATGCTGGCGTTTCCATCACCTTGTCGGCAACGGTTTCCCTCTGTGCAAACCCGATTTGGCAGTTCGGTACGGAAGAACAGAAAGAAAAATTCTTGGTTCCCTTGGTTGAAGGCACGAAACTCGGCGCTTTCGGCTTAACCGAACCGAATGCCGGCACGGACGCTTCCGGCCAGCAGACTGTTGCTGTTAAAAACGACGACGGCACGTACACCCTGAACGGCTCCAAGATTTTCATCACCAACGGCGGCCATGCTGATATCTACATCGTCTTCGCTATGACCGATAAGAGCAAAGGCAACCACGGCATCACGGCCTTCATCCTCGAAGACGGCATGCCTGGCTTCACTTATGGTAAAAAAGAAGACAAGATGGGCATCCATACTTCCGTTACGATGGAACTCGTATTCCAGGACGTCAAAGTTCCGGCTGAAAACATGCTCGGCGAAGAAGGCAAAGGCTTCAAGATCGCTATGATGACCCTCGACGGCGGCCGTATCGGCGTTGCCGCTCAGGCTCTCGGTATCGCAGAAGCTGCTTTGGCAGATGCTGTTGAATACTCCAAACAGCGTGTACAGTTCGGCAAACCGCTCTGCAAATTCCAGTCCGTTTCCTTCAAATTGGCTGACATGAAGATGCAGATCGAAGCTGCTCGTAACCTCGTTTACAAAGCTGCTTGCTTGAAACAGGAAGGCAAACCGTTCACGGTTGATGCTGCTATTGCAAAACGCGTTGCTTCCGACGTTGCTATGCGTGTTTCCACTGAAGCTGTCCAGATCTTCGGCGGCTATGGCTACAGCGAAGAATATCCGGCTGCTCGTCATATGCGCGATGCTAAGATCACCCAGATCTACGAAGGCACGAACGAAGTTCAGCTCATGGTTACAGCTGGTGCTCTGTTAAGATAATTGAAGTTTATGATGCAGGCTTGGCATCAGCCAAGCTGTTGCATAAAAAAAGACTTTAGGAGGCAAACGTAAATGGAAATATTGGTATGTGTCAAACAAGTTCCGGACACAGCAGAAGTTAAGATTGATCCCGTTAAAAAGACCATCATTCGTGCTGGTGTTCCTAACATTTTCAACCCTTTTGACCAGAACGCACTGGAAGGCGCTTTACAGTTGAAGGATGCTGACAAGGATAACGTAAAGGTTACGTTACTCTCCATGGTCCTGAACAGGCTAAAGACGTTCTCCGCGAAGGCCTTGCTATGGGGGCTGACGACGCTTATCTCGTATCCGACCGTAAACTCGGTGGTTCCGATACGTTAGCTACGGGCTATGCTTTGGCACAGGCTGTTAAAAAAAGTTGCTGAACTTAAAGGCATCGAAAAATTCGATATGATTCTTTGCGGCAAACAGGCTATCGACGGTGATACCGCTCAGGTTGGCCCGCAGATCGCCTGCGAACTCGGCATTCCGCAGATCACCTATGCTCGCGATATCAAAGTTGAAGGCACCAAAGTCACTGTCCAGCAGGAAAACGAAGAAGGCTACATCGTAACCGAAGCCGATTTCCCTGTCCTCATCACAGCTGTTAAAGACTTGAACGAACCGCGCTTCCCGACCATCCGCGGCACGATGAAAGCAAAACGCCGTGAAATCCCGACCTTAGACGCCGCTGCTATTGGTGTCGATGAAACGCTCATCGGTTTGAATGGTTCTCCGACAAAAGTTCGTAAGACTTTCACGCCGCCTCAGAGATCCGGCGGTCTCGTCCTCAAAGTTGAAGACGACAACGAACAGGCAGTTGTCGACCAGCTCATGGAAAAACTGACTGCCCAGAAAATCATTTAATTCTAAGGAGGAACAGTGAAAATGGATTTAGCAGAATGCAAAGGCATTTATGTAATTGCTGAACAGTTTGAAGGCAAATTACGTGATGTATCTTTTGAATTGTTGGGTCAGGCCCGTATCTTGGCCGACACCATTGGCGACGAAGTTGGCGCTATTCTCATTGGTAAAGATGTAAAACCGTTGGCACAGGAACTCATTGCTCACGGTGCTCATAAAGTATACGTCTATGACGACGCAAAACTCGAACATTACACGACGACGGCTTATTCGAAGGTCATCTGCGACTTCTTCGAAGAAGAAAAACCGAACGTATTCCTCGTCGGTGCTACCAACATCGGCCGTGACCTCGGCCCGCGTGTTGCCAACACCTTGAAAACCGGCCTTACGGCTGACTGCACGCAGCTCAGCGTTGACGACGACGGCAAGACCATCGTATGGACTCGTCCGGCTCTCGGCGGCAACATCATGGCTGAAATCATTTGTAAAGACAACCGCCCGCAGATGGGTACGGTTCGTCCGCACGTCTTCAAAAAACCGGAAGCTGACCCCAATGCAACGGGCGAAGTTATCGAAAAAGAAGTTAAATTGAGCGATGCTGACTTCTTAACTCGTTTCGTCGAACTCATTAAAATGGGCGGCGAAGGCGTTAAGATCGAAGACGCTGACATCATCGTTTCCGGCGGCCGCGGCATGAATGGTGAAGAACCGTTCGCTACGGGCATCCTGAAAGAATGCGCAGACGCTCTCGGTGGCGCTGTCGGTGCTTCCCGTGCGCAGTTGACGCTGGCTGGATCAGCGCTCTCCATCAGGTAGGCCAGACGGGTAAAACCGTTGCTCCGAAGATCTACATTGCCTGCGCTATCTCCGGTGCTATTCAGCACTTGGCTGGTATGTCCGGCTCTGACTGCATCATCGCCATCAACAAAGACGAAGATGCTCCGATCTTCAAAGTTTGCGACTACGGTATCGTAGGTGACGTCTACAAAGTTCTTCCGATGCTCACAGCAGCTATCAAGAAAAAGAAAGGCATCGCATAAGTTACCTGATTGTGCATGATAAAAGCACTGTCTCCTTCGAGACAGTGCTTTTTTTTTGAAAGACATCTTCTCCGTGGAAAGATGATTTCTCTGACTTGACAAGGGGAGAAACGTGCCGTATAATTTACGCATACCTTAGATATAAGAGAAAAGCTTTGAAAAGGACAAGACTTTACAGCACCTTTATTTCAGAGAGAGGTACCATGGCTGCGAGTACCTTATAAAGTCTGAAGAGTTACCGCCTTCGAGCTGAGTTTCCGAACTGAGTAGGGAGCTCCGGACGCCCCGTTACGGCGCTTGAGTACGCTGGGATTTTTCCCGGTGAACTAGGGTGGAACCACGTGAGTAATGCTCTCGTCCCTTGAGGACGAGGGCTTTTTTTATTAAGGAGGATGTTTCGTATGGCAGAATTACTGTTGAAAGATGGAAGCAAAAAACAATTTTCCGATGGCATTTCTCTTGCCCAGGCCGTTAAAGAACTGAGCAACAGTCTTGCAAAGAAGGTATTGGTCGCAAGAGTAAACGGCGAAGTCACGGACCTTCGTGAAACCATCGTCGATGGCTCGACGGTCGAATTCTTTACCTTTGCCGATCAGGAAGGGAAGGATACCCTTCGCCATACTGCCTCTCACATCATGGCCCAGGCGATCCAGCACCTCTATCCGGGCGTAAAGTTTGCCATTGGCCCGTCCATTGAAAACGGCTTCTATTATGACCTCGATACCGAACACCGTTTCACGCAGGACGACTTCCCGGCTATTGAAGCTGAAATGGCTAAAATCGTAAAAGAAAACCTTCCTATTACTAAAGAAATCCTGTCCCGTGCCGATGCTTTGAAACTGTTCAAAGATGCCGGCCAGGACTATAAAGTAGAACTCATCCAGGACCTTCCGGAAGATGCCGTCATCTCCCTCTATCGCCAGGGCGACTTCTACGACCTCTGTGCCGGTCCGCACTGCGAATCGACAGGCCGCGTCAAAGCCTTTAAGATCCAGACCGTCGCCGGTGCTTACTGGCGGGGCGATGAAAAGAACAAGATGCTCCAGCGTATCTACGGGACGGCTTTTGAAAAGAAATCCGAACTCGATGACTATTTGAAGATGATGGAAGAAGCCGAAAAGCGCGACCATCGTAAATTGGGCAAACAGCTCGGCCTGTTCATGCTCAGCGAATACGGTCCGGGCTTCCCGTTCTTCCTCCCCAAGGGCATGATCGTCCGCAACCTGCTCATCGACTACTGGCGCGAAGTTCATCGCCGCTACGGCTATCAGCAGGTCATGACCCCGATGATCATGAACCGCGAACTCTGGGAAACTTCCGGTCACTGGGATCATTACAAAGAAAACATGTACTTCACCAAGATCGACGATGAAGACTATGCTATCAAACCGATGAACTGCCCGGGCGGCATGTTGGTCTATGCCAACGAACCCCATTCCTATAAAGAACTGCCGCTGCGCATCGGCGAATTGGGCCTCGTTCACCGTCATGAATTGTCCGGTGCCCTCCACGGCCTGTTCCGTGTCCGCTGCTTCACTCAGGACGACGCCCACATCTTCATGATGCCCAGCCAGATCGAAGACGTCATCCAGGAAACAATCCGCCTCTTCGACGAAGTCTATGCAACCTTCGGCCTGACCTACCACGCTGAACTGTCGACTCGTCCGGAAAACTCCATGGGCGACGACGCAACTTGGGACATGACCACCAATGCCCTGCGCAAAGCCATGGAAGACTTCGGCCTCGACTACAGCATCAACGAAGGCGACGGCGCTTTCTACGGTCCGAAGATCGACTTCCACCTGAAGGACTCCATCGGCCGTACTTGGCAGTGCGGTACCATCCAGCTGGACATGCTCCTGCCGGAAAAATTCAACCTCACCTATACCGGTGAAGATGGACAGAAACACCGTCCGGTCATGATCCACCGCGTCGTTTACGGTTCGATCGAACGCTTCATCGGCATCTTGACCGAAAACTATGCCGGCGCTTTCCCGACCTGGTTGGCTCCGGTTCAGATCAAGATCCTGCCGATTTCTGAAAAACACTTGGCATACTGCCAGGACGTCGCCAAGAAGATGGAAGCCAAAGGCATCCGCGTCGAAGTCGATGAAAGCAATGAAAAACTGGGTTACAAGATCCGCAAAGCTCAGATGGAAAAAGTTCCTTACATGGCCGTCGTCGGCGATAAGGAAATGGAAAACGGCGCCTTCGGCCTGCGCGACCGCTCGAAAGGCGATTTAGGCGACAAGCCGATCGATGACGTCATCGAACACATCCTTCATGTGAGCGCAACAAGAGAAGGCTAATCTCGTTTGTCGAAAGCGTGCCCTGTGGTAAGCCCTCGAAGGACGAATATACAGTATATAAGCTGTCGAAAGACGGCGAAAAGGGGCTGTTTTTAGGACAGCCCCCTTTCTTTTTCTATAAAGGAGTTCCTATGATAATCAACTGGTATCCCGCCATATGGCCAAGGCCAAGCGCCTGATTCAGGAAAATCTCAAGATCATCGACGTCGTCATCGAACTCGTCGACGCCCGCATTCCCCTGAGCAGCACCAACCCCATGATCAAATCCCTCATCGGCGATAAGCCGTCGGTCGTCGTCCTCAACAAGGCCGACCTGGCCGATCCGGCCGTCCTCGACGAATGGATTACCTACTATAAACAGCAGGGGAGAAAGGTCATGGCCCTCAATAGTAAAGGCGGCAAAGGGGTCAAACAACTGGTGTCCCTCATCCGCTCCCTGGCAGCGCCGAAGCTCGAACGCTGGAAGGCCCGGGGCCTTAAGAACCGCGCCGTGCGGACCATGATCCTCGGCATTCCTAACGTCGGAAAATCGACGCTGATCAATAAACTGGCCCATCGCAGTGCCGCCAAGACGGCCGATAAGCCCGGGGAAACGAAGGGCAAACAGTGGGTCCACATCGGCGACCAGCTCGACCTCCTCGATACGCCGGGCGTCTTGTGGCCGAAGCTCGAAAACCAGACCAGCGCCTACCGCCTGCTGCGACGGGGGCCATTTCCGACACCGTCTTCGATATGGAAACGGTCATCGGCCAGCTCATCGAACAGCTGTCGGCCCAGTACCCGGACGAACTGAAGGGCCGCTATAAATTGGAAGAACTCAGTGAAAAGCCCTTGGAAACCATCGAAGCCATCGGCCGCAAGCGGGGCTGCATCGTCTCCGGCGGCGTCGTCGATTTGGAAAAGACGTATAAACTCATTTTGAAGGAGTTCCGCGAAGGCGTCATCGGCGCCATTTCCCTCGACCGCCTTGGCGAATTTGAAGGGGATGAATGAGATGGACATTGCCAAATTAAAGGTAGCCGACCTGAAAGCGCTGTTAGCTGAAGGCAGGGACATCGAAGCACTGCTTTCGGCCATGAAGGGCGACGATCGGGTGTCGGTCCGAAAACTGGCCGACACTTATATGAAGCGGAAGGTAAAGGAAGAGCAGGAACGGGAACGGGTCCTGCACCTCTATGATCCGGAAAGTCAGTATTACCGCCAGGGCCTGTATCATGTAGCCGGCATCGACGAAGCCGGACGCGGGCCGCAGCGGGGCCGGTCATGGTAGCTGCCGTCATCCTGCCCCCTTATTGGGACTGTCCGGGCCTCAATGACAGCAAAAAGTACAGCCCGCCAAAAGAGACGAGCTGTACGATAAAATCATGGCCGAAGCCGTGGCCGTGTCCTGTATTGCTAAATCGGAGCAGGACATCGACCGCCTCGACATCTACCATGCGACGATGGCGGCTATGTATGAAACGGTAGAAACCCTGTCCGTTCCGGCCGAAGCCGTCCTGGTCGATGCCATGCCCCTTCGGGACCTTACGGTGCCGCACCGGTCCTTAGTCCATGGTGACGCCATCAGTGCCTCCATCGCTGCAGCCTCGATCATCGCCAAGGTCACGCGAGACCGGCTGATGGTCGAATACGACAAAAATATCCCCAGTACGGCTTTGCCGTCCACAAGGGATATTTGACCAAGATGCATATGGAAGCACTTCGGGAATATGGACCCTGTCCGATACACCGGCGGTCCTTTGAACCGATCAAGAGCATGGTGTTAGGACAAGGTAATTTTTAGAATAAATCCTTTCGCCATAATAAGATAGCCGCCGTAATCGTACAAATCAGGGCGATGCCTGAAACGAAGAAGAAACCGTTGGCCGAGTCCTGGAAGGGGACCTGGACGTTGATGCCCATAAGCTGAAGATGATCGTCGGAACAGCCAGCATGATCGTGATCGAGGCTAAGAATTTCATGACGATGTTCAGGTTGTTGGAAATGATCGAGGCGAAGGTATCGGACATGCTCATGAGGATGTTAGAATACATTTCAACCATTTCGATAGCCTGCTTGTTTTCGATGATGACGTCTTCAAGGAGGTCTTCGTCTTCTTCATACATCTTGATGAGATGGTGGAGGGCCGTGTTGCGGCGCAGTCGCATGAGGCGCTCCATGACGATGCCGTTGCCCCTGAGGGCTGATGTGAAGTAGGTCAAGGATTTCTGTAATTCCAAGAGCATGAAAAATTCCTTGTTGCGCATGGAATGGCGCAGCGTTTCTTCGAGATCATCGGTACGGTGATTGATCTGCATTAAGTAGCGAAGGAATAAGGTAGCCGAACGATAGAGAATCTGGAATAAGAAGCGCGTCTTTTTAAAGGTATGGAACAGGGGATAGGTGTTCTTCGTAAAGGCGCGCATGACTTCCGTCTCCTGGATACAGAGGGTGACGATAAAGTCTGACGTGATGAAAATACCGAGGGGCAGGGTGTCATAACTGTCCGTTTCCAGGATGATGGGAATGTTGATGACGACGAAAACGTAGTTGTCTTCGATTTCGACGTGGGAACGTTCTTCCGTGTCCAAGGCGGTTTTCAAAACATCTGTGGGGATTTCCGTGACCATGGATACGAGCTGTAAATCGTCGGAATCCGGATTTACGACGTTGATCCATGAGCCTTTTTCAGCGGCTGCCAAGGATATATTTCCATCCAAGTGGCCGTTGCTGTGCTTGTAAACTTGAATCATGTACGGTACTCTCCCTTTCTGCAGTATCAGGGCCTCCAACCCCAAATTCTAATATAATCATTAATTTTCGATTCGTCAACCTTTTTAATGATTTTTTACACAATCTTTGACTGCCCCGACGGGACGGATGTGCGGCTGGCGACGGGCGGATAATTATGGTATGATAACTATACGAAAAAAGAAGGGGAGGCCTGCGTATGACCAAAGACTTCGTACTCATGGCTGATGAAGAGAGTAAAACATTATGCAGTTATTGAAAATGGAGCTGAGAGGCTTCAAATCCTTTGCCGATAAGACAACTTTGAACTTTGATAAGGGCATGACGGCCATCGTCGGGCCTAACGGCAGCGGCAAGAGCAACATTTCCGACGCCGTCCGCTGGGTCATGGGGGAACAGAATATCCGCCAACTGCGGGGCCAGCGTGCTGAAGATATCATCTTTGCCGGTACGCAAACCCGCCGGCCTCAGGGGGCGGCCGAAGTATCGCTCTATTTTGATAACAGCGACCATGCCTTGGACACGGAATTTACGGAAGTCGTCGTCACCCGGCGCCTGTTCCGCTCCGGCGACAGCGAATACTATATCAACCGCCGGTCGTGCCGCTTGAAGGATATCCATAACCTCTTGGCCGACACCGGTATCGGTCAGGATTCGATGGCCGTCATCGGCCAGAACCGTGTCGACCGCATCTTGAACAGTAAGCCCGAAGAACGGCGAGTCATCTTTGAAGAAGTGGCCGGCATCAGCCGCTTTAAGGCCGAAAAGCCGAGGCTGCGAAAAAATTGCCGAAACGGAACGCAATTTGGAACGCATCGGCGACCTGACCAGCGTTCTTGAAGAGCAGTTGGAACCCCTGCAAAAGCAGGCCGAAACGCTGCAGCAGTTTCGTGAGCTCGACGGCGAACGACTGGCCTATGAAGGGACCCTGACCCTGCAGGAACTGCGCAACAGTGAACGACTCTTGGCGAAAGTCGAAAACAGCCGCCAGTCGGCGTCGGCCGAAGAACAAGCGGCGTCGAAGGAACTGGAAGGAGCGGAACAGCGGCGAAAGGCCCTCCTGGCAGACCTGGCAGCAGATGACGAAAAACTGCGCCGTCTCGACGAGGCAGCCATGGCCGTTCACCATGACTTGGACAGCTTGATCCATCGCCAGGAAGCCTGCGTCCAGCGACAATCCGATCTGGCTGAGCAAGAAGCCGATGCCAAGCTCGAAGAAGCCCAGCTGGAGCAGCGCCGCCTTTCCTGGGAAGAGCAGCTGAAAACCTTCCAGAGCCAGCAAGGACAGAAAGAGGTAGAACTGGCAGCGGCTCAAAAGGCCCTGGCCCTGACGAAAACCTTAGTGAAACAGGCTGACGATAAGGCCCAAAAGGCAGCGGCCGACCTGAAGGAACGCCTCGATGCCAATTCCAGCCGCAGCCGCGATGTCTTCATGCTGAGCCGCGACTGCGACGACCTGCGCCGCCGGTTGGAAGAAAATGCCGATGCCTGTGAAGAGGCCGATCGAGCTTTTAAGGATAAGAAGCAGGCCTTAGAAGACGTCAAGGCCCAGCGCCGAGACGTCGAAGACCGAAGAGACGAGTGGCAGCAGAAGGTCCGGGATCTGGAAGCGGATGCTGCGTCTCACCAGGAAGCTGCCGCCAAAGCCAAGAACCTCCTTGAAGGCGTTGAAACGAAATATCGCCGCCTTCGTCGCGACGTCGACGGTGCCTTACAGCGCATCGGCGTCTTACGGAGCATGGAACAGGAACACGAAGGCCTGGGCAGGGCCGTTAAGGTCGTCCTTACGGCACAGCAGCCTGGCGCAGTCATCTTTGCGGCGCCGTCGGTGAATTGTGCCGGATCCCTGGAAAATTTGCCGTCGCCGTCGATGTTGCCTTGGGGGCTGCGTCCCGTCACATCGTGGCCGAAGATGAAAGGGCGGCGAAACAGGCCATTTCTTATTTGAAAGAAAAGAAAGCCGGCCGGACGACCTTTCTGCCCCTCGATACCTTGAGACATCGGACGCGGACCGCCGACGAAGAACGGGCGGCCTCCGAACCGGGTATCCTCGGTTTTGCCTCTGACGTCATTACCTATGAAGAAAAATATAAGACCGTCTTTACGTCCTTATTGGGAAAGACCCTCTTGGCCGATACGATGGATACAGGCTCAGCCGTAGCTAAAAAGTACGGTCATCGCCTGCGCATCGTCTGCCTCGACGGGACCCAGTTCAACGCCGGCGGTTCTCTTACCGGCGGCAGTACGCGGGCCCAGGAAGGCTCCCTCATCAGCGCCGGGCCTTGATGGAAGACTTACAGCAGCAGATCGACGACGGTCAAAAAGAACTCGAAGCCTTGACGACCCAGGGAAAATCCCTGCGCCAAACCGTAACCGACGGGCAGGCAGTCCTAACCCGGACTGAGAGCGACCTGCAAAAAGCGCAGCAGGAAGCGGCTCAAGCCGAGTGGCAGGTAAACCGGCTCGATAAGGAACAACAGGATCTCGAAAAGAGCGTAGCCGATATGGATCAGCACGTCGAAGACCTCGATACGGCCCGGGCCGACATCCAGGCCGATCTCGTTTCCAAAGAAGGGGCTCTTTCGGCCCTGGAAGACGCGCCGGAAACGGACGTCCGGCAGTGGCAGGCGGCAGCCGATGCGGCCAAGGCAGAAGCCGACCAGTGCCGAACGACCTTGACCGAATGCCAGATCTCGGCGCGACCTTACAGGAACAGGTCCCGCCACGGGGAAGAACAGTTGACCCAGCACGCTTCCCGGCAGGACGAATTGACGTCCCAGCAAGAAGCTTTGAAGAAGCGGCAGGAAGAACTGCTGAACTGCCGTCAGACTACGGAGCAGCTCTTACAGGACCTGGCCAAGAATATCGACGTCAAGCAGGCCGAAACGGCCCGCTCCGATGAGGCTAAGGAAGCATTCTTTAAGAGCCGCAGCGAACGACTACAGCAGAGCCACGATCTCGACGTCCTCGTCGACGATCTGCGCCAGCGCAGTCAGACCTGGCAGCAGCGCCTCAACGCCGCCGATATCCAAATGGAAAAATATAAAAGCGATATCAGTCATCATGAAGAACGGCTGGCCATGCAGGGCCTGAGCCGTCAGGAAGCCATGGATCGGCGCCGTGAAGGATCTTTAAAGGAACTCCACGATAAGGTCAGTCAGTTAAAAGGCAGATTGCCGCCTTGGGCACCATCAATCCGGCCGCCGAAGACGACTATAAGGCCGCCCTTGATAAGCAGCAGTTTTACGAGAAACAGTGCCGCGATTTGGAAGAATCGAGAGAGAAGCTGCGGGCCGTCGTCGCCGACATCGACAAGGCCATGGCCGACCAGTTCGGCAAGGCCTTTCAGGACATCGGCGTCCATTTCCAGCAGATCTTCAGCTGCCTCTTTGAAGGCGGGTCAGCCCATTTGGCCCTGACCGATAAAGAACATATTTTAGAGTCCGGCGTAGAAATCTACATCCGGCCGCCGGGAAAGAAACAGCAGTCCCTGACCCTTCTTTCTGGGGGCGAACGAGCCCTGACGGTCATCGCCCTGCTGCTGGCCTTTTTGGCCTTTCATCCGGCGCCGTTCTGCCTGGTCGACGAAGTTGATGCGGCCCTGGACGAAGCCAATGTAGAACGCATGGCCAAATATCTTCAAAATTACAGCGGCTCGACGCAGTTCATCGTCATCACCCACCGGCGAAAGACGATGGAAGCGGCCAATACTCTCCTGGGCGTCACCATGGAAGAAAAAGGCGTATCGCGGCTGCTATCGGTCAAAGTAGATGAATTATTAAAGGAAGGAACATGATTATGGGATTTTTTTCAAAACTTCGAAAAGGCTTAGAAAAAGACAAAAAATTCACTCATTCAAAATATAGAAACCGTCGTCCGCGGCTACGCGAAAATCGACGACGACATGTATGACGACTTGGAAGCCGTCATGCTGACCGGTGACATCGGCGTCGAAACGACGGAATACCTTCTCGACCAGATCCGGACCGGCGTCAAAGACCGGGAGATCAAAGACGGTAATGACGTCGTTCCCTATCTCGAACGGTGCATCGTCAAGCTGTTGAATGAAAACGACGAACCCGTGCCGGAAACGGACGGGACGCGGGTCATCTTCGTCGTCGGCGTCAACGGCGTCGGCAAGACGACGACCATCGGCAAGCTTGCCAAATTCTATGAAGAACAGGGGAAATCGGTCATGCTGGCTGCCGGCGATACCTTCCGGGCCGCAGCCTCGGAACAGCTGACCATCTGGGCCGAACGGGTCGGTGCTCCCATCGTCAAACATCAGGAAGGCGCCGATGCGGCAGCCGTCGTCTTCGATGCCACGGCTTCGGCCAAAGCCCGAAACATCGATATCCTCTTAGTCGATACGGCAGGCCGCCTGCAGACCAAGTCGAACCTCATGGAAGAACTGCGGAAAATGGCTCGCATCGCCGGTCGCAACATCGACGGGGCTCCGCAGGAAACGCTGTTGGTCCTCGATGCTACGACGGGCCAGAACGCCGTCAGCCAGGCTAAGCTCTTCGGCGACGTCGTGCCCTTGACCGGTGTCGTCCTGACCAAGCTCGACGGCACGGCGAAAGGCGGCGTCATCCTGTCGATTAAACGGGAACTTGGCGTCCCCGTCCGCTGGGTCGGTGTCGGCGAAGGCGTCGACGACCTTCGTCCCTTCGATGCCGCTCAGTTTGCCGACGCCTCTTTGATAAGAACGTCGCAGCCCGCGAAGACGGCGAAGAAGACTGAGGGGGAGGCCATGATCATCCTCGAAGAAGTCGGATCGAAGCTTACGGCCCTGCGCCGGGAACGTCCGCTGATCCATCACATCACGAATTTTGTCACCATGGACGACTGCGCCAATGCGACCCTGGCTATCGGCGCCTCGCCGACGATGACCAATTCCGTCGAAGAAGTCGCCGAAATGGCCGGAGCTGCCAAGGCCCTGGTCCTCAACCTGGGCACCCTTCAGCAGTGGACCTTGGAGGCCATGGTCCTGGCCGGAAAGGCGGCAGCAGCAAACGGTGTGCCGATCATCTTCGACCCCGTCGGCGCCGGCGGGACGACCTTTCGCACCCAGCTGCCCTGCGCCTGGTACAGGAACTGCCCCTTTCGGTAATCCGCGGCAACGCCGCGGAAATCACCTGCCTGGCCAACCATCAGAGCGGCCAGAACCTCGGTGTCGACAGCCTCGTCCGTCCCGTAGACAGCGCCTTGGCGGCGGACCTTGCCCAAAAGTTGGCGACGACCATCGCCATTACCGGCGCCGTCGATATCATTTCCGACGCACCCCGGACAGCGACCGTCCATAACGGCTGCCCCATGCTGACCTACGTATCCGGTACGGGCTGCATGACGTCGTCCCTCATCGGCTCCTTTGCCGCCGTCAGCGACGCCTTTACGGCAGCCGTATCCGGCGTCACGGCCATGGGTATCGGCGGAGAACTGGCCATGGAAAGAGGCGGCAGTGCCGGGCCCGGTTCCTTCCACGCCCTTTTATTCGATGCCTTTTACAGCCTCAACGATCGTATGTTACAACAGTATGGAAAGGTTCTGATTACCGATGAACAATGTTGAACTTAAAAAAATGACGGCGACAGCTATTTTCATCGCCATCGGGGTCATCCTGGCTCCCTTCGTTTCGTTTCCCTTCGGCGGGGCCCGGGTCTTTCCCCTGCAGCACCTCATCAACGTCCTCTTAGCCGTCCTCGTCGGCTGGCGTTATTCGACGGCCGGTGCCTTCTGCATCTCGTCGATCCGCATGGCCATGGGCGTCGGGACGGTCCTGGCTTATCCCGCAGCATGATCGGTGCAGCCCTGGCCGGAATCCTGTATAAACGGACCGGGTCCATTTGGGGTGCCGTCGTCGGTGAAATCGTCGGGACCGGCCTTTTAGGCGGCCTCATCGCCTATCCGGTAGCGGCCTACGTCTTAGATTCCAAAGCCGTGGCCCTGTGGTTTTTCATCGTCGCCTTTTTACCCAATACCTGCCTCGGCGCGGCTTGCGGAGCCCTGTTATACCGCTTTTTGCCCGTCCGTAAATTGCCGGCCAATTGGAAAAATAATAATTGCAACTTGTTTACAAACCTTATCTTGACTTATAAAGTTCGGTATATTAAACTATAAAGTGGTACTGGGTTTTATGTTTGAGTTTTGGAGACAGTATGTTTTATTTTTTGGGAGTAGGATGTGTTTGAATGACAGAAAATATCCGCGCTAAGATTTTGGCGGAAGCCTTGCGTGAAATCGATCAGCACGGGGCAGAATTCCACATGGATGATTTGGCCCGCCAGCTGCGTATCAGTAAGCGAACCTTATACGAATATTTTTCGTCAAAACAGGAAATCGTAGAACAAGCAATCATTTCATTTTTCGATCCGATTTACGAATATCATCAGAAGCTTCTTGATGATAAGACGATGACTTGTGAAGAAAAAATCATTGCCTTTTTTGAAATACCTAATAAAAATTGGAAAGTCTTGTCCGTGCGGAATATATGCGAACTTTTGGAGAAGATGCCCGATGTCTACGAACGCCTGGAATCCCGTTACCAAAAGGATTGGAGTCTCTTAGAACAAATCCTCGATGAAGCCCAGCAAACAGGGGAATTCAAGCCTTTTGACAAAGTCCTGTTATTGCGCATGCTGCACAGCGCATCCGATGACATCCTCGAGTACTTCAACGATGTCAATCAAGATTCCAGTTTTAGTGCCTATATGAAGCGGTGTGTCGAGGTCTTATTATACGGCATTAAAAATCAGGAATCGAAAGAAATAGGAGGAAACTAAAGATGATGCAAAAACGCAAACTTGCGACGATGAGTGTTGCCGTCCTGACGGCTGCGGCGCTCCTAGCCGGTTGTGGCGCTGATAAAGACGCAGCTAAAGCGGCCGTTGCTGTCAATACGTATAAGGTCGTCGCGGCAGACACTCCCATTCGGGCCGAATACAGCGGTACCGTATCGGCCATGGATAAAGTGCCCATTCAGCGCGGATTTCCCGGCCGGGTCGTAGAAAAATACGTCCAGGGCGGTCAGGATGTTACAGCAGGCCAGGCCCTGTTCCGCATCGACAGCCGCACCTACGATGCCGCCTTAGCGCAGGCCCGGGCAACACAGGCCCAGTCTGAAGCCAGTTTGGCCAATGAACAGTTAAATCTGCGCCGTTACCAGGCCCTGGCAAGTCAAGATGCCATTCCGCAGCAGACCGTAACCGACCAGGAAGCGGCAACAAGGCAGCAGGCGGCTGTCGTTGCGGCCAATGCAGCCCAGGTCGATGCCGCCCAGGATAACGTCGACGACACCATCGTCTATGCGCCGTTCAGCGGCAAGCTCAACGTCGACGACGTTCCCATCGGTACCTATGCTACGGCAGGCTCTACGGCCTTGGTTACCATTTCGTCGAGCAATCCTGTTTATGTCGAATTTTCCATCAGTGAAGCCGAATACCTGCAGATGACCAAGCAGGGGACGGACGGTTCGGGCAATAACTGGGGCGATCACCTCCTGCTCCGCCTGAGCGACGGCTCCGTATATCCTTATGAAGGCCGCATTGCCCAGGTCAACCACGGCATGGACGGCAGCTCCGGCTCGATCATCGTCAAAGCCGTCTTTGACAACCCGGAAAACCTGCTCATCCCAGGCCTGTATGCAACGGTCATTTCCGATACCAGAATTCAGCGCAGTGCCTTGTCCGTACCGCAGCGGGCTGTCCAGCAGACCCTCGGTAAATACTACGTATCCGTCATCGACGGCAATGGACAGGCTCAGACTCGTGAAGTTACGCCGGGCCAGAAAGTCGGTAAGTTCTGGATCATCACCAGCGGACTTCAAAGCGGCGATGTCGTCATCGTCGACGGCTATCAGAAAGCCAAAGGAGCTACGCTGGACCAGCACCTGCTGACCAAGGCGGATATCGACAACGATAACTCCAATACGGCCTCTGACTCGTCGTCGAACAAGTAGGGAGGCGAGACTGTGATATCAAAGTTTTTTATTGACAGGCCCATTTTCGCCGTCGTCATTTCGCTGATCATCTCCATCCTCGGCATCATTTCAATCGTGACACTGCCGGTAGCCAAGTATCCTCAGGTTACGCCGCCTCAGGTCCGCGTGTCGGCCTCCTATCCCGGGGCGAACGCCGAAGTCATCGGCACGACCGTCGCCAGCGTTATCGAACGCCAGATGGTCGGCGTCGACAACTTAGTCAGTTTGGAAAGCTCCAGTAATGACAACGGCACCTATTCGCTGACGGCCCAGTTTGAAACGGGCAGTGACGGCGACATGGATACGGTCAATACCCAGAACCGTGTCAGCCAGGTTTCTTCGACCTTGCCGTCAGAAGTCACGGCGACAGGGGTTACCGTTCAGAAGTCGACGAGTTCCATGGCTATGGTATTCGCCCTGACCTCGCCGAACGGTTCTTATGATGAAACCTTCATGAAGAACTATGCTACCCAGTACTTCATGGATGCCTTGAAATCCGTTCCCGGCATCGGCAGCGTCCAGGAATTCGGTTCCGACTATGCCATGCGTATCTGGCTCAATCCGATGAAGATGAGCATCCTGAACGTCACGCCGACGGACGTCATTTCAGCCATCTCGGCACAGAATACCCAGCTGCCGTCGGTACCATCGGCGCCCAGCCGTCGGCTAACAACCAGACCTATCAGTACACCATGCGTACCGATGGCCGTCTGCAGACAGCCGAACAGTTTAAGAACGTCATCATCCGCACCAATACGGACGGCACCATGGTCCGCGTCGGCGACGTCGCTGAAGTCAACTTAGGTTCTAAAGATTACAGCGTCACGTCCAAACTCGGCGGCAGTAATGCGGCCGGCTTCATGATCAGCCTGACGGCTGATGCCAACGCCATGCAGTCCGTCAGCGGGGCTAAAGCGGTCCTGGAAAAGGCGAAAGAATCCTTCCCGTCCGACATGGACTATGCCGTCGTATACGACAGCACCAAGTTCATCCGGGCCTCCATCGAAGAAGTTATCCAGACCTTCATTGAAGCCCTGCTCCTGGTAGCGCTCATCGTTTACCTCTTCTTACAGAGCGGCCGGTCGACCCTCATTCCGTTGATCGCCGTCCCGGTATCCCTTCTCGGGACCTTTGCTCTCTTTAAAGTCCTCGACTTCTCGATTAACACCTTGACCTTGTTCGCCATGGTTCTGGCCATCGGTCTCCTCGTCGACGATGCCATCGTCGTTATCGAAGCCGTCGAATATGAAATCAAGTATAACGCCCGAAGTCCGCGAGAGGCGACGATCATCGCCATGGAAAACGTACAGAACCCGGTTATCGGCGTTGCCTGCGTCTTGGCGTCGGTCTTTATTCCGGTCGCCTTTATCAGCGGCATGAGCGGTATCCTCTATCGCCAGTTCGCCCTGACCGTTGCCGTGTCGGTCCTCATTTCGGCCTTCGTCGCCCTGACCCTGACACCGGCTATGTGCTCGACCATCTTGAACATTCATAAACCGGAAGAAAATCCCAAGGGGATTTACAAATTCTTCAACAAATTCAATGAGTGGTTCGACCGCCTCATCGCCTGGTACGGCAAGGTTCTGGCTCACTTACAGCTCCACCTGCGCTGGTGCGTCGTCTTCCTGATCATCATCAGTGCGGCCACCCTCGGTGTTTTCAAAGTCATGCCGACAGGCTTCGTACCGGCCGAAGACAGTGCCTTCGTCATGATGGATATCACCTTGCCGGAAGGCATTTCTCAGACGGAAACGAAGAAAATCAGTGAAGAAATGGGCAATTGGCTGAAAGAACAGCCCGGTGTTGAACAAGCATGAACATCGTCGGTTACGGCATCCTGGCCGACGGCCAGAAATCGAATGCCGCCGCTGCTTCATCGGTCTGACCGACTGGGATCAACGTACGACCAAGGATCTGTCGGTCAACGCCTTGATCGGCAAGATCATAGCCCGCGGTGCTCAGATTCCTCAGGCTTCGATCATCGCCCTCAACCCGCCGCCAATTGACGGTATGGGTACGTCGTCGGGCTTCTCCATGCAGCTTGAAGACCGCGGCGGCCATACGACGGCTGAACTGTCGGAAACGGCACAGAAAGTCATCGCCGCTGCCCGCCAACGTCCGGAAATCGGTTCGGTTTACACGGCTTTTGCCGCTGACACCCCGGGCTATCAGCTGGAAATCGACCGCGACAAAGTCGCCCGTGAAGGCGTCTCCCTGAGCGATCTCTATTCGACGCTCCAGGCTTTCTACGGTTCCTATCAGGTCAATGACTTCACCATCTTTGGCCGTAACTTCAAGGTCATCGTCCAGGCTTCTCCGGAATTCCGTGAAACCGTCGATGCCAACAACCATATCTATGTCCGCAACTCCAGTAATCAGTTGGTACCGGTATCGAACTTCGTTCGTCCGAAACCGATGGGTTCGGCAGCGATCATCACTCGCTTCAACGACTATCCGTCCATCAACATCCAAGGGGCTCCGGCCAATGGCTACAGCTCCGGCGATGCCATCAAAGCCTTGGAAGAAATCGCCGCGGACACCCTCGGTGAAGGCTATGCCTACGAATGGAGCGGCATGAGCCGTGAAGAAGTTGAAGCCGGCAACAAGACGGTCTACGTCTTTGGCTTGGCTATCCTCTTCGTATTCCTGGTACTGGCAGCTCTCTATGAAAGCTGGAAGGTTCCTTTTGCCGTACTGTTCAGTATGCCGGCCGGTGTCTTTGGCGCCGCCATCTTTGCTTACCTCTTCAGTCAGCAGAACAACATCTACTTCCAGATTGGGATCCTGGCCGTCATCGGCCTGGCTGCCAAGAACGCCATCCTGGTCATCGAATACGCCAAAGTCCGTGTCGATAAGCGCGGCATGGATCCCGTGTCGGCTGCCATTGAAGCCGCTAAGATCCGTCTGCGCCCGATCATCATGACGTCTCTGGCCTTCGTCGTCGGCTCCATTCCGCTGGCCATTGCCTCCGGTGCCGGCGCCGCATCCCGTGTCAACATGGGGATTACCGTCGTCTTCGGTACGTCCGTTGCGACCATCGTCGGCGTCTTCCTCATTCCGATGATGTTCATCATCGTCGAAAACTTTGGGCACAAACGGGTTCGCCCGAAAAGCGAAATCGGTCGACTGAAAGACATGTAGTCGGCTCCTGACTTACCCGCGTTTAAGCTACCATTCCTGACACGCTCTGCCAATTCGGCAGGGCGTGTTTTTTTGTTTTCTCCTACGAATTTTCACGATACACGGCGACTTCAAAAAGCGCGGAAACGGGCTGTCCACCTGTGAATTTTAATGGTTCTGTATTGACAGAACTAATCATTCTATGTTATATAGTAATGAGATAAATGCGAAATTCGTCTTTTATCATGACCTCAATCCTGACGGTATCAGACGTCATCGATTGCCGCAGATGCCGGTCGGGACAGCTGTTTTCTTTACAGGCACGAATTACCTTTTGAATAGATGATAACGAGTGCAGGACCCTTCCCAAAAGGAGGGGGCTTATCGAGATGTATGATCGTAAAAGGAGGCAACCCTATGAGATTCTCACGTTTTATGAAACTGGCCGTCGTCATGGCCGTCACCATCTTGGCCGCCGTCTTCATCAGCGGCTGCGGCAGTTCGGACAAATTTGCCGGTGAATGGACCGGTACCGGGCGCTATAACCAGACCGATTTTGACTGTTTTTATGATTTGAAGATTGAAAAAGACGGCAATAGCAACGGCTATACGATTGAACAGACCCGCTCCTATTGGAATGCCAAGGAAAGCATAAGCGGCAGCAGTGCGTCTTACAGTTGGAAGAACGAAACGGAAAAATTGACCGGCAGTCTTCAGAACGATGTCTTAGAAATTGCAGGCAATAGCCAATCATCCCTGACCTATAATGCCGACAAGGAAGAGCTCCAGTATAAGACTGGTGATACCATCGTCACCCTGCAAAAGAGCAAAGACGCTGCCGGCGACTTGGATTCCTTTAAAAATCGCCAGAAAGAAGAATTGCTGGATAAGTTGAATAAAATGGGGAGAAACTTCTCCTTCACAGATTAAAAGAACTGATATTACGACATAAGGAGGTAATCTAATGAGTTCACTGTCAAAATTCATGAAACTAGTTGTGTTTGCAGCGGTCAGCATCTTTGTTGTCGCCTTTATCAGCGGCTGCATCAATACCAAGAGTGTCGACTATTCCGGCCAATGGGTCGGCTACGGGAAAACGGGTTTCCCGAAAGAAATGGACTGCGTCTATGACGTCAATATTGAAAAGACCGGCGATGGCTATACGGTCAGCTTAGAGCGCAGCAACTGGGAATTAAAAGATATCCCGATCCGGGCTTGATCGACAGCATCGTCAACCAGGACAACCAGCAGTATGAATGGACGACGATGAAGGAAATGAATCTCAAGGCAACGGAAAAAGACAATACGTTGACGACGACGACGGAAAACCCCCTGACCTTTACCTATCAGGAGAAAGACGGAGTCTTGGAACTGTCCTTTAAAGACTACTCCCATCAGAATGAACAGGTAACGGTACAGCTTCATAAGGCCGTAAAGGGTGAAGTCGAAGACTTCAAGAACCGCTCGAAAGAAGACCTCATCAAGAGCATGACACCGGAAAATCGTCATTCTTTCAAGGAATGATCCTTGGACAAGATCAATAACTGTACAGGATGACATGAAAAAAGGACTGTTGATTCACGCTTGTGAATCAGCAGTCCTTTGTGGTATACGTTAGAAAGATTCTGAAAGGAGGCGTTCTTTTAATTCCAGGTACCGCGTCGTAAAGTACGGTGTCAGCTGGGCTTCGCGCAGGTCGTTGCCGAAGGGGCGGCGGCTGATGGACAGGATGGGCGGGCTCTGGATCCGCTTGGCGACGGCAAAGCCGGCCAGGAGGCGCCACCAGCGTTCGAGGTCGTCGATGAATTCCTTGGCCGTCGGGAACAGCTTATGGACGTCGACGGCGCAGCCGATGTTCTTTTCCAGGGTGCCGTCGATGTACCAGTTGAGGATCGATTCCGGCGTAGCCGCTGCCAGCGTTCGACGAAGGCGGCGAAGAGGTAGTCGTGGTAGGGGTAGATCAAGGGGTCGCCTTGACCCTTAGTGACATCCTGCTTATTCGACAATTCGGCACTGGGGACGATATCGATGCTGCCCTGGGGGACGACTTCGCGGCCGAAGACCTTGTCGTTTAAGTAGTGGGCCAGTTCGTAGACCTGGTGCTTCCAAAGGTCGGCCGTGGCGGCCAGGTAGCCGGCGCTGTCGCCGTAGAGGGTGGCATAGCCGACGGACGTTTCGGCCTTATTGGCATTGCAGGTGAAGACGCCGCCAAAGGCTGCGGCCGCTGCCGACAGGATGCGGCTCGACCGGTCCCGGGCCTGGATGTTTTCTTCGATGAAGCTGGTTAGGGCCAGGTGACCTTTATCGGCTTGGCCCTGATGGAGGATGGTTTCACTGAACTGTTTCCGCGTCAGTTCCAGGCTGTCCTGGACGGGGATGACCGTGTACAGGCAGCCGATGTTGTCGGCCAGTTCCTTGGCCAGGCTCTTGGTCATGTCCGAATTGTAGCAGCTGGGCATGTTGACCAGAAGGATGTTTTCCGGCGGCAGGACCGTGGCATAGAGGGCGGCGTTGACCGCTGAGTCGATGCCGCCTGATACGCCGATGACGACTTTATGGACGCCGATGGTATCCATAAAGTGCTTGAGGCGTAGTGGAGGCTGTCGTAAATATCTTCGATCTGCGACTTTTCCGGCTGGACCTTCGACGGGGACGTAAAGGCCTGGGTCGTTTCGTCGAAGTCGACGATGAGCAGTTCTTCTGTAAAGGGCGTGCAGGCGCTGTGGTGGCTGCCGTCTTTTTGGTAGGTGCTGCTGGCGCCGTCGAAGGTATAGATGTTTTTGCCGTTGTTCTGGATGCCCGTACAGTTGACGTAAATGGCCGGGCAGTGAATCTTGTCGATGGCCTGGCCGAAGAGGCGGTGGCGGCGCTGGGTCTTGCCCAGGGTGAAGGGCGAGTTTGAAACATTGACGAAGAGGTCGATATCGTACATCTTGCCTAAGTAGTGCATCGGTTTGAAGGGATAGTTTTCATCCCAGCTGTCTTCGCAGATGAGGGGCCCGATGCGGAACTTGCGGCCGTCGTCGAAGGGAATCTGGACCGGCGACAAGAAGTCTTCCGGGAAGGCGTGGCGTTCCTGGGCGACTTCGATGAGGGACGTGAAGTAGCGGATGTCGCTGAATTCCCGATAATTGGGAAGCAGGGTCTTGATGTAGAAAGGGTAGGGCGAACGGGCCGGTGACAGCCACTTGCCGTTGTAGGCGATGAACATGGCGTTGTATTTTCGCGTCCGGCCGTCGAGGTTGACCCGATCCGTCTCTTTGGCTACGTTGCCGAAGATGATGGCGATGCCCTGGGACAGGTCACGGATTTCGTCGCCGAAACGGACGCATTCATCGATGTAATCGGGCTGGTCCCAGATATCGCCGATGAAGTAGCCCGGGATCGAAAGTTCCGGGAAGACGACGATATCGCAGTGGGCGGCCTTGGCCTTGGCGATGAAGTCTTTCATGATCGCCGCGTTCTGCCGCGGATTGCCGGGGTGGACCCGGGTCTGGGCGAGTGCTATTTTAAACAAGGAAAAGCCTCCTTTTCATAGGTGAGAATCTATATACTACCTCATCTTATCATAAATCGGTAATCGCGAAAAGGCTGGCCGCCGGTGGTTGGCGAAAAAAACATGACAGAACGGCGTCCTTGCGGTATACTTAATGTATTATCAAGTTAGAGGAAGGTCTTACATGAAAACGCTGCTCACCATTTTGAATGCGAAATTTATTCAGTCGTCCCTGGCCCTGCGCTGTCTGACGACGGCCTGTGCCCACCGCGGCGTGGTTGTCGAGGCGGCTGAATATACGATCAATCAAAATCCCTATGACATCCTGCGTCACATAGCAGCCTTTAAAGCCGACGTCATCGGCTTTTCCTGTTATATATGGAACATTGAAATGACCTGCCACATCATCTCCTTAGTGAAGGACGTCTTTCCCAAGACCAAGGTCTTCGTCGGCGGCCCGGAAGTCTCTTATACGGCCCGCAAGGTCCTGGAGGACTGCCCGCAGATCGACTACGTCCTTCAAGGGGAAGGGGAAGTCATGGTGCCGGACTTTCTGACGGCCCTCGAAAAAGGCGGCGACGGCACGGAGATTCCCGGCGTCCTCGGCCGCATCGACGGGACGATCAAAGGCGACGAAACCTTTCAAGAAATCGACGATCTCGACAGCCTGCCTTTTCCGTATGAAAATCAGGACTTTCGCGACCTCGACCACCGCATCATGTACTACGAAAGCTCCCGCGGCTGTCCCTTCCACTGCCAGTACTGCCTGTCGGGCATGAACGACCGCGTCCGCTTCCGCTCCGTGCCTTTAGTCTTACAGGAACTACAGGCCTTCGTCGACGCCGGCGTGTCCCAGGTGAAATTCGTCGACCGGACCTTTAACTGCAGCCCGCACCATCACCGGCCTTTAGTGGAATACATGATCGGTGTCGAAAAAAAGGTCAATTTTCATTTGGAAATCGAACCGGCCGTCTTGACCGACGACGACATCGACTTACTGGCCAAGCCCCAAGGGACGCATCCAATTGGAAATGGGCATTCAGACGACGTATGAACCGACCCTGAAGGCCATCCGCCGTCACAACGACTGGCCGCGGATCACGCACATCATGGAACGCCTCGTAGCCCTCGATACGATGCACCTTCACCTCGACCTCATCGTCGGCCTGCCCTATGAAGACTATGGCCACCTGCGCCAATCCTTCAACGACATCTATTCCCTGCGGCCCCATAAGCTGCAGATCGGCTTTTTAAAGCTCCTTAAAGGATCGGGCATTCGCCGCGACTATCCGGACGATTATCGCTATGACCCCAAGGGCCCTTATGAAGTCCTGGCCACGACCTGGCTGCCTTACGAAAAAGTGGCCTATTTAAAGGTTTTTGAAGACGTCTTGAACGGACCTATAACTCAGGGAAATTCACCTACCTATTGTCCTGGCTGGGCCGGCAGTACGGGCCGGACTACATGAAACTCTATGAAGTCTTGACAGATGAGTGGCTTGTCCTTCATAATGACCAAAAGGCCCTGTCTGACGATACGCTGTGCCGTTTCCTCGGCCACTGCCTCGACGATATCCTGGAGCTGACGGCGGATCAGCGGGCGCTGGCAAAAGAACTCTTAGCCCTCGACATGCTGACCTTTTTCCGCTTCCGCCTCCATCCCGACTTCCTCGGCTGGCAGCCGGCGGAACGCAGCCGGACCGACGACTTCTTCCGTAAGGAAGATTGGCTCCGCCAATATATTCCTCACTACCGCTTTACCAACTGGCGCGACTCAAGATGCGCTACTATATCTGGCCTGTCAGCGAGGCCATGAAGGCTGAACTGAGCCGCTACGGGACCGTTCCCGACGGCCCGGCCTATATCATTGCCGAGAAACAGAAAGAACGGGCCCACTGGTTCGTCATTCCGGCAAAAGGAGAGACTCTGTGAACGAACGCTACCGTGTCTATTCGACCTATTTAAAAGAAACGTATGGGGAAAAAGTATATAAACTGCCCATCAGCATCCCCGATACCTGTCCCAACCGCGACGGTACCTTAGGAATCCGGGGCTGTGCCTTCTGCGGCTCCATCGGCGCCGGCTATGAAAACCTGCCGGCCTCGGTGACCATTAAGGAGCAGATCGAGCAGAATATGGCCATATCAAACCGAAATATAAGGCCAATAAATTCATCGCCTATTTTCAGAATTTTACCAATACCTACTTGCCGCCCGACCGCTTCCGGGACTTTTTGACGGCAGCCTGCCGGCCCGATATCGTCGCCCTGGCCATTGCCACCCGGCCGGACTGCCTCAATGAAACCTACCTCGACATCATGGCCGACATCAAAAAAGCGTACGGTGTCGACATCCTCGTCGAACTCGGCCTGCAGACGGCCAACTACAAGACCTTGGCCAAGATCAACCGCGGCCATACGACGGCAGAATACGTCGATGCCATGATGATGCTCCGTGACTATCCCTTCCGGGTTTGTACCCACGTCATCCTCGACCTGCCCTGGGATACGATGGAAGACACGATCGAAACAGCCAAACTCGTATCCGCTGCCGGGACCGATGAAGTCAAGCTCCACGCCCTGTACATCATAAAAATACGGCCATGGCCGAATGGTATGCCAAGGGCGAAATCAGCCTCTTCACCTGCGAAGAATACGTCCGCCGCGTCGTAGCCTTCCTCGAATACAGCCGGCCGGACATCGTCTTCCAGCGCCTCATCGGAAGAGCGCCGAAAGAGGCGACAGACTTTGCCAACTGGGGCATGGGCTGGTGGCGCATCCGCGATATGATCGACGAAGAATTAGAACGGCGCGATACCCGCCAGGGCGCCTTATGCGACTACCTGCACGGCAAAGCTGTCCGTAAATTCATGACATAAAGGAGATTATTTTGGTAGAAAAGAAACTGCAATTTTCCGATTTGCGTGAAGCCCGGGCCGTCCTGGGCATGAAAGATGAATTCCTGAAGACGCTGCAGCGTGAATTTCCCGACTGCCGCATTGCCGTCCGCGGCGATACGGCCATGATTGTCGGCAGTGACACCGACGTCGAACAAGTCCTGGACGTCTTTGGCGCCCTGCGCTACCTGTTCCGGGAAAATACCTACCTCACGACCCAGCACGTCCGCTACTCGGCAGGCCTCATCAAAGCCGGGCGGGGCGAAGAACTGCGCAGCCTCTATGAAGATACGGTCGGCATTTCTGCCCGCCATCGCCTCATCAAGCCCAAGACGCTGGGACAAAAACAGTACGTCGACTCCATCCGCAAGAACCTCGTTACCTTCGGTATCGGCCCGGCCGGGACGGGGAAGACGTATCTTGCCGTAGCCCTGGCTGCTTTTTACCTCAAGAACCGTGAAGTCGAACGCATCATCCTGACCCGCCCGGCCGTCGAAGCCGGCGAAAAACTGGGCTTTCTGCCCGGGGACCTGCAGGAAAAGATCGATCCTTACCTGCGCCCCTTATACGATGCCCTGGCCGATATGTTCGGCTATGACCAGTTCCAAAAGCTCATCGAGCGCAACATCATCGAAGTAGCGCCGCTGGCCTATATGCGCGGCCGGACCTTAGAAGAATCGTTCATCATCCTCGACGAAGCCCAGAATACGACGCGGGAACAGATGAAGATGTTCCTGACCCGCATGGGCAATCATTCCCGGGTCGTCGTCAACGGCGATGCTACCCAGATCGACCTCGTCGACCGCCGCATGTCAGGTCTGACCGAGGCAGAAAAGATCCTGGCCGGCGTCAAAGGTGTCGGCATGGTCCATTTCAGTGACGAAGACGTCGTCCGCCACGACATGGTCGGCCGCATTATCAGAGCTTATGAAAACTACTATAAAGATAAATGATCTGCCCGAAAGGACAGGGGGACACTGTATCAAAGGGGGTACCACTCGTGCATATCAACATCAACTATGAAGATCCTTCATTCGAACAAGAAGACTATGAAAAAGTCATCGAACGGGTCTGCCAGGAAGCGGCCTTAGTCTACGGTCTCGGCCCGAATGCAGAAATCAGCATTCTCTTGTGCCACAACGATTACATTCACGCCTTGAATAAGCAGTACCGCGACATCGACCGGCCGACGGACGTCTTGTCCTTTGCCCTCAACGAAGGCGAAGAAGACGGTTACGAAGGCCCGGACACGGCCCTTTTGGGGGACATCATCATTTCCCTCGAAAAGGTACAGGAACAGGCTGACGAATACGGCCATTCCTTCGAACGGGAACTGGCTTACCTTACCATTCACGGCATGCTGCACATCTTAGGCTACGACCACATGGAACCGGAAGACAAGGCCGAAATGCGCAAAGAAGAAGAATTTATCTTACAGCGCCTGGACTACGTCCGCCAAGGCGAGGAATTATAGGGAGGAACTACTATCGTTATGGAATCGTTTAAATCGGGCTTCGTCGCCGTCGTCGGCCGCCCCAACGTCGGCAAATCGACCCTTATCAACCGCATTATCAAGCATAAAGTCTCGATCGTCTCCGACAAGGCCCAGACGACGCGCAACCGCATCCTCTGCATTCATACAGACGAGGCCTGTCAGATCGTCTTCCTCGATACGCCGGGGATCCACAAGCCCAAGCATAAGCTGGGGGAATTCATGGATGAAGCGGCCTACCAGTCCCTACGCGATATCGACGCCGTATTGTTCCTCATTTCGGGCAATGAAAAGAAGGGCCCGGGCGACTTATTCGTCCTCGAAAAGATCAAGGATACGGGCGTTCCCGTCTTCCTCATCATCAATAAAGTCGACCTCATGAGCAAAGAAGAGATTTTGGCTAAGATCACCGAATATGCCGAACTCTATCCCTTTGCCCAGGTCATTCCCATTTCGGCCCTCAAGGGGGACAACGTCGACGCCGTCGTCGAAGAACTGCGAAAGATTCTGCCGGAAGGACCGAAATACTTCCCCGACGACATGATCACCGACCAGCCCGAACGACTGCTGGTGGCTGAAATCGTCCGGGAAAAGCTGTTCCGCTGCACCCGCGACGAAGTGCCGCACGCCATCGCCGTCTATACGGAAGAAATGAAGGACCGGGGCAACCACAAGGTCTACATCCGGGTCACAGTCTACGTCGAACGGGATTCGCAAAAGCGCATCGTCATCGGCAAGAACGGGGCTGTCCTGAAAGAAATCGGCAACCTGGCCCGTCAGGAAATCGAAAACCTCCTCGGTTCTCGGTCTACCTCACATCTGGGTCAAGGTCAAGCGGGACTGGCGCAACAAGGCGGCAGCCCTCAGCGAATTCGGCTATAAAAACGAGTAGGGGGCCGACAAGATGGAAGCACAACTCATCGTCCAATGTTTTCTAATTTTTCTGATCTGCCTGATTATCAGCGCCGTCTGCGTGACCGGGAAATTCGCCTTTGCCCAGCTGCGCAAGGAATATTTGGAAGAACTCATCCGCGATGGCGACGTATCTTTAAAGCCGCTGCTCTCCCTGTACGATAAGCCCATTATCTTCCTAGCGACGGCCCAGCTAGGTATGGCCCTGTCAGGCCTCGTCGCCGGTGCCGCCGGGTTCTGCATCCTCTACAGCCTCTACGGCCTCCTCGAACCCTACGTCGCCACGTCTGGATCTTATGGCTCATCGACTCGTCGTGGCCATCATCCTCTGCTTCATCCTCTGGGTCTTTGGCGAATTGATCCCGAAATCCGTCGGCCTTCAGCGGCCGGAACGGAGCCTGCGCATGGTCCACCGCCTCATCCATCCCTGGAGCCATCCGCTGCTGCCCTTCATCGTCCTCGGCAACGGCCTGGGACGGCTCATCTTAGCCGACCGCGGCCTGGACGTCACCAACGAAATCGACCTGGCCCATTCGGAAGATGAAATCCGGATGCTCATCACGGCCAGCCACAAAGAAGGGAAGATCGACCAAGTCGAAAGCGAGCTCATTGGCAACGTCTTCGACTTTGCCGACCTGTTAGCTAAAGAAATCATGGTGCCCCGACAGGATATCGTCTGCCTCTACACGGAAGAAACGATGCACCAGCATCTGCAGACTATCCGCCAGTCGCGGCATACGCGCTACCCCTTGTGTGAAGACGACAAGGACCATATCCTGGGCCTGGTCCACATCAAGGACATCATGGATCTCTACATCCATAAGCGCAGCAACCTCAACCTCATCAAACGGCCGATCCTGACCATTCCGGAAATCATGCCGGCGTCGAAACTGCTCCAGCTCATGCGCATGCGCCGTACCTACCTGGCCATGGTCGTCGATGAATACGGCAGCACCGTCGGCCTCATCGGCCTCGAAGATATCCTGGAAGAATTGGTCGGCGCCATTCAGAACGAACACACGACGGAAAAAGAAGAGATTCAGCCCCTTCCCGACGGCGCTTACGAATTTGCCGGGACGGTCCTCCTCGACGACGTCGAAGAACTGCTGCACATCCCCGTCGAAGACGACGTCGATACCGATACCATCGGCGGCTACGTCTTTAACGCCTTAGGCCATACGCCGATCGTCCACGACGAAGTCACCATCGGCAACTACCGGTTCCAAGTCCTTGAAATGCAGCGCTTCCGCATCGTTCGCCTGAGAGCTGTTCCCATCCCGCCGCCGCCCGAAGAAGAAGGGACGGGTGAAGGGGACGGTGACAGCCATGGCGACTAGTCGTTCCTTCGGCCAGCGGCCGTCACGACCGTATGACGGCCTTATCCTGGCCGTAAAAAAGACCAGCGCCAAGCAGCTGGTCCTCACCATTTTGACGCACCAGGAAGGGATTCTCCACGTCCTGGCCCGCCGCAGCACCCAGGGCAAGATGGGCTACGGCGCCTTGTCGCCCCTGGCGGAGATTTCCTTCGACGTCTTTGAAAAGGACGGCGTCCACACCTTGACTGAATACGATTGCCGGGCCAATCGGCGCCTTCGCGACCTGACCTGGGACGGCTACGTCTATTCACAGATCTTCGTCGAAATGGTCCTATTCCTGACGGCGAGCGGCGAAAGAGATGAGGAACTGTACCGCTTGGTACGGCTTTACGGACGGGCCATCGAAATCAAGGACGTCCGCATCGTCACCCTCATCGCCGGCTGGCAGCTCCTGGCGCTGACCGGCTTTCTGCCCGAAACGGAAGAAGCCCGCGTCTTTTACCGCGGTCAGGGGTACTGCGGCCAGCCGGTCTACTACATCGACTACCAGCATAGGGACGACATGGCCGAACGGCAGCTCACGCCGGCCGTGCGCCAGACCTGGCAGACCCTCATCCGCTACCCTTGGGGGACGGATGAAAAAATAAACCTGAGGAGGGACGATCTTCGCTTTTTTAGAAGCCCTGCTCTATAACTACGTCAACCAGTGCAGCGAGCGGCAGATGAAGACGCCGAATCTGCTGCAAACCGGCCTGCCGCCGCAGCCGTAAAGAGTCCGAAACACGTATTTCGGACTCTTTTTGCCCGCTTCCGGAGAGGGGGGGCAAGGATAAGGCTGACGTACAGAACTCATCCGAGACGGCCTTATACCGCCAGTGGTGGAGGTCATCATGGAGGCTTTCGATGATGGCCTGCTGGGCCGCATCGGTATAGACCAATTGGGTGTGAGCCCCTTGTTTCCACATCGGTGCCGTCGGAATCTCGCCGCCGGTGATGTGGCGGGTCAGGAAGTTTTTTAGGCGTCGGATGAACCACTCGGGCAGGCGCTGGTGATATTTTCGATAGAGAATAAAGACTTGGATGCAGTCGGGCAGGATGCGAAAGTCTTCGACGACGGCGATTTTATTATACTCTTTCATGAGGGCCAAGGCCTTGGTGACGGCCTTTCCCGACCGCGACGGCTGCCAGACGAGGTGATCCTCGTCGGTTTCGATGGTTCCGAAGGGAGCTTTTCCCTTGCAGGCATAGATGGTGATCAGCTGGCCGCGGGGGACTGTCGAAAAAGGGGGCAGCCAGGAGGGAATCGGAGAAAATGCTTTTAGGGTCATGACGACACCTCCATAAGATGATTTGGATGACGGACTGTCATGTATCTATTGTACACGTCCACTCTAAGAATACAATTAACGGATTTGTCCTTTTGTTAAAACTGAATTAGACCTTGTTTTTCCGACACAAGGTGGTATAATAAAACTATTTCACTATAGGTTCTGTGTACTGCAAAGAGAGGATGATTCGATGGTTCGCAGTATGACTTCGGGCAATCCGATCAGCCTGATCCTGGCCTTTACGGTGCCCTTGCTGATCGGCAACGTCTTCCAGCAATTTTATAATATTGCCGACATCATCATCGTCGGCCGGACGATCGGCGTCAATGCCTTAGCCGCTGTCGGCGCCGTCGCCCCTGTCTATATGTCCGTTTTTGGCGTGACCATCGGTCTGTCGGCGGGCTTTTCGGTCATCGTCGGCCAGCGTTTTGGCGCCAAAGACATGGAAGGCCTGCGCCGTTCCGTGGCGACGTCGACGATATTGGCCTTTGCCATTACCCTTTTGGTTACGGCCGTCGTCAGCCTTTCTATGCCCCTCATCCTGAGGGTCATGAATATATCCGGTATCCTCTACGACGATGCCTACCACTACATGATCATCATCGTGTTAGGGCTGGTCGCATGATGGCTACAATCTCTTGTCCAGCATCTGCCGGGCCTTGGGCGACAGCCGGACGCCGCTTTATTTCCTCATCGTATCGTCCCTCCTGAACATCGCTCTGGCCCTGTTGTTCATCGTCGTCTTTGGCTGGGGCGTGCCGGGGTCGGCCATTGCTTGGTCATCGCCCAGGGCGTATCGGCGGTCATGTGCTTTGCCTTTATGCGCAAGCGTTTTCCCATGCTGCGCCTGACCCGCAGCGATTGGCAGTTTGACCGGGCCTTTGCCTGGCAGCACCTGCGCCTGGGCCTTCCCATGGCCGTTCAATTCCTCATCATTTCCATGGGCATTTTGATCCTCCAATCGGTCTGCAATACCTTTGGGCCGGAAACGATTGCCGGCTTCGTATCGGCGACGAAAATCGAACAGCTGGCCCTGCAGCCCATGATTTCCTTCGGCATCGCCATGGCCGTCTATTCGGCCCAGAACTACGGTGCCGGAAAGTATGACCGCATCCGCCAGGCGTCCGCCAATGTTCGATGGTCTCTCTGGCCTTTTGTGCCGCCGCTGCCGTGGCCATGTACTTTTTCGGCCGCAACGTCATCTCCTTGTTCACGACCGTTCACGATGACCTGCTCATGGAACAGGCCCTCTTGTATTTGAAGATGTCCGTTCCTTTCTATATCTTTTTGGGTCAAATTTTTGTCTACCGCAACGCCTTCAGGGGATCGCATCGCAGCGTGCCCTCATCAGCAGCCTCTTGGAACTGGGCGGCCGCAGTGTATCGGCCCTGGTCCTGGCGGCCATGTGGGGCTACTTCGGCATCTGCTGCGCCAGCCCCATTTGCTGGGTCATGGCGGCCTTGTTTACCGGCGGATCCTATCATTGGGTCATGCACACCATGAAGGCCAAGGGGCGCTAGCCGCCTTTTAGAACGGCCTTTTTCAGATAAAAAATCCCGTCTCCTTTTTTCTGGGAGGCGGGATGCTTGGCGTTTAGAGATGTTTTTCACCCCAGTGCTTCAATTCCAGTAGGATGGGGATCATGGAGTGGGCCTTTTCGGTCAGGGAATACTCGACGCGGACCGGCATTTCCCGGTACTGTCGGCGCTCGATGAGACCGTCTTCTTCCATTTCTTTTAAGGATTGGGCCAGCATCGTATTGGTGATGCCGTAGACGGCCCGGCGCAGTTCGCCGTAGCGCATGACGCCCTTGTCGTCGATGACGCAGAGCAAGAGGATTTTCCACTTGCCGCCGATGATATTTAAGACCTTTTTCAGGCCGCAGCCTTGGCCGGCTATATTTTCACAGATCGATTCATGGTTCATGGTTAGTCATCCTTCCGTAGTCCGTTTTTTCGTACTACCTCCAAAAAACTTCGTACTTGATAAGTTTTACATACCATGTATAATATACGTATCAAAAGAAAAAATCAAGTCATTTACAGAAAGGTGGTCTTCCTCATGGAATACAAATTCACATCTGATAATTTTCAACAAGAAGTCTTAGAAAGCAAAGAACCGGTCATGATCGACTTTTATGCCGACTGGTGCGGCCCGTGCCAGATGATGGTCCTGTCGTCGCTAACTTTGCTGAAGAATATGCCGGCAAAATCAAAATCGGCAAGGTCAACACCGATGCTGAACCGCAGTTGGCCAAGGATTACCAGGTCATGAGCATTCCGAACTTCGTCTTCATCAAAGACGGTAAAGTCGTCGACCAGGCCATCGGTGCCGTATCGGCCGATGCCTTGAAAGAAAAGCTCGACGCACTCCTCTAAGTTGTTATGAAAGAAGGGAACGCCATGATTTATGATGTATTGATTCTCGGTGCCGGCCCGGCGGGCCTTGCGGCGGCCATCTATGCCGGCCGCAACAATCAGTCGGTCCTGCTCATCGAAAAGGGCCAGGACGGCGGTCAGATTTCGCTCACGGCAGATCTTGAAAACTATCCCGGGCAGATGCTGGAAGGGGAAAGCGGCATGTCCCTTTCCATGCGCATGGCTCAGCAGGCGAAGAACTTCGGCGTAAAGAGGGCCCTCGATTCGATCGTCGAAGCCCGGCTTTCCGGTGACGTCAAGGAACTGGTAGGCAGATCCGATACCTACCGCGGCCGTACGGTCATCATCGCCTCCGGTGCCAACCATCGCCCCTTGGAATTCCCAGTGAACCCAGCTGATCGGTCATGGCATTTCCTACTGCGCTACTTGTGATGCCGGCTTTTTCCGCGGCCTCAATGTCTACGTCGCCGGCGGCGGCGACAGTGCCATTCAGGAAGCCATCTTCCTGACCCGCTTTGCCCGTAAGGTCACTGTCGTCCATCGCCGCGATGCCCTGCGTGCCGTTCCAGCCTTGCAGGAACAGGCCTTTGCTAATGAAAAGCTGGACTTTATGTGGGATTCCGTCATCGACGATGCCGGCGGCGACGGCAAGCTCCAGTGGCTTTCGGTCCGCAACGTCAAGACCGGCGAAACGACGAAGATCGAAGCGCCGGCCGAAGACGGCTTCATGGGCCTCTTTGTCTTCTTGGGCATCGTGCCGTCGACAGATATGTTTGCCGACGTCCTGACCCTGAAAGACGGTTACATCGTAACCGACGAACAGATGCATACCAACCTTTCCGGCGTCTTTGCAGCCGGTGACATCCGTCATAAATCGCTGCGGCAGGTCGTGACGGCTGCCGCCGACGGCGCCATTGCCGCCATGGAAGCCTACCATTACTTGAACCACTAATAAAAACGGTACCTTGACAGTCCCTCTGTCAGGTACCGTTTTTTGCAGTTGGGCAAGGCGTGCTTACTTTTCATTAAGGTATATAAAAAAGGAACTCTTTTCAGAGTTCCTTTTTTTTGCGTATTATTCGAAAGATTCGATCAAGCCATAAGATCCTGCTGATGGCTGGGATACCATTCATCATAAGGCTGGCCCGCTTTGAGGAGGACTTCATTTAAGGCCAGGAAGAAGGCCGGAATGTTTTTCGAGGTAATCGTTCCGATCTGTTCGGCGACGACGCCCTTGCCTAAGGCGTAGCTGCCGCCGGCATAGACGTTGAAGGCCGGTTCCATGGCGCCGTTTACTTTCTTAGCCGCACCGCGAAAACCGAGGGCAGCCGTCTGCTGGACGGCACAGTTTGACGGGCAGCCCGAGAAGTGGCACTTGGGCAGGAAATGGCTGTCGACGCCGCGGTCTTTCAAGGTCTTTGCGACTTCGGCCAGCATGCCGTGAGAGTCGCGGAGGCCTTGCTGGCAGACGGTGGCACCGATGCAGCTGACCGAGTGTTCAAAGGCCGTCGTTGCCGTATCGTCGGCGGTCAGGGCGGCAACCTTGCGGGCTTCGTCGGCCGTAAGGTTGATGATGTATGCCGTTTCATCGGCGTTGAGGCGGATTTCGGCGCCTTCCATCGTCGACAGCAGGCCTAAGAGGTCTTTAAAGACCGATACCTTCGGCGTCCCGCCTAAGGGCTTGTATTCGACGTGGTAGAGGCCTTCTTGTTTCTGCTTGCGGATGCGGAAATCGGAAAGGACCGTATCGTCGGCGCCGCTCTTGGTAAGGGCCGGTTCTTCTTCGAGGGAGAACTCGGGAATCCCTTCTTGACGGGCTTTTTCGACGGCGTCGCGGACGGCTTTGCGGAAGGCGTCTTCGCCGAGCTGGTCGAGGATGAACCGCGACCGGTTCTTGGCCCGGTGTTCGTAGTCGCCGTACTTCATGTAGACGTCGCGGCCGTAGCCTAAGATGTAATAGGGGATGTCCATGGGATCGATGCCTTCGTCGATGAGGATGCCGAAGCGCGAGCCGTTGACGCCGAAGCCGCCGCCGGCATAGACGTCAAAGGTGTGATCGGGACGGGCGACGAAGCCTAAATCCTTGAAGGTCGCGTGGCCTTCGTTGTCGCGGCCGCTGGAAAAGCTGATTTTGTACTTGCGCGGCAGGTTGAATTTGGGAATGAGGTTGATGACGAAGCTGGCCGCAGCCTTAATGTAAGGCGTCATATTGAAGTATTCGCCGGGGGCGATGCCGTGGAGGGGGCTGGCCGTGATGTTGCGCGGATTGTCACCGCCGCCGCCGGCGCAGTAGATGCCGTGGTCGAAACAGTCCTGATAGAGGTCGAGGACCGATTGTTCGTCAAGATGATGGATCTGCAGCTTCGCCGGTCGTGAAATGGACGAGGTCGACGTTATATTTTTCGAGGGCTTCTTTTAAGAAGCGATGTGGCCTGACCGATGGCGCCGCCAGAGAAGCGGAGGCGCAGCATGCTGCTGTTGGCGCCCCGTTCGCCGTAACTGCCGAATTTACCGGAGGTACCTTTATATTTGCCGGGCGGCAGTTCTTTCGCGTAAAAAGCTTTGGTCGCTTCGACGAATTGGGGGAAGCGGCTGCGTAATTCTTCCTTAGTTTCTGCTGTAATCTGAGTCATGTATTACCACCCCTTATAAAACAATAGCGTTTTAATAGATTTTTGTCTTATTATAACAGACTTTACGAGTCGGGGCAAAAAGAGAATTGCCGGAAAAATTGCATTTTCTTTCAAATTTGTTTAACCTATAGGTATAAACTAGAAAAATTCAATCTTATATAAAAATAGGTGATGGGTATGCAATTACGCGACTGGCCGCTGCGCAAACGGCTGCTGTTTTCTAACTTTATCATGATCTTTATTCCCGTCTTATTTACGGGAATCGTCAGCATCGCTATCTTTTTGGGACTCCAATTCGGCAATATCAACCGGGCCGGCGTCATTTCCTTCATTTGGCCTGAGAGCGGGCAGAACATGTCGATCCAGTTTGAACTGAGCCGCCTCCGCGTCCGGGCCGACCGCTATGACGGAGATTTGGCGCCCTTGCTGCAGGCTGCCGATCATTTAGAGGATCAGGGCCTCAATGTGTCCATCTGGCGGGACGGCAAGCAGCTCTACGATACGGCCGGCATCGACAGCAACTACCTGCATCAGCTGGTGACCGACGGGGAACCTCAGGGGCACGCCGACTTCTCTTGGACCGGGAAGGGCCTGCGCTTTTATTACGTCTCGCCCCATACTGACGTTCACCTGGCCGTGGCCGGCGCCGTACCCTTGTACCCCGAGTCGGAATACATCGACTTGTCCTCGAAAGACGTGTTGAAGCTGGCCTTCTACGTCCTGGCCGTCTTGGCCGTGTTGCTGACCGTTGCCGTCGGCTTTGCCTTGTCGCGCTGGATGGCCCGCCAGATCGTCGAACCCGTCGAACGGATGCGGGACATGGCCGATGCCATCAGCAGGGTGATTTGGACCACCCGGTGCCCATCTTGTCCCGCGATGAAATCGGCGATACCTGCCAGTCCTTTGAACAGATGCGGCTCCAACTGCGGGCCGCCCGGGATACGCGGGAAAAATTCGATCAGAACCGCAAGGAACTGCTGGCGGGCATCTCTCACGACTTATCGACGCCGCTTACGAAAATCGAAGGCTACGCCAGCGGTCTTGTCGACGGCATTGCCAATACGCCAGAAAAGCAGCGCCATTATGTGGCCATGATCCGGGATACGTCGCGCCACATGGCCGAATTGGTCCAGACCTTGTTCCTCTTTTCAAAGCTCGATCTGGGGCAGATTCCCTTCCACTGGGAAGCCGTCGATATCAAGGCTACGTTGCCGATTACGTCGGGGAACAGGCGCCGCTCTACGAATCTCAGGGACTGGCAGTCCGTTTTGTGTCGGCTGTCGATCAGGCTGTCGTGCGCCTGGACCGGATCCAATTCCAACGGGTCCTTGAAAATATCCTCGGCAACAGCCTGAAATATAAGGATCAGGAGAAGGGCCAAATGACGGTCCGTCTCGACGGGGACGGGGACGGGTATCTCCTGACCTTTGCCGACGACGGCCGCGGCGTCGACGACGCCGATTTGGCGAAAATATTTGAAAGTTTTTATCGGACCGATAAGGCTCGCAGCAATTCTGCCAAAGGCAGCGGCCTGGGACTGTCCGTGGTCCAGCAGATTATTTTGGCCATGGGCGGCACCATTTGGGCCCGCCAGACAGAGCCTAAGGGACTGACCATTTGCATTCGATTACCGAAAGGGGAGGCATAAGATGAAACGGATTTTAATCATTGAAGACGACAAGGGCATTGCTGAATTGGAGCGGGATTACCTCGAAGCTAACGGGTTTGCCGTCGACATGGCTTTTGACGGCGACACCGGGGAAAAGAAGGCCCTTCAGGAAGCTTACGACTTCATCATCCTCGACATCATGCTGCCCGGTCGGGACGGTTTTCAAATCTGCCGCACCATCCGCGAAGCGAAGGATATTCCATCATCCTCGTATCGGCCCGCCAGGAAGACATCGACAAGATCCGCGGCCTGGGCCTCGGTGCCGACGACTATATCGTAAAGCCCTTCAGCCCAATGAACTCGTGGCCCGCGTCAAAGCCCATCTGGCTCGCTATGAACAGCTGACGGCCCGCGAAGTCCATCGCCATGCCCTCTGTTTTGACGGCCTTGAAATCGACGAAAGCGGCCACCGCGTCTTCGTCAAAGGGGAGGAAGTGAGCCTGCCCAATAAGGAATTTGAACTCCTCTTGTTCTTCGCCAAGAACCCGGGCATCGTCTTCAGTAAAGAAACCCTCTTTGACCGCGTCTGGGGCAGCGAAGCCCTGGGGGAAACGGCGACGGTTTCAGTCCACGTCAACCGCATTCGCGAAAAAATCGAAGAAGATACGGCCAAACCTCGCTATATTGAAACGGTCTGGGGAGCCGGCTACCGCTTCCACGGATAAGCGCTCTTTTTAAGGATCATTCCCGGTTTATTGTCAGTCTGTTCAAACTTTGTTTAACTTCCCACCCTATACTGTAGCCATCATTAGAGATGTATAGAAAGGGAAGGATAACATGGAAACTTATCAGATGAAGAAAGAAGGGCCGGGACTGGTTCATTTTGCCCAGCGGCTCTGGCAGGTTGTATTGTCACGACCGGCTGTCGTCCTAGCCGTCATGACGGCCATTCTTTGTTTCGTTGGCAATCACTTGTTGGTCATCACCGACCCTGTCGAATCGAATTATGCCTTGACGGCCAAGGAAATGTTGGCTTCGGGCGACTATTTTTCGCCCCGTATTTTTGGCAATTATTGGTATGATAAACCGATTTTCTTTTATTGGGAACTCATCGCTGCTTTTAAATTATTCGGCATCAGCGATTTTGCCGCCCGCTTCTTCCCGGCCCTCTTCGGCATCGCCGGCGTCCTCTTAGCCTACGCTTTTACGGCCCGCCTGTACGACAAGAAAACGGGATTTTTCACGGGCCTCATCTTGATGACGACCGTCGAATATTTCTACTTATCCAAGGCCGTTATCACCGATATGACCTTGTTCGTATTTTATTCGGCCTGCCTCATGGCCTTTTACATCGCCTACAGTGAAAAGAAGCCGGCCTTCTATTATGCAGCCTACGCCTTTGCCGGCCTGTCGGTGCTGACTAAAGGGCCAATCGGCTCCTGCAGCCGGGACTCATTATCCTCTTGTTCCTCTTGTGGCGCCGCGATTTAAAAGCCTTGCTGCATATTAAAATGATTTCCGGATTGTTGCTGTTTCTGGCCATTACGGCTGTCTGGTACGTCCCTATGTATCTGATGCACGGCGACGCCTTCATCAGCCAGTTCATCGGCGTTCACAACGTCCTGCGGGCGACGGTTTCGGAACATCCGAAATACGACGTCTGGTATTACTACAGTGCCATCTTCTTAGTCGGCTTCATTCCCTGGGTCTTTACCCTGCCCCTGGCTTGGCGCGACTACGGCCTTACCCGGAAGATCGCAGCCCTTTGGCGGCAAAAGAAGGTAAGCCTGCCGGCCCTTTCCATGAAGACCCAATTCCTCATCGTCTGGGCGGTCACCATCTTCGTTACCTACCAGTTCATGGCGACGAAGTACATGACCTATACCTTCCCCTACATGATCCCCATTGCCATCGGCTTTGCGTCTTATTTGAAAAAATACGACCGCCTGGTGGTCAACATGGCTGGCATCGTTCTTGCCATTTACGTCGCCGTGACCTATATGGTCATCATTCCCCAGTGCCAGCAGGCCTCGGCGTACGGCGTCTCCCAGATTGTCCGCACCATGCCGACGATCAGACGACAGTCGTCATGTTCGGCGGCCGCTACTCCGTGTCCCAGACCTATTACTCCGGCCATCAGCCTATCGCCTGGCTAAGGCCGACCGCATCCGTGACCTCCTTCCCGGCGATATCAGCTGGAATGCCAAGAACGTCATGCCTTTCATGGCCATCGAAGACCTGCCCAACCACGACAAGGTCCTGGCCTGGTCAACGATCAGGATGAAGCCACTTCCTGCAGGATGTGCCCGGCAAGTGGAAATGGGTCGGTCAGAAGGGCGTCTGGGTCGTTTACGAAAAAGAAAGCGATTTGTAGTCGCGCTGGAATGGCCTTGTGACTGAATTGTAACGGCTGATGCGTATACTATAATCAATCTTAAATAAAGGGGTTGATTTTTATGAAGAAGTTTCAGAATATAATGCGCATGGCTTTAGTCTTGGTGATTACGGTGGCAACCTTCAGCGGTGCTGCCTTGACGGCTCAGGCTGCCGAACCGAGACCGTACGATCAGCAGCAGTGGGAACAGCAGGATAACAACCGCCATCGCGACAACCACAACGATAAGAAAGATAAGAACGACAAGAATTACAAGAAGTATAAAAACGATAAGAAGTACAAGAACGACTGGAAAGAAAAGGAAAATCCTAAAAAAGATGTCGACCAGGCAAACCGCAAAGCCAATATCGCCATCGGCGTCGCTGCCATCGCAACGATCGTCGCCTTGTCGAAATAAGATTAATGAAAAGACTGTCCGCCTCGGGCAGTCTTTTTTGTGCCCCGAGCTTTTGGGGTCGTCCTTGTCAAGGAGTGGCCCTATGGGTATAATAAAATAGTATATAACGATAAAGGATGTGTTTGTTATGCAATTGACGCCGCGCCTCGAGCTGCCGTGTCTTTGATTCCCAAGGGATCTGTCATCGCCGATATCGGGACGGATCACGCCTATATCCCGGTCTACACCTGTGAAACGGGGTGGTGCCCGTCGGCCATTGCCGCCGATATCGTGCCGGGCCCCTTAGCGGCGGCCAGGGCTCACGTCGAAGGCGCCGGCCTTCAAGACCGCATCGACTGCCGTCTCGGCGACGGACTGACTGTGTCGAAAGCGGGGAAGCCGACGGCGCCGTCATCTGCGGCATGGGCGGTTCTTTGATGATAAAAATCCTCCAGCAGTCATACGACGTCTGGCAGTCCTTTGACTTCGTCGTCCTTCAGCCTCAGAGTGACAGCGGCGACCTTCGGCGTTATCTCTATGAAAAGGACTGGCACATCGAAGATGAGCGACTGGTCATCGACGACGGCCGTCTCTATGAACTGCTGCGGGCTGTTCCGGGAAAAGCCGAAGCCCTGCCGGAGTGGCAGTATGAACTGGGCCCGGTCAATTGGCAGCGCCGCAATCCGCTCCTCAGCCGCAAGATCGAAATCCTCATGGAAACCAAGGGGCGGATTTTGGCTGGCCTCAAGAAGAGCCGCCGCGACCTGCACGTTCAAATTGAAGCAATGGAAAAGGAATTATCCTTTTGGAGGGACTTGAAATGTCAGTTACAGTAGGTGAAATCGTAAACGTATTGAATACCTGGGCGCCCTTGTCGCTAAAAGAGTCGTGGGACAATCCGGGTCTTCTCATCGGGAATCCCGATGAAACTGTCGACAAGCTGCTGGTGACCTTAGACGTCATGATGGACACCGTCGACTACGCCATCGAACAGGGCGTCACGATGATCGTAAGCACCATCCGGTCATCTTCGACGGGCTTAAATCGCTGCGGACCGATACGTATAACGGGGCCATGTACCAAAAACTGCTGACCCATCACATCGCCGTCTACAGTGCCCACACCAATCTCGACAGCGCCGACGGCGGCGTCAATGACGTCCTGGCCGGGTTATTGGGCCTGACCGATGTCGAAGGCCTGGTTCCCGTTTCTGAGGACAAGCTCTATAAAATCGCCGTCTACGTCCCGGAAAGCCACAGTGACGCCCTGCGTAAGGCCCTGGCTGACAGCGGTGCCGGCTATATCGGAAATTACAGTGACTGTTCCTTTACCGTCAAGGGAGAAGGGCGGTTCAAGCCCCATGAAGGGACGAATCCCTTTATCGGCAGCGTCGGCAAGGTCGAAACAGTAGCTGAAGAACGGATCGAGACCATCGTTCCGGAAAGCCTGCTCAATCAGGTCCTGCCGGCTATGGTCAAGGCTCATCCCTATGAAGAACCGGCTTATGACATCTATCCCTTGAAAAATGCCGTCCATTCCTTCACCATGGGCCGCGTCGGAAATTGGCCGACACCGGAACCGGCTGCAGCCGTTCTTCGAAAGATCAAGGACATCCTCCATCGCGACGCCTTGTCCTATGCCGGCGATACGGATGTGACCGTTCGCCGCGTTGCCCTCCTCGGCGGCGGTGGGGCCGGTTTCATTAATCTGGCGAAACAGGCCGGGGCTGACCTCTATCTGACCGGCGATATGAAATACCACGACGCTCAGGAAGCCTTTAAGCAGGGCATCGTCGTCGTCGACGGCGGCCACTTCGGCACGGAATCCCCTGTCGTCGATGACCTCTGCCGGAGACTGATAGAAGCGTCGGCTGAACACCATTGGGACATCGACTGCCAGCGCGACCCGACGTCACGGGACATGATACAGTCTTTAATTTAAAGCGCCGTGCAGACGCCATGATAAGGAAGGTAGTTATATTATGACCAAAGAAGACCATGTAAAACATTTATTAGAAGATCCGGTTTACGCCATCATGGGCAATGAAGAACTCTGCCTGGGCCGAAACAACGTCGACGTAGCCAAGGGCTTGATCGCCGCCGGCGTCACCATTATCCAGTACCGGGAAAAGCATAAGAAATGGCGGGCTAAGTACGAAGAAGCCAGCGCCATTGCCAGACTCTGCCATGACCATGATGTGACCTTCATTATGAATGATTCGACGGATCTTGCCATCGCCTGCGGGGCCGACGGCATCCACGTCGGCCAAGATGATGCCCCGGCCCAGGTCGTCCGCCAGCTCGCCGGTCCGGACGTCTTCATCGGCGTTTCGACCAATACCATCGACGAAATGAAACAGGCCAAAGCCGACGGTGCCGATTACGTTGGTTTCGGCCCCATGTTCCCGACCCAGTCGAAGGACGATGCCGATGACGTCGTAAGTAAGGAAGCCAAGGCCTTTGCCCTGAACTTCAGCCTGCCCGTCGTCACCATCGGCGGCATCAGCCTGGACAACATCCGCAGCCTGTACGACGAAGGATTCCGTTCCTTTGCCATGATTTCGGCCATCGTCGGAAAGAAAGACATGAACCAGGCCGTGGCCGACATCCGCCGTATCTTGCAGTAACGGCATGACAAGGCCGTCGATGCTCATTGACGGCGATCCGAAAATATGATATTCTATAAGACGTTGAGTATGAAAGGCAATCGCTAGTGCTTCGGCATTAGAGGAAAGTCCGAGCTCCGCAGGGCAGGATGCCGGCTAACGGCCGGCGAAGGTGACTTTAGGGACAGTGCCACAGAAATGTGTACCGCCACGAAAGTGGTAAGGGTGGAACGGTGCGGTAAGAGCGCACCAGCGGTACAGTAATGTGCCGGCTAGGTAAACCCCATCTGGAGCAAGACCGAATAGGGAAGGGATGAAGCGGCCCGCTGATCTTCCGGGTTGTGTCGCTTGAACATGCTGGCAACAGTATGTCTAGATAGATGATTGCTGCTGCGCAAGCAGTACAAAACTCGGCTTACTGATTACTCATCACTCTGGAAATACAGGGACTGTTGCGTGATATGACAGCATGCGGCAGTCCCTTTACATTTATGGCCGTCCATGATATTATTGCAATAAGTGGATTCTGTTGGCCTGAACCATAAGAATGAATTACCACGGCAAGGAATACTTAAACAAACAAAAGCGAGGGATTTAAGTTGGCATTAATCGTTAAGAAGTTTGGCGGCAGCTCCGTAGCTACGCCGGACAAAATGCGTGCTATTGTGCAACGGGTCTTAAAAGGGAAAAAGCCTGAAGACAAAATCGTCATCGTCGTTTCTGCAATGGGGGATACGACCGATGATTTAGTAGCCTTAGCAAAGCAGATTACCTCTAAGGCTTACGGCCGTGAAATGGATATGCTCCTGACGACGGGCGAACAGGTTTCGATCGCTCTCATGGCCATGGCATTCCAGGAAGCCGGTCAGAAGGCCGTCTCCTTTACGGGTGCTCAGGCAGGCATCAAGACCAGTGATGCCTTCAACAAAGGCCGTATTTTGGCCTTGAAGCCGGCCCGTATCATGAAGGCACTGGAACAAGATAATATTGTCGTCGTTGCCGGTTTCCAGGGCATTACCGGTCATGGTGACATCACGACCCTCGGCCGCGGCGGTTCCGATACGACAGCCGTCGCTATCGCCGGCGCTATCCACGCTGATGTTTGTGAAATCTATACCGACGTTGACGGCGTGTACACGTCCGATCCCCGTGTCGTTCCCAATGCTAGAAAAATCGATCAGATCACATACGGCGAGATGCTTGAAATGGCGAAACTCGGCGCCGGTGTCATGCAGCCCCGGGCCGTCGAAATGGGCAGCCGCTTCGGCGTTCCCATTTACGTGCGCTCGACTTTTTCGGAAGATGAAGGAACTATGATACAGGAGGATTGCTCTATGGAAGTCAAACAATATCTCATCCGCGGCGTCGCTTCGGATAAAAATGTGGCTAAAATCACCGTTCTCGGAATTCCTAATAAACCGGGGTTTGCCTACCGCGTCTTCTGAATTGGCAGAAAAGAACGTCGACGTCGACATGATCGTTCAGAGCGTCCGCTACGCTAACGAAGGCGTTACGGATATTACCTTTACCATTGCCCGCACGGACTTGGAAGAAGCCGAATCGGTTTTCGAATCCCTGCGCAGCGAAATGCCCGTCGAAGACATCATCATCGACGACAAGATGGCCAAGGTTTCTGTCGTCGGCGCCGGTATGGCCGGTCACCCGGGCATTGCTGCCGGCATGTTCGGTGTCCTCAGCGACAATGATATCAACATCGAAATTATTTCTACGTCGGAAATCAGTATTACCTGCCTCATTGCGGAAGAAGTTGTCGATAAGGCCGTCAAAGCCATTCATCAGCACTTCTTCGACGAAGAAGACTAGGGGGATTCATGTCTGTATTGGATAGCTTTACAGAAGAAATGCTGCAGTCTGAACTGCCCAAGCGCGTGACCTTGGAGCGGCTCATTCACGGGCTGGAAGTCGAGAAGCCGCCGAAGTTTTCCATTCCGGCACCGAAATATACCTTTGAAACGAATTTACACGGCTTTCGGTACGATTACCAGCATCAAACTGTTACGATTTCCTATAAAGTAGCCCACGGCCTTCACGATGATATGACCGTGTCCTTTACGACCTTCCGGGTCTTGCTGGAAGGGCTGGGCGTCTGTATCCGAATGCAGAAGTGGTAGTTAACTTTGCCGCAGTTCCTGAGGGGATTGCGGCTCTTTTTTTGGAGGAATGTATGCACTGCGGGACGGATATTGTACAAATCAGCCGTATGGACGACTTGGTGCGGCGTCACGGCACGTCGCTGGGCCGTTTTTTTACGGAACAGGAACTGGCCTATTGCCAAAAAGGAACGTCGTGGCGGACGGAGTCCCTGGCCGGCATCTTTGCGGCCAAAGAGGCCCTGTTCAAGGCCTTGGAACGGGCTTTCGCCAGGGAAAATGGACCGACGTCGAAGTCGTCCACGATGAACTGGGGGCGCCGCAGTACCGCCTTTACGGCGTCTACGCCGAGGCCGTACGGGAAAAGAGCTGCCAGCCGCCGTCCCTGTCCATCGCCCATGACGGCGACTATGCCGTCGCTTTTGTCGTCCTGTAAAGGGCGAAGAAGTCGATAACTTTTAGGAGTGAGAAGGGAGACTGCCATGAAGAAGATAAATACTGCCGCCCAGATGCGGCAAATGGATTATGAAGCCATGCACGGAAGTTACGCTATAGCGCCGGCCGTGCTGATGGAAAACGCCGGCCGCGCCGTCGCCGAACGAGCGAGAAATGGATCGAAGCTGGGACGGCAAGGACGTCGTCCTCTTTTGCGGCAAGGGCAATAACGGCGGCGACGGCTTCGTCATCGCCCGTTATATCTTAGCCGCCGGCGCCAGAGCCTATGTCTACATCTTAGGCCAAGAAGCCGATTACAGTGATGAAGCGCGGCAGCACCTGCATACCTTACAGGAATTGGCTGACGACGAAACGTGCCTGCTCCTGTCGGCACCGGAAAGCCCGGAAGACTGGCAGCTTTTGCGGAAACGGCTTCACGCCTCGTCCATCGTCATCGATGCCATGGTCGCACAGGCTTTCACGGAAGCCTGCGCCAGCCCGTAGCAGCCATCGTCGCTGAAGTCAATGTGGCCTCTGCCGTCGGAGCCGTGACGGTCATTGCCGTCGACATGCCGACGGGCGTCAATGCCGATACGGGTGTTGTCAGCCATGGCGACGATGAAGAAGACGGCCCTCTCTTTGCCGACATGACGGTCACCTTCGGCGTCTTGAAACGGGGACTGTCCCTCTATCCCGGACGGGCCTGCGCCGGCCATATCGAAGTCGACTCCATCGGCATGCCGGGGCCGCTCCTCTACGGCGCCAACGACGATGCCGTCTATTTACTGCAGCAGTCGGACATCGCTGAAATCGTCGTGCCCCGCAGCCCCGACAGCCATAAGGGGAGTCACGGGACGATTGCCATCGTCACCGGCAGCAGCCAAATGGCAGGAGCAGCTCTCATGGCAGCTCACGGCGCCGTCCGCAGTGGTGCCGGAAAAGTCTTTCTCCGCGTACCCGGTAAGGTCGGGCCCTACTGCATCGGTGTCCAGCCGGAAGTCATGGTCAAGAGCGTCGGGACCGGCGACTGCTTTACGGCAGACGATGCCGAGTCCATCATCGCAGAAAGCAACCACTGGTCGGTCCTGGCCATGGGCCCGGGCATGGGCCGCGACGACGGGACGCGGGACTTTTTAAAGCGCGTCCTGGAACAGGTAACCTGCCCGGTCGTCCTCGATGCCGACGCCTTGAACCTCCTGGCCGGTGAAAAAGAATTCCTCTCGGCCATAGGCCACCGCCTCATCGTGACGCCCCACCTGGCGGAATTTTCCCGCCTCAGCGGTTTTTCTCTGGATGAGATTAAAGACGACCTCATCGGAAGAGCCGGGCCTTTGCCGCCGACTGGAAGGTCAACCTGGTCCTCAAAGGGGCTCCGACCCTCATCGTATCGGCTAAGACGGGCAACGTCTACGTCAACCCGACGGGCAATGCCGGCATGGCCTGCGGCGGCATGGGTGATATCCTGACCGGGATGATCGCCGCCATGACGGCCCATCAGGCATGAGCGACCTCTGCAGTGCTGCCTGTGCCGGCGTCTATCTCCACGGCGCTGCTGGCGATGCCTGCCGCAAAGACCGCGGCCCCTATGGATTTACGCCTATGGAAACGGCTGATGCCGTACCGAGCGTCTTAGCCGACCTCGAAAAAAATCTGGCCCTGCCCATTTTGCAGCAGCCCTTAATTGGAGGCAAGTAAGTTGAAGAAACGAAGATTTTTGTTATTTCCCTTAACCCTGTTACTGACCTTGATGCTCATTTTGGCCGGTTGTGCCAACAGCGTCACGTCTATGGCCTCGTCCGGAGCCAGTGCCGTTCAGTCCCTGACCGACTCCGATAAAGACCTGAAAATATCGGTCTTGAATGTCGGTCAGGCCGATGCCACCCTCATCCAGTATAAGGGTAAGAACATGCTCATCGATACGGGCGACGTCGACAGCCGCGATTCTTTAGTACAGCAGCTGAAGGCACGCAACGTAAAAGAACTCGATGCCGTCCTCATCACCCATCCCCACGGCGACCACATGGGCGGCATGGCGGCCTTGTTTAAAGCCTTTCCTATCAAACAGATTTACGATAACGGCCAGGTTGCCAATACGGTCATGTACCGCAACTATTTAAAGAACATCAAGGCCAAGCAGATCCCTTATAAGGTCTTGAAAAAGGGTGACAGCCTGACCCTCGGTGACGACGTCGTCTTTACGGTCCTCTCGCCGGGCACGATTTTCACCAAGGATAATACGACGGGTGTATCGGAAAGCGGCCTGACCAACGACAACTCCATCGTCTGCAAGATGACTTACGGCAAGTTCTCCATGCTGTTTACCGGCGACGCCCAGAAGGAAGTCGAAGACCAGCTCCTCAAAGAGGACATCAAGGCCGACATCCTGAAAGTCGGTCACCACGCAGTAAGACCTCGTCATCCGATGCCTTCATCAAGCCGTAGCCCCCCAGGCGGCGACCATTTCCTGCGGCGTCAATAATTCCTATAAATTCCCTCATGAACCGACCTTGAAGACCCTTCAGAAATACCATGTCGACGTCTATCGGACGGACCGCAACGGCGTCATTACCATTAAGACCGACGGTTCGTCGTACAGCATTGAAAAGGAGCATGAATAAGATGAAAAAAGAACTCATCGGCAGCATCGACCGCATTACGGAACAGACAGCTATATCGTCTTGAATGATGATGAACATGAACTCCCATTTCCCGTCGAACTCCTGCCCGAAGGGGCCGATGAAGGCATGGCCTTCACCATCACCATCGAGCGGAACGAAGCGGAAGAACAGAAGTTAGCCGACGAAATCGCCGAGCTCCGCAACAGCCTGCAGCAGAATCAATGATCGAAGAGGCCCTTTGATAAGCGATAGAACTTATCAAAGGGCCTTTTTTTGATTTTCAGCAGAATGCATGAGTTGAGCCGTTTCATCACCGGAGACGGCTTTATTAAAACGTTATGAGGTTACCAAAGTGAAATGTATTCCCAATATGAAATATAAATTGACAAATATTGCATGAAATGAATAAATAAACGGGAAATGGATGAATATGTAAAATTACTCGGAGGTAAATCGTAAAAAGTTAGTAAATTCACAAATAAAAACGGCTTAATGAAGCCGATGTTTAAAAATAAAGAAATTTTTCACGAGGCACCTTATTTTGACAGGTTAAAAATAAAAATGTATAATCATTACAGTGAGTGTGGTGCGAAGGCAGGCAGCACTCGCCCGATAGAGCGGACAAACGATGTGATTCAAGGCAGTAAAAGAGAGGAAACTAGGACAACTCGCCAATGAACCCTTGAAGAATACGTTTCGACTCTCGCCCGTAATGGTGTAAGGCTCACAGAAACTCAATCTTAAATCGAAAAGGGGTTATTACTCATGAAATCCAAAGTATTAGCAGCTCTCGTAGCAACTATGGCCGTTGGTGCAACTTGTGCTTTCGCAGCGAACCCGTTTGTCGACGTTCCGTCCGACAGCTGGGCTTACAAATCCGTTGTAGAATTGGCTGACGCCGGCATCATCCAGGGTGTTGACGGTGAACACTTCCAGGGCCAGCGTAACATCACTCGTTACGAAGCCGCTGAAATGGTTGCTAAAGCCATGGCTCACATGGACAAAGCTTCTGTCGAACAGCGTGCCCTCATCAACAAATTGGCTGATGAATTCGCTGACGAACTCAACAACCTCGGCGTTCGCGTCAGCGCTCTCGAAAACCGCGTCGGCAACGTGAAACTGACCGGTGACGCTCGTGTTCGTTATCGCTACCAGAAAGACAGCAAAGAAAACGACAATTCTTGGGATTATCGTGTTCGTCTCCGTGCTAACGCCATGGTCAACGACAATACGAAGGTTACCTACGGTATCAGCACGGACAGCATCTCCTTTGCTGACAACAATGCAGCTAACGAAGGCGACAACATCTTTACTGACCTCGCTAAAGTCGACTACAGCTTCGGCAACAGCAAAGATTGGACCCTCAGCGTTGGCCGTACGGACAAATACGTCATCGGCGGTAACAACTCCTATGGTTACAACTACGGCGATATCTTCGACCGCGCTGAATTGAAGTACAGCGGCGACAGCTTCATGGCTACGGCTGGCTACGGTAAATTTAAGGCCGGCAAGATTGCAGGTTTTGACTACACCTATACAGATGCAAATGGTGATGAACAAACAGTTAGCCTCGCTGGTACCAAGACAGCTTATGGCGTTATCGAAGGCCGCTTCGGCAATGGCTCGGCTATTGGCGGTTACTACAACTCCTTCAACACCAGTGGCCATGACTACAACAATTATAAACGTGGCACTGAACTCGATTACCTCTGGGGCGCTTATGCAAGCCTCAACTTCAGCAAAGACTGGAACCTCCTCGCTAACTACGAACGCGTCAACTACAACAGCAATATCAACTCCACCGTTCGTGGCGACGAAGACTCGGCTACCGTTTGGATTGGCCGCCTGACCTACGGCAAAGCTGTCATGGCTACGCCGAAAACGTGGGACGCTTGGTTGAATACATCAACGCTGAAGACGGTGCATTCATCGGCGGTTCCACCAACTCCTGGAGATTCGGTCAGATGGATAACATCGAATCCTGGGGCGCCGGTATTGACTACACCTTCGCCAAGAACGCTCAGTTCCAGGTTATGCAGTCCTTCGCTTCGAAACTCAAAGACAGCAACAGCGACAGCAAGGATCCGGAAGAACAGACGCGCGCTCAGTTCGTATTCGCATTCTAATCCTTCCTCATCAAGGAACTTACAAAGACCACTCAGAAATGGGTGGTCTTTTTTGTGCGGCAGGTTCCGATGTAAAGAGCAAAAGTTAGTACATTCACAAACTGAAATAGCTTACTGAAGCCGATATTTAAAAATAAAGAGATTTTCCATAAGATACTTTGTTTTGACAGGTTACAATACAAAATGTATAATCATTACAATGAGTGTTGTACGAAGAAAGGCAGCACACTCCCCATAGAACAGACAAACCTTAAGGCCGTGAAAGCGAGGAAACCCGAACAAACCGACCATGAACCCTTGAACCTATGTTTTGACATTCACTGGTAACTGTGTAAGGCCTACAGAAACTTCATCTTGAATCGAATAGGAGGTTATGACTCATGAAATCCAAAGTATTAGCAGCGCTTACAGTAACCATGGCCGTTGGCGTAACTTGTGCTTTCGCGGCCAACCCCTTTGTCGACGTACCGTCCGATAGCTGGCTTATAAATCGGTTGTAGAATTGGCCGACGCGGCATCATCCAGGGGTTGATGGGGAACACTTCCAGGGCCAGCGCAACATTACTCGTTACGAAGCCGCTGAAATGGTTGCCAAAGCGATGGCTCACATGGATAAAGCCTCTGTCGAACAGCGTGCCCTCATCAACAAATTGGCCGATGAATTCGCCGATGAACTCAATAACCTCGGCGTTCGCGTCAGTACTCTCGAAAACCGCGTCGGTAACGTGAAACTGACCGGTGACGCCCGTTTTCGTTATCGGTATCAGAAAAACAACAAAGAAAATGATAAATCTTGGGATTATCGTATTCGCCTCCGCGCTAACGCACAGGTTAACGACCGCACGAAGGTTACTTACGGTATCAGCAGCGATTACCACTCCTTCGCGGATAATGGCGCCGCTGAAGATGAAAACGATATCCTGACCGATATCGCTAAAGTCGACTATAATTTTGGCGGCAAATCTTGGAACCTCAGCGTCGGCCGTACGGATAGATATGTCCTCGGCGGCAACAACGCCTATGGCTATAACTACGGCGATATCTTCGACCGCGCCGAATTGGCTTATAAAGGCGACAGCTTCAAGGCTGCGGCCGGTTACGGTAAATTCAAGAAGGGCAAACTTGCAGGGTCCGACACGGTTGAAGGGGCCAAGACGGGGTACGGTCTCATCGAAGGTTCCTTCGGCAACGGCACGGCCATCGGTACGTACTACAACTCCTTCCAGGACGCCAACCTCGATGATCTCTGGGGTGCTTATGCAAGCTTCCTCTTCGGCCGGGACTGGAAGCTTTTGGCTAACTACGAACGCGTCAGTTACGACAAGGCTATCTCCACGGCCCGCGGTAACGAAGATTCGGCCGGCGTTTGGATCGGCCGCTTGACTTACGGCAAGGCCGTCATGCTACGCCCAAGACCTGGGATATTTGGGTTGAATACATCAATGCCCAGGACGGTGCCTATGCTGTAGGCGCTTTTGGTGCCACCAACTCTTGGCGGCGGATTGGCAAATTGGATAACCTCGAATCCTGGGGTGTCGGCATCGACTATACCTTTGCCAAAAATGCTCAGTTCCAGGTCGGACAGTCCTTCGCTTCGAAAGTGAAAGACGGCGACGGCAAAGATCCGGAAGAACTGACGCGGGCTCAGTTCGTATTCTTATTCTAATCCTTCTCCATCAAGAATCTTATAAAGACCACTCAGCCAGGAGTGGTCTTTTCTTTCGCCGTCAATGAGCGGCCATTCCACGCATCGGGTAGCCATGAAGAAAACGATATCCGTGATCATCGTGAGTCTTTTACAAGAGGGGAAGGGGGCACCAAAAAACGCAGCAACATCGAAGTTGCTGCGTTTTTTATCTCACCCATTTGGAGGCTTGGCTGAGTGATGATGAACTGTCTTATAAGGCTTTCGGCAAGGTGAAGAACCAGATCTGGCTTTCTTGTTCTGCCGGAGCGTTTTTCTTGAGGCTGATCTTGACGTCATGAACCTTATTGTCCTTGTCGTAGATCATGGCCTTTTTGTCGCTGTCGTAGGTGTAGTCCGATACTTCCGGATCGGCGACGGCCGGGTCTTTGACATCGATGTCCATGCCGAAATCATTGTCGTTGACGACGGCGATGGTCTTGCGGTCCGGCAAGAGGGCCAGGCCTTCAGCCTTTTCGATGTTCCAGCCCTGAGCGCGAAGGTCGAGGACCAGTTCTTTCTTGGCCGGTACGATCTTGCCGTCCAGGCGGCCGTATTCGAGATCGCCGTTATCGGGGATGGGCGTTGCGCCGTTGAGGTCTACTTTGTAGATCAGGTTCTGCATTTCGCCGTGCTGTTTGCCCTGTTCGATCATCAGGAACTGGCCGTTTCCGATGGATGTGATATCGCCGATTTTTGCAGCGCCGGTGTTCTTATAGCCCGTGTCGACGGGATAGGCATACATCGTCGTTTCTTTCGTTACCGGGTCGAGTTCGACGATACGTGTGTATTTAGCCGTCTTGGCCGTTTTGCCGTCGACATCGAGGGGGCTTTGGATGAGGGCGAAGACGTGGCCTTTTCATCGACCGTAACGCCTTCACTGCCGCGGTTGGGGACGCGGTCGGCTAAGATTTTGGGGAGGCCCATGCCGGGGCCGTATTTTTCAAGGATATTGCCTTTTTTATCGACTTTGGCAATGAAGGGACCGTATTCGTCGCTGATCCAGAAGTTGCCGTCCTTATCGAGGGAGATCCCTTCCGTGTCGAGGCCGTTGCGGTCGGTGCCGAGGTCCTTCATGTTGAAGTCCAGGGCGACTTCATTGGTCGAGCCTGTAAGTCCCGACGGAATCGGTTTGCCGCTGATGGGCTTGCCGTTTACTTTCAAGGGAATGGAAGAAATGATGTCGGCACGATGTTTGGCCGGATCGACTTTGATGATGCCGATGCTGGGCGTGAAGTTCGGCGTCGGGAAGAATTTCCCGGACATCTTTTTACCATTTTTGACGTACGTCGGGATGTCGCCGTTGGGACCGCGGTCGGTGATGGCATAAAATTCCATCGTGCCGTTGGCCTTGATGGATTTCAGGACCAGGGCCGAGCCGTAACCGGGTTGATGTGATGGTTAAAGGCTTTTTCATTACCCTTATAGGGCAGCTGATAGGCGTCGGCGTGGACGATGTAGGCCGTCGGTTCGACGTCTTGGGCACTAATGCTGATGCTTCCCAGGGCGGTAAGGGTCAGTCCCAGGGCAAGCCAGCGTTTCCATTGTTTTTTCATAATATTCATGCACCTCCTGCATATTTCAATCCATTTTACCAAGGCGACATCAATCTTTTGTGATGAAAGGGTAAGGCCTGTGTAAAAACGGGAATGGTGTATAATAGGAGGAAGACAACGGAGAAGGAGACAAAATATGACGGAACAAGAATGGGAACAACTTTTACAAATCAAGACGGCTGGCCGCGACGACAGCCAGTCTGATGGGGAACATCACCCTTATGAACCGACGGATTACAGCGTCCTCGAACGCCTGGCCAACAGCGGCTATATCCGAAAAAAGGATACCCTCGTCGACTATGGCAGCGGCAAAGGACGGGTCAGTATCTTCATGACCTATCAGACCGGCTGCCGCTCTATCGGCATCGAATACGATGAACGGCTGTGGCAAAAAGCCATGGTCAATGCCAAGAGCGCTGCCGCCCGAAGCCGGGTGTCCTTCATCCTGGCCGATGCGGCGGAGTATGAACTGCCCGATGAAACGGACTGCTGCTTTTTCTTCAACCCCTTTGCCCTGCATACGCTGAAGCGGGTCTTGGGACAAATCTTCGATTCCCTCCAGCGTCGGCCGCGGCCCCTGCGCATCTTCTTTTACTATCCCTATGAAGACGTGGAAGACTTTCTCAACCACCATCTGCGCCTCATGGCCGAGGAATCCATCGACTGCGGCGACCTCTTTGACGGCGATGAAAAAGAAAAAATCCTCGTCTACAGCCTGCGAAGCTCTTTATAAGGTCCTTACGGCCGGGTCTGATTGCGAAGATAACGGGCCGCGCTGTGACGGAGGGTATCGAGTTCGTCGGACTGGATGTGATCGTCGCATAAGGGTAGGATCTCTTCCTGTAAGACGCATCCGGTGCCGTTTTCAGCTTTGGCGGATCAAGCCAGGGCAGGGCTCGGTTGATCCTTTCCGGGATTTCTTTTTCCGGTTTGGCTGCCGGAATCCGGTTATAGGGGCAGCTGTTTTGGCAGGCGTCGCAGCCGACAATCCAGTTGCCCATGGCTTTTTCCGGGATATTCGGCGGCAGCTGGCTCTTACCGAAGGTATTCCAAAAAGAAACGCATTTCAAGGGATTCATGGTAAAGGGGGCCGACAGGGCGCAGGTCGGACAATGGTCCTGGCAGAGATGACATTGAGCTGCGCAGGGCTTTATATCGTGATGTTGGCGGAGTTCACAGGCTGGTCGATGACGAAGCTTCGAGCATGACGAAGGAACCGCGTTCGGTGTAGAGAAAATTATTTTTGCGGATAATGCCCAGTCCGGCCCTCATGGCCGCATGGCGAAGGCCGCCGATTTGAAGGTGCGAGCTCTTTTCGCCGCCGGCCCAGCGCAGTCCTTGGGCCGTCAGCCAGTCCGTAAAGGCATCTTTTTTACGGAGTTCCTTTTCAGGGAGGGCGGCTTGGGGTGCAAGAAAGAAGGCCTTGGCGTATTTCCCTTCCAGGGTTTCGGGCAGGCGGTGCCGACCGAGCCACCAGGTGCAGATGATGACCGATTTTGCCCAAGGAAACCGCTTTTTCGTAGCCATACCGGGTGCTATGCGTTCATAAAAGGGGCGGCTCGTCGGTTCTTTTGCCAGCCGCTCTTGGAAGCGTGCCTGGTACTCGTCCATCTCGTCGATGGGAATGATGCCGCAGTCATCGTAGCCGGCCAGTCGGGCCTGACGATAAATGGTGTCAGCCAGGGTAGACGTATTCATGAGGTACTCCTTTTGATAAAAAATAAACCACTTGGTCTATTTATAGACTAAGCGGTCTATTTTGTCAATACTTGTATTGCATTTCCCCTGTATTTTCGGTATAGTAACAGCGGAGGAACGCGTTATGACAAAAGGTGAAGAAACGAAAGAAAAAATCATCCGCCAGGCTGCCGGCCTGTTTTGGGCAAAAGGCTATACGGCAACCGGGGTCCAGGATGTTTTGACGGCGGCCGGCGTGACCAAGGGCTCGTTCTATTTTTATTTCAAGAGCAAAAAAAGACGTCGGCTTTGCCGCGGCCGACTTTTATGAAACACAGGTCTTGGGCATGATGGAAGGCTTTGCCGCCCGGGAAGGGACTTGGGAGTCCTTTATTCGCAGCGTCGTCTCGGTCATGATCGAAGAAGCCGAGGCCGGTCATTTTTATGGCTGCCCCTTTTCCGTATTGGGCATGGAAATCGCCTTTACGGAACCGGATCTGGCCAAGGCCTTTTTTGCAGGGACTGGAAAAGATACGAGCCTTGTTTCAAAAGGTCCTGCTCCGGTCGGGCATCGCCGAAGGGCAGGCCGAATCGGCGTCGCGCTTCTTGATGACGGCCTATGAAGGGTATCTCCTGCAGTACCGCCTGAGTAAGGATATTCAGTGGCTGCGATCGATGCGGGACGATTTGGCGGGCATGAAGCTGTCAGCGTCCAGGCCATGAAAGGCTATGGGGAGACACCTTGTAAGGACGGCTGTCTCGCCAGTCGATAGGCGGGGGCTTTGGCGAGATGGGCGAGGCTTTTTTTTATGAAATGAAAATAAAAATCAAAAAATGTTAGAAAAGCAACGTACCTTCTAAGGGAAATCTGTTAGGATAAGATCATCAAGCGAGAGCTTAGACAAAGTTACGAGATTTCGTTAGGAGGTATTGGTATGTATAACGAATGGAAAGATAAAAAAGAACAGTTTAAAGTCGTCGATTTGCGTCAGGCCAAGGGCAATTTTTCCCAGGGTCTCTTCAAACAGGCCGATCAGGTGGAAGCCGGCAGCGGCCTGCACCTCATCCAGAGTTTTGAACCTTATCCGCTCTATGAACCATGACCGACCGGGGCTTTGAATATCATGTCGAAGAAGTACAGCCTCATGAATACCACATCTGGTTCTACCGCCGGGAAGCGAAGGCTGCGTCGGGCAAGAAGCCTTTCGGCCCGGCAGCGCTCTTGAATTTCCCCATCATCGATAAGAACCTGGGCCGCATTGCCGTCGAATTTTGGGATGAAACGTGGAACGACGAACGCCACTACCTGCCCTATGAAATGCGCCTCATGCTGTCGTTAGCTAATGCCGTCGGCGCCGGCCGCCATCGCCAGGCCGTGCGGGAACTGGTCAAAGCCTATATCCACGGCATCGATTCCCGGGCCCTCGATGACGTCTTCGAACTCATTGCCTGGAATCAGGCATCGGCTTCTTCAGCTCTGAAATCGGCCCGTCGCCCTTGTTTGGCGCCTATAAACTGATCAAACAGGAAGAAGCAAAGGGGACCGACCGGGAATCCATCAAACACCTGCTGATGGAACAATTCGGTGAAAAGAATCAGCAAGTCAAAGTGCTGTAAGATACGTTATAAGAAGGATTGCGCAGAAAGGTCAGGCCGGCCTTAATGCAGCGATCCTTCTTTTTGCTATAATAGAAAGCGTAGTATTGTAGTACAGAAAAGGAAGTGTTAACATGCTCCATCGCGATGCATTGATCAATCGTTTTTTGAAATACGTTTCTTTTGATACCCAGTCGGATGAAGAAAACGACGCCGTTTGCCCCAGTACGCCGGGACAGCTCGTCCTTTCCAAAGCCTTAGCCGACGAATTGAACGGCCTCGGCCTGACGGATGTATCTATCGACGACCATGCTACGTCATGGCGACCCTCCCGGCCAACGGTGTCGACGGCCCCGTCGTCGGCTTCATTTCTCACGTTGATACCAGCCCGATGCCTCGGGCAAGGACATTAAAGTCGTCCGCAAAGATAATTACGACGGCAAGGATATCGTCTTAAATGAAGAAAAGAACATCGTCTTTTCGACGGAAGCCTTTCCGGAAATCTTGAAATATAAGGGCCAGGACATCTTGTTCACCGACGGCACGACCCTCCTCGGTGCCGACGATAAGGCCGGCGTCACGGCCATCGTCAGCGCCGTCGAATATTTAATCCAGCATCCGGAAATCAAGCACGGCAAGATCCGCGTCGGCTTTACGCCGGATGAAGAAACGGGGCGCAGTGCCGCTTTGTTCGACGTTGAAAAATTCGGTGCTCACTTTGCCTATACCGTCGACGGCGGCGAATTGGGCGGTCTTGAATACGAAAACTTCAACGCTGCCAACTGGACCATTACCTTCCACGGCCGCAGCGTCCACACCGGCGATGCCAAGGGCAAGATGCGCAATGCCCTGACTATGGCTTCCGAATGGCAGCAGCTCCTGCCGGCCGGAGAAAAACCAGAATACACCGAAGGCCACGAAGGCTTCTTCCACGTCTACAAGGTCAACGGCGACGTCGAAACGTGCACCATGCACCTCCTCATCCGTGACCATGACCGGAAGCAGTTTGAACAGCGAAAAGCCTTCCTGCGGCAGATGGCAGCCCTCTTTACCGACAAGTACGGCCAGGGGACGGTAGACCTTGACGAACGGGATGTCTACTATAACATGCTGGAAAAAATCGAAGACGGCCACATGGATGTCGTCGACTTGGCCAAGACGGCCATGGAAGCCGTCGGCGTTACGCCCGAAGTGGCTCCCATCCGCGGCGGTACTGACGGGGCTCAGCTCTCCTTCCGCGGCTTGCCGTGCCCCAATCTCTTTACGGGCGGCGCCAACTTCCACGGCCGCTTCGAATACCTACCCATCGAATCGTTGGTCAAAGCCTGCGAAACGGTCGTTGAAATCGCCAAACGGGCCTATACGTTACAAAAATAGGAGGTACCATGAAAGAAATTACGAAAGAGCTCTTACAGGGCTTTCATCAAGCCTATGCGTCCGATAAGGGCGCCCAGGTCCTTCATTCGGCCCTGGCTAAGACCGATATGGCTGAGCTTGCCTACGTTCCGGCGGCGGGCGCCAAGTTAAAAGGCGCCTTTTCCGTCGAAGTCGTGACCCGGGGCATTACGGCCCAGCAGAAATCGGGTCGCTGCTGGCTCTTTGCGGCCCTCAATATCCTCCGGGAAAAGGTGGCTGAAACCTGCCATTTGGACCACTTCGAACTGTCGCAGAATTACCTCTCTTTTTATGATAAATTAGAAAAGGCCAACAACTTCCTGGACATGGTCATCGACAACGCCCAAGAACCAATCAAAGGCCAGCTCATGCAGTACGTCCTGCGCGGCATGACCGACGGAGGCTACTGGACGGAAGCCGTCGACCTCATCGAAAAATACGGCGTCGTCCCCAAACAGGTCCAGCCCGAATCGTACCAGTCGGATCATACGGACCGCTTCGTGGCCATGATGAACCGCCTCCTGCGAAAAGACGCCATGGAGCTGCGGGAATTGGTCCTTTCCGGAAAAGATCCCTATGCCCGGAAACAGGAAATGCTGGCTGAAATTTATAAGGCTGAATGCATTGCCTTTGGCCAGCCCGTCCAGACCTTTGACTTTGCCTATCGCGACAAGGACAAGGTCTACCACGAAGATCGGAATCTGACGCCTCAGGAATTTTACCAAAAGTACGTCGGTATGTCCCTTCGCGACTACGTGCCGGTCATCCACGAACCGACGCCGGATAAACCCCTCCATCGGCTTATCCAATTCCACGGCATTGAAAATATGTCCGATTCCGATATGAAGGCCCTCCACCTGTCCCAGGAAGAGCTGGAAGAACTGTGCATCAAGCAGCTCAAAGCCGGCCAGGCCGTATGGTTTGCCTGCGATGCCGGACTTCGGCGCTCGAAAGGACGGCGTCTGGGATCCGGACTCCGTCCAATATGAAGCCTTATTGGGTGGTTTTTCGACGGATATGCCCAAGGGCGAACGCCTGCAGTACGGCAGCAGTTCGGCGACGCATGCCATGCTGCTTACGGGCGTCCACTTCGATGCTGACGGCAAGGCCGACCGCTGGAAAATCGAAAATTCCTGGGGAAAAGACGTCGGCGATCAGGGCTACTTCGTCTGCTCGGCGAAGTATTTTAAAGAATACGTCTATGAAGCCGTCATCGACGGCCGTCACTTCAGCCCCGAACAGGCCGCCATGCTGAAAACGGAACCGGTCGTCATCAACGCTTGGGACGAAGACGCCTAGACCGATGTATACTTTTGATCAAAAAACGTATGACTGCCCCTTTGACTGCTTTATCAGCATCATCAAGGGCAAGTGGCGGACATCGCTGCTCTTGGCCTTAGCCGACGGGCCCTTGTTCTTTGCCCAGCTTCAGCGCCAGATGCCGGGCATCAGCGCCAAGGTGCTGGCCGAAAACCTGCATGTCTTTGAGCGCAATGGATTGGTTCGCCGACAAGTCTACGACAGGGTGCCGCCGGCCGTCGAGTACGGCCTGACCGACCGCGGCAATAAATTAATTTCTATCATGGAATCCATCAACGGCTGGATGGACGACGTATAACAAAAAGGACTGCCTTTGATGACAGTCCTTTTTGCTTAAAACATCGTATTGTCGTTGGCGGCTTTTTCCGGGATATCCTGGATGACGTCCCAATGTTCGACGATCTTTCCGTCTTTGATGCGGAAGATGTCGACGGCAGCCTGGCCGCGGTCCTTTTTATCGAGCTTGATGTGGTTGTGGATGAAGACCAGATCGCCGTCGGCGCCGATGTGTTTGACGACGGCCGTGCTGTTCGGATAGGCTTTTAAGAAGTCTGTGACGCCGTTTTTAAAGGCTGCTTTGCCGTCGGCAAATTCCGGGCTGTGCTGTTTGTAATCGGCACCGACCATACTGTCGATGACGGCCGTGTTGTGCTTATTAAAGACTTCGTTCCAAAAGTATTCCGTCATGGCCTTATTGCTCTTAAAGGCCGGAATGCCGGCGGCCAGGGACGAACTTAAGGCAGGCAGGAAAGGGCTGCCAGGGACAACGATAAGACAATGGCTTTTTTATTCATACTATGACCTCCTAATTTTGATTATGTTTATTATAATTTACTTTTTGACCTGGCGAAAGAGGGCACTTTGGGGTCAGTCCTTACGTCGGGGTAACCTTGGATCATGTAGGGAAAGGGAGGAGAAAGATGGCTTTTTCAATCGTTCACGGCGATATCGTCACCATGGATAACCGACGCTATCGTCAATGCGGCTAATTCTCAGTTACTCGCCGGAAGCGGCGCTGTGGGGCTATTTTTCGCGCCGCCGGAGAAAGGGCAGGGGAGCTTCAGGCCGAATGCCTGGCGAAAGCCCCTTGTCCG
>ENA-OQBJ01000017-OQBJ01000017.1-human-gut-metagenome-genome-assembly--contig:-NODE-17-length-72000-cov-3.661041_pt1 | contig 72000 bp, 95 predicted proteins | sample MGYA00242743_ERZ504545 | MGnify/ENA primary metagenome ERZ504545 (study PRJEB26092, sample SAMD00036252) | human gut metagenome | host: Homo sapiens | study: EMG produced TPA metagenomics assembly of... | reverse complement strand
GACCAAATCAAGAATTATGATGTGGATCTCAATGTCGATGATGTTGGTTCGGTTATCGAAATCGGTGACGGCATCGCGCATATCCATGGACTGGAAAAAGCCATGGCGGGCGAGCTGCTCGATTTCGGCAATGATATTTATGGTTTGGTCCTGAACCTTGAACAGGACAACGTCGGTGCCGTTATCTTAGGCGGTGAGACGAAAATCAAAGAGGGGACGCAGGTCAAACGCACAGGCAAGATCATGCAGGTCCCTGTCGGTGAAGCATGATTGGCCGTGTCGTCGATGCACTCGGCCGTCCAATCGATGGCAAGGGCAAGATCAATGCTGAGGCCACGCGCCCCGTTGAGTATCCGGCGCCGGGCATCGCAGACCGCAAACCGGTCAAGGAGCCGCTGCAGACGGGTATCAAGGCAATCGATGCCCTCGTACCGATCGGCCGTGGTCAGCGCGAACTCATCATCGGCGACCGTGGCATCGGCAAGACCGCTATCGCCATTGATACGATCCTCAATCAGCACGATCAGGACTGCATCTGCGTTTACGTTGCCATCGGTCAGAAAGCTTCGACGGTAGCGCGCGTTGTCAAGACGCTGGAAGAACGCGGCGCCATGAAGTACACGATCGTGGTCGCTGCAACGGCAGCAGATTCTTCGCCGCTGCAGTACCTGGCTCCGTACGCCGGTGTAGCATGCAGAACACTTCATGTATCAGGGCAAGGCCTGCCTCTGCATCTATGATGACCTCACGAAGCATGCCGCTGCATATCGTGCCATGTCCCTGCTGCTCCGCAGACCGCCAGGACGTGAAGCATACCCGGGCGATGTCTTCTACTTGCATTCCCGTCTCCTCGAGCGTGCCGCAAAGCTCAACGATGAACTCGGCGGCGGCTCCATCACGCTCTGCCGATCATCGAGACGCAGGCTGGTGACCTTTCGGCATATATCCCGACGAACGTTATCTCCATCACCGATGGTCAGATCATGCTCGAGACCGATGCCTTCTATTCCGGTATCCGCCCGGCCATCAACGTTGGTCTTTCCGTATCGCGTGTCGGCGGTTCCGCTCAGATCAAAGCCATGAAGCAGGTTGCCGGTACGATGCGACTCGATCTTGCACAGTATCGTGAACTCGCAGCTTTCTCCCAGTTCGCTTCGGACCTCGATAAAGAGACGAAAGCACAGCTCGACCGCGGCGCACGCATGGTTGAGACGCTGAAGCAGGCTCAGTACAGCCCGCTGCTCGTCCAGGATCAGGTCATGATCATCTATACGGCTGTCAAGGGTTACCTTGTCGATATCCCCGTGGAGAAGGTCGTTGAGTTCCAGAAGGATTTCCTGGCCTTCATGCATACGCAGCATCCGGAAGTCGCACAGAAGATCATCGAGCAGAAGAAGCTTGACGATGCCCTTGAGACGCAGCTCAAGCAGGCCATCCAGGAGTTCAAGGAAACTGTACCGTACAAGATAGCATAAGGCGAGGTGATTCTTTTTGGCTAGTTTACAGGATATTCGCCATCGCATCAAGAGTGTAAAGAGTACCAAGCAGATCACGAGTGCCATGAACATGGTCGCTACGAGTCGTCTGCGCCATGCCAAAGAGGCTGCGACGTCGAATCGTCCCTATGCAGAAAAGGTCAGCGAAGTCGTTCATGCTATTGCACAGAATGCGGGGGTCGATTTCTCGCATCCTCTGCTTGAGACGCATCCGGACGGTAAGAAGCTCATCTTCCTTATCACGTCGGACAAGGGGCTTGCAGGCGCGTATTCCTCGAATGCCTGCAAGGCGGCAGAAGCCCTCGTGGAAAAGGAAGACGATACGGAGTTCGTCATCGTCGGCCGCAAGGGTGTCGGCTATTTCAAGAGCCGGGGTCACAAGGTCATCCGGGAATACATCGGCACTAGCGAGCGTCCGACGCCTGAGAAGGCACGCGAGATATCCCTGTCGCTTATCGATCTTTACAAGAGCGGCAAGTATCGCGAAGTGACGATGATTTACACGAAGTTCATCTCCGCAATCAGCTGCGAGCCGCAAACGGGCGCAATACTCCCGTTTGCGCCGCTGGAGAGCCAGGCAGAAGGCCAGCTGCACACTGAGTATATTTATGAGCCGGATGCGGCTACCGTACTTGGTTTCATGCTGCCGCAGTATCTCTTCACGGTCATCTACGCAGCACTTTTGCAGTCGGCAGCCAGCGAACTCTCGTCGCGCATGAACGCGATGAGCAACGCGACGGACAATGCAGAAGACCTCATGGACAAGCTGAACCTGCACTACAACAAGGTACGTCAGGCTGGCATCACCCGCGAGATCACGGAGATTGTCGGCGGCGCCGAAGCCCTCAAATAAGGCATATAAGGAGGTTTACCATTGGCAAAAGGTAAAGTCGTACAGGTCATCGGACCTGTCGTAGATATCGAGTTCCCGGCAGGAGAACTGCCGGCAATTCTCACGCCGTCACCATCAAGGGCGAGACGAGCGTAAAGATTGACCTCGTGGTCGAAGTCATGCAGCATCTCGGCGACAGCGTGACGCGCTGCATCGCCATGAGTTCGACGGATGGTTTGACGCGCGGCATGGAAGCGGTTGACACGGGACATCCGATCATGGTCCCGGTCGGCACGGAATGCCTGGGTCGTGTATTCAATGTTCTCGGCCAGACGGTTGACCACAACCCGGCTCCGGTCGGCAACAAGGAATCCTGGCCGATCCATCGTCCGGCTCCAAAATTCGATGAGCAGGAGACGAGCGCACAGATCCTTGAGACGGGCATCAAGGTCGTTGACCTCATTGCGCCGTATTCCAAGGGTGGCAAGACGGGCCTCTTCGGTGGCGCAGGCGTCGGCAAGACGGTCCTTATCATGGAACTCATCCACAATATCGCAACGGAACACGGCGGTTACTCTGTATTCGCCGGTGTCGGTGAGCGTACCCGTGAAGGCAATGACCTTTGGGGTGAGATGACGGAATCGGGCGTCATCGACAAGACGGCTCTTGTTTACGGCCAGATGAACGAGCCGCCTGGAGCCCGTATGCGTGTTGCTCTGACGGGCCTCACGATGGCAGAATACTTCCGTGATGTCCAGCATCAGGACGTGCTGCTCTTCATCGATAACATCTTCCGTTTCATCCAGGCAGGTTCTGAGGTTTCGGCACTGCTCGGCCGCATGCCGTCGGCCGTTGGTTATCAGCCGACGCTGTCCACGGATATCGGTGCCCTGCAGGAGCGCATCACGTCGACGAAGAATGGTTCTATCACGTCGGTACAGGCCGTATATGTCCCGGCCGATGACCTTACGGACCCGGCACCGGCTGGTACGTTCACGCACCTCGATGCCACGACCGTTCTTTCGCGTCAGATCGCGGAACTCGGCATTTATCCGGCCGTCGATCCGCTCGATTCCACGAGCCGTATCCTCAATGCAGAGGTCCTCGGCGAGGAGCATTATAAAGTTGCCCGCGGTGTCCAGGCTGTACTCCAGAAGTACAAAGAACTCCAGGATATCATCGCCATCCTCGGTATGGAAGAACTTTCCGATGAGGATAAACTGACGGTATCGCGTGCCCGCAAGATCCAGCGTTTCCTCTCGCAGCCGTTCTTCGTTGCAGAGGTATTCACGGGTTCGCCGGGCAAATACGTGCCGCTCAAGGAGACGGTACGCGGCTTCAAGGAGATTCTCGAAGGCAAGTATGATGACCTGCCGGAGAATGCGTTCTACATGGTCGGCACAATCGACGAGGCAGTGGAGAAAGCACGGAAGCTCAAAGAGGAGGAATAATCGATGGCGACTATCAAGCTAGAGATTGTCTCTCCGGATAAGGTGGTCTATACGAACGATATCAGCATGCTGATCGTTCGTTCGACAGGCGGCGAACTCGGCATCCTGCCGCATCATGCTCCGCTGGTGACGGGGCTGGTGCCGCATGCCATGCGCGTGCGCCTAGGAGCAGACCGCGATGAGCAGCTTATCGCAGTGGCCGGCGGCTTCATGGAAGTCACGCCGGAAAAAATCACGGTACTCGCCACGCTGCTGAGCAGCCAATCGATATCGATATCAACCGTGCCAAGGAGCCATGCTCGCGCCAAGGCCCGCATTGAGCGTTCCATCAGCGTACGCCGGAGGCCAAGGATATCGATGTGGAGCGGGCGGAACTTGCCCTGCAGCGCGCCATCGCGCGTCTGCGTGCCACCAAAACAGAATTCGAAGACTGATCCGGTCAGGAAAGACTGCTGCGCAAAGCGGATGCTTTGCGTGGCAGTTTTTTGTGTGTTTGCGTGCATGGAAAGGACGTTATGTATGGAGTTATTGGATGTCAATACCCTGGGGTTCCTCGTATTTTCTGGTTTCATGGCGGCGTTTATCGACTCTGTGGTCGGCGGCGGCGGACTGATTTCCATCCCCGCATTGATGTGGACGGGGTTGCCGCCGCTTACGGTACTTGGCACCAACAAGGTCGCAGCTGTTATGGGCGCCTTCACCAGTTTCGTTACCTTTGTGCGCTCCGGCAAGGTGGATGGCTGGCTGATCCGCCGCCTTTTTCCCATCTCTCTGCTCGGCTCGGCAATCGGTGTCCTGACGGTACGCCAGATCCTTCGGAATTCCTGCGTCCGCTTGTCGTGATCATGCTGATACTCGTACTCATCTATAGTGTACGCAGGAAGAACTGGGGGACAGACTCGACATACAGCGGCATGAGCATGCGCCTGCTCATGCTCTCCGGCCTGGTTGCCTTTGCCTTCGGTTTCTACGATGGATTCTTTGGCCCGGGTACGGGGTCTTTCCTGCTGTTTGCCTTCTTGATGGTCGGTTTTGACTTCCTCGGTGCGGCAGCCAATGCCCGGGCTCTGAATTTTGCCAGCAATATCGCGGCGGCTGTGCTGTTCAGCTATTTCGGCCTTGTGGACATGGCACACGCCATCCCGATGGGACTGGCGATGATTGTTGGAGCCTGGTGCGGTGCGCATGTAGCCCTCTCCAAGGGAGCCGGTTACGTACGTCCGCTTTTCATCATCATGACAACAGTCTCATCGGCAAACAGCTGCTGGAACTGCTCCGCTAAGACGGGTGGAAAGATGGCTTGCTTTTCTGCTTCATTGACTTTACAATAGAATAGTATTTATCTTTAGACCACAGTGAAGGGTGATTGACAATGAGCATTTTTTCACGTTTCCTGCCGAAGAAAAAACCGGTAGAGATCAAGAATAACATCCCGAAGGAGAAAGCCAATATCCGCAAGACGTTTGGCATTTATTGCCACAGCCATCATGCACGTCCGGTGATAAACTCTGCCCGAAATGTACGGCACTTTTGGCGACGGTCATGACGAAAATGAATCGCTGCCCGTATGGCATCACGAAACCCATTTGTGACCGCTGCGACCGTCCTTGCTTTGGGGCTAAGCAGACCCAGGAATTCCTCAAGATCATGAACAGCACGCAGAAGCGCATGTTCCTGCGCCACCCGGTCATGAGTGTCAAGCACAAGCTGGCCAGCATGGGCGTTGATTATGCGAAGTATCAGCAGCAGAAGAAGATCGACGATAAAGTCAAGGCAAAAGAAAAGGCGGCCAAAGAACGCGCGAAAGAACGCAAAGGGAAGAAATAAGCCAGTGTCTTACCGTGATTGGCCAGGGGGGCGAGTTCTTTGTTTGGGAAACGGCATGTCAGGGCAATCTTGAATGTCCTGGTTGTTTTGCTCGTGCTGGCAGCATTTTATGTCAAGCTGGAGACGGAAGGCACGGAGTCGCTGCTGCGTGCAAAGGATGGTTATATCCTGGTTGGTGCCGTGATAGTCCTTTTCGTGCTTCATCGCTTGACAAAGCGGCAGCAGAAAAAATAATGGTACGATCTGTGGATAACTTTGCTGTTTGCGGCGCAGTTATCCACATTTTTTATGCACATTTTCAACAGGCTCAGTGGATAACTGGGGCCAGCATGTGGAAAAAGAAGGGAGATGGCAGATAGAGTGCCAAGGCAGGAGCGAAGCAAAGGAGAACGAAGATACCATGCACCAATTGCAGAAGCGATGCGTGCCTATGCCGAAGATGGGGCCATGGCCTTCCATACGCCCGGGCACAAGCAGGGACTTGGCGCGCATCCGCTCCTGCGGGAGCTGGTGACAGCAGAAGGCCTCCGGGAAGAAGTCTCATTGATGGAAGAACTCGATGATCTGCATGAGCCGACCATGTGCATCCGTGAAGCCCAGGAACTTGCAGCAGGACTCTACGGCGCAGATCAGGCGTATTTCATGATCAACGGTACGACGGGGGCTATCCATGCCATGCTGATGGGGAGTCTTTGTCCCGGCGATACCGTCCTTGTCCCGCGCAATGCGCATCGTTCGGTTATCGGCGGCCTGATCCTGGCGGGAGCGCGGCCTGTATTCGTTCAGCCGGAAATCGATGAACGGCTCGGTATCGCCATGGGCGTGACGGCTGCAGCCGTCGAGCGGGCCATCACGGCGCATCCGGAAGCACGGGCGCTGGTACTCGTCTATCCGACATATTATGGCGTGACTTTTGATTTGCGGGAGCTTGCTGAACTGGTCCATGCTCATGGCATGCTGCTGCTTGTCGATGAAGCGCATGGCCCGCATCTGCGTTTCAGTGAAGAACTGCCGCCACAGGCACTTTCTTGCGGGGCCGATATCGTGGCACAGAGTACCCATAAGCTGCTGGGAGCGATGACGCAGGCGTCGATGCTGCTGGCAAAAGGGCCGCGCGTTCACCAGGAACGACTGCGTGAAGCGGCAAGCCTCCTGCAGTCCACGAGCCCAAATCAGCTGCTGCTCGCTTCGCTCGATATCGCACGGCTGCAGATGGCAGAAGCAGGGGCAAGACTCGTCGGGCGTGCCGTCCGCCTGGCGCGGCAGCTGCGCAAAGCAATCAACGCCATCGATGGACTGTGGGCCTTTGGCCCGGATGATATGCAGCGTCCCGGAGCAACAGGGCTGGATGAAACGAAGGTGACCGTGACGGTCACGGGCCTGGGACTGACGGGGAGTGGAAGCTGAAGCCATCCTGCGCCATACCTATAAGATCCAGTGTGAGCTTTCAGACGCGCGCAATGTTCTCTTTATCATTTCCTATGCCGATACCGAACGGGAGACTGCGTATCTGCTCAAGGCCCTGCAGGACCTGGCTGCTATGCATGCGCGCAAGGAGCGGGCGCCGCAGCTGGATATCCCTGCGCTGCCGCCATTGCCGGCAAGAGGCTGCCCGCCTCGCCTGGCTTTCTTTGCCCGCAAGGAACAGGTGCCCTTTGCCGCCGCGGCAGGGCGTGTGGCAGCCGAACAGGTCATGTTCTATCCGCCGGGCATCCCCATCCTTTGCCCCGGCGATTGTATCGATGCTGAGAGCTTGCATTACATCAAACGGATGCAGCAGCTGGGACTCAAGGTCGTAGGGCCGCAGGATTCCTCTTTACAGGATCTGCAGGTTCTGGTGACCGATGGAGAGAATGAAACGGACGAAGAAAAGGGATATTGATATGAAAAAGGGAAAACTCATCATCATCGAAGCGGGAGATGGTTCCGGCAAGGCTACGCAGACCAAGGCGCTTTACGAGCATTTGTTGCGCGATGGCCATCGTGTCCATCGCGTGGAATTTCCCGATTACGCCTCCGATGCGTCCCTGCCGGTGCGCATGTATTTGCGCGGTGATTTTGGCGGCCATGCCGAAGATGTCAACGCTTATGCCGCGTCGACCTTCTTTGCCGTGGATCGCTATGCTTCTTTCCGCATGAAGTGGAAATCGTTTTACGATGCGGGGGATATCATTCTGGCGGATCGCTACACGACATCGAATATGGTACATCAGGCGGTCAAATTGCAGGATGCGCATGAGCGCCAGCTTTTCCTGGCCTGGCTCTGGGATTTTGAATTCGGCAAACTCGGCCTGCCCGTACCGGATAAAGTCATTTTTCTCGATATGGATCCTGCTGTGGCAGATAGGCTGATTGCGGCTCGCGCACAGCAGTCACAGGTCAGGAAGGATATCCACGAACGCGATACGGCCTATCTGCATCGCTGTCACGAAGCCTATGTCCGATTGGCGGCAGCATATGGCTGGACCAGAGTGGCATGCAGCGAACAGGGAGAGCCGCGGGACATTGCAGCAATCCATCAGGAGGTCTATGCGGCTGTTCAGTCCCTGCTCACATCGCAGGAATCATAAGCGAACAAAATAGAAAGGAACGATATGATTAAAGAAGTTTTGGTGGTAGAGGGCAAAATGGATGTCGTAGCCATCGATAAAGCAGTCGAAGCCGACTGCATCATCACGGAAGGATTCAATCTGAAACGGCAGGCCTTGAAGAACATCGAACAGGCATACAAAAAACGCGGTATCATCATCATGACAGATCCCGACTCTGCAGGGGAGCGCATCCGCAAATTCCTCGCAAAGCGTTTCCCTGAGGCGAAGCATGCATTTGTACCGGTCGAGGAAGCGACAGATCACGACGATATCGGCATCGAGCAGGCCAAGCCGGAGGCCATCCGCAAGGCACTGGCCAAGGTCCGCACGCTTGACTGGGAGCCGAAAAAGATTTTTTCAGGCGCGGATCTCATCGTCCATGGGCTTTCCGGCGCACCGGATGCTTCTTCGCGCCGGGCACGCCTCGGCGAAAAGCTCGGTCTTGGCTTTGCCAATGCCAAGACGTTCCTGACGCGCCTCAACCATTATGGCGTGAGCGTGAGGAGTTCGAAAACGCCGTGGCCGAGATGGCGCAGGAAGAAGGATATGCAGGGACGCAGGAGGAAAAAGGATGAACACAGAAGACGAAAAAGTATTGCAGCCCAAGATTGCCAGCCGTGAAGTGACAACGCATATCCTCAAGGCCTTTGGCTTGCGCATGAGCAAGAAACTCGGTCAGAACTTCCTCATCGATGCCCGCATTGTGCAGGGGATTGTCGATGCTGCGGAAATCAAGCCGGGCGACCGGGTCCTTGAGATCGGTCCTGGCATCGGTACGCTGACTCAGGGACTGGCTGAAGCAGGTGCAGCGGTCACGGCAGTAGAACTCGACAAGAAATTGCCGACGGTCCTCAAGGAAACGCTCAAGGCGTATGACAACGTCACCATTGTGCCGGGGGATATCCTCAAAGTCAATATCCCTGAGATCATGGGGGAGGGTTCTTTCAAGGTAGCGGCCAACCTGCCTTACTACATCACGACGCCCATCCTCATGACGCTCCTGGAACGTCATTTGCCCATCACGCATATGGTCACGATGGTCCAGAAAGAAGTGGCAGAGCGCATGACGGCAAACCCGGTTCGCGCATTTACGGTGCGCTTTCTGTTGCGGTCCAGTATTATACGGAACCCGAGATCGTACTCGATGTACCGCCGCGCTCCTTCATCCCGGCACCGGAAGTCATGAGCGTGGTCGTTTCGTGCCGTGTCCGTCAGCAGCCGGCGGTAGCCGTCCAAGATGAAAAGCTTTTCTTCCGTGTCGTCAAGGCTGCTTTTGGTCAGCGACGCAAGACGCTGGCCAATGCCCTGCGCGGTGCCGGGTTCCCGAAGGAACAGGTACGCGATGCCCTGGAAGCAGCCGGCATTGACCCGGTTCGTCGCGGTGAGACCCTGACGCTTGCCGAATTCGGGCAGCTGGCCGATGCCTTTGCTGCACAGAAAAATGCATAAAATATTTGCTGGTATGACGGTTTTGTTATAGAATATTTTTGTAACACTAATGATATGCAAAGAAAGTAGGTATGATAATGGCAGCAACAGCCTGGTCGATTCTCCCGCCAGTCATCACGATTGTCTTGGCATTGTGGACCAAAGAAGTTTATATGTCGCTGATCATCGGTATTTTTTCGGGAGCATTGCTCTTCACGGGCGGCAATATCCTTACCGCCATCCTCACGATGTTTGAGGTCATGGCCGATAAAGTCGGCAGCAACGTCAACATCCTTGTTTTCCTCGTCATCCTCGGTATCCTCGTGGCCGCCATCACGCGTTCCGGCGCGACGAAGGCCTATGGCGACTGGGCCGTCAAGACCATCAAGGGGCCGCGCAGCGCACTCCTCTTGACCGCTCTGCTCGGCGTTGTCATCTTCATTGATGACTATTTCAACTGCCTGACGGTCGGTACGGTCATGCGTCCAGTCACGGACAAGTTCAAGATTGCGCGCACTAAGCTTGCGTATATCATCGATGCGACGGCAGCACCGATCTGCATCATTGCGCCGGTCTCGAGCTGGGCGGCTGCCGTCGGTTCTTCTCTGCCGGAGGATACGACCATCGATGGTTTTGCCCTTTTCCTGCATACCATCGTTCAACCTTTACGCATGGCTCACGATGATCTTCATGGTGTTCATCATCTGGACGGGGCGCGATTTCGCGGCTATGGGCAAAAGCATCCTTGCCAACAAGGAGCATTTCGAGATCCCGAAAGAGTATCAGGATACCGATGAGTCCCAGATCAAGCGCGAAGACCAGGGGCATGGCAAGATGATCGATCTCATCCTGCCGCTGCTTGTCCTCATTGCCGCCTGCATTTTCGGCATGCTTTACACGGGTGGCATCTATGAGGGCAAGAGCGTTGCAGAGGCCTTCGCTAACTGCGATTCCTCGAAATCGCTCGTACTTGGTTCGTTCATCGCTTTTGTGTTTACGGGCTTCTTGTATCTGCCGCGCCGCATCATCAGCTTCAATGCCTTCTGTGACAGCTTCGGCTGGGGCTTCAAGGCCATGACGCCAGCCATCTTCATCCTCTGCCTGGCTTGGACGCTCTCTGGTATCTGCAGCAAGGAATATCTCGATCTCGGCGGTTTCGTTGGCGCTATTGTCAGCGCTCATGCTCGATCCTCCTTTTCCTGCCGCCTATCTTCTTCCTGGTGGCCGTTGGTCTGGCTTTTGCACGGGTACTTCGTGGGGCACGTTCGGCATTCTCATCCCGATTGCCATTGCTGTACTGGGGACGAATGACCCCAATATGCTCGTGGTCTGTGTTGCAGCCATCCTTTCGGGGGCTGTCGGCGGCGACCATGCTTCGCCAATCTCTGATACGACCATCCTGGCTTCGGCAGGTGCACAGTGCCACCACATCGACCATGTCAGTACGCAGATCCCTTATGTTGCGGTTGTGGCTTCCTGCAGCTTCCTCGGGTATCTCGTGGACGGCTTTACGGCAAACGGCTGGCTGGGTCTCTTGACGGGGCTCATCTGCCTGGGAATCTGCATGGCCTATATCCTGGCACGCGTCCCAGTGATTGCCAATGACGAACAAGCAGACTGATTCTTTGATGCATACTCCTGCTGGGAAGAAAGGCGGAAATCCATATGATCTATACGTATCAGACGAAGGGTACATGCTCACGCAACATCCAGGTGGAACTCGAGGGCAAGACCATCAAGCATGTCGCCTTTGAGGGCGGCTGCAACGGCAATCTCAAGGGCATCTCAAAACTCGTCGAAGGCCTGGATATCGATTTTGTCATCGGCCGTTTTCAGGGGAATACTTGCGGCGCGCGGCCGACATCCTGTCCCCGATCAGCTGGCAAAGGCCCTGCAGGCTGCATATGAGCGGGACAGAAAGGCTGAGGTGAGCCATGATCTTTGACAGTCACAGCCACACGGTCTTCTCGCTGATTCTGAGATGCGGGCCGAGGATGCTATGCAAAAGGCTCGGGAACGTGGTACAGGCATTGTATTTACGGAACATCTCGACCTCGACTATCCGGGAGATCTCGATTTTACCTTTGATCCTCAAGCATACTGGCGGACATATGAGCCTCTGCGCGGCGAGACCGTCCGTCTCGGCGTGGAGATCGGCATGTGGGAACAGACGAGAGAACGCAGTGCCGCCTTTGTGAGAGAGGTGCCGTTTGACCTCGTCATCGGTGCCATCCACCTTCTCGATGGCGAAGATATTTACTATCCGGATTTTTATGCAGGCAAGCAGAAGAACGAAGTATATCATCGCTATTACGAGCAGATGGCCGCAAATCTCCGCCGTCATGACTTTGTCGATGTACTCGCTCATATCGACTATATTGCGCGTTATGCGCCCTATGCCGATCCAGAGATCGCATATGGTGATTTCCGTGAGGACATCGATGCCGTACTGCAGGCGGCCCTGGAGACGGATACAGTCCTGGAACTCAACACACGCCGCCTGGACAGCCGCCGGGCGCTCAAGGAACTCGTGCCTGTCTATCAGCGTTACCGGGAGCTGGGGGGACGCTATGTGACCCTGGGTTCCGATGCGCATACGGCTGAGGCCGTTGCTTGTCATTTTGCCGCAGCAAGGGAACTGACAGAGGAACTGGGTTGAAGATCGTTACGTTCTGCAACCGGCAGATGGAGTCCTGCTGATTTCCTGGATGGCAGCAAACGCATGATAATCGCATAACTAGCAAGATGTGCTGTTTCGCCTCATTTGTTTGCGGGCGGGACAGCACTTTTTGATGAATTGTTGTTTTGACCTATTGACATTTTGACCATTTGCGCTATAATAAGAATTGTACAGAGGGAAGGGGACCGAAAGGAACCCGGAACTCCACATGAATTTGTTTTTCGAAAGTTCCCGGGCAGCGAGCACCGCTTCGGGTGTGCCGCTCAGGCAAGCTTGCAGAAAGGGGATTTTGATTATGTTTGGTTTGGTTCCATTTGTATCCGGTAAAGATCTCGCAAAAGAAGAAAATGATTTTGACCGTCTGTTTGACGTTTTTGATGAGCCGTTCCTGACGAACTTCAAGACGCCGGACTTCAAGGTCGATGTCAAGGATAACGGCGACAGCTATGATCTCATGGCAGAGCTGCCGGGACTCAAGAAAGAGAATATCTCCTTGAGTTATAAAGACAATTATCTCACCATTGCCACGAAGCAGGATGAGCATGCCGATGAGAAAGACGAGAAAGGCAATTACGTACGCCGTGAGCGCCGCACGAGTTCCATGAGCCGCTCGTTCTACATCGATAATATCGATGAGACGAAATGCCAGGCTGACTATAAGGATGGCGTCCTCTCCGTCCACATGCCGAAGCTGACGGAACAGTCCGCAGCAGGCATACCATTGCCATCAATGCTGATGGCAGCCGGTACCATTACTTTAGCTTTCCCTCATAACTCTCTCTAACGATAAAAAGAGCGGGAGCCGCAGATTTTGCGGCTCCCGCTCTTTTTATGCGCCTGGCAGCGCATATTTCTATATTCCTGACCAGTGAAGGATCGGGATCTGCCAGTCAGAGGGTTTGCAGGATTGTCAGGTTGGTGAAGATGGAAAGCGGCTCTGCCAGATGCCGATGGCGATGACGAAGAGGACGGCCGCAAGGCCCGTGAGGACTGCGGCCGGGGGCAGACGCAGCGCTGTCTCGTCTGCGCTTTCCCCGGGCGCGAGGTCGCGGAACATCTCGCGGATGACGATGAGGTAGTAGTAGACACTCATCATCGAGACGACGAAGCCGACGGCCGCGAGCCAGAAGAGGCCGGCATCAACGGCAGCGGTGAAGAGGTAGAACTTCCCGATGAAGCCTGCGGTCGGCGGGATGCCCGCCATCGTGAGGAGTGCGACCATCAGGAAGCCCGCGGGCAGCAGCGAGTGGTGCGCGAGTCCGCGCACATCCTGCAGGTCGGTGCCACGCTGGTCTTCGAGGTACGATACCGTGACGAATGCCGCGATGTTCGCGAAAAGATAGACGGCCGCGTAGAAGAGGACACTCTTGAGCCCGTCAGCATTTGCCGCCGCCATCGCGCACATCATGTAGCCTGCCTGCGCGATAGAGGAATAGGCGAGCATGCGCTTGATGTTTGACTGGCAGAATGCCATGAGATTGCCACCGATCATCGAGACGCAGGCAAATATCGCGAGAATATCAGTCCACATCGGCGCAGCCTGTGGCAGTGCCGTGAAAATCACGCGCAGCATGACGGCGATGCCCGCTGCTTTTGAACACATGGCAAGCAATGCGGTGACGGGGGGCAGGCGCGCCCTCGTAGACGTCGGCGCCCAGAGGTGGAACGGGATAATGGAAAGCTTGAAGAAGAAGCCGGCCAGCATGAGTACCATGCCAGCGATGCCGAGTCCGAGGAAGATTCCCGGGCTCTTCGCAATGGCAGCGAAGGTGAGGCTTCCCGTCATGCCGTAGATAAGGCTGATGCCGTAGAGGAGCGCGCCTGTCGCGCCCGAGCCGTAGATGAGGTATTTCACGCCTGCCTCAGTTGAAAGCGCATTGTCCGTCCGGATGGCTGCGAGTACGTAGAAGGAGATCGTCATGAGTTCGAGCCCGACGAAGACCGTGACGAGGTCGTTGGCCGATGCGAGGACGCACATACCGAGCAGTGCCGAGAGGAGGAGTGCGTAAAATTCTCCTGTATGTGTCACCTTGTGTGCAACGTAGCGTGCCCCGTAGAGTACCGTGAAGAGCGTGCGAGGAGGAAGAGAATCTTGAAGAAGAGACTGTAGGCGTCGACGGCGTAGCTGCCCTGAAAGAAGAAGTGGACGGTGCCGTCCGTCGGATAGCGCGAGATGGCAAGCGTGAGGATTCCTAGAAGACCGAGTGCTGTCACGTATGCCGGCAGCATCTGCCCCGCCTTACGCTTCCTTGAAAGGTCTAGGAGCAGGACGAAGAGGAGGAGGATCGCGATGGAAATCTCAATGGAGATTGTGGAAAAATGCATGGCTGTCATCATTTCGGAAAACCTCCCCAAATCGGTACTCCTTGCAAAAGGGAAATCATCGGCGCATCACGGACAAGGTCGAAGAGCGGGCGGAGCGGCTCGACGCCGCTGCTTACCATATCCATCAGCAGGCTGGGGAAGATACCAAACCCGATGAGGAAAACACCGAGGACCACCAGCGGGACGACGTCCGTATGGCGTTCGTCCGGAATGCCTTCGAAAGCGGCGATGCGTCGGCCGAACAGCACTTTCGCCAACATCCGCAAAACGTAGAACGCCGTGAAGATGATGCCGAAGACAGAGATGACCGTGAGCGCGGGGAATTCGCGAAAGGCACCGACGAAGATCGTAAACTCCGGGATGAAGCCAATGAGACCTGGCAGTCCTAGGGCGCAGAGCCCTGCGAGCATGAAGCCTGTCGTTATATGCGGCATATAGTGCGCGAGTCCCCAGAGGTCATCTGTCGAGCGAGCATCCGTCATGTCGTAGACGTAGCCGACCTGTGAGAAGAAGAGCGCAATCATGATGCCGTGGGCGACCATGTAGGCGATGGCACCTGTGACGCTGACGACGTCCAGAGCGGCGAGGCCGAGGAGGACGTAGCCCATGTGCGACACCGACGAGTAGGAAATCATGTACTTGATGTCCTTTTGCGCGAGCGCGACATAGGAGGCGTAGACGACATTGATTGTCGCGAGGATGGCGATAACCGGCGCCCAGAACTTCGCGCCGAACGGCAGGATGAAAAAGCCGATGCGGATGAGCGCGTAGCCGCCGATTTTCTTGAGGACGCCGGCATTGACCATCGAGACAGCCGTCGGAGCGGCGGAATAGCCGTCTGGCGACCAGATATGGAAGGGGAACATGGAAAGATGTGAGCCGAAGCCCACGAGCAGCAGCAAGAACGCGATGACCTGTACGCCGTATGGGATACTGCCTGAGACAGACGCCATGGAGAGCGCTGTGAGGTCGAAGGTGCGCATCCTGCAGGGAAAGCGTAGACGTACAGCAGGATGACACCGACGAGCATGAATGCGGAGCCGACGAGCAGGGAAAATCGTCATCTTCATCGCCGCCTCGGATTTCGGGATCCGCTCGGAGGATCCCAGATCAGCACCATGATGTAGGCCGGTACGACAACCATTTCGCAAAGGAGCAGGAAGAGGAAGAGATCGCGCGCGAGAAACGCGCCCGACACGCCTGCGATGAGGATGAGCAGCAGGACGAAATATTCCTTCGTCCGATGCTCGATGCGCCACGAAGAGAAGACTGCAGCAATCCCCACGGCAGATGACAGCAGGAGTAACGGCAGCGAAATGCCGTCGATGCCGAGTGAATAAGCGATGCCGAGATCGGTGACCCATGGCACGTATTCCGTGTACTGCATCCCGCCTGCAGCCATGTCGTAGTCGACATAGAGGAAGAGCGTGAGGAGCAGCGTGATGATCATGGCGAGTGCTGCAAGCTGGCGCATCGTGTCATGGAAGCGCTTCGGCAGCACTGCGATGATGCCTGCAGCCGCGAGCGGCGTGAGGAGAATTATGGAAAGGATCGGAAACGACATTACCCGGGAACACCTCCTGCATACGAAAGGATACGGACCGTCCAATAGAGCGCCACGACAAGAAGGATGGCGACGCCGCGTAGAAGAAGAGCAGATACCGCTGCACCTGCCCGTTGGCGGGCGCGGCGAGCAGCGCACTCGTCCCGAGTGCGTAGGCACCAAGCCCGTTCATGATGCCGCCGAAGATGTGGATGTCGACCCAGTTGAGCGCATAGGCAAGTGTGTAGACGAAGCGGCGGCGGAAGAAGTCGTAAAGCTCATCGATGTAGAACTTGTGGTAGACGAGGCTGTAAAGGAAACCGTAACGGCGCAGCGCGACCTTGCGGCTGATATGCGCGACGCCATAGACGATGTAGGCCGATATGAAGCCAGCGAGCGAGATGGCCGTACCCGCGGCGGCGACAGCAGGTTCGAGCGTCATATGCACCGGCGTGCCGTCGTTGACCCATAGCGAAAAGCCGCCATAATAGCCCGCAAGGCCGGTGATGAGTGTCAGCACGGCGAGCAGGAGCATCGGCCAGCGCATGAAGGCATCGACTCGTGTGCCTCGTATTTGCTGTGGTTCTCCCCGAGGAAGGCGATGATCAGGAGGCGCATCATGTAGAACGCCGTGAGGAAGGAAGCTGCGAGCAGGATGGCGTAGACCGGGCCTCCCGCGTGCATCGCCGCTGCAAGGATCTCGTCCTTCGAGAAGAAGCCCGAGAATGGTGGAATGCCCGAGATTGCGAGTACGCCGACGACCATGCAGACGAACGTCAGCGGCATCTTCTTGTACAGGCCGCCCATGCGGAAGATGTTCGTCTCTTCGTGGAGTGCGTGCATGATGGCACCCGCGCAGAGGAAGAGCATCGCCTTGAAGAAGGCGTGTGTCACGAGGTGGAACATGCTCGCCGAGAATGCGCCGAGCCCGACGGCCGCCATCATGAAGCCGAGCTGGCTGATGGTCGAGTATGCGAGGACGCTCTTGAACTTCGTCTGCGTCACGGCGATGCAGGCAGCGAAGATTGCCGTGAAAGTGCCGATGCCCGTGATGAAGTCCATCGCAATTTGTGACTCGCTGAAGATGAAGTAGGCGCGGGCGACGAGGAAGACGCCTGCCGCGACCATTGTCGCAGCATGGATGAGCGCGGACGTCGGCGTTGGTCCCTCCATCGCGTCGAGCAGCCAGACATGGAGCGGGAACTGGCCGGATTTGCCGATCGCGCCCATGAAGAGCAGGAGTCCGATGACGGTAATCATCGTCGTGCCAGCTGCCATCACATAGGACGGCACGATTGCGCGCAGTTCCAGGAAGTCTGTCGTGCGAACGTGACGGCGAGGATGATGATGCGACGAGCATCCCGAAATCGCCGATGCGCGTCGTGATGAACGCCTTTTTTGCAGCTTCGCGCGCCTTGACCTTCTCATAATAGAAGCCAATCAAGAGGTACGAGCAGAGACCGACACCCTCCCAGAAGACGTAGAGCTGCAGGAAACTCACGGCGCCGACGAGCCCGAGCATCGTTGCGGAAAAAAGTGAGATGAAAGCAAAGAAACGTCCCATGCCGGGATCGTCCGCCATGTAGCTGGCCGAATAGATGTAGACGAGCAGCGAGACGAGCGTGACGACAATCAGCATCATGGCCGTCAGCGGGTCGACGAAGACGCCCATCGTCAGCGGCAGGTCAGCGACATGAGCCAGATCACCTGTATGACGAAGGATGGTTCATCGTGATCTCGTATAGCTGCGTCGCTATGGCAACGCAGACAGAGAAGATGAACGACAGCGACATCATGAAGATCGCGATTGTGGCCGAGAGTTTCTTGTCGTTGCGCGTGAACGGTCCGATGAGCAGGAATGCCAGCGCGGGAAAGAGAGGAATCAGATAGGCGTGCGTGAGCGCAAAGATAAACATGAAGATTTCCCCTCCTTAATTTCGAAATGCATTTGGTTCGTGCAGGTTGTCGGCCTCGTCCGCGTTCGTCGTGAAGCGCAGGCGGAAGAGGTTGATCGTCAGCGCGAGCCCGACCGCGATCTCCGCCGCTGCGACAGCGATGGAGAAGATTGCCATGACCTGCCCTGTACCGTCGTGGACATAGAGCCGGTCGAAAGCGATGAGATTCAGATTCACCGCGTTGAGCATGAGTTCGATGCACATGAGGATCGCGATGATACCGCGCCGTGTGAAAAGCCCGTAGAGCCCGATGGCAAAGAGGAAAGCGGACAGTGTCAGCACTTCGCTCATCCCGATGGGGGTGGTCAACATACTCATGAAGCATTACCTCCTCTCGCGAGCATCAGGGCTCCAATCATCGCGGCGAGCAAAAGAACGGCCGCGAGTTCAAAGGGCAGCGCGAAATTGCTCAGGAGCAATACGGCAAGATCTTGAGCCTCCGTCGCAGAGCCTGCGGCAGAGCTTATCGGCAGCGGCGTGAGGGTGGTGGCAAGGCCGAGGAGGACGAAGATGAGGGCTGCCATCCCTGCGCCGACAAAGCGTTTGCTCAAGCTCTGGACGGGCGCGGAAATGGACATATCCGCGCGGCCCATCATCATGATCGCCATGATGATGAGGATGGCGACCGCACCGCTGTACACCATCAGCTGCACTGCGCCTAAAAACGGTGCCTGCAGTGCGAAGTAGATGAGCGCGAGCCCGATGAAGGAGAGGACAGGAAGAGGGCGCTGTGTACGATGTTGCGTGAGAGTACCATGCCGAGCGCACCGATGACCGTCACGAAAGCAAAGAGGAAAAAGAGAAGCTGCATCACGCCTCGCCTCCTTTCGCATTTGCTTGCTGCTTTGCTGGTGCAGCAGGCGCTTCAGCTGCGGCCTTCGCCTTTTCGGCAGCTTCCGCCTTTGCCTTTGCCTCGATATTTGCGAGCAGCTCCTTGAGATCTGTACGATCCGCATCGGAAACAGCGTCATGCGTCATTGCCGCCTTGTTCCACGAGGAGAAGGCGAAGTTCTTGTCCCACTGCAGCGTATGGACCGGGCAGGCCTCGACGCACAGATTGCAGAACAGGCAGCGGCCAGTCTTATGGATGTAATGCTCCATATGCCGCTTCTTCTTTGCGTCCGTGACGACTTTGAGTTCCAGTGCCTTGTTGGGACACGCCATGGCGCAGAGCTGGCAGGCGATACAGACGCGCCAGTCCATCGTCAGGTTGCCGCCGCGGAAGCTCGGCCACGGGAAGTTTCTCTTCGGGATAGCAGAAGGTTTCCTTCTTGCCGAAGAAATGTTTGATTGTGACACCCATGCCTGTCAAGAGTCCCTTGCCAAACAATGTGGTCACCTCCTTACACGAGATCGAGCGCGTACATGATCGCGCCCGTCAGAAAAACATTCAAGATTGCAAGCGGTAAGAGTGCCTTCCAGCTGAAGGAAAGCATCTGGTCGACGCGGGTACGCGGGAACGTCCAGCGGAACCACATGATCAAAAAGACCATCGCGACACTCTTGAGCGTGAACCAGACGAAGCCCGGCAGGAATGAGGGACCCAGGTACCCGCCGAGGAAGAATGTCGTCGCAAGGATCGCAGCCGTCAGCAGATTGGCATACTCCGCCAGGAAGAAGAGCGCCCAGCGCATGCCGGAGTACTCCGTGAAGGGGCCGGCGATGATCTCCGATTCACCCTCGACGAGGTCAAACGGTGTGCGATTTGTCTCTGCAATGGCGGAAATCAGGAAGATGATGAAGGCAAGCGGCTGCAGGAAAAGGAACCAGTGTCCGCCCTGCTGCGCCAGGACGATGTCCTCAAGGCGCATCGAGCCCGTGATCATCAGGATGCCGAGCAGCGAGAAGAGAAGTGGTGCCTCATAGCTGATCATCTGTGAGACGATGCGGAAGCCCCCGATTATTGAATACTTGTTGTTTGAAGCGTAGCCTCCCATCAGGAACGGCAGGACGGCCTGGCTGGAAATCGCCAACAGCAGGAACACGCCGACATTGACATCGACGAGTACCGCACCCGCATCGAAGGGGAAAAAGGCGTAAACGAGTGCCGCAGGCACGAAGAGGAGCGCAGGGGAGAGTGCCCAGAGAACCTTGTCGGCGCCGGCGGGCATGATGTCCTCCTTGCTTATGAGCTTGAGCATATCGGCGACGGGCTGGAGAAGCCCGAAGCGGCCGCCGACGCGGTTGGGTCCTAAGCGCATCTGCATGAAGGCGCAGACTTTCCGTTCAGCATACGTGAAGACGATGGCTGCCAGCGAGATGATGCCGAGGAGTGCTGCGATGCCGATGACGATGAGTACGAGATCAGAAAGGAGCGGACTCCCTGTCAGCGTGGAGATCTCGCCGTGAATCCACCGGGCAATTCCCGAGAGTAATGATTTTTCCATGGTATCCACCTCAGCAGTCGACTTCGCCCATGATTGGGTCGATGGAAGAATAGGCGCTGACCGAGTCGCCAATCAGCATGCCGCGGCACATGAGGTCGAGCCCTTGCATATTGACAAACGATGGTCGGCGGATATGCACGCGGTACGGCTTTGGGGTGCCATCGCTGACAAGATAGAAACCGAGTTCGCCGCGCGTGCCTTCCGTGCGGCTGTATACTTCGCCCGCAGGCGGTTTCAAGACGCGCGGCACCTTGGCCATGATTGCGCCCTCCGGCATCTTGTCGAGCGCCTGGCGGATGATGCGCGCGCTCTCCTTGATTTCCCTGAGCTTGACGATGTACCGGTCCCAGTTATCGCCATGCGTGCCGACTGGGATATCGAAATCGAACTCACCGTACACACTGTAGGCGTCGATTTTCCTGAGATCGCGCGCAACACCCGTCGCCCTGAGGTTCGGTCCCGTCATGTTGAGAGCGAGTGCCTCTTCCGGCGTCATCGGCGAGATGCCGACGATGCGGCGCCTGAAGATCTCATTGCCTGTCAAGAGTTTGTCGTATTCTGCGAGGAAGCGCGGCACGCGTGCAAGAAAGCTCTCCGTGAGCGCGCGTGCCTTGTCCGTGAACTCACCTGAAACGCCGCCGATACGGATATAGTGGAACGTCTGGCGCGCGCCGCAGACCTCGTTGAAGATGTCGAGGATGTACTCGCGGTCGCGGAAGCAGCAGAGCATGCCCGTGGATGCGCCCAGATCGTTTGCAAGTGTGCCGATGCCGATCAGATGGCTGTTGATGCGGTTGAGTTCCGCCATGATCACGCGGATGAACTCCGCGCGGCGTGGCACTTCTAGTCTCGCCAGCTCTTCGACTGCACGCGCAAAGCCAAAATTGTTGTTCATCGACGAGATATAGTCGAGCCGGTCCGTATAGGGAAGCCCCTGCACGTACGTGCGCGACTCCAGGAGCTTCTCGATGCCGCGATGCAGGTAGCCCAGTACAGGCTCGGCTCTTTGGATTCGTTCTCCGTCGAGCGTGAGCTTCACCTGGAGGACGCCGTGTGTCGATGGATGCTGCGGCCCATGTTGAGAAGATACGTTTCCGTCCGCTTCACGCCTCCACCTCCCTCGGAGCGCCCGCTCGGACTGCCTGCGGCGGCACGGGCTTCTTGTAGACAAAATCCTTTCGCAGCGGATGTCCTTCAAAGCCTTCTGGCATCAGGATGCGCCGTAGATCCGGATGTCCCGTGAAGCGCACGCCCATGAGATCATAGACTTCGCGTTCCTCAAAATTCGCTCCCGGGAACACGCCCGTGATGCTCGGCACCTCGGGGTTCTCCCGGTCCAGCCGCACTTTGACGACGGCGCAGGCATCGAGCGGCTCTGAGAAGAGATAATAGACGACTTCAATCGCATCCCTCAGGTCCACGGCCGTCAAGCAGGAAAGATGCGTGAAGGCGAAATCTGCGTTCGTCTTCAAAAACTCTGTGAGTGAGACAAGTTCCTCGCAGCTTGCATAAATCACAGGGCTTGTGCTATCACTGATTGAAATCGTGGGGAATGTTTTTTTGAGGTGCGCCAGCTCCCCTTCTGTCAGACAGCGCTGCTTCATGTTGTTCACTTCCTTTCCGCTTCCTGCGCCAGGCAGGTGCACTCTGTCATTGCGCGTTCTGGATGCAGGATCTTCTCGCGCAGTTTCAGCATGCCGTCAATCAGTGCCTCAGGGCGCGGCGGGCAACCCGGGATGTAGACATCGACGGGCAGTACCTGGTCGACACCTTCGACGACCGAATACGAATCCGCGAACGGGCCGCCCGCGATTGCGCAGCTTCCCATCGCGATGACATACTTGGGCTCTGGCATCTCCTCGTACAGACGTATGAGCGGCGGCGTCATCTTGTATGTCAGCGTCCCCGCCACGATGAGGAGATCCGCCTGGCGCGGGCACGGACGGAAGACTTCGTAGCCAAAGCGCGCGAGATCGAAGCGCGCCGTCGCCGTACTCATCATCTCAATCGCGCAGCAGGCAAGACCAGACGAAAGCGGCCAGATTGAATTGGCATGTGCCCAGCGGAAAAGCTCGTCGAGCTTCACGATGGCAACATTGTTTCGGAGACACTCCGGTACGCGGTCTTTTAGTTCCATGAAAGATCTCCTTTCCGCCACGCATAGGCAAGTCCAAGGATCAGGATGAGTACGAAGACGAGCATCTCGATAAAGGCGAACGCGCCGACCATGCGGAATGCGACCGCCCAAGGATAAAGGAAAACCGTCTCGATATCAAAGAGGATGAAGAGCAGCGCGTACAAAAAATATCCCGCACGAAAACGGACGTACGGACTCCCGATGGAGTCCACGCCGCATTCATACGGGATATATTTCTCGGGCGATGGCTGCTTCGGCTGCAACAAAAAAGCCGGCACGAGCGCCATCACGGGGAAGAAAAGCGCCACGACGAGATAGATTCCAAGACCAGCAAACTCTCCCATAATTCTGCCTCCCACCTCCCCGCCGCGAAGCGGCAGAGCAATGCTGAGGAAAGTGCAGGCTCATCTCAATTCATTGGCACTTCCCCCAAAATAAATGAAATTCGGATGAATATACTTCTATTATACAAATTGAACCAATTATTGCAATAGATGAAATATATGACTTTTAAACAGTATAATAAATATCGTATATTACATTACCAAATCATAAGGGAAATCATGGAGCTGGAAGAAGTTTGCTGCGCCTTGCTCATGACCTTGGAAAGTGGTCTTGGGTAAGGTTGGCCAGACGCACGAGCGTCAGCATGACGGGAACCTCCGTGAGTACGCCGACGGTTGTCGCGAGTGCAGCGGGGCTCGTCACACCGAACAGGGCAATGGCTACAGCCACAGCCAATTCAAAGAAATTCGAAGCGCCGATGAAGCCAGCTGGTGCTGCGATGTTAAAGGGCAGACGCAGCAGATAGCAGGCACCATATGTGAGGCCGAAAATCAAGAACGTCTGCAGGATCAGGGGAATGGCAATCAAGAGGATGTGCAGTGGATTCTCGAGGATGATCTGCGCCTGGGAGCTGAAGATGATGACGAGCGTCAGCAAGAGCCCTGCCGTCGTGATGCGTCGAAAGCATGGACGAATTCCTGCTCGAAATAAACAAGACCCTTTTTTCGCACGACGAAAAGCCGTGTGGCAATGCCTGCGGCAAGCGGGATGACGACGAACAGGAAGATGCTCAGGAAAAGCACGTCATACGGGACACTGACATGTGAGACACCCAGCAGGAATTTGACAATCGGGACAAAGGCCACGAGGATGATCAAATCATTGGTGGCGACCTGGACCACCGTATAAGCCGGATTGCCGCGCGTCAGTGTACTCCAGACAAAGACCATGGCCGTGCAGGGCGCAGCTCCCAAAAGGACTGCTCCTGCCAGATAAGAGGTTGCAAGGTCTGCGGGCAGAAGCGGGCGGAACAGCACGAAGAAGAAGACGTAAGCCAGTGCATACATCGTAAATGGCTTAATGAGCCAGTTGGCAATCCAGGTGATGAAAAGGCCTTTGGGAGCCCGGCCGATGGCACGGATACTCTCAAAATCGACCTTGAGCATCATGGGATAGATCATCAGCCAGATCAGGATGGCAATGGGGATGGAAATGCCATCGATCTCCATCTTCCCGAGTGCGGCAGGGACTGCCGGCAGGAAATGGCCGATGGCAACGCCTGCAATCATGCAGAGCAGTACCCAGATGGTCAGATAGCGTTGAAAGAAATTGATGGGGCTATTATTTTGCAGATCCATAGAACTAAAACACCTCGTAAATAGATAGATTGAAATATATCAATTGAATGGTGACAAAATCGGGGGTCAATCCCGGCAATGGCAGCTGGTGGGAGGAATCGTTGCAGGCACCTGCTGACGCAGCTGTGCAAGCCAATCAGACGCTTCCTTCAAGATATCGCCATGCAGGGCATAATAGACCCATTTCCCTTCCTTGCGGCTCTGGACCAGTCCGGCATCACAGAGGATCTTCATATGGTGAGAGAGGGTTGGCTGGGACAGATTGAGATTCTCGAGCAGGACGCAGGCACATTGTTCGCCCTGCTGCAGAAGCTGCAGGATATGCAGCCGGTTGGCATCCCCCAGAGCTTTGAATGCCCTTACTTTTTGTGCAAATGACATCATGTTGCTTCTTCCTTTCGTCTCTTTTTCAGGTGTCTTGCTTCATTATAATCAATACATTTATGTTCGTCAATGTATTAGAGCAGGATTATCCTACCAAAGTCCAGAATTAACGCATTGTTTTGAATAGACAAAAATCATAAAATTAAAGTAACGAATCAAGAGTAAAGTAACGAATCAAGAGGCAAAGGAGGAGAAAACATGAAGTTCGGTAAAATAACCATGTTCCTGACCGCAGCGACTCTGGCAGGCAGCATGCTCCTGGCAGGATGCGGTGGCGAAAGCAATTCATCCAGCAGTTCAAGTGCCAAAGATGACGGGAATGTCCTGGTGGTCTACAACTGCAATACGGATGACTGGACGGCTCCGATAGTCAAGGAATTCCAGGAAGAGACGGGCATCGAAGTCCAGCTCGTTTCCGGTGGTTCCGGCGAATTGATGGCACGCGTGAAAGCAGAGAAAGACAATCCGCTCGGCGATGTCATGTGGGGTGGTTCGGGCGACTCTTATCTGGCACTTTCCCCGTACCTGGAACCATATGAGTCTCCTGAGAAAGCGAATATCAATCCGCAATTTGTCGTAGCAGACAATTCGTTCTACAACATCACGATGGATCCTTATGTCATCGCCTACAATACGGATCTGGTCAATCCGGGAGAAGCGCCGACCAGCTGGAAAGATTTGCTCGATCCGAAATGGAAAGGGAAAATCGCCATTGCGGATCCGGCAAAATCCAGTTCGACGTATGCTGTACTGCTGACCATGATGGATAAGCTGGGCGGAGATCCAGCCGTCATCAATCAGCTCGTGAAGAATCTTGACGGCAAGATTGCCAGTGGCTCGGCTGCTCAGATCAAATCCCTTTCGGATGGCGAATATGCACTGACTGCCACGTTTGAAGAGGCTGTCATGAAGTATATCGTCAATGGTTCGCATATGAAGATCGTCTATCCGGCAGAGGGAACTGCCATCAGTACGGGCGGCATTGGCATCATCAAGGGTGCAAAACACATGGACAACGCGAAGAAGTTCATCGATTTTGCCATGAGCAAGAAAGTACACGAGCGCTTTGCCCAGTATCAGCGCCGTTCAACGCGCACAGATATCCCGGCTCCCTCGGATCTGAAGCCGGTCTCGGAAATCAATTATGTGCCATTTGACACGAAGCATGCCGTTGAATACAAAGATACGTTCCTGGGACTCTGGCGCAAAGCCGTAACGCAGTAAAAGTGAACAGGTGGAGGAGGGTGGCTTGTCACCCTCCTTTTTGATAAGGGAAGAAGGGGAAGATGTTATGAGTTTTGCTGTCCACATCAAAGATGTAGTCAAGGAGTACGGCGATTTTTTGGCTGTCAATCATATCACACTCTCGATAAAGAATGGAGAATTCTTCACGCTGCTCGGGCCGTCCGGCTGTGGCAAGACGACACTCCTGCGCATGATTGCCGGCTTCAATCCCATTGATGGCGGCACGATCTCGTTTGACGATCGCGTCATCAATGACGTTCCTTCCTATCTCCGCAACATTGGCATGGTCTTTCAGAACTATGCCGTATTCCCGCATATGAGCGTGGCGGACAACATTGCCTATGGTTTGAAGGCTCGCAACTTCAAAGGGGAAGAACTGGCAAAGAAGGTGCGGGCAGGCCTGGCATGATGAAGATCGAGAATCTGGCAGACCGCATGCCTTCGCAGCTGTCCGGCGGTCAGCAGCAGCGTGTGGCTCTGGCGCGTGCCATCGTGATTGAGCCGGATGTCATGCTGATGGATGAGCCGCTTTCCAACCTGGACGCAAAATTGCGCCTGGAGATGCGTTCGGTGATCCGGAACATCCAGCAGACCCTGGGCATCACGACGATTTACGTCACACATGACCAGGAGGAAGCCCTGGCCATTTCCGACCGCATTGCCGTAATCAACAGCGGTACGATCATGCAGGTCGGCAATCCGGAAGATATCTATAAACATCCGGCCAACACGTTTGTGGCAAATTTCATTGGTACTTCGAATTTTATTCACGGTACGGTGAAAGATGGGCACTTGACCATCCTCAATCAGGCCTTGTATGATTTTACACCGAAAACACCTTATGAAGGTGATGTGCAGATCTCTGTACGCCCGGAACAGATTGTCTTGCTGCGCGGTCATGAGGACGGCCTGCCTGGCGAGATCGTGCGTGCGGTCTTCCTTGGCACGCGGTATGAATATGAGATTGCGATTGCCGATGGGACGCATGTCAAGGTCAATGCCTATAACATCCATTCGGATGACGTCTATCATTCCGGGGATAAAGTAGGCTTGCGCTTATCGGCACAACATATGAATATATACGATGCGAGTGGGGAGGTGTTGCTGTCATGAAAAATTGGCATGCAATGTCTCTTTATGACCGCTTCAACTGCTGGACCATCATTACCGTTGTTTCCCTGTGCCTGATCCTGTTGTTCATCATCTATCCGTTCTCTGTCCTGGTAATCCATTCGGTTGTCACGGAGACAGGAGAGATCTCTTTTGCCAATTATGTGACGTTCTTTCACAGCGATTACTACCTTCAGACTTTGTTCAACAGTTTCATTGTATCGCTGAGCGCAACAGTACTGGCTTGTATGATCGGCATCCCCATGGCGTATTTCACTTCACGGTATCACATCACGGGGAAACCTCTGATTGACAATCTCTGCATCCTGGCCATGATGTCGCCGCCTTTTATCGGCGCGTATTCCTGGGTCGTGCTTCTGGGACGCGCGGGATTCATCACGAAATTCATGCAGTCCCACTTCGGATTCACCATGCCGTCGATTTATGGATTCGTGGGCATTTTGCTGGTCTTCACCTTAAAGCTTTTTCCCTATGTTTATCTCTATGTGTCGGGAGCCCTGAGGAGCATGGATGCCTCTCTCGAAGAAGCGGCAGAGAGCCTCGGTGTTGGCGGCTGGAAGAAACTGCGTACGATCACGTTCCCGCTGATCATGCCGACAATCCTGTCAGCAGCATTGATGGTCTTCATGACCTCCTTGGCTGATTTCGGTACTCCGGCACTCATCGGCGAAGGGTTCCGCGTCCTGCCGGTTTGCATCTATGATGAGTACATGAGTGAATTGGGCGGCAATACGGCCTTTGCCAATGTCCTGAGCGTCGTAGTCATCGCCTTTGCCATGCTGGTCCTGCTGCTGCAGAAAAAGGCGATTGCCGGGCGCAACTATACGATGAGCAATCTGCGCCCGCCCAAAGTGAAATCTCTGCCGACCGTTTCCCGTATGGTGGTCACGGCAGGCGTCTATCTGGTGGCTTTCCTGGGGGTCTTGCCGCAGATCACGGTCGTGGCGACTTCTTTTGTGAAAACGAGTGGTCCTGTATTTTTGCCTGGGGTTGGTCTGGACAGCTATCGCGAAGCTTTTTCCAAGATGTCTCTGGCCATCTCCAACTCGTTCATGTTCTCCATCATCGCGATTTCCATCATGATTTTCTGTGCGATGCTGCTGGCTTATCTGATCGTGCGGAAGAGTTCCCGTGTCGTCAATCTGATCGATATGCTGGTCATGTTCCCCTATGTTGTGCCAGGTGCCGTACTTGGTATCATGCTCGTCTCAGCGTTCAACTCTAAACCGCTGCTGTTGACCGGAACGGCGGGCATCATGATCCTCTCGTATGTGATCCGCAAGATGCCGTTTACCCTGCGTTCCAGCATCGGTATCCTGTACCAGATTGAATCGAGCGTAGAAGAAGCATCCATCAGTCTGGGTGTTCCTCCGTTCAAGACGTTTTTCAAGATCACGGCGCGCTTGATGCTGCCAGGTGTCATCTCCGGAGCTATCTTGAGCTGGATTGCGACGATGAATGAATTGAGTTCCTCGATGATCCTCTATACCGGTGCCACGCAGACAATCTCGGTGGCGATTTTCAATGAGGTTACGAGCAAAGCCCATTTCGGCACGGCGGCAGCCCTCGCTACGGTCCTTACCGTTGCCACGATCTGTTCGCTCTGGCTTTGCAAGCGTTTGTCAGGAGGTAAGATTTCCTTGTAAAATGTTCTAAATATTATCAAAACAGCCTACTTGTGATAAAATGATATCGTACTGGCAGGCAAAATAAGGGACAGGAGGAGTGCGGCATGATCCGTAAATGGAAAATGAGTTATCGGCTGCGTCTCTTGTCCTATATTTTTTTGGCCGGCTTTCTGCCTGTCCTGGTTTTATCGGTCGGTGTCCTGCTGATCGTTTATCAAAATATCGATCGAACGGAAGCACAGGAGGCATATCAAAATGTCCACAGCGTTGCTGAACAGGTCTCGATTTCTGTGGACGGATATGTCAAGATGGTGGACGCTTTGTCGGAGTCCGTCGTCATCGAACATGTCCTGGATCAATCTTCCGATGATGTGCGTGAAGCCTATGGGCAGATGTTTTTGCTGATGCGGGGCAATCATGAGCAGGCTGCCCTGCATGTCTTATCAGCAGATGGACATGTTGCGCTCTCGACTTCGGATATCCCGCATATTTATCATTTGCCTGAGAATAATGGCTGGGGAATCTTTGCCAGAGCGGCGCAGTCCAAGGAAGCCGTACTGGTATCTGCTCCCAGGCAGGATCCCGACTTCCGGAATATTGTCTTGACTCTGTGCCGGGCTGTGCGCAAGGATCAGCAGATCATTGGCTATGTCATCGTTGATGTGGAACGTCGGGCGATATGGGATATCTTGAACAAGTATGCTTCTCGGAACCTTATCCTGACGGATCGTCATCATTATGTTTTTTATAATACCTGGGGAAGCAGCCGGGAAGGAGTCATTTCCGGGATTACAGGCAGTGGGAAGTTTTCAGCGGACAGCGGCATTGTCAGGGACTCCCAAAATCCGGATAAAAAAATCTATTATTTCCATGAACCGAAATATCATATTGCCGTGATGCAGCAAGAAGTCACGAATCGAAGCGGTTTTTATGAACTGCGGCGTATTGTTGCCATTTTTGACCTCATTGTCCTGGTCATCATCGTGCTGCTTTCGTACAAGCTCACGCGTGACTTGTGGGAACCTATGGGAGATCTGGTTGCCGGCATGGAATGTGTGCGGCAAAATAATCTGGCGGTACGTGTACCCATCCGGCGCAAAGATGAGATTGGCGCTTTGGCAGCGACGTTCAATAAGATGGTTCACCATATCCGCCGTTTGCTGAGGGAAGCAAAACAAAAAGAGGAGACCCTGCGCATTGCACAGATCAAGGGCCTGCAGGAACAGGTAAAACCACATTTCATCTACAATACGCTGGATCTCATCAAATGGAGTGCCAAAGCCGGCGATACGAAGACGGTGGCACTCCTGGCAGTATCGCTGGGACGGCTGCTGCGCAAGATCCTGGGCAAGTCTGCTTCATCACGGTCCGGGAAGAATTTGAGATCCTGCAGGCCTATATGACGATACAGGAAAAGCGCTTCGGCGACAGGATACAGGTGGAATTTTTCCTGGACCCTGCTTTGGCAGAAAAATACCTGCCCAAGCTGATCTTGGAACCTGTGTTGGAAAATGCCGTGAAGCATGGTCTGGGCAGTGTGACAGAAAAAGGAGAAATCCGTGTTTCCAGCTACTTGCAGGGAAAATACATGGTGTTTGAGATCGCCGACAATGGCGTTGGCATGGATCCTGCCAAAGTCCGGCAATATCTTGAAGGCCACGATGACCAGCACGTCGGCTCTATAATGTACATTTGCGTGCCAAACTCAATGGAGATGCGGCTTGTGGCGTTGCTATCAAGCCGAGGCCGCAAGGAGGGACTCGCGTGATCATCCGTCTTTTGGTTTTGGAGGAGGTGCCGCAGAATTGAAGCGGGTTATTGTGATTGACGATGAACAGATCCAGCGACAGGGTCTGGTCTCGATGACGCCGTGGGAAGAAGTGGACTGCCAGGTCGTAGGGGAGGCTGCCAATGCCCGGGAAGGCATGGAACTCATCCGGAAATTGCAGCCGGATATCGTCATCGTGGATATACGCATGCCTGGGGAGTCGGGACTGGAACTGATTGAAAAGATGCAAAGGGAGAGCCATGTGGAATACATCATCTTGTCGGGATATGGAGAATTCTCCTATGCGCAGCAGGCAATCCGTCTGGGCGTGCGCAATTACCTGCTGAAGCCCGTGGATGATGATGAGTTGCTTGAGGCCGTCCGGAAAGCGGCTGCTTATGTGGATGAAGGGAAGAAGCGTAAGAAAATGGAGCTGGAGCATGATGCCCAACTGGATATCTTCCGTAATTTCGGGGAAGGCAAGAGCAAGAACCAATACCTGGAAAAAGCCATCCGCTATATAGAAGCAGAGTGCCAGGAGAATCTGACCATCCGTGACGTGGCCGAAGTGGTGAAGATCAGTTCCTCCTATCTTCATCGCCTCTTTGTCCAATATACGAATTACACGTTCGGGGAATATCTGACCATGTGCCGAATCCGGCGTGCCATACGCCTGCTCCATGACGGTGACCGCAAGATCTATGAAATCGCGGAACTTTGCGGGTATAAGGATACGCGCTATTTCAGCATGGTCTTCCGACGCATAACAGCTGACGCCTTCTGAATATAAAGAAGGGCGTCAGGCCTGAAGGATGATGGATTTGCTTGGTTTTAGAGGGACGCGCGCTCGCGCATCATGGCGATTTCGCGGGCATAGCCGGCGGCATCATTGGGCGTCTCGAGGATGAACGGCAGCTGACGAAGAGCCGGATGGCGCACGATGCGGGTCAGGGCATCAAGCCCAATCTCGCCCTCGCCGAGGCGGGCGTGACGGTCTTTGTGGCTGCCACGCCCATTCTGGCTGTCATTGAGATGGATGGCGCGCAGGCGCGAAAGTCCTATGACGCGATCAAAGTCTGTGAGTACCTCATCGAGATTCCCTCGGATATCGTAGCCGGCGTCCCAGACGTGGCAGGTATCGAGACAGATACCGAGCAGCTCCGCGTGTTCTACGCGGTCGATGATGGCACGAAGCTCTTCAAAGCTCCGTCCTACTTCCGTACCCTTGCCGGCCATGGTCTCAAGCAGCACGGTGGTCTTCTGCGCTGGATGCAGGACCTCGTTGAGCTGCTGGGCAATCAGCTCGATGCCAGTTTCCACGCCTTGCTTGACATGACTGCTGGATGGAAGTTGTAAAGGTTGCCTGGCAGCTGATCGAGGCGCTTTAGATCATCAGCATGGTTTCTCGCGCGAAGGTCCGCAGGTTTTCCTTGGCGGCGCAGGCATTCATGGTATACGGCGCATGGGCGACCAGTGTGCCGATGCCATGCTCCTGCTGGAAAGCGAGAAAAGCCTCGATATCTGCAGGGTCGAGTGCTTTTGCCCGTCCGCCGCGCGGATTGCGCGTAAAGAATGCGAATACATCGGCACCGAGCGTTACGGCTTCCTTGCCCATGGCCAGGAACCCCTTGGCCGAAGAAAGGTGGCAGCCGATATGGAGTGCTTGTTTTTCCATACGTCCGCCTTATTTCACAGGGACGCAGTGCGCAGCATCGATGGCCTTGACCTTCTGGATGCGGCGCTGGTATTTCTCTGCGGTCAGCGGCTCGGTGTGCATCCAGGTCTTGACGATTTCCATGGCGATGGCCGGTCCGATGATCTTGCCGCCAAGACAGAGTACATTGCTGTCATTGTGCTGCCGGGCGAGTGCGGCGCAGAACGGATCCTGGCAGACCACGGCAAAGATGCCCTGCAGCTTATTGGCAATCATCGCGCTGCCATAGCCGACGCCATCAACGAAGATGCCGCGGTCGCATTCTCCCGTGGCCACGGCCTTGGCAGCCGGATACACGAAATCCGACAGGTCGCATGATTCCTCGTCATAGGTACCGAAATCCTTGACTTCATGTCCTTCGCTCTCGAGATAGGCCTTGATTTCCTGTTTGAGTTTCGTACCGGCATGATCGTTTGCCATTGCAATTTTCATCTAAACACCTTTCTTTCATATACTTGCAGGTAAGTTATTCTTACGGCTTAAGCATTTTTGCTTAAGCGTTTTTGTATCATTGGATACAGATGAATCTTCCAATTTTATTGTACTACATGAGACAAGCCTGAGCGAGCCTGAAAGATAAGTTTTTATCGAGCTGTTGCCAGATATAAAGGGATTGAAAACTCTGTCCGTTGCAGTGGACAGCATAAAATGACCAATGCAATGGACAAACGATAAAAAGAAAGGCATAATCCGACTGATATAATAAAGACATAAACGAAAGGATGGTGCGAAACGGCGGCTACATTGCCATCCCGCATGGCAAGAGCGAAGGTGTTCAGAAGATTGGCGTTTCCCTTGCGGTCCTTGACCACGAGATCGCCTGGGAAACCCTGGATGACCATGGCGTGCGAGTGATTGTCCTGTTTGCTGTTGGCAGTGATGATGCATCTGCCAGGAACATTGGTATCGCACATACCTATATTGCACAGGAAAAGATCGAGGCTGCTGCTCAGAAAGCAGGAGATCAGGTGAAGATCGAGACACAGGGGACAATCGGTATCGAGAACGCACTGACGGAAGAAGAGATTGCTAAGGCGGATATTGTCCTGCTGGCCGTAGACGTCAAGATTGCCGGCGAGGAACGCTTCGCGAACAAGAAGGTCGTGAAGGTCCCCACTCAGGTAGCCATCAAATCTCCGAACAAGCTGATTGCCAAGCTGCATGAACTGGTTGGTTGATTTAGAAGTAGGATAAGAGGGGGATAATCAATGCGGGAACTGGCCAGATAGTTGCAGATATTGATCGTTTCCGTATCCGGCAGCTGCTTGCAGATGTAGCCTTCGATATTCCTGGTGACTTTTTGTGCCAAGGGGTAATAGATGCTGGAACTCATGGAGGTATGATTTGCCGCCTGGATCTTGTCGAAATCACCTTTTCCTGCCCGGTACAATAAAATGTAGAGATGCGTCAGGAGATTGACGTTGTAAGGGGCCGGGATGACGGGATTCTGCCAATTCGGTCACCTCATATTCGATCATTTTGCGCAATCGTCTTGTGCGTTCCTTTTCTTATGATGCCATTATAACATAGACCGTATCCTTTTCTACAGCACCGTTTTTGCCAGGGCATTTGCTTTCGTCTGAGAATGGTATAAAATAAAAGAAATAGCAAGTCAGCATAGACTGGAGGGATTTTCATGGAAACGTTGTCCTGTATCGCGACGCGTCACAGTACGCGCAATTTCAAACCGGACATGGTGCCGGAGTCACTGTTGGAGCAGGTCATTGAAGCCGGGCGCCTGGCACCGAGCGGCAAGCGGATGAATCAGAATCATTTCCTGGTCGTACGCAGCCCCGAGGTGCTGGAAAAACTGACCCTGCTGGTACGGGAAGAATTTGCCAAGATGGAGCTTACCCCGGAAACAGAAGAGAATATCATCGGTGCCATCAAGCGTGCGAAAAAAGGAGACTATGTATTCCGCTACAATGCTCCGGTGCTGATCATCGTGGCCAATAAGAAGAACTATGGCAACAATATGGCAGATGCTGCATGTGCGATGGAGAACATGATGCTGGCCGCCAATGAACTCGACCTGGGCAGCTGCTGGATCAACCAGCTGCGCTGGCTCAATGAGAATCCGGTCCTGCTGTCTTATTTGCGGGAACTCGGCATGGCTGATGATGAACGCGTCTATGCTTCGCTGAGTCTCGGGTATTCGGCTCTGCCGGATGGCCTGCCGAATCGCCGTGTCCTGGAAGTGAAGGGCAATCCCGTTACATATATTGATTGACAGGAAATCGTCGCCATGAAAATACGCCGTACCCTGCAGTTTGCCTGCAAGGTACGGCGTATTTTTTGAAGCGGCTCAGAGCAGTGCTTCGATGTCTTTGGCAATGGCGGACGGGGCTTTGGTCGGCTCAAAACGCTTGACGACGTGACCTTCGCGATCGACGAGGAATTTCGTGAAATTCCATTTGATGCCGTCGCCTTCCAGGATTTCCGGGAACTTGTTCTTGAGGACATCTTGGAGGATGGCAGCGTTGGGATGATCTTCATCGAAACCGGCAAAGCCCTGTTCCTTGGTGAGATACTGGAAGAGCGGCTGTGCGTTCTCTCCGCGGACATCGCCTTTGGCGAAAATCGGGAACGTTACGCCGTAATTGTAACGGCAGAACTGTTCAATCTCAGCATTGCTGCCCGGATCCTGCTCCGCGAACTGGTTGCAGGGGAAGCCCAGGATCACGAGTCCCTGATCCTTGTAGGTGAGGTAGAGCTTCTGGAGTTCATCGAACTGTGGCGTGAAGCCGCATTTGCTGGCCGTGTTGACGATCAGCATGACTTTCCCTTTGTAATCGGCCAGGGATTTTTCCTGTCCTGATTGGTTTTGACGGTGAAATCGTAAATATTCATGATAATGCTCCTGTTATGTTCTTGTTACTGTTTTATCGGTATGGTCATATTATACAATGCTTATGTAGTTTTGTCAAATTAAATTTTGCAAAATTAATAAACAAGAGATATCTGCCAGCTTTCATTTGCCGTTTTGGTGCGGATTTTTATGATTTTCCTTATCTGGCAGAGGAAACATAAGCAATAAATAAAGATTATGACGACAACTTTTCAGAATAAATTTATTTTGAACAAATTTGCTGGAAAGCGTTTTACTTATCTTCATAAACAGTGTAGAATAAAGGTGTACGAGGAACCGATTTCCTCATAAAACAGGCCGGGATGGAAGCTGAGCAGCGACACCGACAGACAACATCAGCTTCCGTCTGAATATAACAGTTTAGAAAAAGGAATAGGTGGGGATTCACACATGTTAAAGAAGACGAAAATTATCTGCACGCAGGGACCTGCCACGGAGAGACCGGGAGTTATCGATGCGCTGATTGCCAACGGCATGAACTGCGCACGTTTCAACTTCTCCCATGGTGACCATGCAGAGCATCTTGGCCGCATTAAGATGGTTCGTGAGGCAGCCAAGAAGGCAGGTAAGGTCATTTCCCTGATCCTGGACACGAAGGGCCCGGAGATGCGTCTTGGCGAATTCAAAGACGGTAAAGTCATGCTCGAGAAGGGCAACAAGTTCACGCTGACGTATGAAGACATCCCGGGCGATGAGACGCATGTATCCGTCAACCACAAAGGCCTTTACACGGAAGTGAAGCCGGGTGACACACTGCTTCTCTCCGACGGTCTCGTTGCACTCAAAGTTGATGAAATCAAGGGCAAGGATATCATCACGACAATCCAGAACAGCGGCAAGATGAGTACAAAGAAGCGCGTTGCTGCGCCTGGCGTTTCCCTTGGTCTGCCGCCGATTTCCGAGCAGGATGCGAAAGACATCATCTTCGGCTGCGAGCAGGACATGGATTTCATTGCTGCTTCCTTCATCCAGCGTCCGGAGGATGTCCTGGCCATCCGCAAGCTCATCGAGGAACACAATGGCCGTATGGAAATCCTGCCGAAGATCGAGAACCTTGAAGGTGTCAAGAACTTCGATGCCATCCTCGAGGTGTCCGATGGCATCATGGTCGCTCGTGGCGACCTCGGTGTTGAGGTCCCGGCAGAAGATGTTCCGCTCATCCAGAAAGAGATCATCCGGAAGTGCAACAAGGCCGGTAAACCGGTCATCGTTGCTACGCAGATGCTCGATTCCATGGAGCGCAATCCGCGCCCGACGCGTGCTGAGGTTTCTGATGTTGGTAATGCCATCCTCGATGGTACGGATGCCATCATGCTTTCCGGTGAGACGGCTTCCGGCGATTACCCGGTTGAGGCTGTTTCCACGATGAATCGCATTGCCTGCCGCATCGAAGAATCCCTCCAGTATAAGAATCTCTTTGTTGAGCGTGGCTTCGAACACAGCGAGAGCCGTACGCGCGCCGTTGCGCATGCTACGGTACAGATGGCTTACGAACTCGATGTTCCGGCCATCATCACGCCGACCGACAGCGGCTACACGACGAAGATTGTATCCCGCTATCGTCCGAAAGCAGCAATCGTCGCTTACACGCCGCATGAGAAGGTTGTCCGCCAGCTGAATCTGCGCTGGGGCGTATATCCGATCCTTGGCTCGCAGTGGAGCGATGTTGACGAAATGATTGCCAATGCTGTATCGGCAGCTGTCAAGGATGGTTTTGTGAAGCGTGGCGACACGACGATCATCACTTCCGGCATCAAGCTCCAGAGCAAGACGAGCGTCGGCAACAACACGAATATGATTCGCGTTTACAAGATCTGATTTTGTTCCTATTCTGACACTTTGGGAGGAGAACCGTATGGTTCTCCTCATTTTTGTATGTATTTTTCATGGGTGTCTTTTTGAACAAAATATAAGTCTGCTTATAGTGAATATTTTTTCAGAAAACACGACGCATATCTTGTGAAACAAGTGAGAATGTGATATGATTTAGATAGAATTGGATAGAAAGGGGGACGTATCTATGGGTTGGCTGGATACGGCAAAACCGAGAAAAGAGTGGCATCGAGCAGAGTTCAATGTTGACGAGGATGCGGCTGTCGTCCACGAGTCAATCTATTCGATCACGACAGGAGATGACTCGCTTTATCTTTCCGCAAAGTATATCAGCAAATGCTATAATGGCATTCCCTTGTCCAAGCAGAGAGCTGCGATGATGCCAGAGAAGCAGCAGTGATGATTAGATTCCTGCATGACGCTCGTGCATGCAGATGGTTATGAGAAGAAGGGGCTTTTGCCTCTCCGAAGATGCGCAGACTCGTTGTGGCCTGCGCATTTTTAGTGGGGGAGAAAGCCCCGCTTTTCCTTGCGGAAGGCGGCCTATCTATGTTATGATAGGGGAGAAAGTGTAAGAGAAAAGGGAGGCCATATTTTTGCTTACCATTTTGATGATATTGGACGCTATCGTCGCCATCATCCTCATTGCATCCGTTCTGGGGCAGGAGGCAAAATCTGCTGGTATGGGCGGTATGGGCGGCGGCGCCGATACGGTCTTTTCCAGCAAAGCCCGCGGCATGGATGCTTTGCTGGCTCGTGTGACGGTAGTTTTTGCGGTCCTGTTTGCGGTGATCACGCTGGTGATTGCCCGTATGACGAATTGATATCGGCTTGATTGTACCCCTGCTGCTGAGCGGGGGTACTTTTCTTGAAAAGGGGGGATTGCCCGTGATCATGTCAGGTGCAGAACCGTTCTTCCTGCCGGGCGGCAGGACGGGCGTACTCCTCATCCATGGTTTTACGGGTCTGCCGGCCGAACTCCTGCTCATGGGCAAGTATCTGCAGGCACAGGGGTATACGGTACTGGGCGTTCGTCTGGCTGGCCATGGCACTACGGCAGAGGACATGAGCCATATGACGGGCGAGGACTGGCTCGATTCTGTCCGCGATGGTTATGCATTGCTGCGCGGCTGCTGTGATCGTGTGGTGGCAGGCGGGCACTCCATGGGCGGGCTGCTCGCGCTGCTGCTGGCAGCGGAACAGGAGGTCATGGGAGTCATCTCGATGTCCGCTCCCATATACATTGCTGAAGAGCGCGGCATTGCGAAGCTGCCGCCGCGCCGGCTGTGTGCAGGCGTCTTTGTGCCGAAAGCGAGACGCCGCCTGCATGACGTTCCTCCAGCAGTCAATCATACCTACCGCTCCATGCCGCTCACGGGCGTTCATGAGCTGCTGGGTCTCATGGAGCGAACCAAGGCCGTCCTGCCAGAGATCCGCGTGCCTGCATTGATCCTGCACAGCTTGAATGATCGGACTGCCGATGCGGAGAGTGCCATCTATATCCGTGAACATCTTGGCAGCGGCAAGAAAGAGATTGTCTGGCTCAAGCATTCCGGCCATCTGATTCCTGTGGGCGAAGAACGAGAACAGGTATTTGCCGCTGCGGCGTCATTCCTGGCGCGGCTGACGGACAGCGACAGGCCTCGATAAAAGATATATAAAGGAAGTAGTGGAGAGAAGAACATGGATTTAAAAGAACGTATTTTAGCCTATATGAAAGAGGAGGCTTATAAACCGCTGCTGGCAGAAGACCTGGCAGAGGGGATGCAGCTGACACCGGAAGAGCTGGTGGAATTTGATGCGGCTCTCGAGGCTTTGGAAAAAGAAGGTGCGGTTATCAAGAACCGCAGTGACCTTTACGGCATCCCGAGCCGCATGCATCTGGTGGTCGGCCGCTTGTCGATGACGGCCAAAGGCTTCGGCTTCATTATCCCGGATGTGCGTGCTTCGGAAGAGGAGACGGATGTATTTGTACCGGGATCCGATCTCAATACTGCCATGCATGGCGACCGGGTCGTGGCTCGCGTGTCTCCAGCTGTCGAAGAAGGCCGTTCGCGCGAAGGCGAGATCATCCGTGTCCTCGAACGTGCCAATGAGAAGATTGTTGGTACCTTTGAGAGCAGCAAGACCTTTGGTTTTGTGACGCCGGACAACACGAAACTCAGCCAGGATATCTTCGTGCCGAAGAAATCCTTCCATGGCGCGAAAACGGGCAGCAAGGTTGTCGTCGAGATCACGAAATGGCCGGATCGGCGCCGCAATGCAGAGGGCAAGGTCATAGAGGTTCTCGGCAAGGTGGGAGATCCGGGCGTGGATGTCCTGTCGGTCATGCGCCAGTACGATCTTTCTGAGACTTTCCCTGAAGATGTACAGGCTGCCGCTTCTGCCGTGGAGCAGGAACCGTCCCCGGAGGAATACCGTGGTCGGCGTGACCGTCGGGATCTCCCGATTGTCACGGTCGATGGGGAGGACTCCAAAGATCTCGATGACGGTGTTTATGCGCGCCGCAATGAAGATGGCTCCTTCTTCCTCGGCGTTTACATCGCCGATGTCAGCTGGTATGTGCGCGAGAATCAGCCGCTTGACCGCGAGGCATATGAACGCGGTACGAGCGTATATCTCGTTGACCGCGTCATACCGATGCTGCCGAAAGAACTCAGCAATGGCATCTGCAGCCTCAATGCAGGGGTAGATCGTCTGTCCATGGCCTGCGAGATGCAGATTTCTCCGGATGGCGAAGTCCTGAGCTATGAGATCGTGCCGGCGGTCATCCATGTTTATCGCCGCTTGACGTACAACATCGTCAATAAAGTACTCGTGGATCATGAGGAACCCTTCTATGCGGATAACCAGGATATCCGCGATATGCTGGAGACCCTGGCGGATTTGCGCCATGCGCTCAAAGCCAAGCGCCATCGTCGTGGTTCCATCGATTTTGACTTGCCCGAAGTCAAGGTCAAGCTCGATGAAAAAGGCCATCCGGTAGCACTCATCAAGCGTGAGGGCTCGCTGGCGGAATCCATTATCGAGGAATGCATGCTGGTGGCCAATGAGACCGTGGCTCGTCATATGGATACCAAGAATCTGCCGTTCATGTATCGCGTCCACGAACAGCCGACGACAGAGAAAATCGAACGCCTCAACAATCTGCTGTCGACCTTTGGCCTGTTCGTCCGGCAGGATCAGAATGGTGAGATTGCCCCGATGGATGTCCAGCGGGTCCTCGAGAAGGTGGAAGGCAAGCCAGAGGAACGCATCATCAGCACCGTGGCTCTGCGCTCGATGCAGCAGGCGCGCTACAGTGAGCTGAGCCTCGGGCATTTTGGCCTGGCAGCCCGGTATTACACGCATTTTACTTCGCCAATCCGCCGGTATCCGGATCTCATCGTCCATCGCCTGCTGCGCGAGACCTTCGCGACGGGATTCATCCCGCGGGAACGCCAGGAAAAACTGCGTTCTCTGCTGCCGGGCATCGCTGAACACGCTTCGGAGCGTGAGCGCATTGCCATCGAGGCGGAGCGCGAGACGACGGATATGAAGAAAATCGAATACATGGCGCAGTTCGTCGGAGAAGAATTCTCCGGTATCATCAGCGGCGTCACGGCTTTTGGCATTTTCGTCGAGCTGGATAACGGCGTTGAGGGTCTGGTGCATGTGTCGACCATGGTCAATGATTATTACGAATACGTGGAAGAGCAGTATGCGATGATCGGGGAACGTACGAAGAAAGCATATCGTCTTGGCGATGAAGTGGACGTCCTGCTCGTGCGTGCCAATGTCGAAGAACGCAATCTTGACTTCGTGCTGAAGGATAATGGTGCCTACGACCCGCAGGCCATGCAGAATGCTGTGCGCGGCGGCCGCAGCAAAGGCGGGAAGACAGGCGGCAAGGCTCGGGATAAAAAAGAGGATCGCAAAGCTCCGGCCCGCCCGCCGCGCCGCAAGGAAGATGATATCATTGCCGAATCGCTGCTGCTGCAGGAGGAGCCCCCCAAGCAGAAACGGCGTCCGAAAAACGGCGGGCGCAAGAAGAACCGCGGTGCTTCGGGAGAAAAACTGTCGCAGCCGGAGCATAAGCAGGCCAAAGGGCGCAAGGAAAAAGGACGTGAAAAGCAGGATCGCGACCGCTTGGAACGCAGTGACCGTCCGGAGCGCAAGCCCAATCGCCGGGAACGCCGCGATGAGGCACGCGGTGAGTCCGGCCGCGATTATCATCGCGTCAAGGTGACGGGACTCAACAGTGCTGTCTGGCCGGATCCGCCGGGATACCATGAACGCAAGATGCGGGAAGAAGCCAGGGCTGAGAAGCAGAAAGCTGCATCGTCCAAGAACCGTCCGCGTCCGCATCGCAAGACGGAAGGCGGCACGACACCCAACAAATGACAGCTCGGCAGGAAGACTGCCTGTTGTGAGGAATAAGGATAAAGAACCATTCAGGTGATACGATGGGAAGAAAGAATGTGGGAATCAAGACGGTTTGTGAGAACCGCAAAGCCCGTCATGATTATTTCATACATGAAACCTTCGAGGCCGGGATTTCTCTGCAGGGGACGGAAGTCAAATCCCTGCGTGATGGGAGGGCCAACCTCAAGGACAGCTATGCGAGCATCCAGAACGGCGAGATTTTCGTCGAGAATTTGCATATCAGCCCGTACGATCAGGGCAATATTTTCAATCACGAGCCCCTGCGCCGCAGGAAGCTCCTGATGCACAAGGCGGAAATCGTGAAGCTCTTTGCCAAGACGCGTGAGAAGGGCTTCACGCTGGTCCCCTTGAAGATTTATTTCAAGCATGGCCGGGCGAAGCTTGAACTGGCTTTGGCATCGGGCAAGCACAATTACGATAAGCGGCAGGATCTTCACGAGAAAGCCGCGAAGCGTGAGATTGAGCGAGCGCTCAAGGATCGTCAGCGTTATTGATGGCAAAGGAGCTGTCAGCTGCAGAGTATGGAAAAACTCCTGTGGCTGGCAGCTTTTTCTTCTATCTGATAAATTGTAAACCATTGTCCGATGATGATATAATGAAATCATATTTTCTTGATTGGAGATGAATCTATGGAGGATGTAAAGAATACAACCATGAAGCGCGGCCTCAAGAACCGCCATTTGCAGATGATCGCTCTGGGCGGCGCCATCGGTACCGGCTTGTTCTATGGTTCCGCTTCGACCATTGCCCTTGCCGGTCCTGCCGTCATGCTCGCTTACTTGATTGGCGGCATCGTGATTTTCCTCATCATGCGCATGCTGGGGGAGATGGCCGTCGATGAGCCGGTATCCGGCTCGTTCAGCCATTATGCGACGAAGTACTGGGGCAGGTTCCCGGGCTTCCTCTCGGGGTGGAATTATTGGTTCAATTACGTACTCGTATCCATGGCGGAGCTCACGGCAGTCGGCATCTACATGAATTTCTGGTTCCCCGATTTGCCGCAGTGGATATCGTCCCTGGTCTGCCTCCTGGCGATCACGGCATTGAACCTTGTCAACGTCCGGGCATATGGTGAGGCGGAATTCTGGATGGCGCTCATCAAGATTGCCGCTATCGTCAGCATGATACTCTTGGGGCTTGGCCTCATCTTCTCGAGCGGGCAGCCGTTCCCCGAGAACTTCAGCAACATCTGGGAACATGGCGGATTCCTGCCGCATGGCATCTGGGGCCTGGCTCTTTCCATTGCCGTTGTCATGTTCTCGTTCGGCGGCATCGAACTCATCGGCATCACGGCCGGTGAAGCAGAGGATCCGGATCGCACGATCCCGCGAGCCATCAATCAGGTCATCTGGCGCATCCTGATTTTCTACGTCGGCACGATGGTCGTACTCATGGCACTCTGGCCTGGAATGAAGTCGGCATGGAGGCCAGTCCCTTCGTACAGATCTTCAATAATGTCGGTGTGCCGGCAGCGGCGCATATCCTGAATTTCGTTGTGCTGACGGCAGCAATCTCCGTCTACAATTCCGCCATCTACAGCAACAGCCGCATGCTCTACGGCCTGGCAGGCACTGGTGAGGCACCGGCCTTCTTCCGCAAGCTTTCACCACATGGCGTGCCGGTGCGCGGCATCCTGGTATCCTCCGGTATCACGCTGATTGTCGTTGCACTCAATTATTTCCTGCAGGGACATGTCTTCATGTATCTCATGATGATTGCGACATGCGCAGCGGTCATCAGCTGGGTGGTCATCTGCATCACGCATCTGAAATTCCGCGCTTACTGCCAGGCACATGGCAAGCAGACGAAATTCCATGCCATCCTGTATCCATGGGCCAATTATCTGTCACTGCTTTTCCTGGCGGGCGTGTCTTTTTTGTATCGCAGATCCCGGATATGCAGCTGGCTGTCCTGTTCCTGCCGGCCTGGCTCTTCGTCCTCTGGCTGGGCTATTGCCGCTATCGCCGGAATAAGGTTTGAGCCCGGAACGCTTTGCCCTTTATCTGTTATCAGGAAAGGCACAATCCCCTTCTTTGCCGGAGGGGATTGTGCCTTTTTCAAGAAGGAATAAAATTGGATACAAAAAAGGCTTCCGTATCCGGAAGCCTTGCTTTTCAATGGAGCTGATTATAGGACTTGAACCTACGACCTGCTCATTACGAATGAGCTGCTCTACCAACTGAGCTAAATCAGCAAAATATGGAGCTGATTATAGGACTTGAACCTACGACCTGCTCATTACGAATGAGCTGCTCTACCAACTGAGCTAAATCAGCATCTGTCACTTTTCGCAACTGACAGGATATAGTATATCGGTTTTGGCGCCCGGTGTCAACTGGTTTTTTAAAAATTTTATGGGAGGGGAAATTTATGCGTTTCTAATTGGAAAGTGGACGGGACTCCCTTATAATAGTATTTGACAAGGTACACTATTATAAAGGATGGTGTTTCGATATGAGGAGAATCGCGATGGCCTGCCTGGCCTTGCTGACGTTCCTGACGATCTGCTGCCTGTGGCCGGGGGCGATGGCCGGAGCAGCACCGCAGCGCATCGAGGCAACGGGGGTTTACATCATGGGGGACAATGACTCCCCGAAGATTGCGCGCGACGCGGCCCGTCAGGAGGCCATGCGCGTGGCCGTGGAAAAAGCCGGTGTTTACGTTGAGAGTTATTCGCGCACGAAGAATATGCAGCTCACGGAGGACGATGTCAAGATGATCTCAGGAGCCGTACTCAAGGTCATCAAGGAGGATTCGGTGCCGGAGCTTGCGGGAACGACCTGGAAATATACCGTGCATCTGGTGGCCGAAGTGGATACTGACAACATTGACCTCAAGACCATGATGGCCAGGAAAAATGAACTGGAGAAACTGCAGCAGGAGCGTGATGCGCTGAAAAAACAGAATGAGGAACTGCTCGCAGAATATCAGAAGGCCAATGGGCAGGAAGAAGAAAAAACTCGGCACGCGCTCGAGTCGAGCTATGATTACGAGAAAATCTTTGACCGCAGCATGGGCTATATCCAGCGCAGCGAGTACACGCGAGCCATTGACGAACTCACGACGCTCATCGGAGACCGCGCCGTCAAGGGCAATCCGCGTGCTATGCCTATTACCTGCGTGGCCGGGCGTATTACGGTCTCAATCGTCCGCACGACGCGCTCGAGGATTTCAGCATGGCCAATAGCACGGAACATGACAATACGACATATCCGGTATGCGCTGCCATCAGTATGAGGCTTGATCTATTACGATGAAGGCCGTTACGACGAAGCTGTGCGTGAGCTTGAGATTGCCTGGAATTATTCCGACAAGCGTGATCAGGCCCTGGCCGATGATTTGCGCACGGCGCGGCTTGCTGCTGAACGCGTGAAAAATCCACAGCCTCAGCAGCAGGAGGATCCCGGCTCAGGCGACAATGGCCGGATCAATTGGACAAAAATCCTCACCGACATCATCATCCATTCCATGGACAAGGGAAATAATGGCTGATTCTATGGCAGGCAATGGGGCTCCCGCGCAGCGGGAGCTATTTTTTGGCTTGACAGATACCCCCTGGTGGTATAATATAGAATACCGTTAGGGGGTATCTGTCATGTGTGGATGTGAAAAGAAACAGAGCGTGACTGCTGAAACCGTGGAAGCAAAGACTTGCAGCGGCTGCGTCAAGCATAAATACCGTGACAAGGACAGCAAGGAGTACAAATGCCTGGTTTCGCGGCTCAAACGCATCGAGGGGCAGGTCCGCGGTGTCTGCAAGATGGTTGAGGATGACCGCTACTGTGTCGATATCCTCACGCAGGTCAGCGCCATTCAGTCGGCGCTCAACGCGTTCAACAAGGAATTGCTCGCACAGCACATCAAATCGTGTGTCGTCGAGGATATCCGTGCAGGACACGATGAGGTCGTCGATGAACTCGTGGCAACGCTCCAGAAGGTCATGAAGTAAGATGGCCAATCGTTTTCCCGATAGCACCAAGGAGGCTGAAATCCAAGATGAAAAAAGAGAAATTCACAATCACGGGCATGACGTGTTCGGCTTGTTCAGCCCGTGTGGAAAAAGCCGTCAGCAAGCTTGACGGCACAAAAGATGTCAGCGTGAACCTGCTGACGAACAGCATGCAGCTCGCGTATGATGAAACGAAGACGAACGTGCCGGCCATCATCGCAGCTGTCGTCGACGCCGGTTACGGTGCTTCCGTCAAAGGGGCGGAGACAGCGAAAGCCGCAGCGGCTCCACAGGAAGATCCTGTCAAGAAGAGTATCGCTGAGATGAAGCATCGTCTCGTCTGGTCCATCCTTTTCCTGTTGCCGACACTTTACATCTCGATGCACGGACTGTTCCAGAAACTCTTTGGCCTGCCGGTGCCGCAGCTTGTCAGCCAGATCTTTGATGGTCCCGAGAACGCCATCACATTTGCGTTCTCGCAGTTCCTGCTCGTGCTGCCCATCATGTATCTCAATCGCCATTATTACATCGCGGGGTTCCGCAATCTTTTCCATGGAGCGCCGAATATGGACAGCCTTGTCGGCATGGGCTCGATGGCTGCGGCACTCTTTGGCGCTTTTGCCATTTTCCGCATGGGCTGGGGCTTTGGCCATGATGACTGGGCGCTGGTCACTGAGTACAGCACGAATCTCTACTTTGAATCAGCCGGCATGATTGTCACCTTGATCACGGTGGGGAAATACCTGGAAGCCCGTGCCAAGGGACAGACGAGCAAGGCCCTGGAAAAACTCATGGATCTCGCGCCGAAACAGGCGACTGTCGTGCGTGATGGTACGGAACAAGTCATTCCCGTTGAGCAGCTGATTGTTGGCGATGAGCTTGTCGTGCGCCCCGGTGAGCGCATCCCTGCAGATGGCGTCGTCCTCTCGGGCACGACGAGCATCGATGAATCGGCCATCACGGGGGAACCCATTCCCGTTGAGAAACAGCCGGGAGACAAGGTGACCTCGGCGACCATCAATAAACAGGGCTTCATTCATTTCCGTGCGGAGCGCGTCGGTGCAGATTCGACCATCAGTCAGATCATCCGGCTGGTCGACGAGGCCAGTGCCTCGAAAGCACCGATTGCACGCATGGCCGACAAGATCGCGGGCATCTTCGTGCCGGCTGTCATCACGATTGCCGTGCTTGCCGCCGGGGCCTGGCTGGCCATGGGCGCGAGCGTAGAATTCGCGTTCTCCATTGCCATCTGTATCCTTGTCATCTCCTGTCCCTGTTCGCTCGGCCTTGCGACGCCGGTCGCCATCATGGTCGGCACGGGCAAAGGGGCAGAAAACGGCATCCTCATCAAATCCGGGGAAGCCCTTGAGGTTGCACAGGCCGTTGATACGGTCGTCATGGATAAGACAGGCACGATCACCGAGGCCGCCCGGAGGTCACGTCGGTGATGACGGCCGCCGGCATCTCGGAGCGGGAACTCCTGGCAATCGCCTCCGGTCTTGAGCAGGGCAGTGAGCATCCGCTCGCCGAGGCTGTCATGAATTACGCAGCAGAAAAGAAAATCACGGCAAAAGCATGACTGATTTCAAGGCCCTCTTTGGCCGCGGCGTGGAAGCGAAAGCGACGGGCATACTTACTGCGCAGGCAATGCCAAGCTCATGATGGAGCGGCAGATCGATCTTGCCCCGTATGAAAGCCATCTTGGCGCACTTTCCGATGACGGCTGCACGCCGCTGATCTTCTCTGAGGACGACCATGTGATCGGCATCCTTGCTGCTGCCGATGTCGAGAAGCGACAAGCAAAGAGGCCATCGCGCGGTTCCGTGAGATGGGCATCGAGGTCGTCATGTTGACCGGTGACAATGAACGCACAGCGGAAGCCATCCGCCGCCGCATGGGCATCCCGCAGGTCATCGCAGGTGTCCTGCCGGAAAACAAGGCCGCGCATATCCGGAAGCTCCAGGCTGAGGGCCATAAGGTCGCGATGATCGGCGACGGCATCAATGATGCACCAGCCCTTGCGCAGGCAGACCTCGGCATGGCCATCGGTGCTGGCACAGATGTGGCCATCGAGAGCGCCGATGCCGTCCTGATGAAAAGTGATTTGCTCGATGCCGTCAGCGCCATCCGCCTCTCGAGGCCGTGCTGCGCAATATCAAAGAAAACTTGTTCTGGGCGCTCATCTACAACGTCATCTGCATCCCTGTCGCAGCGGGAATCCTGTATCCGGCTTTCGGCATCAAACTTTCGCCGGTCGTTGGCGCTGCGGCGATGAGCATGTCGAGCGTCTGCGTCGTCATGAATGCCCTGCGCTTGCGCTTTTTCAAGACAGACCGCGGTGAAGCCCTGGCGGAAGCCGCAGCTCATAAACACGCCGAACCGGCCTTACCGGCTCCGGCAGACAATCATTCTAGCAAACAGAAAGAGGAAGATACCATGGAAAAAACGCTTACAATCAAAGGTATGATGTGTGCCCACTGCCAGAAACACGTCCACGATGCACTCGCCAAGATGGACGGCGTAACGGCTGTCACGGTCGATCTTGAGGGCGGCAAGGCAGACGTCAAAGCCAGCCGCGAAATCTCGCAGGAAGATTTCCGCAAGGTTATCGAAGAAGCCGGCTACGAACTCGTAGGCTGAACCGGATAAGTATAGGTAATGATGTAATGAAAAGCTCTTGGCAGTCAAAGGGAGTCCCTGTCTGCCAGGAGCTTTATTCGTATTTTGCTTCCTTTTCACAACATTGCTATAATAAAAGTATCTCATGATCGGAGGCGAGCAGATGAAGCGTGAGGAACGGATCTACGAATACATCCAGGCACAGTCGCGGGAGCTGGCGCAAGACGATTTCAAGGGGCGCATCGGGTTCGATGCCCAGGAGGTTGCTTCGGCTCTCGATATCCTGCGCAACAATGTTTCCAAGGAATTGAATTCTCTGTACCGTCAGGGATTGCTTGTCAAGTTCCTCGGGCGGCCGGTACGTTACTTCGATAAAGACGAGCTGGCGAGCCGTCTTGGCGTGACTTTTGCCCCGGGCCCCTGCCAGCTCGATGCGGTGGAGGATATCCGGCCGGCAGACGCAGAGAAAACGACCAATCCTTTTTCCCGCCTCATCGGTGCGGACCGTAGTCTCAAGAAACAGGTCGAGCAAGCCAAAGCCGCGATCCTTTACCCGCCGGATGGGCTGCATACCCTGATTGTCGGCCAGACGGGCGTCGGCAAGACGCTCTTTGCCCATCTGATGTTTGAATACGGCAAAGCCATGCATCGTTTTTCCGAGGATGCGCCGTTCGTCACGTTCAATTGTGCCGATTACTATAACAATCCGCAGCTTTTGATCTCGCATGTCTTTGGTCATGTGAAGGGGGCGTTTACCGGTGCGGATACCGCCAAGGCGGGGCTTGTCGAAGCAGCTGATGGCGGTGTACTCTTCCTGGACGAGATTCACCGCCTGCCGCCTGAGGGGCAGGAAATGATCTTCTATTTCATGGATACGGGTACGTTCAACCGCCTCGGTGAGACGACCCGCAGCCGCCAGGCGAAGGTCCTGATCATCGGTGCGACGACGGAGGATCCGAACTCCGCCTTGACCAAGACTTTTGTACGCCGCATCCCGAACATCATTACCATCCGCCCGCTGTCGGAACGCACACTGGATGAAAAACTCGCTATCATCCGCCTGATGTTCCAGGATGAGGCGCAGCGTGTCAAGAAGCCGATCCGTGTCGGCGTGGAATCCGTCAAGGCGCTCGTCGGCAGTGTCGGCAGCGGCAATGTCGGGCAGCTCAAGTCGAATATCAAGCTGCTCTGCGCCCAGGCCTTCCTCAACGGCATTGATAATCCCAAGTATATCGAGGTGGATTTCAAGATCCTGCCGACACAGCTCAAGGAAGGTCTTTTGACGCTTTCGGCCAATCGTCAGGCGCTGATGGACCTGACTAAGAGACTGGGTGGTGAGCAATTCCTTGCCATCCTGCCACCGGGGCGGGAACTTCAGCTCGAGGACGATGATGAAGCGCGGGAACCCTTCAATCTCTATCAGGTCGTCGAGGATAAGGTCGACCTGCTGAAGGAGGAGGGCATCAGCAGCGAACTCATCAAGCAGATCGTGGCCACAGATGTCAATGTTTACGTCAAGAACCTGTACAACAAGAAGAATTCCGTCAATATGAGACCCGGGAACGCCTGCTGAAGATTGTCGATGCCTCGCTCATTGACTTTTCTGAAGAAATCTCGCTTTATGTACAGAGGCGCATGAACCGGAGCTACCGGGATCGCTTCCTCTATGCGTTCAGCCTGCATCTTTCCGCTTTCCTCAAGCGCGTCAAGGCCAAGGAAACCATTCCTTACACGGAAATCGAAGGGGCTGTGCCGCAGGATTCCCTGTGCTTGTCAGTAGCAATGGAGATCGGTGCCAGGATTGAACAGCATTACCGTATCAAGGTGCCGCGTGTTGAGGTCGAATACATTGCCTTGCTGCTCGAATCTGCAGAGGATGATGAACTGGAAGACAAGATCGTCATCCTGGTGCTGGCACATGGCAAAACCACAGCCAGCTCGATGCTTGAAGTCGCTCAACGCCTCTTTGGCAATACGGAGAACAGCACACTGGCTGTCGACATGCCGCTTGATGTCAAGCCGCAGGATATCCTCGACAAGATCACAGCCATGATGCGGGCGGTGCGCTGCCAGAAGGGCATCCTGATCCTGGCGGACATGGGATCTCTTTGCAACTTCGGGACATTGCTCTCTGAGAGGCTCAAAGTTCCTGTGCGCACCGTCGATATGGTGTCGACGCCCTTGATTCTTGAGGCCATGCGCAAGGTGGAAGTGACGGGCATGGATCTTGATGCCGTCTACGATTCGCTGCGCAGTTTCCATGGTTATGAAGCGCTTGACATGACAGAAGGGGAACAGGTGGCACAGGCTCATGAGGTCATCGTAACCATCTGCTCCACAGGGCAGGGAACCGCTTTGAAGCTCAAGGCGCTCGTCCGGGATATCCTGCGTCAGGCAGGCTGCTTGCTTGAAGTCATCCCTGTGGGACTCGTCAATCTCGAGGATCGGCTGGCGGAAATCGCGGCAGATCACCGCATTGTTGCGGCTGTGGGGATGAAGAAGCCTAAGATGCGCGTACCGTTCATCCCGCTTGAACAGCTCATCGATGGTGAAGGGGAAACCATCCTGCGCGAACTCGTCACAGGACGCCGCCATACGCTGCCTGCCCCGGAGAAACACAGCCTGGTCGTCAAGAAACTCTGTGAGGAATCCCTGCAGAAATTCCTGACCTATCTCAATCCTGCGAAAGTCCTGCCGCTCTTGCTGTCCTTTGACCAGCAGCTCGAGGCATGCCTGCAGGAAAAATTGCCGAATCCCTTGCGCATCCGCTTGCTCGTTCACTGCGGCTGTGCCTTGGAACGCATCGTGACCAGGACTCCCTTGACGTATACTGCAGATCGCAGCCTGCTTCCCGTTGAAAAACTGACTGCCTTGCAGGAGTCTGCCAAGGTTTTTGAGGAAAGACTCAATCTTTCCATTCCCGAAGATGAATTTTGCTTTATGGCAGAAATGATCTGATATTTGATACACTTACTGCACTATCACAGGATTTCCCGTGATAGTGTATTTTTATGCGAATACTGTTGATACAGTATCAAAATACGTGGAAAATCAGTGGGAAAGAGTATTGTTTTATCTGTATTGAAACCGCAAGATTATGAAATAGAGCGGTGGAGACTATCAGAGAAAATGATACACAAAGTTGGCACGCATCTTGCAACACAAAAAGGTGTAAGAATATTGCATGATACATTGAAAAATCATTCAAGGAGGTAATATTGTATGTTTGCTATTCTTGTTGGTACTCATGGCCGTTTTTCCGAAGAGCTTGTCAAATCTTGTGAGATGATTTGCGGTGAGCAGAAGAATGTCCGTGCCGTAACGCTTGTCCCAGGCGAAGGCCCTGACGATGTAGTCAGGAAATATGAAGCTGCAATCGAAGAACTGGACTGCACGGATGGCGTACTGTTCCTCAATGATTTGTTTGGCGGCAGTCCGTACAATGCAGCCTGCCGTCTCGTCATCAGCAATGAAGCCTATGGCATCGTGACGGGCGTCAACCTGCCGATGCTCATCGAGATGTGCAGCCTGCAGATGATGGATGACAAATCGCTCACGATCCAGGATATCATGGCCAAGGCCATAGAAGCAGGCAAAAGCGGCCTGCAGGTATTCCATGCGAGCCAGATCGCAGAAGATGAGGAGGATGACTTATAATGAAAATCGTATTGGCAAGGATTGATGACCGTTTGATCCATGGCCAGGTTGCGACCGTATGGTCTAAAGCCACGAACTGCCAGCGCATCATTGTCTGTGACGATGAAGTCGCTAAGGACAAGATCCGTGCTACGCTCTTGAAACAGGTTGCGCCGGCCGGCATCAAGAGCCATGTCGTAGACTCGCGAAAGCTGTCCGCGTCTACAACAATCCGAAATATGAAAATGACCGCTGCCTGCTGCTCTTCACGAATCCGACGAGTGTCCTTTACCTGGTTGAACACGGCGTACCCATCAAGAGCGTCAACATCGGCGGCATGAGCTTCCGTGAGGGCAAGCATCAGATCACGAGCGCTGTATCGGTCGATGACAAAGATATCGCGGCTTTCCAGAAGCTCAATGAGATGGGGATTGAACTTGAGATCCGCAAAATCGATACGGATAAGAAACAGAATCTCATGGATGTCCTGAAGTAAAAAGGCTTGGCTCCGGGAAGAGGATGCATCTTTCCGGATGCCGTTCCTGAAAGGCAATCATAGCGATTATCAAGTGGAGGGGTAAATCATGGAGATTAGCAGCTTGCAGATTCTCGCGATTTTCATCGTGTCGGCTGTAGCTGGCATGGGTTCCGTCCTGGATGAATTGCAGACCCATCGCCCGCTCATCGCCTGCACATTCACAGGTCTCATCCTCGGCGATATGACGACAGGCATCATCATCGGCGGCACGTTGGAGATGATCGCACTCGGCTGGATGAACATCGGTGCGGCCATGGCACCGGATGCGCACTGGCTCCGTCATCTCGACCATCCTTGTCATTGCCGGTCATCAGACCATCGGTGCCGGTATCGCGATTGCCATGCCGCTGGCAGCTGCCGGCCAGGTCCTCACAATCCTTTGCCGTACGCTTACCGTTGTCTTCCAGCATCAGGCAGATCGTTATGCGGAACGCGGGGAACTCCGCGGCATCGATATCTGCCATCTCGGCGCACTGCTCATCCAGCGCTGCGCGTCGCTGTCCCGTCTACGCTTGTCGCCATGTACATCGGCACGGGTGCCGTTGAGGCAATGCTTGCAGCCATCCCGCCGGTCATCACGGGCGGCCTGCAGGTCGCTGGCGGCTTCATCGTTGTCGTAGGTTACGCGATGGTCATCAACATGATGGGGGCGAAATACCTCATGCCGTTCTTCTTCCTCGGCTTCGTCATCGCTGCATTCACGACGTTCAATCTCGTCGCTCTTGGTGTCATCGGCCTTGTCTGCGCCATCGTCTATATCCAGCTCAATCCGAAATATGCACAGCTGGCCGCAGCGCCGACAGCCGCTTCTTCCTCGGATGCTGATGACGATCTCGATGATGAACTGGATTGATGAATGGGGGAACATACGATGGAGAAGAAACTGACAAAAAGCGATTTTTTTGGGCATTCATCCGCTCGAATTTCCTGCAGGGCTCCTGGAATATGGAACGCATGCAGGCTCTGGGCTTCGCTTTCGGCATGGTGCCGATCCTCAAACGCCTTTATACGGGCGATGACCTCAAGCAGGCCATGAAACGCCACCTTGAATTCTATAACACGCAGCCTTTCGTCACGGCACCGATTATCGGCATCACGGCTGCCATGGAAGAAAAGAAAGCCAATGGCGCAGATATCCCGGACGGCGTCATCAACGGCATCAAGGTCGGCATGATGGGGCCTCTGGCCGGCGTCGGCGACCCGATCTTCTGGGGTACGCTGCGTCCGATTACGGCAGCCCTCGGTGCTTCATTCGCCATCTCCGGCAGCATCCTGGGACCGATCCTTTTCTTCGTACTCTTCAACTTCGTCCGTCTCTGGGTACGCTGGTACGGCATCAAATACGGCTACTCCAAAGGCACGGACATCGTGCAGGATGTGGCCGGCAACCGTCTGCAGAAACTCACGGAAGGTGCTTCCATCCTCGGCCTCTTTGTCATGGGCGCTCTCGTCAATAAATGGACTTCGGTCAATATCCCTGTTGTCGTTTCGCAGGTCACCAATGCAAAAGGGGAAGTAGTCACGACGACGGTACAGACCATCCTCGACCAGCTCATGCCGGGCCTTATCCCGTTGCTCATGACATTTGCCTGCATGGCACTCATGAAACGGAAGGTCAATGCCATCTGGATCATCTTCGGTCTCTTTGCTCTCGGCATCGTCTGCTACGGCCTGGGCATCATGAACGTCAAGTGATCCCCTATCATGCGCATCCATCTAGAAAGAGACTGTTGCTTTTGGCGCAGTCTCTTTCCTGTTCCTGGCATCGCAGGCGCTAGCGAGATATTCCAGCTTTGTGCAGGCGTTCCTTCTTTTGCAGAAACCCTTTACTTTTGAGGATGAATTACGTAAAATAAAAAAGAAATAGGAAAACAACACTGAAGTATTCTCGTGGAATAGGAGAGATGTTCCCATGATCAAAAAAGCGATTGCTGTTATGACATCCGGTGGCGACAGCCCGGCATGAACGCTGCGGCTCGTGCCGTAGTTCGTACAGCACTTTATGAAGGCGTAGAAGTCTATGGCATCAATAACGGCTATCAGGGCATGCTCGATGATGATATCGTGCAGCTCACGAGCCGCAGCGTCAGCGACCTCATCCAGCGCGGCGGCACGTTCCTCGGCACGGCTCGCTGCCCGGAGTTCAAGACGCCGGAAGGCCGCAAGAAAGGCTTTGACAACCTCATGAAGCGTGGGATTGAAGGTCTCGTCATCATCGGTGGCGACGGAAGCCTCACGGGCGGTTCCTTGCTCTCGAAAGAAACGGGTCTGCCGATTGTCGGCCTGCCGGGTACCATTGACAACGATGTCTGGGGCATGGACTACACGATCGGCTGCGATACGGCAGCCAACACGATCGTCGATGCCATCAACAAGCTGCGCGACACGGCTTCTGCCCATCGCCGCATCATGCTCGTTGAAGTCATGGGCCGCAACTCCGGCTGGCTCGCTATGATGAGCGGCATTGCCGGCGGTGCAGAATTCGTCCTCGTGCCGGAAGTCAAATTTGACATGGACGAGATGTGCCAGGAAATCAAAGACATGTATGCCAAGGGCAAACGCTACAGCATCATCGTCGTTGCCGAAGGTGCAGGCTCTGCCATCGAGATCGGCAAAGTCGTCGAGGAAAAGACTGGCATCGATACGCGTGTCTCTGTACTCGGCCATATCCAGCGTGGGGGCTCCCCGTCGGTCGAAGACCGCATGAAGGCTTCGATGCTCGGCGAAAAGGCTGCTCTTGCCATCATCTCTGGTGCTTCTGATGTCGTTTTCGGCTTCAATGAAGGCAAAGTCGTCAGCGTCAATCTCTTCGACGCTGTCAACAACACCAAGACCCTCAACCCCGAACTCGTGCGTCTCGCCCGCGTCCTGGCCTAAGGGATCCTGAACATAAAAATAAGCGGAGACTGTTACCAACCATGCTCGGCAGCAGTCTCCGCTTTTGATTTTAAATATTAGAAGCGAGAATCATCGTTATTTATCATTCAGACGGAACAGCAAGGAGGGGAGATGGGCATAAAATAATTCTAGCAGGCGGCCGCCGCGCAGCGTTGCCCGTCTTCCCCGGCTTTCCTTTTCTGGGAAATTACATGACGCTTCCCGGATACTTCAGCGTCGCAAAATAATCATCGAGCGTCTGCGCACGGCGAATGAGTTCCACACTGCCATCCTCGTGCAGCAGCAGCTCTGCGCACCAGAGCTTGCCGTTATAATTGAAGCCCATTGCACTGCCGTGCGCACCCGTATCATGGATGATCACGCGGTCACCGATATCGATCTTCGGCAGCTTGCGGTCGATGGCAAACTTATCGTTATTCTCGCAGAGCGAACCCGTCACATCATAAACGTGATCGCACGGGGCATCTTCTTTGCCGGCAATCGTGATATGGTGGTATGCACCATACATGGCCGGGCGCATCAGGTTTGCCATGCAGGAATCGAGGCCGATGTAATCTTTGTACGTCTTTTTCTCATGGATGGCCGTAGAGACGAGCCAGCTGCAGGCCCCGTGATGGCGCGGCCGCTCTCCGTCATCATGGCCACATCGCCAAGACCCTCCGGCACCATCATCTCATCGTAGAGTGCATGGATGCCCTCGCCGACAGCCTTGAGGTCGACCGGTTCTTCCTCAGGACGATACGGGATGCCGATGCCGCCGCCGATATTGACGAATTCGACATGGATGCCGAGGCGGCGCTTGAGTTCGACAGCCAGCTCGAACATGAGCTTGGCCGTGAAGACGAAGGCTTCCGTACGGCGTTCATTGGATGCGACCATCGTATGCAGGCCAAAACGCTTGACGCCTTTCTCCTGGGCACGGCGATAGCTTCAAACAGCTGCTCGCGCGTTAGGCCGTACTTGGCTTCGGTCGGCTTGCCGATGATATCGTTGCCTTCCATGAGGTCGCCTGGATTATAGCGGAAGCAGAGTACCTGCGGCAGGCCGGCATGCTGCTCGAGATAATCGAGATGGGAGAGGTCATCGAGATTGATGATGGCACCGAGTTCGATGGCTTTCTGGAATTCATCAGCCGGCGTATCATTCGAGGTCAGGAGGATCTCTTCTCCTCTGTAGCCCGAAGCTTCGGAAAGCACGAGCTCGGCAAGGCTGCTGTTATCCGTGCCGGCACCTTCTTCGTGGAGGATCTGCAGGATGCGCGGGTTCGGCAGGGCCTTGACGGCGAACTGCTCGCGGAAGCGCGGCGCCCAGGCAAATGCCTGCTGCAGGGCGCGGATGTTGGCACGGATGGCCTTTTCGTCATAGATATGGAACGGAGTCGGATACTTCTCGATGATGGCTTCGAGTTGCTCTTTATTGAGCGGGAAGGTCTTTTTACTCATACAACTGCCTCCTGTAATGCTTGTTCATGCAGAGAGAATTATTATCTTTAAAAAAGGTAAGTAAATTATAACAAACAGGAATACTACTGTCAATTAATATACATAAAATGAATAAAATATTCTTCCATCCAGTAGGATTTCATGACGCTCTTTGGAGGAATATGATAGAATAGAGACGAAATCTATTTTCTATCTAGTTTTACTGTTGCATTCATTAAGGAAAATGAGGAAATCACATGGGAAGAATCTTAGGTCTCCTGCGCCTGTTCCGGCGCGATATCATCGTCATGCTCATGGCGCTCAAGGAACGCGATACTCCGGGCAAGGTCAAGGGTCTCCTGCTGCTCTCCATCCTGTACCTCATCAGCCCGATTGACCTCATCCCCGATGCCGTGCCGTTCTTCGGCTTCCTCGATGACGCGGTCATCGTGCCGACGGCCATCTGCGGCTCATGCATCTGCTGCCGCCGCATGTGCGCAGACGCAGCGAGCAGCAGGCAGATTACGTGCTGCACCACGCTAAGCTCTTCGGTGCGCTCGTGACAGTTTTTGTCATCTGCTGGGCTGTCCTGCTGGTCTGGGGAATTTATAAATTGATTGCATAACATAAGGGGTGCCATATACATTGCGTTTATATATTGCCGAGAAACCGAGTGTGGGCCGGGAACTGGCCAAATGCCTCAGAGGGCCTGTCGTGCGCCATGACGGCTATCTGACGACTCAAGATGGCGTTGTCACCTGGCTGTTCGGCCACATCCTGCGCCAGGCGGAACCGGAGGAGTACGACCCGAAATACAAGCGCTGGCGGGCGGAAGACTTGCCCATCATCCCGGCGCAGTGGAAACTCTATGTCGACAAGGACTGTGAGAAGCAATTCGGCATCGTGAAAGACTTATCGCGAAGGCTGATGAAATCGTCCACGGCGGCGACCCGGACCGCGAGGGCCAGCTGCTCGTTGACGAAGTCCTCGACTATCTCGGCAATAAGAAGCCGGTACGGCGCATCCTCCTGAATGCCCTGGATGAAAAGAGCATCAAGAAGGCCAATGCCAGCCTGCGGGACAACAAGGATTTCTTCAATCTCAAGCAGTCTGCCCTGGCTCGTGCTAGGGCGGACTGGCTTATCGGCATGAATCTTTCGCGTGCCTATACGCTCGCCGCGCGCCGTGCCGGACATGAGGGCCTGGTGCTGCCCATCGGCCGGGTCAAGACCCCGACGCTCTCGCTCGTCGTGCGCCGCGAGCGTGAGATTGAGCATTTCAAGCCTGTTGATTACTACAACATCAAGGCGACCTTCCAGCATGAGAACGGCAGCTTCACCGCCCAGTGGAAACCCAAGGATACGATGGCGGGGCTCGACAGCGAGAACCGTCTCATCGACAAGGCCATCGCTGAAGCCAAGCTGAAGGAATTCTCCGCGGCTCCGCATGACGGGGAGATCACGCGTATCAGAAAGCCAAGAAACAGGAACCGCAGCCTTTGCCGTTCTCGTTGTCGACCTTGCAGGTCCTGGCCGGCAAGATGTACGGCTACGCGCCGCAGCTCGTTCTCGATACGGCGCAGAAGCTCTATGAGAAAAAACTGACCACGTATCCGCGTTCGGACTGCGAATACCTGCCGCTGAATCAACATGGTGAAGCGTCAGCCATCCTTTCACACCTGGCCAAGGCCGGCGATGCGGAGCTGGCTGCGTGGGTGCCGGCTGCCAAGCCGCAGCAGAAGAGCCGGGCCTGGAATGACAAGAAGATTTCCGCGCACCATGCCATTATCCCGACGACGGTGCAGGCCGATGTCACGAAGATGACCGAGGAGGAACGGAACCTCTATCATCTGATTGGCCGCGGCTATATCGCTCAGTTTTATCCAGTTCACACCTATGACCAGACGAAAGTCGAGATCACCTACAAAGACGAACTCTTTACCGCCAGCGGCCGTACGGAACGCGACCTCGGCTGGAAAGTCATGTATCAGTCGAAACGGCGCCAGGAGGCGGATGACGAGGATAAAGATGACAAAGATGACAAGGAGGACGATGCGGGCAAGACCCTGCCCATGATGAAAAAGCATGACCCGGCCAGCTGGAAGCGCGGCCGCATCGTCAATCGAGTCACGAAACCGCCGGTGCGCTTTACACCTTCGTCCCTGCTGGCCGGTATGAAGGAAATCCACAAATACGTCAAGAATCCCGAAGCCAAGAAGCAGCTCAAAGACGTTTACGGTATCGGCACGGAGCCACGCGCGCGACCATCATCGACGACCTCATCCGGCGCAAATTCATGAAGACGCAGGGCAAGAAGAAATACCTTGTGCCGACACCGGCCGCATATCTTCTCGTCGATGCTCTGCCAGACGAGATGACGTATCCTGATTCCACCGCTATCTGGGAGGACAAGCTGCACTCCATGTCGGAAGGGGTAGGGACGCTCGCGGATTTCCTCAAGGGACAGATTGCCTTTACGCGCACGCTTTGCCAGAAAGCCTATCAGGCGGAAATCAAGGTCACGGGCGAGAACGTCTGCCCGCGCTGCCATAAGGGCGTACTGCTGCAGCGCAAGGGGCGCAATGGCCTCTTCTGGGGCTGCTCGAATTATCCCAAATGCCGCATGACCTGCAACGACAAGAATGGCCGGCCGGATCTTGACGACGCCAATCGTCGCCTGGCACGGGTACCGCGCGATATGACAGCCGACGCGTCAGAGAACGGCGCATCAAGTACCCCGTACCATCCGGTACAGCCGGCAGCTGTCTACAGCAATGAAGCGACCCCGGCTTCGGTCGGCGATGAGATTGCCGCACTCAACCAGCTGTTCTCTGCCGCAGACTACGAAGCCAGGCTGGCAGCGACATGGCAAGCTATGTGCCGGAACGCGGCCCGGCACCATCTTCTTGGGGCGACAAGCCCAGATTCTCCGCAAGCCCCATGGAGCATCTTGAGAAGGAGAAGCCGACAGCTAAGGAGCAGCAGTATCTCTGCCCGCGCTGCCGGGAAGGTCATCTGCGCCGCATCCAGGGGCGCAATGGTGTCTTCTGGGGTTGCTCCAGCTATCCCCACTGCACGGCAACATTCGACGACGAAAAGGGCAAGCCTGTCCTCTGATATGAAGATGTAAAGGAGTTTTTATGACTACATTCCAAGACCTCGGCATCGCGGATTCTTTGACTGCCGCACTTGCCGCCAAAGGCATCGCCGAGCCGACGCCTATCCAAGAAAAAGCCATCCCCGAGCTTCTAGCCGGCCATGATATCATTGGCCAGGCGCCTACGGGAACCGGCAAGACCCTGGCGTACCTGCTGCCACTACTCATGGGACTCGAGGCCAGCCGCCGTGAAGCGCAGGCTCTCATCCTGGCGCCTACGTATGAACTCGCCATGCAGATTGCCGGCGAAGCACGCCAGCTGAATGCGGATGCAGCTCTCGGGCTCAAGATCCAGGGGCTCATCGGCGGGGCCAATATTGCACGCCAGATGGACAAGCTCAAAGAAAAGCCACAACTCATCGTCGGCTCTGCCGGCCGTATCCTGGAACTTTCCCACAAGGGCAAGCTCAAGCTCGGCGGCATCCGCTTCCTCGTCCTCGATGAATTTGACCGTCTGCTCGACGACCAGAATGCCGAGAATACCGCTGAGGTCGTCAAACTTTTGCCGCCAGACCGGCAGGTGGCGATGGTTTCCGCTACGGCACCGAAAAAAGCCAATGACCGCGCCTCTTTCCTGGGGCAGCCCGTACGGATCCGGGTGGAGCAGGATACGGCTGGACTGGCGTCCTGCCGGCACTACTTCGTCACGGTGCCGTTCCGCGAAAAGATTGAACGACTGCGCAAGCTCACGCGCACCTTGCCCATCAGGCGCGGTCTTGTCTTCATCAACAGGACCTTTGCTGCCGAGCAGACGCTCGCGAAGCTCCGGTATGAAGGGCTGCGCGTCGAATCGCTGCTGGGCAGCGATGGCAAGCAGGCACGTCAGTCGTCCCTGGCGGACTTCAAGAAAGGCACGGCAACACTCCTGCTCTCGACGGATCTCGCGGCGCGTGGCCTCGATATCCCGCAGGTCGATTACGTCATCAATCTCGACCTGCCAGAAAGCGCCCAGGTCTATCAGCACCGTGCGGGCCGCACCGCAAGAGCCGGTGCCGAGGGTGCCGTCATCACCCTCATTGACCTCAAGGAGGCGTATAAGCTCGACCAGCTTGAAAAACGGCTGGGGATCCATTTTGAACGTCTGCCGCGCCAAAGGGCAGCTGCTGGCCAGGATAAGGCTGGCAGATCCCGCAGCGCGCAGGATAAAGCCCGCCGGGATCATGTACCTGGCAAGCGCGCAAAAGCTGTGAGAAAGCAGCCAAAGGCCAAGCCCAGACCGCAGCATTCGCATTGATTTATAGGAGGTTCTTGCATCGTGGACATTGTCCCCATACTATTTCAACTGTTACTCGTTTTATTCCTGATCTTCATGAACGGCTTTTTCGTAGCCGCGGAGTTCTCCTGCGTCAAGATCCGGCCTTCGCGCCTGGAGACGCTCATCCAGGAGGGCAGCCGCCAGGCGAAGTACGCCAAGCGGCTGACGGATCATCTCGATGCGTCGCTCTCCGTGACGCAGCTCGGCATCACCCTGGCTTCGCTGGGCTTGGGCTGGGTCGGCGAACCGGCGGTGGCGACCCTCATCCTGCCGGTCACGCGCTTCTTTGGGCTCGATGATGCCATTGGCCATACGGTCTCGCTGGCATTGGCCTTTTCCATCATCACGGCATTGCACATCATCCTGGGCGAACTCACGCCGAAGACGATGGCCATCCAGAACGTCGAGAAAATCATGCTGACGGTTGCTCTGCCGATGCTCATCTTCCATCGCGTCATGTATCCCTTTGTCTGGCTGCTCAACCATGTGGCCAACTGGGTGGCACGCCGCCTGGGTTTTGAAGTGGCTTCGGAAGGTGAAGAAGCGCACACGGAAGAAGAAATCCGCCTGCTCATGGAGGAAAGCCATCGCAAGGGACTCATCGACGATACGGAAGTTGATTTTGTCGACAACGTCTTTGACTTTACCGACCTCAATGTGCGTGAGATCATGACGCCGCGCACAGATATGGTCTGTGTTTATCTGGAAGATACCATGGAGGAGAACCTCAAGGTCATCCTGGAGGAACAGTTGACGCGTTACCCGATCTGCCACGAGGACAAAGACCACATTGTTGGTTTCCTGCACGTCAAGGATCTCATGAAAGTCATGGCGGAGGGGCGCAGACCAAACCTGCGTCGCCTGGCCCGCAAAGCCCTCGTGGTACCGGAAAGCATGGACGTGAGCGTACTCCTGAAGACCATGCAGAAGCAGCGTTCGCAGATGGCCATTGTCGTCGACGAATATGGCGGGACGTCCGGTATGGTGACAATCGAAGATATCGTTGAAGAGATTGTCGGCGATATCCAGGATGAATTTGATGAAGAACGCCCGACAGCCGAACGCCGTGGCCAGCGGGTGTTCTCCGTCGATGCAAAAATGCTCCTCGAGGAGCTTGACGATATCCTGGAGGTCCGCATCGAAGATGAAGATGTCGATTCTGTGGGCGGCTGGCTTTATGACCAGATCGGGACGGCCCCGCGTGTCGGCCAGATGGCAGCAGGCGGCGGCAATACCTTCTTTGTCGAAGAAATCGATGGTGTGCGCATCACGCGTGTCCTCATCCATCTTGGGCAGGATCTCCGGGAAGACCACGACGAAATCGTCTGATGCTGCTAGTGGCAGGCGCGGCGGATCCCCGTGAGCATCTCCTGCTGAACGAGCCGCTGCACTGTCCGTGCGGCGGCTCCTTTCTCGTTTGTAAGGATTCGGACGATTGTATATCGTTTCGTCTCCTGTACTATGATTTTTGACAGAAACCCGCTATAATAAATAGCGTATCGGCTATGGATAGGAAGAGAAGTATGATTATAACCCTTGAAAATTTCACCAAGAGCTATGGAGAAAAATGCCTGTTCTCAGGTGTCAATCTCAGCATGGATGAGGGAGACAAGGTCGGTATCGTCGGCATCAATGGCACGGGAAAATCCACGTTCTTGAAAGCCATTGCCGGACTCGTGCCGGTCGATGAAGGCTCGATGGTCACCATGCGCGGCCTGCGCATCGAATATCTGGCGCAGGACAAGGTCTTCGAGCCCGAGAATACCGTACTCATGGAGTCTTCCGCGGCATGACCCCGCTGATGGATGCCCTGCGCGGCTACGAGCTGGCCCTAGCAGCTGCAGCCCAGTCCCCGGATGATGCGGATGTGCAGCATCGCATCATGCAGTATGCGGAAAAGATCGATGCACTCGATGGCTGGCAGGTCGAAAGCACGGCCAAGACAGTCCTGACGAAACTGGGTATCGGCGATTATACGGCAAAAGTGGGGACGCTGTCGGGCGGCCAGCAGAAACGCCTGGCCCTCGCGACGGCACTCATCCAGCCCTGCGATCTGCTGCTGCTCGACGAGCCGACCAACCATCTTGACAGTGAAACCATCGCCTGGCTCGAGGAATACCTCAAGTCCCAGAAAGGTGCCCTGCTGATGGTCACGCATGACCGCTATTTCCTCGACCATACGGCCACGAAAATCCTCGAACTCGATAAAGGTGCGGCCTATACGTATACGGGCAATTACACTTCGTTCCTCGAGCAGAAGAAAGCGCGCATCGAGCGTGAGACTGCCAGCGAGCAAAAACGCCAGAATTTCCTGCGCAATGAACTCAAATGGCTGCGCCGCGGCGCACAGGCTCGTTCCACCAAGCAACGGGCCCGCATCGAACGCTACGAGGAAGTCAAGAACAAGAAAGTGGATCTTGACCGCAGCACCGTGGAAATCGGCCTGGCGGGCAGCCGTCTCGGCCGCACTGTCATCGAGCTTGACCATGTGACATACGAGGCCGGCGGACGCACCATCGTCAAGGATTTTTCCTACACGGTGCTGCGCCATGACCGCGTCGCCATCCTCGGCTGCAATGGCACGGGCAAGACGACGCTGCTGGATCTTTTCGCTGGACGCCGTCAGCCGACGCGCGGTACGGTGACCATCGGCCAGACCGTCAAGATCGGGTACTTCACGCAGCGCGCCGTCCAGATGGACGAACGCCTGCGGGCCATCGAATACATCCAGGAAGCCGCGCGTGCCATCACGCTGGCCGATGGTTCCCGCATCTCCGCCAGTGAACTCATGGAACGTTTCCTGTTCCCTGGCAGTCTGCAGTGGACGCCGATCGCCCGACTCTCAGGAGCGAGAAACGCCGCCTTTATCTCCTGCGCATCCTGATGGAAGAGCCAAATGTGCTGCTGCTCGATGAGCCGACGAATGACCTCGACCTTGAGACGATGTCCGTACTCGAAGCGTTCATCGATGACTTCAACGGGGCCATCCTGTTCGTCTCGCATGATCGCTTCTTCGTCGACCGCCTGGCCGACAAGGTCTTCGTCTATCAGCCGATGGCAGCCTGCGCATGTATGCGGGAGGCTACAGCTACTACAAGGCGAAGGAAGCCGAAGAAGAGGCCGAGCGCGCGATAGCGGAACCGCAGCCGGTAAAGCCTGCCGCTGCCGAAGCATCCGGCAAGACGGCGGCGCGCCGGGATCGCCCGGAGCGCACGGCGAAGAAGAAACTGAGCTTCAGCGAACAGAAGGAGTACGCGGAAATCGAAGGTGTCATCGCCAGCAAGGAAGGTGAACTCAAGGTCGTGCGCCTTGAGATGCAGCAGAATGCTTCGGATTATACACGCCTGGCTGAACTCGGGCGCGAGGAAACCCGCCTGGCCGCGGAACTCGATCACCTCATGGAGCGCTGGGCGTATCTTGAAGAAATCGCCGAGAATGAGTAAGATATTCCCTGCATGGGGATTCTGATATATCCAGATCAAGGTTAACGGGGTATCTCTTGGGATATCCGGGGCAAGAATTGGAAAAGGGGAAGTTTGACATGGCATTCAACAAGGATCAGTTTGACAGCATCATCGAAGAATTCACTGTCGATGGCAGCCGCCTGCATGAAGTGGCCGCCGATTTCCGTTATGACTTGCGCAAGGGACTGCAGGACCCCGCAGAATCCTCTCTGCGCATGCTCAAATCATATGTCGGTCTGCCTACAGGTGAGGAGACTGGCGAATACCTGGCACTCGACTTCGGTGGCACGAATGTGCGTGTCTTGCGCATCCGCCTCGATGGCCACGGCAAATTCGAGGTGCTGAAGAAGGTCGCCAAACCGTTGCGCGTCGAAGGCATCTATGATTTTGTCGGCGAAGGCTCGACGGCAGAGCAGCAGTTTGACTTCATTGCCGAACTCGTCGACGAGGCCATTGAGGGCGATCACACGACGAAGTATCTGCTCGGCCATACTTTCTCTTTCCCGTCGGAGCAGACAAACCTCTACAATGCCAAGCTCATCATCTGGACGAAGGAATTTGCGACGAAGGGCGTGGAAGGCAAGGTGGTCAATGACCTCTTGAAAGAAGCACTCCATCGCCAGGGCATCGACAATGTCGAGCCGACAGCCGTCATCAATGATACGGTTGCCGTCCTGCTTGCAGCAGCCTACAAACAGGCAGACACGTACATCGGCTCTATCTATGCGACGGGTCATAACACCTGTTACTTCGAGCCGTTCGCTGACAAGGCGGAACGCCCGATGATCCTGAACCTGGAATCCGGCGGCTTCATGAAGCTCGCACCGAATCGCTTTGATGCAGAATTCGATGCACAGTCTGAGAAACCGGGTGAGCAGCGCCTTGAGAAAATGGTCTCGGGTCGTTACATGGGCGAACTCTTCGGCATGGCCATCGCTGAGCTGCTCGGCGAGCAGGGCAGCAAATACGGCTTCACGAGCATCGACATGAGCAATACCATCCTCGATGAAACGCCGGCGCGCGAAGAGGTCAAGGCCATCGTGAAAGCCAAGACGGGACGCGAACTCGAGACGGCAGACTGCGAACTCGTGCAGCAGCTCGCCAGTGCCATTGTCATCCGTTCGGCACGCCTCGTCACGGCCACGTATGTCGCATCATCTGGCAGCTGGCCGGCGGCAAGGCCATCGCGAAACAGCACATCGCCATCGATGGTTCTGTTTATGAGAAGATGCCGTTGGCCAAGGAAAACATCATGCGTGCCCTCTCCGAACTGCTCGGTGAAGACGCTGCTGTCGTCGATACGGTCCTTGAAAATGGCGGATCCGGTCTTGGCGCAGCCATTGCTGCGGCGATGTCCCAGGAATGAACCGGACAAAATAATGGTGTAAAAACACGCCGATATGCGGTATAATCAAAGGACGGCCCCATAATATCTCGAACGATATTGTGAGCCGTCCTTTGACGTATTTTGAACCGATGAAATTTGCGATTCCTCTGGGGTCGTGAGAAAGGAGGGGCTTCCCATCGAAACGTCCTTGCAAATGAACTTGTCCCAGCATCTGTCCATGACGGTACAGTTGCAGCAGGCTATCCAGATCCTGCAATTCTCCGCACAGGAATTGCGTGCTGCCATTGAAAAAGAATATTTGGAGAATCCTGTACTCGAGATGGATTACCGCGATGAAACGATGCAGGCCTCTCCGGACATCCCGCAGGATGTGAGCATATCTGCTCTCTCTGATTATCTTGGCGGCGACGGCAAGCAGCCTGGGTATTTTGTAGACGACAAGGAAAAGAGCTTCGAGGCAGCTGCTCCGCAGTGTACGACGCTGGAGGATGAGCTGCTCGAGCAGGTCAACTTTACCTTCCAGGATGAGATGGAGCGCGCCATTGCGACGTTCATTGTCGGTTCCATCAGCGGCCAGGGCTATCTGACGGTACCCGTGGCAGAAATCGCGCGCGCCACTCAGTCCAATATCGCCTTGGTGGAAAAAGTCCTGGCACGCGTCCAGGAATTCGATCCCGCTGGCGTCGGAGCCGTGACCTGGCGGAATGCCTGCGGCTCCAGGCCAAGCGTCAGGGCATTTACGAAGGGCTCGTCGCCGCGATCATTGACCGTCATCTCGATGAGGTGGCAGCTGCCCGCATTAAGGAGATTGCCGCAGCAGAGCATTGCCGGCCGGCCGATGTCCAGATGGGCATCGATATCGTGCGCCGTCTCGACCCGAAGCCGGGCAGTGCGTATGGGAGGGGGATTCTGTCACCATTACGCCGGATGTCGTTGTGTACAAAGCTGAGGATGGCAGCTACAAAGTCGAGATCGAAGACAAGTATGTGCCGCATTTGCAGATTTCGGCACTTTACCGGCAGGCAGACCAGTTCGACGATTCGACACGCAAATACATTGCCAAGCGGCTGAATGCAGCTGCCTGGCTCATCAACAGCATCGAGCAGCGCAGGCAGACCATCTGCCACGTCGTAGAGGAGATCGTGCGCCGTCAGCAGGATTACATCGAGAAGGGCAGGGAATACCTGCATCCCATGACCATGAAGGAAGTGGCCGATGCCATCGGCGTCCACGAATCCACCGTCAGCCGCGCCGTGGCCAACAAATACGTCGAGATGCCAGGCGGCATTGCAGCGCTGCGCAGCTTCTTCACCGCGCGCCTGCCCGGCAACGGCAGTGAAGATTTTGCCGCGAATCAGGCCAAGGCGCCATCGACAAACTCATCAAGGGTGAAGACCCGAAAAAACCGCTCTCCGATCAGAAAATCTGCACCATGCTCAAAGAGCAGGGCTTGGATCTCTCGCGCCGCACCGTCATGAAATACCGCGAACAGCTCGGCTACGCTTCCTCCGTCAAACGCAAACGCTACTAAGTAGGCAGGCGGGCAGCAACAGTACTTGACTGCATGTACTTGCTGCGGCGCAGACCCGCGCAGCCTTCCCCTTTGGGGAAGGTGTCACCGGAGCTGACGGATGCGTTGGCGTCCCCTCTGGGGAAGCTGTCGCGCGAGCGACTGAAGGGCGTCCGCGCTCTTTGACCACTGCACTCGCTGAAAATCGAACAGAAAACCTGCATAGCTCATATATGCGCACTGCATACAAATGACGAATGTAGACAGAAATATCGAAATCATATCATAAACCCCGTACACAATAATAAATTTTGCCAAAATTATAGAAAAGACTTGCAAACCGGCAAAAAAGTGATATGATAGTAATCGCAAGCGAGTTGAAGTACTCGATTGATCAAGTAAGTTAAAAAAAGCACGTTCTATCACTATGTGTATGTGTAAGTAACGGGATTGCGTGAAAGAGAATTACGGAATCATCCTTTTTTTTACAAATGAAAGTTCATGTTTTCACTTTCACAAACTCTGCACAATTCTCGTTACCGGATGTTAGGGAGGAAATCATCATGGCAGATCGGAAACCTAGAATCGTAATCGTTGGTGCAGGCTTTGGCGGCGTCAAGGCTGCAAAACTCTTTGCTAAGCAGGATGTGGATGTGACAATCATCGATCGTCACAACTTCCATCTGTTCCAGCCGCTGCTCTATCAGGTTTCGACTGCCGTCCTTTCCACGGATGAGATTGCTTATCCAATCCGTGCTTTCTTCCGCAAGAACAACAACGTGGAATTCTTCATGGCAAAAGCTCAGGGCGTAGACCAGGCTCGCAAGGTCGTCAAGACGAACCATGGGGAGATCCCGTATGACTATCTCATTCTTTCGGCCGGTGCCACGACGAACTTCTTCGGGATGAAGAGTGTTGAAGAAAACTCCTACGGCATGAAGACGCTGCAGGAGGCTCTCCACATCCGCAACCATGTCCTGCATATGTTCGAGCGTGCCAATAAGAGCAAGGATCCGGAAGAACGCCGTCGCATGCTGTCGTTCGTCGTCGTTGGCGGTGGCCCGACGGGCATCGAGGAATCCGGCGCTATTTCCGAGCTCATCGAGATCCAGAAGAAAGAATTCCATCATCTGGACTTCAACGAAGTCAGCGTCAAGCTCATCGAAGCCACGCCGAATGTCCTGCCGATGGTTGCTCCGAACCTCCGCGAGCATGCCGTCAAAGTCCTGCGCCACAAGGGTGTTGATGTCATGCTGAGTACGCAGGTCGTCGACTACGATGGTCAGAACCTCAAGCTCAAGGATGGTTCCGTCATCCCGACGAACACCGTCATCTGGGCAGCCGGCGTCAAGGCTGTGCCGTTCATCGCAGAATGCGGCGGTGAAGTTGACCGCGGCGGCCGTATCGTTGTCAACGAGAAGCTGCAGGTCGAAGGCAGTGAGAATGTTTTTGCCATCGGTGATTGCGCACACTTCCAGCACGGCACGGAACGTCCGCTGCCGACGGTTGCTCCGGTTGCCATGCAGGAAGCACAGATTGCCTTCAACAACATCATGCATCTCATTCACGGTGAGAAAAACCTCGAAGACTTCCATTATAAAGACCTCGGTGCCATGGCCACGATCGGCCGCGGCGAAGCCGTCGTCGACAAGACCAAGATGAATCCGCAGATGACGGGCTTTATCGCCTGGTGTGCATGGATGTTCGTCCATCTCATCCGTCTGGCCGGTGCCCATGCCAACTTCACGGTTGCCATCAAGTGGACTTGGAACTTCTTCTCGGGGACGCGTCTTGGCCGTATCATCACGAATATCCAGCTGTAAGCATACGTATAGTGGCTATGATCTCCCGGTGCAAACCGGGAGATTTTTTGTAAAACAATTGTTTTGCGAAAGAAGCAGGAATATCCCTTAGGTATGTAGAATGGTAAACAAAGAAAGTTATGCTATAAATAATTTTTTTCTTTTGCAATCGTCTTTTTAAAAAACGGCGGTCTGCATAAAAAACATCTGACCTGTCATAAACGACAGGGACAGAAGCGTATGGACTTGTTATGCTATACGTGTAGAATAGCGTGTAGAATAGTAGGATAGGAGTGGTCTTATGAATAAAATGGGAAAGAAGTGGGGAGTGCTTGCTGCGGCTATTGCTGTCAGCCTGGCCAGCGCAACTTTTGCCGAAGCTGCACCGAGTGCCAGTGAGCTGACATCGGCTCAGAAGGATGAGCTGGGGAATCTGAGCCATCGCACCGATGCTGGTACGCTGACTGGCGAGCAGCGGGACAGACGCGACTTCGGCAAGCCGGGCTATCGCTGGGTTCGGCTGACATCAACATCGAGCAGGAGCAGCGCCCGAGCCTCAATCTGCCGGATAGTCTCAAAGTACAGGTCAATGACTTCAAGATCACAGGCCAGGACATCTACAGCGAAGACACGCTCAAAGCACTGCTGGCCGATAAGAAAGGCCAGCTCCTGACCTTCAAGGATCTGCAGGATGGTGCGGACACGCTGACGAAATACTTCCGCGATAAGGCTATATCGCTGCACATGCCTATCTGCCGGTCCAGAAAATCACGGGCGGCGTCGTGGAATACTCTGTGGTGGTCGGCCGTTTCGACGGCATTACCGTTCAGAACAACACGAAGATCCATGACAGTGCTGTCCAGCGTGAAATCAAGTTCCTCAAAAAAGGTGACTACCTGACGAGAGCGAACCTCGAGCGTGCCGTCTGGCTGCTCTCCGACCTTGCGGGAGCCGATGCCAAAGCGACGCTGACGACAGGTGAGAACCCCGGTACCGTCCATGTGACGCTCGACCTCAATCCGCACAACGGCAAGCAGGGCCTGTTCTCCATCGACAATTACGGCAACCGTTCGACCGGCTACAATGAATATGGCCTCGATTACGACTTCCTGAACCTCGCGCGTGAAGGCGACCATTTGGCCGTTGGCCTGACGACGACGGGCAACGAACTCTTCAACTGGGGCGCGAACTACACGATCCCGGTCATCCGCGACGGCCTGCGTCTCTCGGCCGGCTATAATGTGCTGACGTATCAGCTCGGCGATGCGTTTGAAGACCTCGACGCTGTCGGCCATTCCCGCATCGCTTCGCTCGGCCTCGATTACGCTATCCAGCGCAGCCAGCGTCATAATCTCTACACGGGCATCCGCTACGAACACAGCGATATCAAAGATGAATACCGCGCCCTTTCCGACTGGGGCAGCACGTATGCGGACAAGACGGGCAACGCCGCCGTCTTCTCGCTCTACGGCGACGAACAGGATCGCAAGGGCGCCACAGACTGGCGCACGGAATACAAATGGGGCCATATCGGCGATGATTCGAACAGCTTCTTCTCGTCTGTTCCCAGCACGCTCGGCACATATCATAAGATCCGCGCGAACATCCTGCGCCGTCAGAACTTCAACAATCGTCTCTACCTGCTGCTCTCCGCCCGCGGACAGTATGCGTTCAACAACCTCGATTCGTCCGAACATTTCTCGCTGGGCGGCCGTACGGCGTGCGTGCTATCCGACGAGCGAAGCCTCGGGCGATACGGGCTATCTGACCCGCGCCGAACTCCGCTGGCTTTTGCCGCTCGGCGCTCAGGATCAGCAGCTTCATCTCGCCTCGTACCTCGAACATGGCGGCGTCTGGCTCAATAAGGACAGCAGCTTGAGCGGCAATGCAAAGAACCATCGCAACCTGCAGGGCATCGGCCTCGGTCTCATCTGGTCTCGTTGGGAAGACTGGTTCCTGCGCCTCGACTATGCATGGAAACTCGGCTCGGAAGAACCCACGAGCGACACGAGCCATACGGGCGGCCACTTCTGGATCCGCGGCGGCGTCTACTTCTGATACGCAGCGCCTGGCAGCACCCCTGTATACGCTGGCATAACTGACGAGGCCGTCTCTGACCTTTCGAATGGAAGCTGCATCATGCAGATATCTGGTGAAGAAGGTGAAATGGATGGGCAAGTTCATATTGGCTTTCCGCGGCCTGCGCCTGGCTGCTGCGATAGGACTCGCCCTGCTGGCAGCCAGTCCGGCGGTATCGGCAGCCGATGCGATGACGCTGCACAAACTGCATGACCCCAAGGCCGACGCCGAAGCAATCGAAAAAGCAAATCTTGATGCAGGCACCCTGGCCGCAGTGCGCCCACGGCGCTACGACCGCCGACTGCTCGTATCCGTGCCGTCTGTTGAGCAGGCAGCACAAGCCGCAGAGGTCAGCAATGTCCCGCTGACGCGTCAGGAAATCTCGGCAGAAGGCGGTCTCATTGCCCTGCAGGCAACACCAGAGGGCGGTTCTACGCTGGCCGAAGCGCAAAACATCCACCTGGCAGCAGATGCCGCTGGCAAGATTGGCATTACCATCAACGGGGAACTGGCCAAGGAAAATACCTTGAACCGCAAAGCACTGCAGGCGGAAAACGCTACAGTCATCACGACGCAGCGGCGCGTGCGTGAGCTGGTCGGCTCCGTCATCAATCATGAGGCGTACAGGAAGCCGCCAGACTCATTCGCGACGATACCGGCGCAATCCTCCTGTCTTCTGCAGAGGTCACGCCTCTAGATGCAAAGCCTGGCCAAGTGGCAGTGACGAAAACCGCTGCACAGGTAAAAACAGAACAAAGGGGCAGGGATGGCGCCAGGATTATCGCTGGTCTCAAACAGCGTGGGACACCGGACTCGGCCTATAAAGTCGCCGAAGTCGATCCCGACGTCATCCTTGATGCCGAAGCCTGGGTAGAAGGCCCTCTATAATCCATAGACAATACACCGCTGCTTGTCAGCGGTGTATTTTTGTCTGTATTCAAAGAATTTTTACACTACCTGTCGTTTTTGACAGGGACATGTGACCGAAATTCTGATAATCTATAAGTGACAATAGGATAAGAGCTGTCGGCTG
>ENA-OQBJ01000016-OQBJ01000016.1-human-gut-metagenome-genome-assembly--contig:-NODE-16-length-73972-cov-6.217225_pt1 | contig 73972 bp, 83 predicted proteins | sample MGYA00242743_ERZ504545 | MGnify/ENA primary metagenome ERZ504545 (study PRJEB26092, sample SAMD00036252) | human gut metagenome | host: Homo sapiens | study: EMG produced TPA metagenomics assembly of... | reverse complement strand
CTGTTCGCCGATTAAAGCGGCACGCGAGCTGGGTTCAGAACGTCGTGAGACAGTTTGGTCTCTATCCTCTGCGCTCGTTGGAATCCTGAGGAGGCCTGCCCATAGTACGAGAGGACCTGGGTGGACGAACCTCTGGTATGCCGGTTGTCGCGCCAGCGGCACGGCCGGTTGGCTACGTTCGGGAGGGATAACCGCTGAAAGCATCTAAGCGGGAAGCCTGCTCCAAGATTAGGATTCCATGGATCTTCGAGATCCTGTAGCCCGCATGTTGAACACGTGTTTGATAGGCCGGAGGTGGAAGCCCCGTGAGGGGTGGAGCCGACCGGTACTAACGGGCGATGGCGACACAACAATTCCGATCCTTCCCTTGTGGAGGGTTGGTTCCGCGTCTTTCCTGTGCTGGATCGTCCTGGACGGCAATATGCGTTGGGATGGTCACTGAACGATACAACGGTAGGCATTGTCTCGCGTCCGCTAGCCGGTTCCCAAACCGCCACGGTTCATAACATAATGGCCGGAATGGCCGCCATGTTTTGGCTGTCGTTCCGTGATCGCGGTTTTGCGGTGGTCATAGCCCTGGTGAGACGCCCGGTCCCATTCCGAACCCGGTAGCTAAGGCCAGGCGCGGCGATGGTACTGCACTCGAGAGGGTGTGGGAGAGTAGCACGCCGCCGCTTCACATGTTGGGCCTCCCGGTCGAGCCTTTGGCTCCCGGGAACCCCATTTTTTTATCCCTGAACACAAGTAGGGCGCAAGCGTTTTATCGCAATGGGTTTATAGACTGGGCAACTATGCATTACTTCGTACCCAAACGTTGCACCGAGTCGAACAAGATCATGTATCACGACAAGGCAACGGCTCAGCAGGCCGCCGACCAGAGTTGGCGCGAACGCGGCACTGAGCTTTGGGTATACCGTTGCGATTTCTGCGGTACTTGGCATCTCACGCATCGCGATCCACAATCCAGCTACATGCATGTTCCGCTTAACCAGCAGCTCAAGCCACATTCCCGCAAGAAGGGCTACAAGCCCCGCAGAAGGTAATAGCAGAGCAATAGCAGGGCATAACAGGACAATACCGAGAATAAGGCAACATATAAAACCAAGGCCCGGCGGATTCATTGCAATCCACCGGGCCTTGCTGTATCAACCTCAAAGATACGTGTATACGGTCTACCGCTCCAAACGGAAGCCCTGTCGCTTCGCCTGCACGGCAACGGCCTTGGCATTCACGCCCTCGTCAATCGCATTTGCCGCAATCTGGTCGCTGAACGTGTCCACCGGCCGTTCGGTATCGCGCAAATCGTAATACTTGTGCACTTCGGCGTCGAACGAATCCAAGCCGGACAGCAGCTTCTCATCGCTACTTGGATACTCGTTCTCGAAGAACTGCATGGAACGCGGCATACGCGGCTTGATGGCCGGCTCCTGATCGGGCTTGCCGATTGCAATGCCCAGCACCGGTACGTGTATTCGGGCAGATTCAGCAGGTCGATCAGCGCGGGAACATCGTTGAGCAGCGAGCGAGAATCACGCAACCCAAGCCGAGCGAGTACGCGGCCGTCTCCATCGCGTGCAGTGCCAGAACCGCGTCGTTCTGCGCCTGCGTGAAACGATAGCTGCCATTGAGCGTGAACGCGTCGGACGCCACTTCCACGCCCTTGCGCGCGGCGATCGCGGCATTGCGATGCTCGTCCAGCACGAACACATACAGCAGCGGTGCGGTCGCGATATACGGCTGCCCGCCGATTTCGGCAAGACGCTTCTTGGCGGCTGGCTCGGTGACGCGGATGGCGGACCAGTCGTTCAGGAACTGGCTGCTCGCCGCATGCTGCGCCACGGTCTCCAACGTTTCGACGACGTCGTCCGGCAGCGGCTTCGGCTTGAATTTACGGATGGAACGACGCTCCAGCAGAGTGTCGACGGTTGCGTTATGAAGAATGTTGTTCATACCGCCATTGTTGTCCGCGCGCGCGATTTTGCAAGGGAATCGGGCTAAATCCGTCTCCCTGTGAGAACATATCTACTTGAGACTGCTTTGCGATATTTGCGACGTATTTACTTGCGATGCGCCTGCCGTGCGTGCCGCCTGTCCACAATCGCCTTCGACCCGCGGCCGGACAGTTGCGATACGAGCGCGCCGAAACCGGCGGAAACCACGGCGAATACGATGCCGAGCGCCGCTTCCGCAGCCTCGTTCTTGGTACCGTCGGCACGGACGCCTTGCGGCCGACGCTTTTCTTCCACACCATCTCGAACGCCTTGCCGAGCACCAGTCCGGCCAACGTGGGCACGACGGACTTGAAAATCTTATCGCCAAATGAATCGGGATCGTTCAGTCTCTGGTCGCGCATCGCATTCACCTTCTCGTCGACGGTGTGCAGGGCCGCCACCACGCGGTCCGCACTGGATTCCATATTCGGCATTTCACTCATGAAACCAGTGTAACGCGTCGGAAAACATGCCGGAATATGTGCGGGACACGTGGCGGAATGGGATGAAAACGCAGCTTGCGTCGGCTAGAGTAGAGACATGACTGAAACTCAACTGGGAGGCAATGCCGCTTCCGCAATCACCCCTGGCCGCTTGGTGCTGCTGCGTCACGGGCAGACCGTGTGGAGCGAATCCGGACAGCACACCGGCCGCACCAATATTCCGTTGACTGACATTGGCTGCGATCAGGCTCGTGCCGCCGGCGAACGGTTGCGTGAGGCGTTTCCCCAGGGTTTCGCGCAGGGGTGCATGTTCGCCAGTCCGTTGCGCAGAGCCCAGCAGACGGCGCAGCTGGCCGGATATGGCGATTTCGATGTGCTCCCTGAAATCGCGGAATGGGATTACGGCCGTGCCGAAGGGCGTACGCGCCAGGAAGTGAGTGCGGTGGGCGGTTTCGCTTGGGATGTGTGGCGCGACGGTCCGCAGGCACTTCCCGAATCGTTGGAAGGCGATTGGATTGAAACTTTGCCGAACGGCGAGCAGGTGCCCGTGCACAACGGTCCGGGTGAGACGGTGGAGGAAGCTGCGGCGCGCACACGTGAGGCGATCGCCACGGTCAAACCGTTGCTCGACGCTGGAAACGATGTGCTGCTGGTGGCGCATGCGCACGTTCTTCGTATCTTGACGTCGCAATGGCTCGGTGTTGATCCGCATTTCGCGCGGTTGCTGCGATTGGACACTGCGCATTATTGTGTATTAAGCCAATATAAAGGTGACAATGTCATCGAACATTGGAATTGCTGAATTATCGAACGGAACTGTTTGATATCGCTGAATATTATGGCGGTCCCTCCTTGGAACCGCCTTTTTATTGCATGCATGACTTGCCACTTTGCTGCGGCGTGTCGCAAACGCTTGCATAAAAGTATGCTCTCTAAAAGTATTGAAAATAAATGATTTTCGGGATTTCTTTCGATGGTATGACGTCTGACTTTTGAATTCATTTTGCCTACGTTTGCAAAAATCGGGGAAATGCGGCACAATAGTGGTTGTTAGGAATCGTGATGACGCGATACCGCAAATTGTTTCCCAACGAGAAGCTGGGAACGGAATGGAAGAGAAAGGTTCGATGATGAATCGTACTATTAAGGCAGCAGTTGGAATGGTCGCTATCGCGGCAATGTCTGTTGGCACGTTGGCTGCTTGCGGTGGTTCTAGCTCAAGTTCCGATAACGGCAAGGGCAAGGTGTACTTCCTTAACTTCAAGCCGGAATCCAATGATGAATGGCAGAAGCTGGCCAAGGATTACACCAAGGAAACTGGTGTTGAGGTCAAGGTCCAGACCGCTGCTTCCGGTACATACGAACAGACTTTGAAGTCCGAGATCGCCAAGTCCGAGGCTCCGACCTTGTTCCAGGTCAACGGCCCTGTCGGCTACCAGAACTGGTCGTCCTACACCGAAGACATGTCCGATACTGAGCCGTACAAGCAGCTTATCAACAAGGATGTCGCCCTCAAGGATGGGGATAAGGCCGTCGGTGTTCCGTATGCATGGAGACTTATGGCTGATCTACAACAAGGATCTGCTGGCCAAGTACATTGCCACTGACGGCGCCAAGATCAAGAGCGTCGATGACATCGACAACTTCGATACCTTGAAGGCCGTGGCCGATGACATCCAGGCTAAGAAGGACCAGCTTGGTGTCAAGGGCGCGTTCACCTCCGCCGGTTTCGATTCCAGCTCCGACTGGCGTTTCAAGACCCATTTGGCTAACCTGCCGCTTTACTATGAGTTCAAGGATGACAACGTCACCAAGCAGCCGGAGACCATCAAGGGCACCTATCTGCCGGAATATAAGAACATCTTCGATTTGTATCTGAAGGACTCCACCACCGAGCCGACCCAGCTGAGCTCCAAGACCGGTGATGATTCTACCTCCGAGTTCTCCCTCGGCGAGGCTGTGTTCTATCAGAACGGCACTTGGGCATGGACCGATCTGCAGAAGGCTGGCATGAAGGCCGACTCCCTCGGCATGCTCCCGATTTACATCGCGTCAAGGGCGAAGAGAAGCAGGGTCTGGCCACCGGTTCCGAGAACTACTGGTGCATCAACTCCAAGGCTTCCGACGCGGATAAGAAGGCCACCAAGGACTTCCTGAAGTGGGTCGTCACCAGCAAGACTGGCATCAAGTCTCTGTCCAGCGACATGGGCTTCACCACCCCGTTCAAGTCCTTCAGCGACGTCAAGTCCGACAATCCGCTGGTCCAGGCCGCTGTTGAAGATCAGAACTCCGGCAAGACTGCAGTCTCTTGGAACTTCACCATGATGCCGTCCGAAGAGTGGAAGAACAAGCTTGGTTCCGCCCTCCTTGAGTACGCTCAGGGCACCGGCGACTGGAACGCAGTCAAGAAGGCGTTCGTGGACGGTTGGAAGACCGAGTACGACGCTGTTCACTGATCACCGCTTGATCAAACCAATAACTGAATAGAATAACTGCGCCGAGAGTTTTCCTTTCCTTCTCTCGGCCGCAGTTGGTTGTGACGACATAGCGAAGGGCCGTCATCGTAATTACTTGCGATGACGGCCCTTCGTGTATGTCGCTACGTTCGCTGTATGTTGCCGGAAAATCAGCTATGCAGACGAGCGGTGGTCGAACGGACGATCAGCTGCGCGGGGAACGTCTTGAACGGTTCGTCGAGCGGCTGCTTCTCGATTAGCGCGAGTGTCATGCGGGCCGCTTCGCGGGCCATCTCGACAGGGGTCTGACGGATGGTGGTCAGGCCGAGGTCGCGCGCGTAGACGCTGTCGTCGTAACCGATGATGGAGATGTCGTTCGGCACGGTGAAACCGTTGCGTTCCAGCTGGAACAGCAGCGGCACCGCGATGCCATCCTCCTGGCAGGCGATGGCCGTCGGCATGTGGTCGAGGCTGAGCAGCTGCGTCACGACCTTGCTGATCCTGTTCCTGCCAGCGTCGGTGACAAGCACGCGCGGTTCGACGCCGTTGGCCTGGCAGCATGCCATGAACGATTCGTAACGGCCCTGCACGCTGAAGTGCAGCGTCACTTCGCGGTCGGAACGAATGTAGACGATGTCGCGGTGGCCAAGCATCATCAGATGGCGTGCGGCGAGTTCCGAACCCTGCTTGTCGTCGATGCGGACGGCCGCGTTGAAGCCGCGTTCTTCCGGCAGGCTTGAGTTGATGCCGATGATTGGCACGTCGATCGACCTGAGCTGTTCGATTTCGTTGCTGGCGATGTCGAAGGAAATGACGATCACGCGTCGACGTTGCGGCGCACCGGCAGCATGTCGAAGAACTCGCTGCGTTCCTCGGTGCTGGACATCTGGTAGATGGAGATGTCGTAGCCTCATCGTGGAAGACCTCGTTCAGACCTTCGATGATGGAGGAGCTGAACCATAGGTTGAGCCGGCCTGAGACGAGTACCGCGATACGCAGCGCACGGCCGGTTTTCAAGGCCGCGGCAGAACGCGAGATGGAGAAATTCAGCTCGTCCGCGGCTTCATCACCTTGTCTCTGGTGGCTTTCGACACCAGGTCAGGGCGCGTGAAGGAACGAGAGACGGTGGAAATGGACACGTGCGCGAGTTGCGCAACATCCTGAATGCTACTGCTTTTCATCGAGTCCCCTGTACAGTGATTGCTTGAATAATGTAATGCTACCTCCCCTCACCATTAAGACCGTGTTCTTGTCCAATTTGCAACTTATTCATTACAAACGTTTTCATAAAGTGGTGGTAGTTGGGCATTGCTTGGAATATAAGCGTTCTCTAGAGATGGTTTTTGGTGACAACGTTTCATATTTTGCCGTGCGTGACATGCGAAAATGACAACGTTTGACATTTGCAGTCATGCCGTTTATCATGACTGATGTAAGCACTGGAGAAACAGGAAACAATGCTGTGGATGGTTCCTCTGGGGAATGGAATTCCGCCCGCGTTGACGCGGTACGCGGAATGGAGAAGGAAAGAAAGCAGGCAGGCTATGATCAGCATGGCTGGCAAGGCGATACGAAAGTGGTGGCGCTCTTCGCGCTGCCAACGTTCGCCGCGTTCATCATCGGGTTTGTGATCCCGTTCATCATGGGTGTGTATCTGAGCTTCTGCAAGTTCGCCACCGTCACCGACGCCGAATTCGTCGGTCTGAAAAACTACAAGAGGGCTTTTGCCGATAAGGAGTTCCTGCACGCGCTGGGCTTCTCGACGGCACTGACCATCATCACGACGATCGTGATCAACGTAGTCGCGTTCGCCATCGCATACATGCTGACCAAGGCCATCAAGGCTCCAACATCTTCCGTTCGGTGTTCTTCATGCCGAACCTCATCGGTGGCATTATCCTGGGCTACATCTGGATGCTGCTGCTCAACGGCATTCTCGCTCACTGGGGCCGCGCGTTGACGTATAGCGCAACCTACGGCTTCTGGGGCTTGGTCATCTTGGTTTGCTGGCAGCAGATCGGCTATATGATGATTATCTACATCGCAGGCATGCAGTCGCTGCCGACCGACGTGCTCGAAGCGGCTTCCGTGGACGGCGCAAACGGCACCCAGACCATGTTCAAGATCATCATTCCGCTGATGATGCCGTCTATCACCGTATGCTCGTTCCTGTGCGTCACCAACGGCTTCAAGCTGTACGATCAGAACCTTGCATTGACCAACGGCGCTCCGTCGAACATGTCTGAAGGTCTGGCAATGAACATTACCCGCACGTTCTACGGCCGTATGGGCTGGGAAGCGTCGGCCAAGCGAAGGCAGTGCTGTTCTTCATTCTGGTGGCCATCGTGGCGCTCATCCAGAACAAGCTCACCACGAGCAAGGAGGTGGAGGCATGAACTCCGGAGAAAAAGTCAAGCACGGCGCACTGTGGTCCGTACTGTTCGCGGTGGTTTCGCTGGCGTGGATCTTCCCGATCGTGCTGGTGATCATCAACTCTTTCAAGCAGAAGGCGTATATTTCTCGTAACGCGTTCTCCCTGCCGACCGGTAAGGCGTTCGTTGGACTTGAAAACTATACGCGTGGCCTCGATACCACGAACTTCTTCGCCAGTTTCGGCTGGACCTGCTCATCACTGTCGGTTCCGTGGCGCTGATTCTGGTGTGCACTTCGATGTGCGCATGGTGGATCGTCCGCGTGAACAACTGGGCTGCAAAGCTGCTGTACACGTTGTTCCTGTTCAACATGATTGTACCGTTCCAGATGGTCATGTTCACCCTCTCCAAGCTGGCCGATATGTTGAAGCTCAACACCCCGTGGGGTCTGTGCTTCGTGTATCTGGGCTTCGGCGCTGGTCTGGCCGTGTTCATCTTCACCGGTGTGGTTAAGGGCATTCCGGAATCGCTGGAAGAATCCGCCATGATCGATGGTGCTTCCGTGCCGCGTATCTTCTTCCAGATCGTTGTGCCGATCATGAAGCCGTCCATTGTGTCCGTGGCTATTCTGCAGGCCATGTGGATCTGGAACGACTACCTGCTGCCGTACCTGACGCTCGACCTGGGCAAGTACAAGACCATTTCCGTGGCGGTGCAGTATCTGAAGGGCGGTTATGGTTCCGTGGATATGGGCGCCATGATGGCATGCCTGGTCATGGCCATCATCCCGATCATCATCTTCTACCTGATCTGCCAGAAGTACATCGTCAAGGGTGTTATGGCTGGAGCCGTTAAGGGCTGATCTTCGATCAGCCTTAGGGAACGAGCGCAGTGCGCTGTTCCCAGGCTCCAGCCGAGCGGCTATGCCGCGAGGGTAACGTTGAGCCCGCGCGTAGCGCGGTCCTTAATTGCAGGGCCGAAGGCGGCGCGGTGAAGGGCTGATTTTCACCCAGAAAAATTTAAGGGACTGATGCGAATCAGTCCCTTTTTTCGTGCCTAATTACTTGCTGATGTACTTGCGGAAGACATGCTCGAGAATCGGCGAATGCAACATCAGCATGGTGCCGTAGCCGAGCACGAGCAGCAGGAACAGGCCCTGCGGCATGTAGAACCAGCTGGCCACGAGCAGCGCGACGTACACCGCGTCAATCGCAATCAATGCCAACGTATGCCCGATGTTGCTCACGCCGAACACAAAAGCGTTGCCGAGCGTGCGCCAAAACGAGTTCTCGAACCGCGCCTGCAACGCCCACACCCATTCGAAACCGATCAGCCATACGATCGTCAGCGCGAATTTCGGAATCAGCAGCGGCGTGATCTGCAGCACGATCCACGAGTAGACGCACAGCGCGCCGGTCGTGCCGAAAATCAGCCAGTAGCCGGTTGATTTCGCGAAATTCGAGCGGAAGGCGGCGAAATAGTTGCGCGTCGCCGTGCCTTCGCCGGACAGCGTGCGGCGGGTGGCGTCGTGGCCGGCGGTCAGCGCCGCGCCGATCGTGATGATCGGAATACTGGTGACGAGCATCAGAATGTTGATCCAGATCGCGTCGACGGCGTCGCTCAGGCCGCGCATAAAGCCGGAATCGGGGGAGAGGAACTTCATAATCGCCTTTCGTATGGCATCCGTATAGCAACGTATGCAAGTCGAATCTTCTGCGATTCTACTCGATACAGCTGGAGTATGCACATTTTCGTCAAACGTTTGATGTGCTGCAATGATTAAGTTTTCATTAGCGTTTCGCTTTGCTTGATGTTATCGTTTTCATGTAGCGGAGACAGTGCTCCGCATCCGATGGACTACGACAAAAGGGGTTATGGTGACAGCAAACAACATGCGTGACGATTGGTGGAAGCAAGCCGTCGTCTACCAGATCTACCCGCGCAGCTTCAAAGACGTGAACGGCGACGGGTTGGGAGACATCGCCGGTGTCACCGAGAAAATGGATTACCTGAAGAATCTCGGCATCGACGCGATTTGGCTGAGCCCGTTCTACCCGTCCGACCTGGCCGATGGCGGCTACGACGTGATCGACTACCGCAACGTGGACCCGCGCCTCGGCACCATGCCGATTTCGACGCGATGGCCGCCGCCGCGCATGAAGCCGGCATCAAGGTGATCGTCGACATCGTGCCGAACCACACGTCCAACAAGCACAAGATGTTCATCGAGGCGCTCGCCGCCGGCCGCGGTTCGGCCGCACGCGACCGCTACATCTTCCGCGAAGGCCGCGGCGAGCACGGCGAGCTGCCGCCGAACGACTGGCAGTCGCTGTTCGGCGGCCCGGCGTGGCAGCAGGTCGACGACGGCCAGTGGTACCTGCACATGTTCGCCAAGGAGCAGCCGGATTTGAATTGGAAGAATCCGGACGTGCACGAGGAATTCAAGAAGACATTGCGATTCTGGTCCGACCACGGAACCGACGGCTTCCGCATCGACGTGGCGCACGGCTTGGCCAAGGACCTCGATTCCGTGCCGCTGGCCGACATGGATCCGGCCGCGGTGCAGCATGTGCTGCCGGCGGACGGCGCGTTCAGCCCGCTGTGGGACCGTCCGGAAGTGCACGACATCTACCGCGAATGGCGTCAGGTGTTCAACGAGTACAATCCGCCGCGTTTCGCCGTCGGCGAGGCGTGGGTGAAGGCCGAATCGCAGCATCTGTACGCGTCCACCGACGAGCTCGGCCAGGTGTTCAATTTCGAGTTCGCCGAAGCCAACTGGTTCGCCGACGAGTTCCGTACGGCCATTGCTGACGCTTGCGCGCCGCCGAGGAAACGCACGGTTCCACCACGACGTGGGTTATGAACAACCACGATGTGCCGCGCAGTCCGTCGCGTTTCGGTCTGCCGCAGGTGAAGGATGCTCCGTACCACCAGCTGGCGCACGATTGGCTGTTGCGTGACGGAGAGACCTACCGCGAGAATCGTGAGCTCGGCACCCGTCGCGCCCGCGCAGCCGCGCTGATGGAACTGGGCCTGCCGGGTTCCGCCTACGTGTATCAGGGCGAGGAACTGGGCCTGTTCGAAGTGGCGAACATTCCGTGGGATCGTCTTGAGGATCCGACGCCGTTCAACACCCGTCGCAACTTCACCGACAAGGGTCGTGACGGGTGCCGTGTGCCGATGCCGTGGAAGGCTGCCGATTGCGGCGAACCGGCTTCGTGGAGCCCGGACTTCATCACCGGCGGCACGTTCGGTTTCGGCCCGGAGCAGGGCGATTCCGCCGACGCGCACCTGCCGCAGCCGGCCTGGTTCAAGGATTTCGCGGCCGACGTCGAGGCCGATGACAACGGTTCCATGCTGCACTTGTACCGCAAGCTGTTGCAGTTGCGACAGACGGTGCTGACGGCAACCGGAGACACGTCCGCCGACCTGCTGGACATGGGCGATACGGTGGTCGCCTACTCGCGTCCGGCCACGGAAGGCCGTCGATTCCTGTCCGTCACCAATTTCGGCGACGAGCCGATCGCCCTGCCGGACGATGCGGTCGCCATCGCAAATTCCGTGCCGTTGACGGACGACGGCAAGCTGGATAGCGACGCCTCCGTATGGCTGCTGCTGGGCTGATCGACCGCTGAATCTGGCCGTTGCACTGCTGGCTGAGGTTGCGATTGTTCTCAGGCGGCCTAACCGCTCCCAAATCGCCTTGCGTATATGAAAAATTCCGGCCCTCCACAAGGAGGACCGGAATTTTGGTTTGTAAGGAAAGGGGAATGGTAAGTCTAAACGCTACTTCTCGCCGTTCATGATGGCGACAAGCGATTGCACGCGCGGCAGATCGAACACTTCATCGGTGTGCACCACCTTGAGGTCCGGGCCTGCCAGCGGCACACGCCAGTTGGAGTATTCACTGGACGTGCCCGGCTGGTTCTGCGTGCGCGTCTCGCCCACGCCATCCACCAGCGCGGCCTGCAGCAGCACGGACGGCGACTTGAGCAGCATCTTGTGCATCGCCTCGACGATTTCCTGGATGTGGCCTTCCACATCGCCCGCCACTTCCGGCGTGATCAGGCCGGACTCCACGAGACGGTCCATCATCGCGTCGCGTTCGGCGGTGGCGGAAGCCTGGAACTCCTCGACCGGGCCGGACAGCAGGTGCAGCTGTTCGCGCAGCTTGACGTGCTCGAACTGCAGGTAGCCGGCGGTCGGCGGCAGGTCGTGCGTGGTGACGGAAGCCAGCGCGTACTTGCGGTACGTGGACGGATCGGCGTACGGGTCGCCGGCGTTGGGGGAGTCGTCCACGCGGGCGAACCATTCCACCATGCAGCCCAGCAGGCCGTGCTCGCCGAGTACCGTGCGTACGTAATCAGGCACGGTGCCCAGATCCTCGCCGACCACCAAACCGTTCACGCGGGACGCTTCAATGGTCAGGATCGCGATCATCGCCTCATAGTCGTACGTAACGTACGCGCCACCGCGCGCGCCTTCGCCCTGCGGAATCCACCACAGACGGAATAGGCCGAGTACATGGTCGATGCGCACCGCGCCCGCGTGTGAGAACATGTTGTGCACCATCTCGCGGTACACGCCATAACCAGTTTTGGCCAGATAATTCGGATTGAACGGCGGCTGGCCCCAATCCTGACCCTGCTGGTTGTAGAAGTCCGGTGGGCAGCCCACGGTTACGCTGCCTACTGCGAAACGTTCCGGATTCCACCACACGTCCGCGCCGAGCGAGTGCACGCCCACGGCCATATCCTGCATGAGGCCGAGTGCCATACCGCTGTCACGGGCGGCGTTCTGCGCGGCTGTCACCTGCTCGTCGGCGATCCACTGCAGCAGCATTCGAAATCGACCATATCGGCGTGCTCGCGCATGAGCTTCACCACTTCAGGCGAATCGCGGTTCGTGTCCTTGAACCACGTGCCTTCCCACGGCGCGCCCCACACCTGGAACGCCACCGACCATGCGGCGAACGCGCGCAGATCCGGACCCGCGGCCTCCTTGAACGCGTCGAACGCGGCCTGACGCTCGACGGAACGCGGCACGTTGTACACAAGCTGCAGCGCCTGGCGCTTGTGCCACCAAGCGGAATTGATGTCGAGCGGCTCGATACTGTCGTTGGCTGGCGAGGCTTCCGCGTGCAGACGCGCCACTTCGGCCTGGTCCGCCTCGTTGAGTTCCGCATATTCAGCGATATCCTGCGGACGGATGTACGTCACATTGAGAAAACGACGCGATTCGGGAAGATACGGCGACGGCTCCAGCGGCGGCACCGGCGCGGTGGCGTGAATCGGGTTGATAAGCATGAAATCGGCATGCGATTTCGTTGCCGCGTCGGACAGCAGCAGCTTCAGATCGCCATAGTCGCCCACGCCCCAGGATTCAGCGGAACGGATGGAATACATCTGTGCCATCCAGCCCCAACGTTGCTTTTCCGCTACTGCTGGCGGCAGTTCGATGCGTGCCGGTGCGCAGATCAGCGCGGCTTCGGCGTGCAGCGGGCCGGCATCGACGGCCAGCGTGTGGTAGCCGGCGGGAATATCGTCCGGCAGCGTCAGTTGCAGCGAGCCGTCATCTGCGTTCGAGCCCGTCAGATACGCGGTCAGATCGCCCGCATATTCCGTGCCGTCTTCCAACGTCAGCTTCAGCGCCACGTCGTTTCCTTTCGCGCGGATTGGCGTGACGGCTTCCTTGCCGATGAACTTCACGACGGTCGGCTCAACAAGTGTGTCTGCGATGCGCTGCTGGGTCGCCGCATAGGAGGCGGTGATCGCTTCGTCGCTGGATGCGTCCACGCCGAGTGCGGCCAATACGGAGACGAGCACTTCGTCGCGGATTTCCACATAGGTGCCGAGCTGGTCGATATACGACGTGGAAATGCCATTGAGCTTGGCGAGCTGGATAAGAGGCCGTGCGATGCGTTCTGCGCTTTCGGTCTGCTGGGTCTGTGTCATAGGTCCCTTCTTTCCGCGCCGTTTGTGACGGCTGACATGCTACATTGCTTGCGATTGCCGCAGCTTCGATGCTGGTGGCATTCGCACCAAAGATAACTATATCACGGTATGATATCGTTTTCAAAGCGTGTTTTGCGGTAAGAGAGTGTTGCTATATTGCGATTTTGCTCTAATTTCAGGAATATAGATAACCGGAATTGTTTTTCCATATTGACTATCGTTTGCAATACGAAGGCGTAGCGCTCCGCATTGCAAACGATTATTCCAACGGGGCATTGCTCGTCTGCTACTCGGCTTCGAGAATTGCAAAGCTTTGCAGACCTAGACGCAGCGAAGTGCCGCTAATTTCGTTTTCGCCGATGCTGAAAATCGTCCGATAACTACCATCTGGTAACTGCAAAGCTTTGCAATCGCGGCTTGGATTGACGGCTATGATCAGCTTCTGCAGGTGGGTGGAACGCTCGAAAACGAACACTCTATCGCGTTCGATTGCATGGAACGTAGCCCCCGACCGCAAGGCGTCGCATTCCCCCTTGACGTGGAGTATGGAGCGCACCGTATGCCACAGTGATTCGGCGTCGGCCTGCTGTGCGGCGACGGTCGGGGCGTCGGCGGACGGGTCGGCGGGCAGGTAGCTGCCACCGGTCACATCGCCAGCCCGAGTGTCCGATTCTGCAGAATCGGACACGTGAAGTGCTCCGGATGCGTCGTTCGCACCCCACTGCATCGGTGTGCGCGAACCGGTGCGCACGTAGCCGCCTTCTTTGCCGGGCAGTGCGCGGTATCGCATGCCGATTTCGTCGCCGTAATACAGGAACGGCACGCCCGGCATCGCGAACAGCGTGCAGTATGCCAGGGCGATTTCGCGCTGCGACAGTCGCGGCGCCACGCGTGCGGTGTCGTGGTTGCAGGTGATGAAATTAAAATTTCCGTCGGCCGTTTCCGCTTCGCGCAGACGCGGCTCGTACTCGTCCAGGAATTCGCTGATCGGCGTGCCGGAATCGGCGTTGAAATAGCTCTTGTCGCCCTTGCGGCTCAACGGGTCGTCCACGTTGCGCAACAGCATGTTGTAGCCGTTGGGAACGCCGTCCCAACGCCAATCGAGATAGAAATCCATGTCGAAGCCGGCGGCCATCGACTCCTCTGGCCGTCCCCATTCCGAAACGAACGCGGCTTCGGGGAAGGCCGGGCGGATCCGGGCGAACATGTACTGCCAGGTGCGGATGGTGTAAGGCTTGCCCTCATCGTCCTTTTTGACGAGGCTGTCGGCCATATCCACGCGGAAGCCGTCTGCGCCACGGGAAAGCCAGAACCGCATGACGTCCACCATCGCGTCGCAAGTGGCCTTCGCGTCCGGACCAAGGGCTGGCTTCTGCCAGCTACGTTCGGGGTGCGCGAAACCGTAGTTGAGCGCCGGCTGGCATTTGAAGAAGTTCAAGATGTAGGTACCGTTGCGGGGCGATTCGCCGCCGATGAATGGCAGTCCGTCGCCACCGGAGATCCATGAGTCTGTCCAGATGTAGCGGTCGGAATAATTGTTTCGTTCGGCCTTGCAACTGCGGTGGAACCACTCGTGTTCCTCGCTGGTGTGGCCTGGCACGAGATCGAGGATCACGTGCATGTCGCGCCGGTGGGCGGCGTCGAACAACGCAATGAGATCGTCGTTGGTGCCGTAGCGTGATGCCACCTTTTTGTAGTCGCGCACGTCGTAGCCGGCGTCTTTGAATGGCGAGTCGAAACAGGGGTTGAGCCAGATCGCGTTGCATCCGAGATCCTTGATGTAGTCCAGTTTTAAAGTGATTCCGGGGATGTCTCCGATGCCGTCGCCATTGGAGTCGACGAAGGACTGTGGATAGATTTCATAAAAAATTGCGTCGGCAAGCCATTTGGGGTGGGGGTGTTTCGCGGGGGGAAGCATGAGGGTGTGTCTCCTTGATATTTCGCGGTTTGCGGTGTTTCTTTGAAACAATCATAACGCTGAATTGCAAACGTTGGCAGAAACGTGCTACACTAACAATCACTGATACATTTTTGGTGGCCCCAGTGTTGTTGGTAATCATCCAAGAACGATGATGTGAACGTATGCAGGGTTTTGGTCCGTACCATTTAACCGGAGATGTTGAGGAACACAAGGTTATGTGAGGAAAGGAAGATCAATGAAGATCGATTGGAAGAAGGCAATCGGACTTACTGCTGCCGTTTCTATGCTGGTTCCGCTCGCTGCGTGCGGTGGCTCCTCCGACGGTGGCGATAAGAACGCTTCCGGCTCCACCGAGGCCGTCACGCTGAGCGTGTGGGCCCCGCAGGAAGACCAGGCCAAGGACACCAACTGGCTGGGCAAGGTCGAAGAGAACTTCGCCAAGGCGCATCCGGAATACAATATCACGTGGAAGAATGACGTGGTCTCTGAAGGCGATGCTTCCAAGCAGGTCAGCACTGATCCGTCCGCGGCGGCCGATGTCTATATGTTCGCTTCCGATCAGTTGGGTGTTCTAATGGACGCCAAGGCCATTGGCCAGCTGGGCACCGACGCTGAGAAGCAGGTGAAGGAACAGAACGGTGACCTCGAAGTCAACTCCGTCACCGGCACCGATGGCAAGCTCTATGGCGTGCCGTACACCGACAACACGTGGTTCATGTACTACAACAAGTCCAAGATCAGCGAGGATGAGGCCAAGGACTTCGATACCATCCTTTCCAAGGCCAAGGTCGCGTTCTCCCTGCAGAATTCTTGGTACATCAACGGCTTCTATGATGGCCTGAGCCTGTTCGGCGAGAAGGGCAATGATGCTGACGCAGGCATGGTCTTCCCGAAGGACGGCGCCGATATCACCTCTTATCTGGTTGATGTGGTCGCCAACCCGAACTTCTCCAACGACGATGGCGCTTCCGGCCTCGCAGCCATCAAGGATGCTCCGCCGACGTGCTGTTCTCCGGTACCTGGTCCGCTAAGGACGTGAAGGAGGCCCTGGGTGACAACTACGCCGCCACCTCTCTGCCGACCTTCACCGTGAACGGCCAGAAGAAGCAGATGAAGTCCTTCGCCGCCACCAAGGCCGCTGCTTACAACCCGAACGCCAAGAACCCGAAGGCCGCCGCTCAGTTCGCGGCTTACCTCGGCTCCACCGAAGCTCAGAAGCTGCACTACGAGATGCGCGCCATCCCGCCGACCGACAAGTCCCTGTCCGACCTGACCACCGACGACATCGCAGCCAAGGCCCAGGCCGACACCATGGCCAACACCGCCCTCCTGCAGTCCGGTCTGTCCGGCATGAACGATTGGTGGACTCCGGCCGAAACCTTCGGCAAGGCCCTGGTCAACAAGGAAATCACCAAGACAACGCTGCCGCCAAGTACCAGGATTGGGTCAAGCAGGCCGGTGGCAAGATCGCTGAGTGAAATCAGTAATCCTAAAAATCCAATAACTGAAGAATGCAGGTGGTTGGCACTGCCAAATCCCCCCAGCCATCCTGCAGCTTTGAGAGATGCTTCGAGTCGCGGTGTCTCTCTCCACTTTGCATAGTGGCTCACTCCTCCTCCGAGCTTTGCATTCCCGGGCAAGGTTTTTAAATTCTCCTTCCCCTTGTCCGGGAGCAAAGCTTTTTTTATCTTTCAATATCCATATGAGAGGGCAGTCGAAATGACAGCAACAACTCTTTCCCCACGGGAGATGAAGCGCCTTCGGAAGCAGGGTGCTGATTATGTTTCTCCGTCGCCTTACACGGTAAGGGCGGCGTTCCGGCGTGGTGACCTGTTCACTAAGCTTTCCGCAGTGGTGTTTGGTCTTGGCGATATCGTGCGCAAGCAGTATGTCAAGGGCATTGCCATGCTGGCGCTGGAAATCGCATACTTCGTGTTCATGGCAATCAATGGTGTGGACTATCTTTCCAAGTTGCCGACCTTGGGCACCAATGCAGGCGGCAAGAAGCTGGTCGACGGCTTCTGGGTCTACACCGAACCTGACCGTTCCGTGGTCATCCTGTTGTACGGTGTCGCCACTCTGGTTATCACCGCTGCTTCATCGGCCTGTGGGTCATGTCCGTGCGCTCTGCATACAAGTCCCAGGTGCTGCTCGAGGAGAACGGCAAGGCTCCGAGCTTCATGGACGATGTCCGCGAGCTGCTCGATGCCAAGGCTCACGTCCTGCTGATGTTCCTGCCCACGCTGGGCATTGCCGTGTTCACTGTGCTTCCGTTGATCTTCATGATTTCCATGGCATTCACCAGCTATGACCACAAGCACCTCGTGCTGTTCCACTGGGTCGGCTTTGAGAACTTCGCCAAGGTCTTCTCCAACAGCGGCGGCACCGTTAACGCCGCACTGTTCGGACGCGTGCTGGTGTGGACCTTGGTCTGGGCCTTCTTCGCCACCTTCCTGAACTTCTTCTTCGGCATGTTCGTGGCCATGATCATCAACCGCAAGACCACCCATTTCAAGGGTTTCTGGCGTGCCTGCTTCTCCATGTCCATCGCCGTTCCGCAGTTCGTGTCCCTGCTGGTCATGCACACCATGCTCCAGCCGCAGGGTGCGGTGAACCGCATGCTGCAGACGTGGGGTTGGATTGACGGCCCGCTGCCGTTCTTCACCGACGCCACTTGGGCCCGTGTCACCGTAATCGTCATCAACCTGTGGGTCGGTATTCCGTACACCATCATGCAGATCACTGGTATTCTGCAGAACATTCCGGCCGATCAGTATGAGGCGGCGAAGATCGACGGTGCCAACTGGTGGCAGATCTTTACTAAGATCACCATGCCGTACATTATCTTCGTGCTCACCCCGTATCTGATCACCACCTTCACGGGCAATGTGAACAACTTCAACGTCATTTACCTGCTGTCCTGCGGCGATCCTACGCCATTGGGCGATTCCGCAGGCTCCACTGATTTGCTTATCACCTGGCTGTACAAGCTGACCGTGGACAAGCAGGATTACAATCTCGGTGCCGTGATCGGCATCATGACCTTCGTCGTGTTGGCCATCGTTTCGCTGATCACCTACCGCAATTCCGGCTCCTATAAGAATGAGGAGGCATTCCGATGAGCAACAAGCATTCCGCAACCAAAGTGGAAAGCCACGGCCTTCTGCACGACCAGAAGATCCGCCGTATCACCGGCGACGTGTTCGCCCACTTGTTCCTGGCCATTCTGGCCGTCATCTGGCTCGTCCCAATCGTATGGGTGTTCGCGGAGTCGTTCAATAAGAACACCGCCCCGTACACCAGCTCCTTCTTCCCGAAGGAGTGGACTCTGGACAACTATAGGGTGCTGTTCACCGACCGCAACGTGTTGGACTTCCCGAAGATGTTCGGCACCACGTTCATCATCGCCTGCTTCACCTGTGCGATTTCTCTGATCTTCGTGCTCTCTGTGGCATACTGCATGAGCCGTATGCGTTTCCGTGTGCGCAAGACTTTCATGAACGTTGTGCTGATTCTTGGCATGTTCCCGGGTATCATGGCCGTCACCGCCATCTACTTCATCTTGAAGGCCTTGGGCCTGTCAAGCGGCACCATGACTACCGTGGCGTTGATTCTCGTGTACTCCGCCGGTTCCGGCGCTGGCTTCTACGTGATGAAGGGCTATATGGACACCATTCCGACCTCGCTGGACGAAGCCGCCCTGCTCGACGGTTGCACCCGTTTCCAGGTGTTCCATAAGATCATCATCCCGATCTGCAAGCCCATGATCGTCTACCAGGCCATCATCGGCTTCCTGACCCCGTGGCTCGACTTTGTCATGGCCAAGGTGATCTGCCGTACGCAATCCAACTACACCGTGGCATTGGGCCTGTGGCTCATGCTGCAGAAGGAATATATCCAGAACTGGTTTGCCCGCTTCGCCGCGGCCGCGGTCGTGATCTCCGTTCCGATCGCCATCCTGTTCATTGTGATGCAGCGCTTCTATCAGGAGTCCATGTCGGGCTCCGTGAAGGGCTGACGGAAAGGTAACGCAATAATGACGCTCGTAGACAACTTTGCACAGCCGAACACGAGCGTCGCCGAACCGTTCCCGCTTTGTTTGGAACGGCCTCTGGGTGCCGTGGTTGCTCAATCCGGCACCCAGTTCGCTCTCTGGGCTCCTTCCGCACAAAAGGTGACCCTGAGACTGTTCTCGCGTGGCTCCATGGGGGAAAGCGGCGACGCTCTGATTGGACAGTACACGATGCGTCCGGAATCCGACGGTTCCTGGACGTACGATTTCGCCGACAACAAGCACGGCGTGTATTACGACTTTTTGATTGAACGCGATTGCGGTTCCGTGGACCGCGTCGCCGATCCGTGGGCGCGCGGGGCCGGTGTGAACGGCCGGCGCAGCATGGTCGTGGACTTCAGCCGCACCAATCCGGATGGTTGGTACCGCGACCATATGCCGGACGTGCCGCTTGCGCAGACGGTGGTCTGGGAAACCCATGTGGGCGATTTCAGCAATGATCCCGCCGGTGGTTTCCCCGAATCGTATCGGGGCAAGTATCTGGCGTTCACCGACGACGGTACGTCTCTGGACGGGCATCCCGACTTTCCCACGGGCATCGCATATCTCAAGAAACTTGGCGTCACCGCGGTGCAGCTCATGCCGATTTACGATTTCGGTTCCGTGGACGAAGAGACCTGCGATCGCTACAACTGGGGGTACGATCCGGTCAATTACAACGTGCCGGAAGGCTCGTATTCCACCAATCCGTTCGACGGGTCGGTGCGCATCCGCGAAGTGAAGCAGATGGTGCAGGCGCTGCACAACGCCGGCATCAAAGTGATCATGGACGTGGTCTACAACCACATGTTCTCTCCCGATAATTGGTTTGAGCGGTCGGTGCCGGACTATTTCCTGCGCCGCAAGCCCAACGGGGCGTTCGCCAACGGCTCCGGCTGCGGCTGCGACATGGCCACCGAACGTAAGATGTTCCGCCGGTTCATCGTGGAATCCGTGACGTTCTGGGCGCGCGAATACCATATAGACGGCTTCCGTTTCGACCTGATGGGTCTGATTGACGTGGACACCATGAATGCCGTGCGTGCTGCTCTGGATGAGATTCCCGGCCGTGGACGCGACATTCTCATGTACGGCGAACCGTGGTCCGCGGGCGCCACCGCGCCGCTGCCCAGCGACACCGTGCTGGCTGACAAGTCAGGCCTGTCGAAGCTTGACAGTCGCATCGGCCACTTCTGCGACACCACGCGAGACACCATCAAGGGCCATGTGTTCTTCTCGGACCGCCCGGGTTATGTGAACGGTGGCATGCACGAGAACGTAGCGGCTGCGCGTGAGGCCGTGAACGCGTGGCGTCGCGGCAAACATTCGGAAGGAGTGGCAGGCCAGGTCATTCAATACGTGTCCGCGCACGACGACCTCACGCTGTGGGACAAGTTGTGCGCGAGCTTTGCGGCTGGTTCGTTGGGCAGCACCGTGGCCGAAGGCGTTAACGAAAATACCGTGGATGTGCCAAAAGTCATGTATGACGCCGATTTCTCGGCGGAAGGGCTGGCCGGTGTCGGTCCGCAGATTGCGGCCGCGCTGACCGACGTGATGGACGCCAACAAGCTGGCTGTGGGTATCACGCTTACCTCCGCTGGCATCCCGTTCATGCTGTCCGGCGAGGAGTTCGCACGTACCAAATTCGGCAGCTCTGATTCTTACGATTCCGCCAAAGAGCTTAACTGGCTCGATTGGAACCGTGCATGGCAGAAGCGCGATTTGATTGAGTATTACGCGAAGTTGATTGCATTGCGCAAGTCTGATCCACAGTGGTTCGACGGCAATCGCAATATCGTCGATACGGAAGGCGACGAACTCGTGTTCCGCGTCGGCGATTATCTGATGGCCGCCAATCCAAGCAGACACGTCGGCGTTATTGACGTGGCCGTAACGGGTTTGGAACCGATTGACGGAATACGGAGATACTGGTGTGGTCTCGGCTCGTCCGTCAGTCCGATGGAAAACAATGTGAGCGCAGGCGATGGCGATTATTTGATCGTTTCACCGCATACGTTTGCAATCTGGCGGTTGCAGTAATACTCTCAGTAGGGAAGCTACAAAACGGCGACCGCAAAGCTGCGGTCGCCGTAACCGATACGGCAATGGGGCCGGAAAACCAGAAAGGATACGACAGTGGGAATCGGAGCGCGCAATCCGCGGTACGAGGTGGTGTTTTTCGACCTGTACGGAACGCTGATCGACATTCGTACCGATGAGCAGAGCGAGGCCGCATGGCAGGCGCTGTACGATTGCGTGACCGAATTGGGCGCGCAGTACGAATCCGTCGACGTGATGCGCGACCAGTTCGAAAAACTTGAGGCCCGCGAAATGGTCCATCAAGCCGATCGTGCAATCGTCCGTAACGGATGGGATGAATTTGATATCCTGCCGGTCTACCGGTCGCTGCTGATGAACCGTAGTGAGGAGGCCGAAAAGAAACTGGCACTGCCGCAAGCCGCGCTGAAAGCCGCATGGGCGTTCCGGCAGGGCAGCACCAGCATGATCCGCCTGTATCCGGGCGCACTCGACATGATCGAAACTTTGCAGGAGGCCGGCGTCGTCGTGGCGCTGCTAAGCAACGCACAAGCCTGCTATACTCGCCCCGAACTGGAAATGACCGGCTTGGCGAACGTACTGGACGACGTGATTATCTCTAGCGAAGAGAAAATCCGCAAGCCCGCCCGCGACTTGTACATGCTGGCTCTCGACCGCGAGTTCGTAATCGCAAAAAACGCGCTCATGGTGGGCAACGATGAAGCAAACGATATTATCGGAGCCAATTCCGCCGGTCTCGACGCAGCATACTTCCGTACGGAAATTTCGCCGATGAGCGACCCGCCCAAGTCGGAGCATGCGGTATGTTCGTTTACCGGTGCCGACTACGACGGTCTGCTGAAATTCGTGCTGAACGCGTGAAACGCGCGTAGGTTGCGTCTTGGGCGTCTTGGGCGTCTTGGGCGCACGAAAGTCCGTATGCGGAACTGAGGAGGACATATGGAAAGCTATGCCGAGCAGGGTGCTGGAGCTGATTCGATTGAACAGATCGGATTCGGCGGCGCTCGCCGTACCAAGAAGAAGCACCGCGGACTGACGGTGTTCCAGCTCAAGGTCATCGGCGCTGTGGCGTTGGCTCTGTCAGCTGGTAGCACCACTATTGTGCCGCTGTTTTTCGGTTCCGACGTCAATAATATGACGTCGCTGACGGCGATGGTCCTGAGCGAAGTGGTGTCCTGGTTCGCCATTCCGATCTACGCGTGGCTGCTGGTACAGGGTTTCCGTGAAACGCACAGCCGCGTCGCGTACGGCCTGCAGCTGTTCATTCTCGCCGTGGTGTGCGAGGTGCCGTATGACATTGCCACATCGCATAAGGCTTTCGACCTGGGCTCGCAGAATCCCGTTTTCGGCCTGTTCGTTGCGTTCGTCGTGCTTGCCGCGCTCGACTGGGTGGCGTCGCGCTATCAGAAGGCCATGAAGGTGCTGCTGTCGATTGGACTGGTGGTGATTGGCCTGCTGTGGGACCTGCTGCTGCGTATCGGCCTGCGCCAGCACATGATGAGCATCGGTTCGGTGACGCTTGGCTTCGTGCTGATTTTCGCTCTGATGCGCCAGTATGAGAATTCGATGATGTTCACTGCCGGCCTGTTTGGCGCGGTGATGATGATTATGCCTGGCATTGGCGTTGCATTCGTGCATTATTACAACGGCGAGTTGGGTTATAAGCGGCAGTGGACGAAGTGGGCTTTTTACGCGGCTTATCCAGTTATTTTGATATTTTGTGCTATTGGTGCAACATTAGCGTGATTTTTGACAACGTTCGCAGTATAATAGTAGCAATATGGGAGAGCATTGCCGCTCGGGCAAGTGTTTCCAAGGCTGGGAACGTTTGTGATTATGATGCAGAAACCGCAAAGGGGTTGAGAGATGGATAGAGCAGGCATTCGCGAGGTGGCCAAGGCCGCGGGTGTGTCGATTTCCACGGTATCGCGCGCGTTCACGCGGCCGGAACTGGTGTCCGAACGTACGCGCCGCAAGGTGCTGGAAACTGCCGACAAGCTTGATTTCAACATCTCACGTTCCGCGACATCGTTGAAATCGGGCCAATCGTACCGTGTGGCGATGCTGATGAATGAAGAGATCACTAGCTGGTTCAATACGGAAGTGTTCGCTGGAATCGAATCCGTCATGCATAATGCCGGGTATGACGTATCGCTGTTCCAGCATGTCGACACCGCCGAAAATCGCAAGGAATTCTTCACGAATCTGCCCGTCCGCCGCAACGTGGACGCCGTATTCGTGACATCGTTCGGCGTGGATCCGAAGGAAATCCAGCAGCTCAAACGCATCCACGTGCCGATCATCGGCATCAATACGCCGACGCAAAACGGCTTCGACGCCACCATCTCCATCGACGATGAGGACGGCATGTTCACCGCCGCCCAGCATCTGATCAATCTGGGGCACAAGAATATCGTGTACGTGTGCTCCGATGCGGTCGATTCCATTAATTCCTCCATCGATGCGCGAGGACAGGGCTTCATCCGCGCCTGCAAGACGATGGAGGCCTCCCATGACTTCAAGTGGCGCGTCGTCTCTGTGCCGCGTGGCAAGACCTTCGCCGACTCGGCGTTGACCGCGCTGCTTGCGTTGGACGAGTTCCCGGACGCGATCTGCTGCCAGATGGATATGATGGCGATTCCGCTGGTGTTGCGTTTGGAACGTTACGGCCACCACACGCCGAGTGACTATTCGATTATCGGCTTCGACGATTCGCCGTACGCCGACACTGTGAACCTGACCACCATGCGCCAGGATCCGTATGCGATGGGTCGCGCGGCCGCACAAAAGGCCATGAAGCTTATCGAAGGCAAGCCGCTTGAGAACGCGCATGAGATTGTGCGCGCCCAGCTCGTACTACGCGGCACCGATTCCGTGTACGGCACTGGCCGCTGAGAGCCGAGTCTCATTACCCTTCCGCAGCCCGTCAATGCCGACGGGCTGATTGTGATGGCCTGGGGTGGATTGATAAGGGATACCCCCACTGTAGTCACGGTGTGTGGCATACGTTTTCAGGAAAAATTGAAACAATTTGCAGTGATGTGTTTCATGACACGTCAATCGGGGGCTGATGAATGATGAATTTCATTCAATGATCAGCATGTGTTTTTTGATTTTGCAATCGTTGACAAACCGTTGAATATCAGGCTTTAAAGCGTTGTCCCCGTGAGAGGGGACGAAAAAACGTATCGGGGGAGGGGGTGTGGGTTCTTTTTGTTTCATTTTGTTTTCATAACTGCAAAGGTTATCATAGTAAACCGTAGGTCAGAGAAAAAGGGAAAACAGAGGTTTCCGGCTGTGTTGCCGGAGATGGGAACAGCGCAGAAGCTATACGTAAAACAGAAGTGATAACGGCATTATGCAAAGGATATCAACCCTCGAGTTGAGGGGCTCAGAAGGGTGAACACTTTGCGGATAGGGGACAAGATGAGGCAATGGCGTAATGGTGCCGGCAACGCACCACGACACTATGCAGGAACGCGATCGGCATCCGGTTGCGCGCTTTCGCGTACCCGCTCGCTGACCGCCGCCGCCATAGCGGTAGCCATGATGGCCACCGTAGCAGTAACTTCCCTCCTCCCCACCTACAATGCCAAAGCTGACGAAAGTCGCAATGACGGCGCAATCTGCACACCTACCACAGAACCGTTAGGCGATCAGACCTCCGGCAGCGGTAACGATGAAGGTATCGCTACTTTCGTTGGCGGTGACATGTATGTAGGTGGCAAGAAGTCGGGCATTACTTCTGCCAATAACAACAATGCGCCTGAGGGTTCTTACGCTGTTGAGGCCGAAGGCTTGACCGCTGTGAACGGAAAGCTTTTGCTTCATCCAATGAAGCAGGCTTGGAACATCTGGAATAAGGATGGCTCATTCAATCGTTCGCGTGGTTTTCGTTGGGGCATCGTCGGTTTTGGTTCGCAGTTCCGTCCGAAGGACGGTTCGACTGTGCTTTCGGTTGGCGGCAATAGCACCAATTCCGAGTTGAATTGGTTCGGTGGTGCTCAGGGCTGGACGGATGACGCTAATCAGGGATCCAGCTGGCTTGGAACCGGAGCGGGGAATGGCGCTACCGGCGAGACGAATGACCATAACTTAACGCGAACATTGCTGGTAATCAGACCACGAGTGCAAAGCCGCAACACTTGGAAGAACGGTGAACAGTATTCCGTGTACGACATGGGCGGCAACGGCAAAGTCAACTGGAATCAGAGCAACACCGTTATTTCCGGAGTGAAGAACCCCTCGACGGGTTCGGATTACACATATTCCGAATATAAGAATTATGTGACTACGCTGTCTGGCAAGCTCGCGAAGATTTCCTCCAGCAACACTGTTACGAAGGGCAATGAGGATAATTACACAGGCAAACGTTATTCATACAGCTACAACACTTACGCAAACAACGTTTACCGGTTCGATATTGAGAACAACTCCCGTCAGACGGAAATCACGCTGACCGGCGATGGCAAAGACGAGTTGCAGGTGTTCAATTTAGACGCATCAATGCTGAATAGCATTGGTGATGCCGGCGTGGTGTTCAACTTCAAGAACATCTCCGACAATGCTTCGGTCGCCATCAACATCAACGGTAATGGCAATGATGTGAAGTTCCGTAATGGCTGGCAGTTCAAGTGGAACGACGTTGATATCTCCGACGGCTACGTCATGATGAATTCGACGGGCACAAACCGCTACAACAATACGCATGGGCAGGAGTACGTCAAGCGCGCAAGCCAGCTGATGTGGAACTTCTATAACACCAATACCCTTACGATTCTTGGTGGTAAGGGGTCGGGGCGCATCAACACCGGCTGGTACAAGGATCAGAAGCATGGCGACAAGGAAGACTGGTATGGCGTCAATGTAACTGATGATCCGTCTGCCGCATGGATGGGTTCCGTTATGGTAACGGGCAATGATTTTGGTGCCAAGGGCAATTTCCAGTCGCATGTCTCCACTAATGGTCGTGTGTGGACTACTGGCGATTTTGAAATGTACAACAAGGATGTCGTTACCACAAACAGCGGCAATTTCGTCAACGCCGAAGGCAAATATTCCACCTCTGCAGTGGATATGGATCAGGAACGTCATAACCTGTCTTGGTATGGGCAGATGACCACCTCCTGCGCCGCAATCAAGTGGGATAAGGTCGATGCCGAGGGCAAAGCCCTGAAAGGTACTTCGTGGACGGTGTACGGCACGAGGGATAATGCCATGAATGGCACGAACCCCATCACCACGGTTGCGATGGCGGCTGGAATGATGCGGATGATGCGGATAACGGTAGCGTCACTTTGGGCAGTCTCGCAAAGAAGGCCACATACTACCTGAAGGAAAGCGGTACCGGCAGCAGCCAGTATGCGTTGAACACGAACATCTATCGCATCGTCACGCACGACAGTACGGATACCGTTTCAACCATCGACAAGGTGTACAGCGCTACTGGCGCTGAAATCACCGATGACACCGCCAAGCAGCTGCACAATGGCGCCATTGTCAACGTGAGTGCCGGTACTTCCATCGCATGGTCGAAGGTTGACGCAGAAGACCAGAACACGTTGCTCGCGGGTTCCACTTGGGAATTGACCAAGAAGGGCGATCCCGACCAGTCGTGGACTATTACGGATGATGATTCCGACAGCGAAATCGCAAACATCGTGGTCAAGATCAATGAAACTGAAGTTAGTTCGTGGAGCTTCACGAATTCCACTCCGGTAAGCATTTCTTATGTTGCCGTGGATAAGGATGGCAAGGAGCTCGCCACGAAGGTGCAGTGGAAGTCCGAAAGCCCTGCCGTTGCAGGCATTGCCAGCGATGGCACGCAGTTGCAGCCGTATAGCAACGGCACTACGAACATCGTGTTCACGGCCGGCGACAAGACTGTGACGTTCCCGGTTATGGTAACCGGCGTAACCGTGGTGGGCTCGGTCAGCATTGACAAATACACCGAAGGTCAGGAAATCAGCTTGGAACAGGGCAAGACCATGACGCTGACGGCTACCGTGGCGCCTGAAGCAACACGGTGAACTGGACTTCGAGCAATACGGATGAGGTTTCCGTAACTCCTACGACCGGCACCATTGTCAGGGTGACCGCCAATCGGGTGACCTCGGGCTATGTGACCATCACCGCCACCGAGCAGCATAGCCGGGAGAAGGCCACCCTGAAGATCAAGGTGACGGAGCCGATGGTTTCCGTGTACTTCAAGAAGTCGAACGTGCAGTGGAACGACTATTGGCTGAAATATAAGAAGAGCACGGACAGCAATAACTGGAGCGGCGATGTGCAAAGTTCCAGCGCGTGCGGTGACTATGTGCGTTTCCAGCTGCCGAAGAGTTCTGTTACAACAAATTACCAGTTCTATCTTGGCAATGCTAAAGGGTTCGATCTGCCCAATGACGATAAGTACACCGCCGCGGATCACGGTATGTTTACCTTTACGGGTAAGGATGTTCAGGTTGTGGAGGCGTGGAATGATTTCCAAAAAGAAACAGTCCCCTCCGGCTGCACGGTGACCAGCGCATACGTGGAGAATCGTTCCCATCGTTCCGCGGTGAAGAATGCAGTGTTCTACGATCAGCCGGTGGTGCGCGCTATTACCAACACGACTGCCAAGGCAGCTGACACGCGGCAGGATGAGGATCCGAAGGGCGGCCAGTTCAAGGTGTCCGATCTTACGAATGGCACCTACACGCTGAAGGAAATCAACGCCCCGAACGGTTTCGACGCCAGCAAGGCGAAGACCTACACCATCGTTATCAAGAATGGGCAGGTCACGAGCTCCGATCTTCCCGAAAAGGTCGAGAACCCGCGTCTTACCGGCAAGGCGACCTGGCAGAAGACCGACGATTCGAGTGAACTGAAGCTGCTGGCCGGTTCCGAATGGAAGCTGTACAAGACCAAGAACTTCTCGTGGGACGCCAACGGCAACGCCGAATACACGGAAGGTGATAGCGCCACGCCTATCGCAACCATCAAGGATTGCGTGAATAGCAGTGAGAAGACCTGCTCCGCGCAGACGGAATGGTATACGGATCGTGATGGCGACGCCGGTAAGTTCTCCATCGTTGGTCTTGAGTGGGGTGAATACCAGTTAATCGAGTCCAAGGCTCCTGACGGGTACAACATCGATACGACTCCGCACGTGTTCCGCATCGGGCCGGCCGAAGGCGCGAACGTGAAAGGCACGTGGTACACGTCTTCCGGTTTCAAGCCGGAGACTACCGCCGACTATCAGAAGTCTGCCGCATTCACCGTTGACGGTGGTTCCATTACCAACACCCCCGGCGTCGTTCTGCCTGGTACAGGCGGCGAGGGAGTAAACAAGATGTACGCTGCGGGATTCCTCGCAGTGGCGATTGCCGTGGCCGGTCTGGCCTTGAGCCTCAGGAGGCGGCAATGATGAACTCGTCTAGGGGAAAGGGGGCTGGACCGTAGCGTAGCGACCCAATGCCCACTAGGCAATAACTGAACACACATAACTGAAGATTCAAGATTTCAAACAAGAAAGAAAGGGAGAACGATGAACAAGGTTCTCAAAGGCCTCGTAGCTGTGGCAGCCACCGCAGCGATGGCCGTCGCCGGAGTCGCCGGCGCCTCCACCGCCATGGCGGCAGATGAAAATACCGTTAATGTGACGGTTCCAACCACCACGAATCTGGAAAATCACACTTACACCGCATACCAGATTCTTTCTGGTACTCAGGCCACGTCCGGTGGCGCGCTTGGCGATGCTGAATGGGGTACTGGTATTCAGAGCGATGATTTCCTGAAAGCGTTGCAGGCTGATACTACTATTAAGAGCTATTTCATGGATGTGACCGACGCCAAGGGTTTCGCGGAGCGCTTAGCAACACCGACAACTTCCCAGCCGACGGTGCTAATACTCGTCTCGTTGCCAAGATTGCCATGAAGCACACGCAGGGCGCCGGCACCGCTCTTGCTGCTGGCAGCAGCACTCAACTGGACAAGGGCTATTACCTGATTGTCGATTCCACTACCGATGGACAGACCGTGTACAACCCGGCTGTGCTCGCCATCACCAGCGACATCGAAATTAAGGACAAGACCGACGTTCCGACTCTTGAGAAGAAGGTCCAGGAGAACAAGAAGGATGCCACTGGCGATACAGCTTATGGCTCCAAGTTCAACGATGTGGCCGACTACAACATCGGCGACGAAGTTCCGTTCCACCTGATCGGTTCTGTGCCGGACATGAGCCAGTACGAGACCTACACCTACAAGTTCACCGATACCTTCGATAAGGGCTTCGATGCAGTGGATACCTCTAATGTCAAGGTCTATCTGTCCAACGATAAGAAGCTTGATCTTGAAGGCAAAAGCGTGGATACAGATATCACTACGTACTTCTCCGGTACAAACGGCAGCATCCAGTACACCCCTGCTACTGAGGCACGGGGGGAGACTGCGGGAACCAAGGCAACTCTGACGGTCTCTACCAAGGACTTGAAGAAGGCAGCCACCTACAGCAAGGAACAGCCACAGTATGTGATTGTGTCCTACACCGCCAAGCTGAACGCAAACGCCAAGATCGGTCTGCCGGGCAATGTGAATGAGGCCTACCTTACTTACTCCAACAAGCCTGATCAGTCCGGCACTGGTGACAACAACACCAACGACACTCCTCACGATAAGGTCATCGTCTTCACCTACGGTCTCGACGTCACCAAGGTTGATTCCAAGAATACCGAAACGAAGCTGAAGGACGCCGAGTTCAAGCTGAAGAATTCCGATGGCAAGTGGGCCACCATTACGGATGGAAAGGTCACTGGCTGGGCAGATACTGAGCTGCAAGGCTCTGTTCTGAAGTCTGACGAAAGCGGCAAGTTCAAGGTCGAAGGTCTCGACGATGGCGAATACACCCTGAAGGAAACCAAGGCTCCGGCAGGCTACAACCTCCCGGCCGATGGCTTCTCCGTTACGCTGACGGCAACTACTGCGAACAACCAAGCTTGGGATGGAACTGCTACCAAGGCTCTGACCAACCTTGCCGTCAAGGTCGATCAGACTGATGGCACTGGCGACGTCACCACTGGTCTTGGTGCAATCACTATCAAGAACACTCAGGCTCCTCCCTCCCGTCCACCGGTGGCATGGCACCGTGCTGCTGTACGTGGCTGGCATCGCCGTGTTCGTGCTTGCTGGCGCGACCCTGGTGATGGCTCTGCGTCGCCGCAACGCCTGATCCTCCGGATTCCATAAGAATCTGAAGTAACCATGCGAAACCCGTGAGCCGCGTTGACGCAAGTCAGCAGCGGCTCACGGGAATCGCAATACATAATTTAAAAACTAAAAATTAAATAATAACTGAACCCACATATGCTGGGCTGGACCACCTCAATCCCTTGTACACTGCCTAATTTTCTTGAGTATCCAGCCTGGCTCCATATATTTTCCGGTTTGCCGTTGGGGGCGAATCAAATATGCTTACTTTCCAATCCACAGAAGAGGGGTCGGCAATGAAGGAACGCACGATCGCAAGCCGCGTCATCGCCGCATGCTGCGCAATCGCCGCCACATTCGCCGCGGCAGCCTGTGCATTCACTACTCGCGATGCCGTCGCGGCGCCAACAACAGACTCTGCCAGCGGCAGCATCGCCATTTCGTACCACCATAAGAGCTCGGATTCCGAAACGTCCGACGATTCTACCAACTTCGCCATTTCGGACGCCAGCTTCAACCTCTACAAAGTCGGACAGATTCCAGCCAGCGGCGGCGCCACCTTCGAACCCGTCGCACCGTTCACCGACTCCACCGCCTACCCCGTCGACTGGTCGAAGATGACCGGCAAGGACGCGCAGGTGTGGCGAGACATGGCCAACACGCTCGCCGGACTCATCGCGGTGAACCAACCCGACGCCACGGCAACCGGTGTCACCAACACCTCCGGGCATCTGACCTTCACCGGACTGTCCGACGGCCTGTACTTGGCCGTGTCCGACAGCGTTGACGTGAAGGTCGCCAACGCCTCCGGAAAGAACCAGACATGGACGTGCTCTTCCGGCAGCATGCTCGTCGCAGTGCCCGAAGACGGCGTCTCCGGCGGGTCGCGTGTGCTGAGTATCGAACCGAAAACCGAATGTGTGGCGCAACCGCCGAAAACCGTGAAACGCACCGTGCGCAAAATCTGGAATGACCGGAACAATTCCGACGGCAAGCGCCCCGAATCCATCACCGTGAAACTCCTGCGCGACGGCGAGCCCGTGGAAAACGTGAAACTGGACGAGTCCAACAAGTGGACGCATTCGTGGACGGATCTCGACGCGGACCACGAATGGACCGTGGTCGAAGCGGCGGTGCCCGACGGCTACACCACCATCTCCGATGTGGAAGGCGACTCCACTGAAATCACCAACACGCACACGCCACCCACCACGCCGGACCAGCCGCACACCGGCGCCGACGTGCAGCAGGCCGCTTGGATTGCCGTGGCCATCTTGGGCGCGGGCTTGGTGCTGCTGATCGTTGCCAAGACGGCTTTGCGGAAGCGGGCGTAGCATAAATAACGTGACGGATGAATCGGACGCCAAGCCAGCTGCGCAAGTCGAATTGGATGCGCAGGTTAAACCGGGTGCGCAGGTTAAACCGGCTGCCAAGCATAAGAAATCGAATGCGCTGCTCAATGTGATGATTGCCATCTCCGCAATCGCCATGATCGGCGCGCTGGGCCTCATCGCGTATCCGACATTCAGCGACTGGTGGAACCGCATGCACCAGTCATACGCCGTAGCAGGCTACGTGGAACAAACCAAAGACATGTCCGGCGCCGAACGCAAAGCCATGCTGAAAGCGGCGCACGAATACAACGAACGGCTCGCCGCGAACGGCGATCGGTGGCACATGACCGACGCGCAGAAGCGCGAATATGATGAAACGCTCGACGTGACCGGCACCGGCATCATGGGATACGTGACCATCCCGCGCATCAAAGTGAAACTGCCCGTCTACCACGGCACCAGCGACGGCGTACTGCAGATCGCCGCCGGGCATTTGGCCGGCACATCGCTGCCCGTAGGCGGAGCGACCACGCACGCGGTGGTCTCCGGACACACCGGCCTGCCGTCCGCCCGGTTGCTGACCGGCTTGGACGAGCTGCAAAAAGGCGATACCTTCGCATTCCACGTGCTCGACGAAACCTACACGTACCAAGTGGACCAGATCTCAGTGGTGCTGCCGAGCGAAATCAGCAAGCTGAATATTGAGTCCGGGGCCGATTACGCGACGCTGATCACGTGCACGCCGTACGGTGTCAACTCACACAGGCTGCTCGTGCGCGGGCACCGGATTCCGAATCCGAAAGTGCCAGACAAGACGCAATACGACGAGCCGGGCGAAATGACAGCCGTGGCGGCTGCGGTGATCGGACTGCTCGTGTTTGTGGCTGGCTGCGCTTTTGTGGGGCTCGCGCGGCTATGGCGACGCTCCTGGATTGTGCGGCACGGGTTGTGCGCCGGGGCCGGCGCGCGCCATTCGTCTGGTGTTCGGGGGTAGTGTCTAGCCTAGCGCCGCCGCAGGCCGGTGACATCGCTTCTCCGGTGTGCGGGGGTGTGCGTCTGGTCGTGCTCGGTATGTGGTGCGTGGTGTTTGTGTGCTTGTGGTACGTGTTGCGTTTCAGTGTGTGTACTTGTGTTTGCGTGCGTGTGCATGTCTGATGTTGCGCAGGGGTGTTGTTGCGGTGCGCATATGGCCTGAATCGTGCTGAAGCATGGGTTGTGAGCGGATGGGGGTATTATTCGGCCTGTTTCGGACGCTTTTGATGCCCCTTTTGCTCATGACTTGCGGTTTTGACGGTTTTGGCGCGGTTGTGAGCGGATGGGGGTACGATTCTGGATGTTTCGGGCTGTTTTGATGTTGGGTGGCCTCCCCTTTTGCTCACGACTTGTGAGTTGGGCTGGTTTTGCTTGTCTGTGAGCGGATGGGGGTGTGATTCGGGCTGTTTTGGGTGCTTTTGATGCCCCTTTTCGCTCATGACTTGCGATTTTGCCGGTCGCGCGCGGTCGTGTGCGTACGGGGGTGTGTGCAATGGGTCTTGCGTGGGTGTGGGCGTGCGGGTGTACCGGTGTAGGCGTGGGTGTAGGCGTGCGGTCGTGGTTTTGGCTGGGTATCTGGCTTATAGATGGCGGATTCGGCCGGGTGTCCGGTGGTATCTCGCTTATAGGTGGCGGGTCGGTTTGGGCAATAGGTCGTTAGGGGGTAGCATGCATGCCCCCTAGATGTCTTGTTTCCGCAAGGGGCCGCCATCTATAAGCGAGATACCATCCGTCGATCCCGCGAATCCGCCATCTATAAGCGAGAAAGCGCGTGAACCGGGCGCTGCGGCGGCGAAATCGCAAAATTATGGAATCGGCTGATTGCTGCGCGCGGCAGGTGGGTAGTATCGGGCGCGGAAGACGTGGAAGGAGCTGCCATGTGTGATGAAGGGGAAACTGCGGATCAGGCGGATGCCGTACGAACGGAATCGCAAAAGATGGAATCGCGAGCGGGGGAGACGGCGCTTGACGGGTCGGCGCGCAGCATCATCGTGCTGATTGTGGTCGGCATGTTGGTGGGGGTGCTGTCAGGCATGTTCGGCATCGGCGGCGGCACGGTGATCGTGCCCGCGCTCGTCTGGCTGGGGCTATCTCAACGCAACGCGGCCGCCACGTCCACGCTGGCGATCGTGCCGACCTCCATTTCCGGCGTCATTTCGTACGCGACCGGCGGGCACGTCGACTGGCTCGCCGCAGCTCTGCTGTTCTGCGGCATGTTCATTGGCGGACAGATCGGCAGTTGGCTGCTGTCACGGCTGCCGGAATTGGTGCTGCGGTGGATTTTCGTAGCGTTTCTCGTGTTTGTGGTGATCAATCAGGTGAGTTTCGTTCCGTCGCGCGACCACCAGATCGCCATGAGCGTAACGACCGGCATCTGCCTGGCGTTGCTGGGCGTGATCATCGGCACGTTGGCGGGACTGCTGGGCATCGGGGGTGGTGCGCTTGCGGTGCCGTCGCTGTCGATGCTGTTTGGCGCGTCCGACCTGGTTGCGCGCGGCACTTCGCTGTTGGCAATGTTTCCGAATTCGATCACGACCAGCGCGGCGAACTTGAAGCGCAGGCTAGCGCATGTGAAAACCGCGCTGATTATTGGCGTGACGGCGGCTGCGACCGCGCCGCTCGGCACGTGGATTGCGGGGGAGGTTTCGCCACGAGTTGGGGCGATTATGTTCGCCTGCTATCTGTGCGTGCTGCTGGTGCGGTCCGTGTTCGTGGCCGTAAAGGCCACGCGCGCGGCGCGGGTTGCGCGGGGCTGAGTGGCGCGGGCATTTTTCCCAGTGGCTGGATGATTTAGTCGCGTGAGTGGTGCGTCAGAGGTGGTTTTTATCCAGTCACTGGGATTTTTGGCGTGTGAGTGGGGTCTGAGAGGTTGGATTTATCCAGCCAGTGGGGGATTTTGGCTTGTGGGGTGCGGTGGGGGTGTTGTTTGACGGAATATGGCGATTTTATTGGCCGTATTCCCCCTGTTCATGCGGTGGATATGTTGCGGTCATCATATGCGATGAGTGTTCATCTGCCGTTCTTCTGTAGTGCGGTGTGCGTTGGCTTGCGGCGCATAGCGTGGGCGGTGGCATCGAAAGATCCAAGCAATGCAGCCGCGGAAAGGTTCCGCGCAGCCGGAAAACATGGTCGAAACGGGCGTTACCTAACGGGCGCAACCGAAACGGCAGGTTGGACGGCACGGAAGAAACTGCATGGAAGAAAGAAGAAACATGAGCAAGCACAAGGCTCTCACGGGCGCAATCGCGGCCCTCGCCTCCGTCGCAACGCTCGGCGCGCTCGCCGCACCGGCGCTCGCAGCTGACACCACCTACAGCCCCAACGGCAAGCCGGTCGCGGAACTCGCCAAGCATGGCGGCGCGCAGCGCATCGCCACCATCGGCAACAAGAACGCGAAGAACGTCGTCCTGTTCCTCGGCGACGGCATGGGCGATTCGGAAATCACCGTCGCCCGTGACTATCTGAAGGGCGCCAACGGCCACTTCGACGGACTTGACGCGGTCGGCCAGCCGAGCGCGCTTGGTGACGTGCAGGCTGGTACTGGCCAGTACACCACCTTCTCGGTCGGCAACGGCAGCAAGGACAGCGCTGTCGGCAAGGATGGCGACGGCAAGCTGGTCGCCAACCCCAATCCGGGCAAGCTTACCCCCGTAACCGATTCCTCCGCCTCCGGTTCCGCATGGGGCACCGGCACCAAGACCTACAACAACGCCGTTGACGTTGATATTTACGGCAATCCGCAGCTGAATCTCTTCGAGCTGGCCAAGGCGGCCGGCAAAGCCACCGGCAATGTGACCACCGCCGAAATCCAGGATGCTACCCCGGCCGTGCTGGAATCGCATTCGTCCGAACGTGCCTGCTACGGCCCACAGGGCAAGACCGACGGCACGTCCAACAATGCCTCCAAGCAGTGCCTCATCAACCAGCTTAAGGAAAACGGCGGCATCGGCTCCATCTCCGAGCAGCTGCTCGACACCCGCGCCGACGTAACCATCGGCGGTGGTTCCAAGTACTTCCGTCAGACCGTGCAGGGCGGTGAATACAAGGGCAAGACTGTGTGGGAGCAGGCCAAGGAAATGGCTTCCAGACCGTCGAGAACGATCCGGCTGCCATGAACGCGCTGCAGTACAAGGACGGCCAGCCAGTGCTCGCCTGATGAGCGACGGCAACATGCCGACCAAGTTCAACCCGTCCAAGGCCACCGCCAAGGATCCGGCCAAGGACGCCAACCCGACCGTGTGCACTATGAACGACAAGTGGCTCGGCAACCAGGGCTCTTCGCTCGCCGACATGACCAAGAAGGCGCTCGATCTGCTCGAAGCCAACCCGGCCAGCGACGCGAATGGCTACTTCCTGCAGGTTGAGGGCGCTTCCATCGACAAGCAGGACCACGCTGGCAACGCTTGCGGCCAGATCGGTGAAACCGACGATTTCGATCAGGCCATCGCCTACGCCATGAAGAACGTTGACCTGACCAACACCCTCGTGATCGTCACCGCCGACCACGCCCACACTTCCCAGATCCTCAACGCTCAGCCGGCCTACGCACTCTCCACCGTGCTCAAGACCGCTGACGGCAACAATATGGTCGTCTCCTACGGCACCGCTGAAGCCGACTCCCGCGATGAGGACGGCGGCTACAACGGCGGCGACATGGCTCACACCGGCACCCAGCTGCGCATCGCCGCTTCCGGCCCTGGCGCCCAGCGCGTGATTGGCCTGACCGACCAGACCGACAACTTCTACACCATCGCTGGCGCTCTGGGACTGGCCACTTCCACCGAATCGCAGAAGGCACTGTCTGACAACGGCACTGTGAAGGTCTCTGCTGCCGACGGTAAGTTCACCGCGGACGTCGATGGCTTCAACGGCGACGCTGTGCTCAGCTACGAGCTGAAGGACAAGAACGACAAGACCGTGGCCGCGTCCGATTCCTCCACTCCGCTCTCCGGCGTGCGCGTCAAGACCGCACAGACCACTCCGATCGCGCTGGACGGCGTCACCGAAGGTTCCGAATACAGCTCACCGTCACCGGCCGCCAGTCCGGCAAGGCCGTGACCGTCGACTTCCAGGCTCCGGCCGCCAACTCCGCCGATAAGAACAACGGCAAGCCGGGCGCTGGCAACGCTGACAAGAACGGCGTGATCGCTTCCGGCAAGGTCAACAACGATACGAAGGCCGGCCCGTTTGGCGCCGCACTGCTCGGCAAGACCGGCACCGCTGTGCTGGCTGCGGCTGTTGCGATCGCCATGCTGGTTGCCGTCGCGATGCTCATCAAGACCGCGAAGGCCGCCAAGAACGACCGCTGATTGGCTGAATAACCTCCGATAATCCCCGAAACCGCCGCCGCTGAGATGCTCCCCAGCGCCGGCGGTTTTGGGTTTTGCGCAAAGTTGAGTGAGGTGTGCTCAAGAATTTTTGCGATTTCGGGAATAATAACTTGCGATTCAAAGTTGAGTGGTGTAGGCTCAAGTTTTGGAAAGCATGAGAGACGGCAATCCGGAAACGGCGATCCGAAACTCGAGCGAAGAACGAAAAGAACGTATAGCGAACCTATCTACAAAGGAGACAAGTTATGGGACGCGCAGTTGGCATCGATCTGGGTACTACCAATTCCTGCATCGCATTATAGATGACAGGCAATGCCAGCTCGTCACTTTCGCAATACAGTGCGGTGGGGGCGGGGTCCATGGTCAGCAATGAATTGAGAATAGTGTTGGTGGCGTCTTCATAGTTGCGGATTGCGATGCGTTCCACCGTCATCTTTCGCTTTTCGGCAGTTTCCATCAGCCCATGCAGACGCGCTTCTGCGCTGAAGACCATGTTCTGGTTATTGTCATTTGATGTCTCGTACGCATAAGCGATACGTCGGTGGCCCATGGAGAACAAGTGCTCCACAGCAACATGCATGGCCTGACGGTCGTCGATACTCACCGTGGCATTGAATCCGTTGATTGATGGAATGTTGATGCCGACGATCGGTACCTTCATGTTCGAAAGTTTTTCGACCTCTTCGGGCACGATGTTGAAGGAGTTTACGATGACCGCGTCGACGTTGCGGCGTACCGGCAACGTTGCGAAGAACTCATGGCGGTCGTGCGCGTCGGCCATCTCGAAGATGGAAATGTCATATCCGGCCGGGTGCAGCACGGAATCCAATCCGGCATAGGTATTGGAATTGAACCAAGTCGAAATCGGATCGCTCATCAATAGCGCGACGCGGAACGATTGACCGGTTTTCAGTGCGGCCGCTGAGCGGGAGATGCGGTAGTCAAGTTTTTCCGCTGCTGCCATCACTTTGCTGCGAGTCTCCGGCAGCACCAGATTCGGTTTGGCGAATGTGCGAGAGACGGTCGAAATCGATACTCCCGCTTCGGCGGCCACGGCTTGGATGCTCGCTTTCATAGAGAATCCTCCACTGACGAACGACATTGCTGTCATGGCAACTGCTAGAGACACGTTAACATAAGTGTTTGCAACGGTTGACGTGCGTGTTCTGCGGATATGAAGAAAAGGGGTGCCGACGAAAATTCCGACAGCACCCCTCATGCGATGAAGTTAATCAGCCTTTGACAGCGCCGGCCATCACGCCCTTGATGATGTACTTCTGGCAGCACAGGTAGAATATGATGATCGGCACAATCGCCACCACCAAGCAGGCCATCATGGCGCCCATGTCCACTGATCCATAACCACCCTTGAGGTACTGAATCGCAATCGACATCGTCTTGAAACGGCGCATGTCCAACGTCAGGTACGGCAGCAGGAAGTCATTCCAGATCCACATCGTCTGCAGGATCGCCACTGAAATCAGGCTCGGGCGCATGATAGGCAGTACGATTTGGAAGAAGATTCTCGGTACCGACGCGCCGTCGATCATCGCAGACTCCTCGAGTTCGGACGGGATGCCCTTGACCACGCCAGTGAAGATGAACACGGCTAAGCCCGCACCGAAGCCTAGATACACAATCCACAGGCCCCATGGGGTGTTCAGGCCCATCATGTCGGCGAGCTTGGAAAGCGTGAACATGACCATCTGGAACGGAACAATCATGTTAAACAGGAACAGTGTGTACAGCAGGCGCGCAGCCCAGTTGTTCGTACGTACAATCCACCAAGCGCACATCGACGTGCACACGATGATCAGCAGGACCGCGCCGACCGTGATGACTACGGTCCAGCCAAAACTGCTGATTAGGTTCGTGCGCTCGATGCCTCTGATGTAGTTCTCCAGTCCCACGAGGCCTTGCCGGTGGCAGGGAGAATGCGTTGCGCGAGATGTAAGCCTTCTGCTTGAAGCTATTGATCAGCACCAGCACGATTGGATAGACCCATGCCAGTGAGACGATGGAAAGGAAAACCGTCCAGAATACAGGATGCTTGACCTTGTCGCTCATGCTTGGACCTCCTTGCTGGTGGTGAGCTTGTTCTGGATGAGGCAATCACGGCCACGATGATGAAGAACACCACGGCCTTGGCCTGGCCCACGCCCTCGAAGCCGGCGCGTCCGTAGAACGTGCGGTAGATGTTCAGAGCCAAGAGCTCGGAGCTATTCGACGGGGCGCCATTGGTCAGGGCGAGGTTCTGGTCGAACATCTTGAAGCCGTTGGTCACCGTCAAGAATGTGCACACTGTGATTGACGGCATCATCAATGGAATCGTCACGTTGAACAGCGTCTGGCGGGAGTTCGCGCCGTCAACCGCGGCAGCCTCGATCACATCGCCGGGCAGGCCCTGCAGACCCGCGATGTAGATGATCATCATGTAACCGATTTGCTGCCAGCAGGTCAGCAGAACCATGCCCCAGAAGCCGTACACGCCCGAGAATGTGATCGAACGACCCCAGTGCGCCAGTACGCCGTTGAGCAGCAGTAGCCAGATATAGCCCAAGATGATGCCGCCGATTAGGTTCGGCATGAAGAACACCGAACGGAACAGCGTGGAGCCTTGATGGCCTTGGTCAGCATGTACGCAATGGCGAACGCGACTACGTTGATCACCACGGTTGTCACAATCGTGAACAGGATCGTGTACACCAGCGCGTGCAGGAACTCCGGATCCGTGATTGTGTTTCGGTAGTTCGACACGCCCACGAACGTGGCGTCAGTGACCGTGCTGAACTTGCAGAACGACAGGTACACGCCCATGGCGAACGGCACCAGGAAACCAATGACGAAAGCCGCGAACGTGGGTAGCGCAAACAGCGCCCACCACCTGCGAATTGCCTTGCCGGACATCGTAATCATTTCATGCCCACTTTCTCCTCCTTGGGTACACCCGGGGAACACCCCTCGAGTGATTCAACGACACTCAGTTCGACCGTGACCGCAACGTCGGGTTCGAACCGGTTCGATAATACCCTACTTCACAGATAAATAAAAGTCAAACATTGTCATGATTTTCATGCAACGTCAATTCATTTATCAAATGTGAACAGTATTCAAGAAGTTGCCAAAGCGGCAAAGGTGTCGGTTTCCACGGTGTCCAGATCACATTCGCCCGACCTGAGCTCGTATCTGAGGCGACACGGTCCAGGGTGTTGCGCATCGCCGACGAGATGAGTTTCTCCATCTCCCGTTCGGCCACTGCGCTCAAGTCCGGCAAAGCATTGCGTGTCGTCTTGCTGATGAGCGACCATATCCGACTATGGTTCAGCGCTTCCGTCATCGAAGGGTTGAACCAGGTTTTGCACGCAGACGGCTATGATTTATCGATCTTCCAGATCTCCAGTATCGAGGAACGCCGTGAGTTCTTTGATATGCTGCCGGTTCGTCGCAATGCCGACGCGGTGATCGTTGCTTCCATCGATGTCGATGCGCAGGAAAGCGCACAGCTGGCCAGCACCGGCGTACCAATTATCGGCATCAACTGTGTGAATCCAAGAGAATACGGTTTCACTGCGGCCGTGGGGATAGACGATGATCAAGGTTCGCGTCTGGTTGCGCGCCATCTTATCGGGCTGGGGCATCGCAACATTGTCTACGTACGTACGTCGCGTGAGGTTTCCTTGCGCTTCAGTGTGCAGCAACGTTATGACTCCTTCGTCAAGGCCTGTCTGGAACAGGGTGTCACGCCAACTACGTTGGTTGCGCAGGAAAGTGAGGACCGCATTAGCACGATTGTCTCCGAGTTGCTGAGCTTGCCGCAAATGCCAACCGCCATCGCTTGTCAGGAGGACGGCATCGCGATTCCACTGATTTATCAGCTTGTGTGTTGTGGCTACCGTATTCCGTCTGATATTTCCGTCATCGGCTATGACGACAGTTTCTATGCGCACGATATCGGCTTGACCACGATTCGCCAGGATCCGATTGGCATGGCACGCGAGGCGGCTTGTAAGACTCTTGACTTGATCAATCGCAAGACCACGGGTATGCCGTTTCAGACGTTCCCGGCGCAACTGATCGTTCGCTCCAGCACTTCGCGAGTGTCCTTGGATAAGGGCTAATCGCTTACCGATACATAGAAAACCGCTCCGGTTGGTTCCGGAGCGGTTTCCTATAAGGAGAAAATCAGACAGTGAAGTCAATTGCGGTCACTTGTGGGCGTTGGCATATTCCTTAGCCCAGCCATCCACGAACGCGGACTTGACGCCATCCCAATTGCCGGTGCTTGGGCATACTCGAGCAAAGCGGAGCCGAGGTCGTTCTTCCATTGTTCGGACGGCATCATGGTGAAGTTCCAAGACACTGCGGTGGTACCGGACTTTTGGTCGTCCATGGCGGCAGTGACCAGCGGGTTGTCGGATTTGACGCTGGAGAAGGTCTTGAACGGGGTGGTGAAGCCCATCTTCTGAGACAGCGCTTCTTTGCCCTTATCAGAGGTGATGACCCACTTCAGGAAGTCGGCGGTCGCTTTCTGATCGGCCTTGGATGCTTTCGAATTAATGCACCAGTAATTCTCGGAACCGGTTGCCAGACCTTGGTTCTCCTCGCCCTTGGCGCCGATGTAGATTGGCATCATACCAACGGAATCGACCTCCATGCCGGCTTTCTGCAAATCGGACCATGCCCAAGTGCCGTTTTGATAGAAAGCGGCCTCGCCGAGTGCGAATTCGGAATTGGCGTCGTCACCAGTCTTGGAGCTTAGTTGGGACGGCTCGGTGGTGGAATCGGTGATGTACAGGTCAAAGATGTTCTTGTACTCCGGCAGATAGGTTCCCTTGATAGTGGCCGGCTGTTCAGTGATGTTGTCATCTTTGAACTCATAGTAAAGAGGCAGGTTGGCTAGATGGGTCTTGAAACGCCAATCGGAGCTGGAGTTGAAACCAGCAGAGGTGAAGGCGCCCTTAATGCCGAGTTCATCCTTCTTGGACTGCATGTCGTCAGCAACGGCCTTCAGCTTACTAAAGGAGTTGATGTCTTTGATGGACTTGGCTTTGGCGCCGGAAGTGCTGAAGTATTTGTTAAGGATGTCTTTGTTGTAGATTAGGCCATAAGTCTCCATGACGTACGGTACGCCAACGACCTTGTCGCCATCCTTGAGGGCAACATCTTGGTTCTGCAGTTGCTTGTATACCTCTGTGCCGGACATGTCAGCAGTGTAGTTCTTCCAGTTGGCGTAACCGACCGGACCGTTGACTTGGAACAGGGTCGGTGCCTCGGACTTAGCCATCTCGCTCTTGAGCTGCTGCTCATAGGTATTGGAGGCCGCGGTCTGAGCGTTGACCTCGACACCGGTTTCCTTAGTGTACTCCGCAGCCAAATCGGTCCACTCGTCGGCGGCTTCTGGTTTGAAATTGAGGTAGCATACCTTGCCCTTGCTTGAATCAGAGCTCGATGAGCTGCCACAAGCGGCAAATGTCGTGACAGACATGGCGGTGACCGCAATGAGGGCTAGTGCGGACTTCAATTTACGATTCATCTTCGAACCTTTTTTTCTGCATCGGGTCCAACGTCCCCGTTGGATATGTGCACTGAGATAGTGCTGCTTTCTGCCGATGCCCCTATTATGCATCACTTTCATCTTTTTTGCAAACGATGGCAGTATTTTGTTGATTTATCACGTTGCAATACCAGGCAATCCGCTATTTGCCGCCATTTTTAGGCATAAAATTAGGCGACACACTATGCAAGCGTTTGCTAAAAAAGTTGTACATCAAACGATTGACTGTAGCAAAAAGCCGCATCCCCTGAGAGACAAGGGATGCGGCTTGAGGTGAGCTACTTATGGATGACGTCAGCGCGGCCAACGTTCCTCGGCGCTAGGTAGTTGCGGAAATGGAGCGTGTGGCCCCTTCTGGTACCAGTAGGCAACTGATGCCACATCATCCTGACGTTCGAAGAATCCGCGGTGACCAACACCGATTTGCTGAACGGTCACCTTCAGGTTGGAACGGAAACGAATCGGATCGGGGATGTGCCAACGGTAGAAGCCACGCATCGGGGGGCAATCATCATTGTGATAATCGTTGTGAATCAGCTCGTCGTGTGAAGAGTAATACGGGTATCCGAGATACGGTGTGCAGTAGTTTTGCTCCACGGTCTTGCCATTGACCTGCTTGGCGAAGCTCCAAGAGCCTCCGAAATAGTCCTCGGTGCCGGTGCCGCAGATCGTGGGGTACTCTTCATCGTCATCGATGTAGAATTTGAATTCGCCTTCACCCCACCAGTAGCGCTCAAGCGTGGTCAGTGCCAGGTAGGTACCTACATAATGCCCTTCACCTTTCACGCCATCAAGCACCACATAGTCTCTCCCCTTTTCAGTAAGGCGCTGGCGCCGCCATTGTGCGTGGAAATAGGCAATGTCATCGTCGAACGGCTCGTCATTCACGGTGTAGTCAATCTGGTAGAAAAATGCGCTGATGGCGTTCTTGTGTTGGTTTTCGAGCGTGATGCGTGCGCGTGCGCCGAACGGCATCGAAAAGTACATGTTGAAACCGCGGTTCGGCACTACGGCGACAGGCATGGAATTTACTAGGCACGCACGGCCGAATCCGCAGCAAAAGAAGTCACCAAGCGGACACTCCACACTTGGTTCCTCCTCGTCATCCCAATAGAAGCGCAGCACAAGGTCCCGCAGTACAAAACAATCGGCATCGGTGGTCTTCTCGTCAACGGTTATCCAGATGTGTCGAATGCAGCCGGGGCCGGTGATATCAGCAAGAGTCGCCGTTGCACCGACGGGTATGTTACGTAGGCAAGGGCTGCCTTTGCGACTTGGGCCAAGCTCACTGGCCGCTATGCCGCCTTTGCCCGGTTCGCCGGTCGGGTTTTCCGCGTTGACTGCGCGGCTTGATTCGTGCCGTATCTTGGTCAAGGATTCTAGTGTCATGTTCGTTCCTTTCATGGCGTATGCTGCGTCTGTTTGCGCGATACATTCATATCTGTGCGTATCAGCTTCGGTCACAGACGTTGTTTGTTTTTTGAATATGAGAAAGTCTCCATCGGCGAGCGAGAAAGCCGATGGAGACTGTGGTCATGCCGTTATGGACCAGGTGAAAATGGCGTTATGCGATTCACCGCGGCCCATAGGCGAATCACTTGTGGGTCGGTGGAAGCATGCCGAAGTTGTTTTCATAATCATTCCAGGCGCTGGTCCAATCGTCCAGATATGCCTTCTTCACGCCATTCCAGTCACCGGTGCCCTGAGCGTACTCGAGCAGTGCATTGGCCACGCCGTCAGCCCATGCCTGTCCCGGAATATAGGCGCCATGAATTGGAGTGAGGCCACCGGACTCAAGCTTGAGCGCGGACTTGGTCAGCGGGTTGTCAGGCTGGAAATCCTCGGAGTCAAAGGTGGTGAACGGAACGGCGAAGCCCATATCCTTGGAGAGAATCTTCTTGGCATCCTCGTCGGAGACCATCCACTTGATGAAATCCTCAGTGGCCTTCTTGTCCTTGTCGGAAGCGTTCTTGTTCACAGACCAGGAGATGTCATAGATGGATTCGCGGCGTACTTGCTCTCATTCGGGAAACCCATGTAGTACGGCAGCATGGCCAAGTCTTCATCGGCAACTTCGTTGCCTTTGATCTGGCTATAGGCCCATACACCATTCGGGTAGAAAGCGACCTTGCCGGCGGAGAACTCGGCGGTGGAGTCCTCATAATTCACCGAGCCAAGCATGGTGTTTTCGGTTGGGTTGTCCTTCATCTCGAGATCCCACAGATTCTTGTAGTTATCGAGATAGGTGCCTTGAGTTCCTTCTCGAAGTCCACGCCCTCGTCAATGTACTCGTAGGCGACTGGCACCTGAGTCATATGCGAAGCATATCGGTAGTAGTTGGATGAGTCCAGACCCGGCGTGGAGAACGCGCCGTCGATGCCCAAATCATCCTTATGCTGTTGCATGCTGTCGGCGACCTTCTTCAAAGTGTTGTAGTCCTTGATGTCGTCGAAGGACTTGATGACGGCGTAGTCCTTTTTGGCATACTCGTTGATGAGCTTCTTGTTGACGATGATACCGAACCATTCGGCGGCATATGGCAGGCCGTACACGTTGTCGCCGTCCTTGTGGGCCATCTGCTTGCCCTGATCGTTGAGAAGCTTGTAAGCCTCAGTATCCTGCAAAGGTTCGAGGTAGTCCTTATATTTGGCATACTGATCGAAGCCGCCGATACCGAACATGGTCGGGGCGTTGTTCTTAGCGAGTTCGGACGACAGAGTGGACTCGTAGCTGCCGGAGGTGGCGCTCTGAATATCCACTTTCACGCCGGTTTGCTTGGTGTACATTTCGGCGAGTTCGTTCCACTGATTGACAACTTCCGGCTTGTTGTTCAGGAAATAGACCTGTCCTTTGTCGTCCGCGGTGTTGGAACCGCAGGCGCCGACGCCCGTCAACATGGCCAACGCGCCGACAGCGGCGATGCCTTTCGTGAGATTCTTCATGGGGTTTCCTTTCCTCCTTGCGACCTTCCTTCGTCGGAAATCACTTGTCAAGGTCATATGCGGGACCTCTCTTGCCTGATGCAATCTGACCGTGGCCTGATTCTTGCAGACGGTCATCGTCTGTGTCGAACCGGTCCGAGATTGATTGTATCGAACCGGTTCGCTACTGTCAAAGTCGGAGGGTTTATGCGTGTTGGCGTATTTTTTGTTGCCGTATTGCGACATGTGTCGAGACTTTGCCGATACAAGTAGACGCTCTTTTTGGGAGCAATAGTGGCTTCGGACATGCCCAATAGTAGATGGCCATTATCCTCTGCGTGCGACTGCAGCAACATCGGGCGTGATAGCGGAAGATGGAAGGAGGGTTGCGTCATGGGGACGATATGACTGAAAATGATGGGCAGGATCGCCTATTCGGGCCGAATCCGAGTGGGCTGGATGAATCGCCTCACGGCATGATGGTGCTGGTGATTGTCGGCATGATTGTCGGCATGATCGTCGGCTTGTTGTCCGGCATGTTCGGCATCGGCGGCGGTATGGTGATCGTGCCCGTACTGGTGTGGCTCGGACTGTCGCAACGCCATGCGGCGGCGACCTCCATGCTGGCGATCGTACCGACGTCGATTTCCGGCGTCATTTCTTACGCGACTTGTGGCAACGTGGACTGGCTCGCCGCGCTGCTGCTGTTTTGCGGCATGTTTGTAGGCGGGCAGATTGGCAGTTGGCTGCTTTCGCGATTGCCGGAACTCGTATTGCGATGGATTTTCGTAGTGTTCCTCGTGTTTGTGGTGTTCAATCAGATTAGTTTTGTGCCGTCGCGAGATCAGCACATTGCGATGAGTGCGCTGACCGGAGTTTGCCTGGTGCTGCTGGGCGTGGTGATTGGCATCTTGGCGGGACTGCTGGGAATTGGAGGCGGGGCGCTCGCCGTGCCCGCACTATCGATGCTGTTCGGCGCTTCCGATCTGATTGCGCGAGGCACGTCGCTGCTGGCCATGTTTCCGAACTCGATTACCACAAGCGTGGCAAACCTGAAACGAAGGCTGGTGCATGTAAAGGCCGCGCTGATTATTGCTTGGTGCTGCCGTTACCCGCGCCATTTGGTACGTGGATAGCGGGCGCAGTCTCGCCCCGCGTCGCTCGATTCTGTTCGCCTGCTACCTGTGCGTGCTGCTGGTGCGGTCCATGTTTGTGGCCGTGAAAGCCACCCGCTCCGCTCATACCGGCCAAGTCTCCGCCTGACTTGCCGCACCTCCGCCTGACTTGCCGCACCTCCGCCTGACTTGCCGCACCTCCGCCTGACCGTTTGCACATCATGCAGCAAAAGCACGAGTCATGATTCAGCCTTGAGGGGATATTGGGGATGACGGTTGACGGAAAGAGGGTTTGAGATAAGTATTCACTTTGTGAAGACGAGAGTTCACGTTTCGTTCGTCTAAAACGTCTCGGAAGTTGGTTTACGAAACCTAGCGTGGAGATTGCAATACAGCGCAGACTGAAGAAAGGAGAAACATGGGCAAGCACAAAGCTTTGAAGGGCGCAATCGCAGCGGTCGCATCCGTAGCGACGCTCGGCGCATTGCAGCCATCGGCAACGGCAACGCCAAGACGAAGTCAGGCTCGCCGATGGCAAGTATGTGGCCGAATCCACCGGATTCAACGGCGATGCAGTGCTTTCCTACGAGCTCAAGGACAAGTCCGGCAACGTGGTCTCCGCTTCCGACAGCTCCACTCCGGTCTCCGGCGTGCGTGTCAAGACCGCCAAGATCAGCCGCTGAAAATCTGAAGTGATCTGAAGATCGCAGATTGGATCCGGATCGCACACATCACAGTGTGGTCCGGATTTTTATCTGCGTTTTTCGATTGCTTTCGATGACGATCGAACCTTGAAATCGTGTCCTGAGATTGCGCTTAAGATTGCACCCGGCAAAAAGTTGAGCGAAGAGAGCTCAACTTTTTTGTAGATTTGGGAATAATCGCTTGCGATTCAAAGTTGAGTGGTGTAGGCTCAAGTTTTGGAAAGTTCGAGAGACGGCAAACCGAAACTCGGGCGAAAGAACGAACAGAACAGAAAACGCATAGCGAACCTATCTACAAAGGAGACAAGTTATGGGACGCGCAGTTGGCATCGATTTGGGTACTACTAATTCCTGCATCGCAACTCTTGAAGGTGGCCAGCCCACCGTTATCGTGAACGCTGAAGGCGCTCGCACCACGCCGTCCGTCGTGGCATTCAGCAAGTCCGGCGAGATCCTCGTCGGCGAAGTCGCCAAGCGTCAGGCCGTGACCAACGTCGACCGCACCATCAGCTCCGTCAAGCGCCACATGGGCACCGACTGGACCGTTGAAATCGACGGCAAGAAGTGGACTCCGCAGGAGATTTCCGCACAGGTGCTGATGAAGCTGAAGCGCGACGCCGAAGCCTATCTCGCGAACCGGTCACCGACGCCGTCATCACCTGCCCGGCATACTTCAACGACGCTCAGCGTCAGGCCACCAAGGACGCCGGCACCATCGCAGGCCTGAACGTGCTGCGTATCATCAACGAGCCGACCGCGGCCGCACTGGCCTACGGCCTCGAAAAGGGCAAGGAAGACGAAACCATCCTGGTCTTCGATCTCGGCGGCGGCACCTTCGATGTGTCCCTGCTGGAAATCGGCAAGGACGACGACGGCTTCTCCACCATTCAGGTGCAGGCCACCAACGGCGACAACCACTTGGGCGGCGACGATTGGGACCAGAAGATCATCGACTGGCTCGTCGGCGAAGTCAAGAACAAGTACGGCGTTGACCTGAGCAAGGACAAGATCGCCCTGCAGCGTCTGAAGGAAGCTGCCGAGCAGGCCAAGAAGGAACTGTCCAGCTCCACCAGCACCTCCATCTCCATGCAGTACCTGGCCATGACCCCTGACGGCACTCCGGTGCATCTGGACGAGACCCTGACCCGTGCCCACTTCGAGGAAATGACCTCCGACCTGCTGGGCCGCTGCCGCACCCCGTTCAACAACGTGCTGCGCGACGCTGGCATCGGCGTCTCCGACATCGACCACGTGGTCCTCGTCGGTGGCTCCACCCGTATGCCGGCCGTCAAGGAGCTCGTCAAGGAGCTCACCGGCGGTAAGGAAGCCAACCAGTCCGTGAACCCGGATGAAGTCGTGGCCGTCGGCGCAGCCGTGCAGTCCGGCGTCATCAAGGGCGACCGTAAGGACGTCCTGCTTATCGACGTGACCCCGCTGTCCCTCGGCATCGAAACCAAGGGTGGCATCATGACCAAGCTGATCGAGCGCAACACCGCCATCCCGACGAAGCGTTCCGAAGTCTTCTCCACCGCTGAAGACAACCAGCCGTCCGTGCTCATCCAGGTCTACCAGGGCGAGCGTGAGTTCGCTCGCGACAACAAGCCGCTGGGCACCTTCGAACTGACCGGCATCGCTCCGGCTCCGCGTGGCGTCCCGCAGATCGAAGTCACCTTCGATATCGACGCCAACGGCATCGTGCACGTGTCCGCCAAGGACAAGGGCACCGGCAAGGAACAGTCCATGACCATCACCGGTGGTTCCGGCCTGCCGAAGGACGAGATCGACCGCATGGTCAAGGAAGCCGAAGCCCACGAGGCCGAGGACAAGAAGCGTAAGGAAGACGCCGAGACCCGCAACCAGGCCGAGTCCTTCGCCTATCAGACCGAGAAGCTCGTCAATGACAACAAGGACAAGCTCTCCGACGATGTGGCCAAGGAAGTCACCGACAAGGTCAACGAGCTCAAGGAAGCCCTGAAGGGTGAGGACATTGAGAAGATCAAGTCCGCCCAGACCGAGCTGATGACCTCCGCCCAGAAGATCGGCCAGGCCCTCTACGCACAGCAGGGTGCCGCCGACGCCGCCGGTGCGGCCGGCGCTGCTGGCTCCGCTTCCAACGGCTCCGACGACGACGTGGTTGACGCCGAAGTCGTGGACGATGACGACAAGGACAACAAGTAATCATGTCCGATTTCAACAAGGACGAGTACCTGAACGACCTGCCCGACATGGATGACCTGTCCGGGCAGGCCGCCCCGGCCGCCGCTTCCGCTGCTGACGGCGCTTCCGCCGATTCCGCCGCTGGCGCAACGCAGGAAGGTGCAGCTCAGCCGGCTGCCGCGCAATCGCAAGAAAATGGCGATTCCGCTGCCGCTGACGGTGCTGACAAGGCAGACGCTGCCGACGGCAAGGCCGACGATACGCTGACCCCCCTTGCCAGGCCAAGAAGGAAGCCGCCGAATATCTGGAGGCGCTGCAGCGCGAACGCGCGGAGTTCATCAACTTCCGCAACCGCGCGCAGAAGGAGCAGGAACGCTTCCGTCAGCACGGCATCATCGACGTGCTGACCGCCCTGCTGCCGGCCCTCGACGACATCGACCGCATCCGCGAACACAGCGAAATGGACGATTCGTTCAAGGCCGTCGCCAACAAGATCGACAAGGCGTTCGAGAAGTTCGGCGTTGAGAAGTTCGGCGAAAAGGGCGAGGATTTCGACCCGACGAAGCATGACGCGATCCTGCACAAGCCGGATCCGAATGCCGAGAAGGAAACCGTCGACACCGTGGTGGAAGCCGGCTACCGCATCGGCGACCGCGTGATCCGCGCGGCCCGTGTGGTCGTGGCTTCTCCGCAGAACTGATTGCGCATTCGCACAATCCGCGTATCCGCGCGAAACGCATGTGACGAGTAATCGGGCCCCTCTGAAAAACGAGGGGCCTTCGATTACCTGAAACAACGGTTCAACGACAACTGTTTGAAAGTTTGAAAAACTGTACTTTTTACTGCATGAAAACCTCATGAAAGGAGGCACATCATGGCTGAGAATGAATGGCTGAGCAAGGATTTCTATAAGGTCCTCGGTGTCTCCAAAGACGCCACTGACGCCGAAATCACCAAAGCGTACCGCAAGCTGGCGCGCAAATACCATCCCGACCTGAACAAGACGAAGGAAGCGGAGGAGAAGTTCAAGGACATCTCCGAAGCGTACGACGTGCTGAGCAACAAGGAGAATCGTCAGAAATACGATGCGATCCGCCAGTTCGGCATGGGCGGCGCGCGTTTCGCCGGCGGTTCCGGCCAGGGCGGCTTCGACGCGGGCGCGTTCTCCGACATCTTCGGCTCGATGTTCGGTGGCGGCGCAGGCATGGGCGGCAACGGCTCGCGTATCCGCTTCCAGACCAATGGCGGCGGCAATCCGAACCTCAACGACATCTTCTCGATGTTCGGCGGCGGTGCGGGCGGCCCGGGCGCAGGCTCCGCCTACGAACGCTACGGCACTGACGATTACGAGCAGCCGCAGCCGGAAAACGGCGAGGACCGCAACTCCAAGATCCGCCTGACCTTCCGCCAGGCCGTCAAGGGAGCCACGGTTTCGCTGTCCGCGGACGGCAAGAAGTTCAAGACGCACATCCCCGCCGGCGTGCACGACGGGCAGAAGATCCGTCTCACCGGTAAGGGCAAGCCGGGCCGCAATGGCGGCAAAAACGGCGATCTGTACCTGCATATCACCGTCGCCGAAGACCCGAAATTCACCCTGCGCGGGCGTGACATCATCATGCCGCTGCCCATCACCGTCAGCCAAGCCGTGAACGGCGCGAAAGTGACGGCGAAGGACATCGACGGCAACGAAATCACCTTCAAAGTGCCCGCCGGCTCGTCCAGCGGCGCGGAAGTGCGCATCGCAGGCAAGGGCGTGGCCAATCCGCACGAGAACGGCGATTTGGTCGGTCGTGTGGAAATCCGCATTCCGGAGCATCCGAACCTCGTTGCCAAGCATGCCGCGAAGGAATTCGACAAGGCGTGCGGTGACTTCGCCGACGAGCTCGCTCGGGAGCGCTGACCGCATGGCACGCTCATCGCGGACTTCCCAAGCCTCCCAAGCGCGCGCCGCACGGCAGATCAAGCGGCTGTATGAAATGTGCGCCATGGCGATCGTGGCCGGCCGGGCCGACCTGGACGGTGCCGCCGAAGTCGGTTTCGACATCGAGCTGCCCGTCTTCTCGGTCGGTGCGGCCGGCGAGCTCGCAACGTGCATCCGCAGACGCTGCGCCAGTATGATCGCCTTGGCTTGGTCGTACCGCAACGTACGGAAGGTGGCGCGCGACGCTATTCGCTGCGCGACATCTCCCGCCTCGCGCAAGCGCAGCAACTCAGCCAGGAGGAAGGCATCAACCTGGCTGGAATCACGCGCATCCTCGAACTTGAGGAAGAGAACCGCGAGCTGCGCCGCCAAGTGGAGCGGCTGCGCAAGCCGGCCGGTTCCAGCGTGTTCGCCGCGGACGCGGACGGTGGCATCGTGGAAGTCGAGCGGTCCCAGCGCGCGCGCATGTGGCGCAGGCAGCTGCGAGCCGATGCACGGCAGCTTCCGTCGCGCGAATCCGTACGGGCGGAACGTGTGGAAGAGGGGGAAGATATGGGCTCCAGGTCAGTAGTAGTTTGGGGAATTCGCTGACAGCCCATTCGCTGACTTTCCTGAAAAGCGCTGGAAAACCCTAAAAAAATCTAAAAAAACAGCAAAATCGGGCATATATCGCGGGGGTATGCCCGATTTTTGGTATGCAACTACTCATAACGCCGCATCTGTCTCGCAATGATGTCTCTATTGTGAGGAATAATATTACGTATCCGCGTTGAAGTTCGTATTTCTTCTGGCTGGCCCACAGCTTCGATGAAATATGACTGCTTATTTCCGCGAAGAATCGGGGGAGGGCATGCGGTGGATACAGAAAGGTTAGGAGCGTACAGTGCCAAGAGTTGCGTTCACCGCAAAGACCCGCAAATACCTGGGGTCTCTCGATGCTGTGGAATCAGTCACTCAGTATCGAATTTGCTACTCCAAGGAATTCCGTGACGACTGCATGCGCAGGTATGCCGAGGGTGGCTCGCCTGCCGCGATTTTCCGCGAGGCCGGCTTGGATCCGAAGATCATCGGCTACAAGCGCGTCGAGCGTTGCATCGCCCGCTGGAAGGCGGAGAATGCGAGAAGGCCGCTCAGGAGCAGGAGGCTCAGGAGTAGTCGCACGCAAGTCTTGCGATTCGTCTAAAAGGGGTCTATGACGGATTGCTGCGATTGCGGCCGACCGATTTCGTCGGATGCGTTGTTCGTTGCGGAGGCACTTGGGGGATTTCCAAGTGCCTCCGTTGCTATGGGTTGGTTGCTGCGTTGGCTTGCGCGAATTGGCTTGTGCATGAGTCGGTTTGCGTGAACCGATTGGTGCGAGCCGATTGGTATGAACCGATTGGCGGACCGGCTTGATGGAACCGTCCTGTTTTTTTCTGCGCGCTGAAGCGCTTCCGTCGTGCCGCTCTGCTGAAATGGTCGTAGCTGACGAAGAATGTAGCTATCGGAGAACGAAGCGTAACGATTGCGAGGAAACGTAATGACCGAGCTGAACAACGGTATCCAGAACGGCGCCCAGGAAGTTTCGAAGCTGATGCTCAAAGCCGTGTTCTGGGACATGGACGGCACGTTGATCGATTCCGAACCGTATTGGCATGAAGGCGAGCTGAAAATCGCAGCCGACCACGGCGGATACTGGGATGAGACCTCGCTTGGCAGGGTTCCGGCACGCCGGTTCCGGACGTGGCCCGCCGCATGGTGGAGCACGGCTGCAAGCTGTCGATAGAGGAAATCGGCAAAGGCATGATCGATTACGTGGCGCAGAAGGAATTCGAACGCATTCCGTGGATCGATGGCGTCGAAGATGTGCTGCTGTCGCTGAAGGAGGCGGGCGTGCCGTCGATGCTTGTCACCACATCGCCGCGTCATCTGGCGGAAAACCTGATCGCGCAGGCGCCGGCCGGCACGTTCGCCGGTTACGTGTGCGGTGATGACGATGTCGAGAAGAAGCCGTCGCCCGCACCGTATCTTGCGGCGGGCCGCAAGCTTGGCATCGCGCCCGAAGACATGAAGTATTGCATCGCGGTGGAGGATTCCATGTCCGGCCTGCGCTCCGCGGCCGCATCCGGTGCCACCACGCTCGGCCAGACCGGCTTCATGCGCATCGACAATTCCAACGGCCCGCAATTCGCCTCGATCAACGGCTACGACGGCATCACCGCCGCCACGCTCGACGCTACGTACGTAGCCGCAACGCCTGACGCCTCCGCAATGCGTGTGGTGCGTCTGCACAACCGGCGCGCCACACGACATAATCGCCATTATTAATGTTTAATCGAAGTCGATATCGCCGTCGTTTTGCAGAAATTCCATGAGATTGAGGTGACGTACGCCGTCGCGCTGCAATGGTAGCGGATCCAATGTGAACAGGTATTTCGGATACCCGTCCGCCAATTTGCTGAACGGGCGATATTCGCGTTCCTCGACCTGCGGATCCTGAACGCTCATAGACATTTGGATATAGGCGTACTGGTTGCGCTTTCGGACAATGAAGTCACATTCAAGTTTGCCGATGGTGCCGACGCTGACGTCATAGCCTTTCGACCGCAGATGCGTATATAGCGCGTTCTCCAGTGACGGACCGTAGCTGACTCGCGTATCGGTATTACGGGCGAACCGGATACCGGGATCGGCAAGATAGTATTTTTCCCCGCCCCTGAGCGACTTGCGGGATTTCAGATCGAAGCGAGGACACTTGTAGAGGATTTTGGCGCTTTCCAGCAAACGGACGTAGCTGGCAAGCGTTTCGCGTTTGATGCTGATGCCTTCGCTGTGTTTCAGATACGCGATAATGCCGGAAAGATTCGTGGGCGCTGCGAAATTATTGATGAGATAGTCCTGCACACGGGTGAAAGTATCGCGATTGCGTACTTTTTTGTGGGCGGTGATGTCCTTGTTGAAGATCTGCCGATGACGTCTTGAATATATGCGGCTTTTGCGTCGGGATCGTCATATTCCAGCGATTTCGGGAACCCGCCGTATGTGAGATAGTCGCGGAAGGCTTGCGATACCGGAATTTCCGGTTTGTTTAGGAAATTCCGCATGCCGAGGTATTCCTGAAAGGAAAGGGTGAACATTTCCAGCTTGATATAGCGGCCGGTAAGTTTCGTGGCAAGCTCTCCGGACAGCAGATAGGAATTTGAGCCAGTGATGAAAATGGAGCAATTGCCTTCCTCCCGCCAGCCGTTGATGACGGTTTCGAAGCCTTTCACGTTCTGTACTTCATCGATGAACAGATAACGCAGTCCTGCACCGTAGGCATTCGACATGGCTTGTTCGATGAGTTGATCGAGTTGGTCCGGAGTGGTCACGTTACGGTATTCGCGGCGATCGAGGTTGAGGTAGATGAGATTGGTTTCAGGGATTCCCTGCTCAAAGAGCTCGTTGAGAACTGTGATGAGCAGGCTGGATTTGCCGCATCTGCGGATGCCGGTGATTACTTTGATGAGACCGGAATCGTTGTAGAAAGGACGGAGCTTGGCCAAATAGTGCTCTCTGCGATAGGTGCTCATGTGGTGCTCCTTGTGACTTTTTAGATACCGATAATCCCTGAGATGTGGTTTAACGGGGTCAAAATTGCGAAAATTGCAAAAATGACCCCGTTAAAACGCTAGTTTAACGTATTTTTGGGTTTGTGTGGACTGTTTGACGTGGACTATCGTACGGGTTTTGCGAAAAATGCGATTTTAACGGGGTTAAAATCGTAAAAATCGCGAAAATGACCCCGTTAAATGGCTTTTTAGAAGTCGGCATGTATGGCGATTCGGCTGGGTTGCGTTTGCGTGGCCGGTGCGGACGGCGCGGTGCGTGCGTGCGGACGGGCGTATGCACGGTGCGAAGAGCGCTGGAAAGTGCGTATGGGAATCGCAAGAAATGCCGGAAACCGCGGAAAACAAAAGAAAAAGCCCGCTGCGGTGGAATGAATGCAGCGGGCTTCGTGGAGCTGACGGTAGTCGAAACCGCGACCTCTTCGATGCGAACGAAGCGCTCTACCAACTGAGCTACAGCCCCATGTGCGTCACCTTGTTTAGCAAGACAACTCTCGAAATATTAGTACGGAGTGTGGAAAAATGCAATTCCACACTCCGCGTGTTGTGCTTGCGTTGTATTCGCCGATATTTTTACGACGATTGAACGCTGCTTATTCGGCGTCGGCGGTTTCCGCAGTGTCCTCGGCAGTCGGCTTCTTCTTGCCGAACTTGGCCTTGAGCAGGCCAACGATTGTCGGAATCAGCGACAGCACAAGAATCGCAATAATCACTAATTCAAAATGCTTCTGCACGGCCGGAATGCCGCCGAAGAAATAGCCGAGCAGCGTGAACAGCGTGGACCAGCACAGGCCGCCGAGCACGGAGAACGGCGTGAAGCGGCTCCAGCGCATGCCGGAAATGCCGGAGATGAACGGCATGAACGTGCGGATGAACGGGAAGAAACGGCCCAGGAACACGGCCAGCGGACCCCACTTCTCGATCATCTTCTCAGTCTTCTCGATGCGCTCCGGAGTCATGGCCTTGACCTTGCCGGATTCGAGGATGCGACGGCCGAAGAAGTGGCCGATCCAGTAATTGCACTGGTCGCCGATGATCGGCGCGCACCAGACCACCGGCAGTAGCGCGAACAGCGGCAGCGCGGACACGCCGGTCTTCGCGTCGGGCGCGGCGAAGAAGCCGCCGCGAACAGCAGGGAATCGCCCGGCAGGAACGGGAAGAAGACCACACCGGTCTCGATGAAGACGATGAGGAAGATGAAGCCGAGGGTCGGGGCGACGCCCATCGCGATCCAGCTGGCGATCGCGGTACGGGGGTCCTTGATGAGGTTGACGAAGAAATTGATGATATTCATGGGTCTCTCTGTGTGTTTTTGCGCGGTTGCGCGGGGTCGGTTCGTGTGGCTTGCTTTTCCATCGTGCGCAACGAATGTGCCGTTGCGAACCAATCACAGACTACCAACGGGTCTATGCAGTGTGCGCCGCAGTGCGACGACGGGTGGCAAATCTGCACAAATCGTCAATCTTGTGGTTGTTGCTGCTGTCGCCTTGTTTGCGATGCTTCGGGAAGAAGCAATTGCGATTGTCTGCTGGTTGCGTCGGAAGGTGACCGGTTTGCGTGGCTTCGGGCAGAAGTGTGTGCGATTGTCTGCCGGAAACGACGCAAGCTTGGGGAGCTGTGGGCGATACTGGAAAATATGGAGAACTTGAGTGAACGGTCGGACGAAGAAAACGTTGAAACCACCGAAGAAATCGCGCAAAACACTGAACGCGCCGAATCTGGACTTGACGGCCTAGTCGCCGACGTGAACATTCCGCGCGGAACGGTCGTGCTCGCGGCCACGCCAATCGGCAACACCGGAGACGCGTCCGCCCGCCTGATCGCCCTCATGGAAGGCGCCGACATCGTGGCAGCCGAGGATACGCGCCGCCTATACGCGCTCGCGAACCGCCTCGGCATCCGCGTGCCCGGCCGCGTCATCGCCTACCACGACCACAACGAACGCGACAAGGCCGACGGCCTGCTCGACCAGGTCGAACAAGGCGCCACCGTGCTCGTCGTATCCGACGCGGGCATGCCCACCATCAACGATCCGGGACTGGCGATCGTCCGCCGCGCCATCGAACGCGGCCTGCCCGTCACCTGCGCTCCCGGCCCGTCCCGCCGTACTCGACGCGCTGTGCCTGTCCGGCCTGCCGACCGACCGCTTCTGCTACGAAGGCTTCCTGCCGCGCAAGCACAGCGAACGTGTGCAGCATCTGCGCGCGCTCAAATCGGAACGTCGCACCATCGTCTTCTACGAAACCCTGCATCGCATCGACGAGTCCATGGCGGACCTGCTTGACGTGTTCGGGCCGAATCGCAAAATGGCGTTGTGCCGCGAGCTGACCAAGGATTACGAGCAGATCCGCCGCGGAACCATCGCCGAAATCCGCCAAAGCGTCGTCGACGATCCGCCGCGTGGCGAAATGGTGCTCGTCATCGCCGGTGCTTCCGAGGAGGAGGCCGACGCGGCCGCGCCCGCAACGCTGTCCATTGAGGATTTGGCGGTGCTGTCCGTTGATCGCGCGCAGGAAGACAACCTGCGTATCAAGGACGCGATTTCACAGGTTGTCGCCGAACATCCGCTGTCTGACGCTCGCTCGCCAATCGCAAGCAGGTCTACAATGCCGTGCTTGCGATGAAGGGCTGATCGCTTCCGGAACCGTTCATTTCCAATGATTTCAGCAATATCCGCAGCGCTTCGGGAACACCTGGCCCGCCGACCTGCGCAAGATATTCCAGCATCGCAGGCGTCGCCGAAGGATTGGCGACCAGCCACTTGCGCAATCGCGGCGCATATTCCGCGATATGCCACAGCACATCTTGCGCGGTGTCGGCGCTGCACGCCACCAACGGCGTCAATTCGATCGGCGGCGCAGGCGGTTCTACCAATGCCCGCTGCCGCGCGTGCGGCTGATATTTCGGCGGTGCGCGACGTCGTTCGTGGCGTTTGCCATGGTGTCCATGCTGTTCATGTCGTTGCCCATGACGTTTGCTACGTTTCGCGCGCTCTTCATATCTCTTGCTTGCCGTGCGCCGCGACTGTGCCGACGCTTGCCGCGTCTGTCTCGTCTGCCGTGGTTTTTCCGACGGCCGTTGCGATTCACGCATATCCGTCACTGCTTTCCGTCAATCGTCCGGAAAAACTGGCGTGCCCGTGGCGCGTTGCGAATATGGGTGGCCTCCTGCATGACCTGCAGGCAATCGTCGGGGCGGAACCGGAATTCCTGCATGAGCATGCATACGATTTCCGTGACCGGCGACTGCGTTTCCGGCGTGCAGTTCATGGCAAGGTCGCATGCGGTGCGTGTGGGCGTGGTGACGGTGATCGGGCCGACGTCGGTGACATGTTCGTCGGGCGCCTGTCGGTTGAAAACGCTGACTTTGCGACCGTACCTCGCCGTTCGGTAATGCGCTTTTGAAATGATGTCGATCGTGTTGGGAAACATGCCACCCAACCACACCCACGCAGCGGTGCCGGCGCACGCCACGGAACGGCTCGGCATCAGCGTTGAGATGATGCTGGCGCGGCCGTACAGCGTGCGCGAATCGTGATACGAGTAGGCGTTGTCGTTGTCAAGTTTGCATACCACGCCTAGGGAATGCAAACGATTCAAACAAATGGGGCCGGGCAGGTCGGCGTCGCCCAAAAGGGGAGGGGAGGTATCCATGCGGGGTACCGTAGCTGATACGGAAAGCGGCGTGCCACCGGCTTCGCGAAAAAAGTGGATAAGTGGACGATGATTGTTGCGTAATACAACAATGTGGATAACCTTGTGGACTACCGTAGCCTGATGCAGGCCGGTCTGCGAGAACGTCATCGACCCCATCCGCCCGTCTTCCGCCAATCGGAATGCGCCGAAAACACGGGATATGCGCTTTGTATAATCGGGCACCATGAGTCATATTTTGGTGAATGTTGCATGGCCGTATGCCAACGGCCCCCGTCATATCGGCCACGTCGCCGGCTTCGGCGTGCCGTCCGACGTGTACGCGCGCTACGAGCGCATGAAGGGCAATGACGTGCTGATGGTGTCCGGCACTGACGAGCACGGCACCCCAATCCTGGTGGAAGCCGACAAGGAAGGCGTGAGCGCGCAGGAGCTCGCCAACCGCTACAACCGCGTGATCGCCAAGGACCTATGCGATCTCGGCCTGAGCTACGATCTGTTCACCCGCACCACCACCGGCAATCACGAAAAGGTCGTGCAGGAACTGTTCAAACAGTGCCTCGAAAACGGCTACATCTACAAGGGCACCCAGAAAGTCGCCATCTCCCCGTCCACCGGACGCACCCTGCCGGACCGCTACATCGAAGGCACCTGCCCGATCTGCGGCGCCGACGGAGCCCGTGGCGACCAGTGCGACGCCTGCGGCAACGAACTCGACCCGGACGAGCTGATCAACCCCGTATCCAAGATCAACGGCGAAACCCCGCGCTTCGAGGAAACCGAACACTTCTTCCTCGACCTGCCGGCGCTCGCCGAAGCCAATCTTGCGTGGCTCAAGACCCGCGAAGGCTGGCGCACCAACGTCATCAACTTCTCCATCGGCCTGTTCAAGGAAGTCAAGCCGCGCGCCATCACGCGTGACATCGACTGGGGCATTCCGGTGCCGGTCAAGGGCTGGATCGACAACCCGAACAAGAAGCTGTACGTGTGGTTCGACGCCGTGATCGGCTACTTGTCCGCATCCATCGAATGGGCCCGCCGCAAGGGCGACCCGGAGGCATGGCGCGCCTGGTGGAACGATCCGACCACCCCGGGCTACTACTTCATGGGCAAGGACAACATCACGTTCCACTCCCAGATCTGGCCGTCCGAAATGCTGGCCTACAACGGCCAGGGCTCCAAGGGCGGCGAAACCGGCAAGCTCGGCCCGCTGAACATGCCGGAGCAGGTCGTGGCCTCCGAGTTCATGACCATGGAAGGCAAGAAGTTCTCGTCCTCCCGCGGCATCGTCATCTACGTGAAGGACATCCTCGCCCGCTATCCCGTGGACGCCGTGCGTTACTACATCTCCGTGGCCGGTCCGGAAAGCTCCGATTCCGACTTCACTTGGGCCGAGTTCGTGCGCCACAACAATGAGGAGCTCGCCGCATCCTGGGGCAACCTGGTGAACCGCGTGGCCAACCTCATCAACAAGAACTTCGGCGAGATTCCGGCGTTCGACGAGGCTTCCGCCACCGACGAGGACCGTGCGCTGCTGGCCGAAACCAAGGCCGCGTTCGAAACCGTCGGCGGACTCATCGAAAACCACCGCCAGAAGAACGCGCTGTCCGAAGCGATGCGCGTGGTCGGCGACATCAACAAGTACATCTCCGCCACCGAACCGTGGAAGATCAAGGACAATCCGGCCCGCCTCGGCACCGTGCTGCACACCGCCGCCCAGGCCGTGTCCGACGCAACCACCTGCTGGCCCCGTTCCTGCCGCACTCCGCACAGAAGGTGTGGGAGCCCTCGGCGGAACCGGCGTCTTCTCGCCGCTGCCTCATCTGGAAGAGGTTGAGGATCTCGACAAGCCGGGCTTCACGTACCCGATCATCACGGGCGACTACAAGCTGGGCGAAACCGTGCATCCGTGGGCTTCCGAGCCGATCGTGGCCGGCACCTCGGTGCCGAAGCCGCACCCGATCTTCGCGAAGATTCCGCCGGAGGCCGTCGAAGAGGAGCTCGCCCGCTTCGATGCCGAGCTGAAGGCCCGCCGCGAAGCCGAAGCGGCCCGTCTCGCCGCTGAAAAGGCGAAGCTGGAAGCTGATTCCGTCGCATACCCCCCGTACGCGTCGCACGACTTTGATTTTTGGACGATTTCTTCAAGTCGTGCGACAGCTGCGGTGCGATAAGTGCCCCCTAACTGCTGTTTTTAGGTCAAAATGACCGGAAAATGGCGGTTGGGGGGTATTTGTTTTGATTGCCGTGTCGCACGACTTGAAAAAAGTGCTGAAAAATCGAAGTCGTGCGACATTTTGTGCCGTTTCAGCGTCTCATTCCCGTATCACGTTTCCACATGTGCGACGTTTTGTGCGATTGGCGGGCCCGGCGGCCGGTCGAGGTATGCGTGACGGCGCACTCAAGCCGTTCGGCCAAGCCTATGGCCTTACAACGCATATACGACCGACCGCATCCTTTTCGTAGGTATGTTCCGGTTGCTTTCGCATTGTTTTGGGTAGAAATGCGTGCGATTTTTCAGCTGGTCTTGGCGGGGTGTCGCAAGACGGTACTGCAAACCGCGGTACGAATCGTTAAAAAACGCAAGCCGCTCAGTACAATAAAACGCAGAGACGTGCAAAGCTGCAGGAAGGGGCGCTTTATGCTGGATATCAAACGCGTACTGAAGGCCGCGCCTACGAAAATGCGTTCCCGTGAGCCGCTGCAGCAGTTGTGGACACCGTGGGGTGAACGAATCGACCATGAATGGCTGTCCGCGCGCGCCGGCAACAAGGCGTTCAATCCCGCCGAGGAAGGCGAACGCACGCTGGACGAGGGTCGTACCCCCATACTCGGCGAGCACCCGCGCCCGACCATGGTACGCGACAACTGCACCATGCTCAATGGCTGGTGGGATTACGCGATCGCGTCCATTCCGGAAGATGAGACCGCGCCGAAATGGCGCAAAACGGCGGCGATGCTGACCCGCGACGAAGCGGTCCGCGCAGTCAAGGAAACCGCCATTCCGCAAACGTTCGACGGCAAGATCCTCGTACCGTTCTCGCCGGAATCCGCGCTGTCCGGCGTGCACCAGACCATTTACCCCGACAACCTGCTGTGGTACCGCACCGTCGTGCATCCCGTCACGCTCGGCGGAGAGGAAACGGTCCGGCAGATCGGCGACGCGAATCGCCTCATCCTGCATTTCGAAGCGGTCGATTATGTCTGCGCCTGCTATGTCAACGGCCAGCTCGCGGGCACGCACGTCGGCGGCTACCTGCCGTTCGACGTCGATATTTCGGCATTTATCGACCTGATGACGCGTTTGAAATCGCGCTGTGCGTCTACGATCCGAACGATTCGGGCACGCAGTTGCGCGGCAAGCAGAAAATCGAGCGCGAAGGCATCTGGTACACCGCGCAAAGCGGCATTTGGCAAAGCGTCTGGCTGGAAATCGTGCCGGAAGCTACCTGCGCACGCTGACACTCAAGGGGGCATCCGACGGCAAGTTGTTCGTCCGTGCGGAAATCGGCGGCGACAAGCCGAACGCGAAACTGCACATCGTCGTCACCGACCTGCGGACGGCACGGTGGTGGCGGATGAGACGCTGCCGGCGGGCGTGCGCAAGGTGCGTGCGGAAATCGCAACAGCTGCCGAACATCTGTGGTCGCCGGCCGATCCGTATCTGTATGACGTGCGGGCCGAATTGCGATACGGGTCGGCGAAACCCGCGGAAACGGCGGGTGATGCGGCGGTCGCGCAATCGCAGCCGATGGATGTCGTAAGTTCCTACTGCGCGTTCCGTTCCGTCGAAATCAAACCGGATACGAAGGGGGTGGCGCGCTTCCATCTCAACGGCAAGCCGCTCTTCGTCAAAGGCGTGCTCGACCAAGGCTACTGGCCGGACGGCTCATGACCGCGCCCGACGACGAGGCGCTGACGCATGACATCACGGCCATGAAAAACGCCGGCTTCAACATGCTGCGCAAGCACATCAAAATCGAGTCGGCCCGCTGGTACTACCATTGCGACCGCCTCGGCATGCTCGTCTGGCAGGACGCGGTGTCCGGCGGCGGCACGGACGGCGAATACAATGCGTGGACCACGAATCGCAAGCCGACGCTCATCCGCTCCACATGGAACAAATTCCGTGACGACACCGCCAAACATTTCACGGCGCTCGGCGCGGACGACCCGATCTACCGGCGCGACTGGTCGCGTACGTGCGACGCGATGGTGCACATGCTCGGCGGGCACCCCTCCATCGTGACGTGGACGCTGTTCAACGAAGGCTGGGGCCAATTCGACGCGTGCGATGCAGCCGAACGCATCCACGCGCTCGATCCGACCCGTCCGATCGACGCGACGAGCGCTGGTACGACCAGCATTGCGGCGACTTCCATAGCGTGCACAACTATTTCCGGCCGCTGGAAATCTACCCGGACAAGGGTCCGTTGCGCGGATACGTGGCCGAATTCGAGAAGAAGCACCGCCGTCGCCGCAGGGCCGCGCATTACGTGGTGCTGCCGGTCGCACGGCACGGCGTACGCGCGTTCGTGATTTCGGAATTCGGCGGATTGGCGCAGCTCGTACCGGAGCATGCGGCGGTGTCGCGCGCCTACGGTTACGGTGAATACGATTCGATCGACGATTGGCGGGCCGCCGTGCGTTCCGTGCTCGCCTCCGCGGCCGCACTGGAATCGCGCGGACTTGCGGGATACGTGTATACGCAGGTTTCCGACGTGGAGGAGGAGCTCAACGGCCTGCTGACCTACGATCGCCGCGTCGACAAATTCGCCGAGTGAGATGCGCGATTGCGTGTGAGTGCACGGCGTCGTTGAGCGGCGGTGTTGTATAGCGGCGTTTCATGACGGTGTCGGCAGATGCCGTGCAATCGTCTGTTGCCGCGCTGAACAAGCTGCAGGAAGGCCGTTGGGGCGATATTCAGTGGGATAAACCCCCGAATTCGCACCGTCGTGACATTTCCGCTACGAAATTCTCAGGGAATTGACAGGAACACACATCGTTCCTCCAAGGGTCGGGCGGTTATATAGAACATGTCAACGGTTACGGCTGTTGGCGAGGTTCTTTCAAGAATCCCATAACTGAACCCTTCTTCTCTCTTCTCTCTCAGCCGGCGGCCTTCTCTCCGCCGGCTTTCTTTTTGCCGTCTTGCTTGTGGATGGTTGACGGCTTGATTCGGTCCGCTTGCTCGTGGATATCCGAGGAGGCTCTCCGCACGAGGGAAAAGCATGTGCCGCTGGCCTGTGCTTCACGCTTTCCTGCACTGAAAAATAACCGGTAAACGTTTTCTAAAAAATCGGAGTGTCGCATGCCGCCATGACCTACACTTGAATGCAATATGCGCAGCATACAAGCGCGGCAGGGTTGCTACTCAATGCGAGGCAAGACCTGGAACGACGTCACTATACGTCGTTCCAGGTCTTTTTTGTTTGCTGCGATTGCTGCATCTCATATCGATGAGGATCGATGGGAATGGAAGGTGGAATCATGACTGCGGTGCAGACGTCCAATCCAGTACACGACGCCGAAGGTGCGGTGGAAGCCGGCATCCATGAGGTCGGCGCGACGATCGACGCCGTCGAGCGGGAGGTGGGGCGTGGCGTTTCCACACGTTTCCCGCTCAACAGCGCGTTCATCTTCACGTTCGGCGCGCTGGGAGGCATGCTGTTCGGCTTCGACACCGGCATCATCTCCGGAGCCTCGCCGCTCATCGAATCCGATTTCGGCCTGTCCGTGGCTCAGACCGGTTCATCACATCATCCGTGTTGATCGGTTCCTGCGCGGGAGCCCTGTCCATCGGCGCGCTGTCCGATCGTTTCGGCCGCAAGAAGCTGCTGATTCTGGCGGCGATACTGTTCCTGCTCGGTTCGGGCATGTGCGCGGGATCCACGGGATTCCTGATGATGGTCGTGGCCCGCATCATCCTCGGTCTCGCCGTCGGCGCGGCCTCCTCGCTGACTCCGGCATATCTTGCCGAGCTTGCGCCGAAGGAACGTCGTGGATCGCTGTCCACGCTATTCCAGCTGATGATCACTTTCGGCATCCTGCTGGCATACGCGTCCAATCTCGCTTCCTCGGCCACAATATCGCCGGCATCCGCGATTGGCGGTGGATGCTGGGGTCGGCGCTCGTGCCGGCGGCCCTGCTGCTGATCGGCGGCCTGCTGCTGCCGGAATCGCCGCGATATCTGGTGAGTCGAGGCAAGGATCGTGAGGCGTTCAAAGTACTTACCTTATTCGCAAGGACGTCGATCAGACGCAGGTGCAGCTCGAGCTCGACGAGATCAAGGCCGTCGCCGCGCAGAACACCAAGGGCGGTGTCCGCGAGCTGTTCCGTATCGCCCGTCCTGCGCTCGTCGCCGCGATCGGCATCATGCTGTTCCAGCAGCTTGTCGGCATCAACTCCGTGATCTATTTCCTGCCGCAGGTGTTCATCAAAGGCTTCGGATTCCCCGAAAACCATGCCATCTGGGTGTCGGTCGGCATTGGCGTGGTCAACTTCGTGGCCACTATCGCGGCCACGCTTATCATGGACAAATTCCCCCGCAAGAAGCTGCTGATCTTCGGATCGGTGACGATGACCATCGCCCTCGCGGTGCTGGCCGTGCTTAACTTCACCGGCGATGTGGCCACGCTGGCCGTGCCGACCATGGTGCTGATCGCCTGCTATATCCTCGGCTTCGCGCTGTCATGGGGTCCGATCGCATGGGTGCTCATCGGCGAGATCTTCCCGTTGAGCGTGCGCGGCATCGGCAGCTCCTTCGGTTCCGCTGCCAACTGGCTGGGCAATTTCGTGGTCTCCCAGTTCTTCCTCATGCTGCTGGCCATGTTCGGCAACAACGTCGGCGGCCCGTTCACCATCTTTGGCGTGTTCTCCGCGCTGTCCATCCCGTTCGTGCTGCGTTTCGTGCCTGAGACCAAGGGCAAGTCGCTCGAACAGATCGAAGAGGAAATGGTCCGCCGCTGATACGGCGTCGCGGCATCGACGGCCATTGAATGGGGCGGGCACTCCGGAGGAGTATTCACCCCATTCACGTTATTCAACAGCGTTCGTATGAGAAGCGGCGGATTCGATCAAGGCATTCCCGGCTTTCCTCAAGCATGGCATGCCGATGACGAACACATGCCCCAACGTCTCATGGCGGCGCGGCTTCGGGTCGAACAATTCAAAATCGGCGCCTTTGCGCGACAAGGCGGCGGCCAACGCCAGATTGTCGGCTTCAAGGAAATCGTCGCCGCAGGTGATGATGAGCAAGGGTGGCAGATCGACGTTGAACGCCAGACCCTCAGCGGTGAGGAACTTCGGATCGGCGGCTTCGAGCCCCGCAAAGAAATCGACGCCCAACATCTGCTCAAGACCGATACGGCGGTTCGGGTCATACCCGACCGTCAGCTTGCGGCCCATGGTCTCCAACGACGCCGAACTGTACGCGCCGCACACCGGAGCGGCACCCGCGAATCGGATGCCGGACGGCTTGTCGACGCCAAACGCAGCCGCGGCTTCCGCATTGTTTTCAATGGCCAAGGTCAGTAGCGTCAACGCGCCACCTGCGGAATCGCCGGTGAGGAACACCGCGTTCGGATTGACCGGATAATCGTCCATATGGGCTGCGATCCAACGCAATGCCGCCTGGATATCGGCCAATTGCCCACGCAAGTCGGTCTGCGGCGCCGGACGATAGTTCAATGAAAACACCGCGAAGCCCTGTTCCGCGAGATGCACGTTGAAATTCCGGTTCAGCTCCTTGTATCCGTAAGTGAATCCGCCGCCATGGATATCGATGTACACCGGCAGGGTGTGCCCACCGCGCAATACCGCGTCATGCGGCAGATACAGGTCGAGCAAATGGCCGCGGCACGCTCCCGCGGCCGTATCGTACCCGCCATCCGGCAGGTAGCGAGGTCGGCGATTACATCGATGTCTTCCGGCGTGCTCCAGCGTTCGGAACGCGGCGTATCGATGGCGATCGCGCCAAATCGCATTCCCAGAATGCCCGGCAGCAGGTTCTCGGGAACCCCTTCGAGGTCGCCCGTGGTCTCCGTCCAACGTTCCGCGTTCCTGAGCATGTCCTCCGACAGGCCATATTCCGCAGCGAACTTCGCGCGGATGCGCTCCAAGTCCGTCATCCTTGCCGTCCTTTCCTCGACGTGCGTCGCCGATGCTTGTATCGATAGTTCGAGCTTGATTCCATTATCGTGCGATGTTCCGATGCGATGCTCCGATTCCGGCGAGCCAGGCTCCGATGACGGTTTTCGCAGCACCCGCAAACCAGTGGTATGTAACGGTATATATGTTGATTTTATTATGATTGCGACACGCCGAAAACGCATCTGTTGCATCGGCGTACGGTTCGTTTAAAATAAGTCGAGTTTGCGAATCCGAACAGGGGTTTCGGCCGGCGGCGGCATGCCGGTGACGGGACGCTCGACACACGACGGACGTGAATCGTGGCGGCAACGAATGGCCGCAACACCACAACCCAACAACAACCCAACCAAGACCCAAGCAAACAATTCGAAGGAACGCTACGTATGTATGTCGATCCGAAACGCAACCAGCAGGCGGGCAACCTTGCATGGATCCTGCCGTACTGCAAACCCGACCTGCCGCGCGTGGCCGGCGCGGTCGTACTGTTCTGCGTGAACAACACCATGGCCTCATCATCCCGCTGCTGTCCGGACTGATCGTGGACCGCGTCATCACCCAAGGCCATGTGGACGAACTGACCCGACTGTGCGTCATGATGCTCGTGCTCACCGTGGTGCGTGTCGGCTCCCGTTACGGCTGCCAAATGTGGATGGAACGCTTCGGACAGAACTCCATCTATCGTCTCGTCAGCGACGAATTCGAAAAACTCCACGAACTTGACTTCACCTACTTCAACCACACTCGCACTGGCGACGTCATGAGCCGCATGACGTCCGACACCGACGCCATCCGCCACGCACTGAGCTGGGTGAGCCTGCAAGCGCTTGACTGCGTGGTCATGTTCATCGGCGCGCTCGCCATGATGTTTTCGATTGATTGGCGACTTGCGCTTGCGCTCGCTTGCGTCACGCCACCACTGTTCATTTTGACACGCGGTCTGTCGAAGCATGCACGACCCCTGTTCTTCGATATCCGAAACTCGCTCGCCGAAATGAATTCGATGGTCGAGGAAAACATCGAAGGCAACCGCGTCGTCAAAGCGTTTGTGCGCGAATCGTACGAAACCGAAAAATTTGACGAACGCAACGACGACTATATGCAACGCAACATGGCCCAGGCATACAACAGCCGCAAATACATGCCCTGGCTTGACGGTCTCGGCTTTTCGCTGCAACTTATCACACTCGGTTTCGGCGGCTTTCTCGTCATCAAAGGGTACATGACTCTTGGCAACCTTGTGGCGTTCAACTCATACCTGTGGATGCTTGACAGCCCAATCCGCCAATCCGGATGGCTTACCAACGACTGGCAACGTTTCAACGCGGCATGCATAAAAATCCGTAAGCTGCTCACCGCCGAATCGCGTATTCGCGAAAAGCCGGAGTTTGCGGGGAAAGCCACGCAAAGCACTACGCGAGTCGGTACTCAAGGTACGCAAGGGGCGCAAGCCGCCGATAAATCGGCTAGAATCGCAGGAACCATCGACTTCCAGCACGTCGACTTCGCTTTCCCCGACGATCTGGGGACGCCTGTGCTCAGCGACATCGACTTCCACGTTCCCGCAGGCGCGAAACTCGGAATCCTCGGCGAAACCGGCTCCGGCAAATCGACTCTCGTCAACCTTATCTCCCGTTTCTACGACCCAACCGCCGGTCGTGTGCTCATCGACGGCATCGACGCGCGCGACTGGCCGCTCGCCACGTTGCGATCGCAAGTCTGCATCGTCGCGCAGGATACGTTCCTGTTTTCCGATACGATCGGCAGCAACATCAGCTTTGGCGCGGGCGACCGAAGCAACCGACTTGAGTACAACGGTCAGTACGACGGCCAGCGCAGACGACGTGGTTACGACGAACAGTACGTGCGCCGCATGGCCGCCATTGCCGGCGCGGATGGCTTCATCAGCAGCATGCCGGACGGCTACGATACCGTCGTCGGCGAACGTGGCGTCGGCCTGTCCGGCGGACAGAAGCAGCGACTGAGCTTGGCGCGTGCTCTCGCCGACAATCCGTCGATTCTGATTATGGACGATACGACCAGCGCCGTCGATATGGAAACGGAAGCAGAGATTCAGCGGCACTTGCGCGATTTGGACGAGAAGAAGACGATTGTCACAATCGCCCACCGCATTTCGTCGGTCAAGGATTCCGACTTGATTCTCGTGCTGGAGCATGGGCGCATTGTGGAACGTGGCACGCACGACGAATTGGTGGCCTCGCACGGCCGATATTGGCAGATTTACAGCAAGCAGTTGGGCGTGGATGCCGGCCGCTCGCAGGGATTCGAAGCGTAAGACGCGGGGGAGGATAACATCATGGCACAACGCAACACCTTCCGTGACGATGAAGACCTTGAAGAGAAGATCAATATGCGCGACCTCGCGCGCGTCGGCGTCTACCTGAAACCGTACATGGCCCGCGTGGTCTGGATCCTCATCGTCGTGGCGGCAATGGGCTGCATCAACGTCGTGGAACCGTATCTGACGAAAATCATGATCGACAGTGTCATTCCGGCGAAAAACCTTGCGCTGCTTGGCGAGCTGGTGGCACTGCTGGCGGTGCTCATCGTCATTTACGAATTCGGTTTGCGCTACCGTACTGTGGAAATCACGCGCGTCGGCCAGCTCATGCTTAAAGACATGCGCCGCGACCTGTTTACGCACATTCAGACGTTGCCGTTCAGCTATTTCGACTCGCGTCCGCATGGCAAAATCCTCATCCGCGTGGTCAACTATGTGAACACGCTTTCGGACACCCTGAGCTCCGGTCTGGTCAACGTGATTTCCGACGTGTTCACGTTCTTCATCACGCTAGTGGTCATGTTCGTCGTGGATTGCGTCTCGCGCTGTACAGTCTCGCGTTGTTCCCGCTGCTCATCGCGTGGGTGCTGGGATTGCAGCATTTCCAGCGTCGCGCGTACCAGGTGCTATCCAATAAGCAGAGCAATCTCAACGCGTTCATCCACGAATCGATCGCCGGCGTGAAGACCACCCAGACGTTCGCGCGCGAGGACACGCAGTTCCGCACATTCCAGGAACAGCAGGGCGCTGTGCGTTCCGCGTGGATGCGTACGGTGCATATCCAGACGCTTATGTGGCCGGGCATCCAGACGATTTCCGTCATGACGATCGCGTTCATCTATTATGTGGGCGTCACCGGTTTCGGCGGTGTGGACGTGACACGGGCGTGCTCATCGCGTTCGTCGGCTATGCGAACAACTTCTGGAACCCGGTAATCAGCATCGGCAACTTCTACAACCAGCTGATCACCTGCTCCGCGTATCTCGAGCGCATCTTCGAGACGCTGGATGTGCAGCCGGAGATCCGCAACGCGCCGGACGCCGTCGATCTGCCGCAGATCGAGGGCCGCGTCGACTTCAACGACGTCGTCTTCCGCTACGAGCCGGACGGCCGCAACATCCTGAACCTGGTCGACCTGCATGTCGAGCCAGGCAAGACGATCGCGCTGGTCGGTCCTACGGGTGCCGGCAAAACCACGATCATCAACCTGCTGTCGCGTTTCTACGACGTCGCCGAAGGTCGGTGACGATCGACGGCCACGACGTGCGTTCCGTCACGTTGGAAAGCCTGCGCCGGCAGATGGGCGTCATGCTGCAGGACACGTTCATCTTCTCCGGCAACGTGCGTGAGAACATCCGCTACGGCAAACTGGACGCCACCGACGAGGAGATCGTGGCCGCGGCCAAGGCCGTGCATGCGCACGAATTCATCATGGAACTGCCAGACGGCTACGACACCGTGTGGAGGAGCGCGGTTCGACCCTGTCCGCGGGCCAACGCCAGCTCATCGCGTTCGCGCGCGTGCTGCTCGCCGACCCGCGCATTCTGATTCTCGACGAGGCCACGTCGAATATCGACACGCGTACCGAAGAGGCGCTGCAGGCCGGTCTGAACCATCTGCTCAAGGGACGCACGAGCTTCATCATCGCGCACCGCCTGTCCACGATCGAGAATGCGGATGAGATCTGCTACATCGACCACGGGCAGATCGTGGAGCAGGGCAACCATGCCGAGCTGCTCGCCCGCCATGGCGCCTACTACCGCTCTACGAATCGCAGTACGCCATGATCAAGGTCTGAGCAGCCGGCCGCCAGCCCCGGCGGCTAGCTGCTCTGCCCCTTAGCCCGTATATCCGCAATCCGAAATGCCTGCTCAACGGTCGCGCAGCCAATGCGCGGCCATCTTGGGCCGGCTGCCGCGGTGGGATTCCCGTCGGACATGCCGCCATGCGGAATGTACTTTGGAGCAACCCGTGGAATAATGGATTGTGAGCGTTAACAAGACAACGATGCACTAAGGAGCGCTTGCACTCATGACTACCACCAATCGCACCAGCCATCCAATCGCATTGCGCGACGCCACCGTCACCGACCCGTTCTGGGCATCGCGGCAGGAACTCGTGCGCACCCAGGTGATTCCCTACCAGTGGAACGCGCTGAACGACAACGTTCCCGGCGCCGCACCCAGCTACTGCATGCACAACTTCAAGGCCGCCGCCGCGCAGAACGCAGAACACCACAAGGAAGGCAAGGCCTTCGTGCCGCCGAAATACACGTTCCGCGGCTTCGAAGCCCTGCCGGACGACCCGGCGCACCCCGATCCCGACAAGTTCTACGGCTTCGTGTTCCAAGACACTGATTTCTCCAAATGGGTCGAAGCGGTCGGCTACTCGCTGACCCACCACCCGGACGCTGACCTTGAAGCGACCGCCGACACCGCCATCGATATCGTCTGCGCGGCGCAGCTCGACAACGGCTACCTGGACACCTACTACATCCTCAACGGCATGGACCGGCACTTCACCAACCTGAAGGATCATCACGAGCTGTACTGCTTCGGCCACCTGACCGAAGGCGCGATCGCCTACTATCAAGCCACCGGCAAACGCAAGCTGCTTGACGCGGCCTGCCGTTTCGCTGATTACATCGATTCCCGATTCGGCACCGCCGACGGCAAGCTGCACGGCTATCCCGGGCACGAAATCGCCGAAATGGCACTCGTCAAACTCGCCGAGACCACCGGCGAACAGCGCTACGCCGACCTCGCCGAATACTTCGTGCGCCAACGCGGCCAGCAGCCGCTCTACTTCGAGCTCGAAGATCGCCGCCGTGCCCGGGAGGACGGCCGCAACTACGCGCCGCGCGAACAGAACTACGCCTACTACCAGGCCGATAAGCCAATCACGGAACAAACGGAAGCCCTCGGCCACGCCGTCCGCGCTGCCTACTTCTACGCCGGAGCCGCCGATGTGGCACGCCTGACCGGCGACCCCGACCTGCTGGCATCCTGTGAACAGCTGTGGCGCAACATCGTCGACCGAAAGATCTACATCACCGGCGGTATCGGCGCCACACACATGGGGGAGGCCTTCTCCTTCGACTATGATCTGCCGAACGACACCGCCTATTCGGAAAGCTGCGCCGCCATCGCGCTCGCGTTCTTCGCCCGCCGCATGCTGGAAATCCAGCCGAAATCCGAATATGCGGACGTCATGGAATCGGCGCTGTACAACACCACGCTCGCCGGCATGGCACTCGATGGCAAAAGCTTCTTCTACGTGAACCCGCTCGAAGTGGTGCCCGAGGCATGCCATCGCGATGAACGCAAGGCGCACGTCAAGCCGGTGCGCCAGAAGTGGTTCGGATGCGCCTGCTGCCCGCCGAACATCGCACGCATCGTGGAGGACGTGCAGCAGTACGCCTACACGATCGGAGACGACTCATCCACCCTGTATGTGCATCTGTATATGGGCGGCGGCGTCCATGCCAGGCTTTCCGGCACCGATGTGCGCCTTGACGTCATGTCCGATATGCCTGGTCCGGCAAGGGATCCGTCGCGGTGGGCTTTGATGCAGGCGATTCTGCTTCCGATGCATCCAAGGACGCGGTTTTCACGATCGCCCTCCGTCTGCCCGCTTGGGCCGGTGGCGAAACCGCTTCCGATGCGGTCACCGTGCGCGGCCGCGACGACATCTCCCGCGTCATCAGAGACGGATACCTGTATCTGACCGGCGCATGGCATGACGCGACGTCGTCGATTTCGATTTCCCGATGCCGGTCCACATGGTCGCCGCGAATCCGCTCGTGCGCGAGGACGCCGGAAAGGTGGCGTTCGTGCGCGGACCGCTGGCCTACTGCGCGGAAGGTGTCGATAATGGCGCGAACCTGCATCTGCTGCACGCCGATACCGCGCGCATCGCATCCGATCCATCCTGCGTGTCCGTTGATCGCATCGTCTTCCATGCCGGCGCCGTCGCGCAGGACGAGCAGGGGCTCGGCGAGGTGGACGCCGTCGATATGCCGATGACCACGCTGGCGATTCCCGCTTGGCGTGAAGTGGAAGACTCCGCGCAAACCTCCGCGTTGTACCATGATTGGCGTCCCGCCGAACGCAAGACGACGACGGCCACGCTGATTCCATACTTCGCATGGGCCAACCGTGGCGAGAACGAGATGACGGTGTTCCTACGCGGGTGAGCATGACGAGTGACGAAGGGACTGCCCGACAAAGGGGCTGTCCTTGGTTTCGGCAACATCGCCAAAACCAAGGATGCGCCAGTCGAGTTCATCGCATATCTCCGCTTCGAGTAGACACGCACGTGCGATTTGCCCCATTTACCGCTTAAGCTAGTACCAGGTACGTCAATCGATGCATGTCAATGATCAGGCGGTATCTGAACACGGTTGAGGAGTCGAAGATGATAAGCGGTGCCGGTGCAATGAACCCCGTATGTCCCCGTGAGGACGGGCGTCTCGAATGGGGCAATGGCGTGGTTTCCATGCTGTTCGACACGGCAGGCGATTCCCCCGTCCGATTGTGCAACGTTGCAGGCCGCGGCATGGGGCCCATCGGCGGCCGTGTTGCCGACGATGGAAGAACCGTGCTGGAACGTGATCCGCGTCCGATCGTCGAAGTGCGTGCCGCCAACACCGGATCGCAGGACAATCGCCTCACCTTGATCGCCACGGTGGCGGGCAGCGTATTGCGATTCGTCTCGGCCGCCGCCTCCGAGCCGGAGGAAGGGTCCGCCGAACCATATCGTTTGGAGATCGTCCAATTCGCTTC
>ENA-OQBJ01000015-OQBJ01000015.1-human-gut-metagenome-genome-assembly--contig:-NODE-15-length-74312-cov-6.966489_pt1 | contig 74312 bp, 95 predicted proteins | sample MGYA00242743_ERZ504545 | MGnify/ENA primary metagenome ERZ504545 (study PRJEB26092, sample SAMD00036252) | human gut metagenome | host: Homo sapiens | study: EMG produced TPA metagenomics assembly of... | reverse complement strand
TTTCACCGGGCTTTCCACTGAATTTTCAACAGCGTCCATGACCATCGGGACATTACCGCCACCCGTACACACCGGCTTGTCAGTGTCTGCACCTTACCGTCCTCGGAAATCTTCACCCGGCTGTCCGCAGGATGATTTTCCAGTGCGATGGCGGCCGGCACGACACCAGCCCGGAGGGTCGGTGACCGTTCCTCTTCGTATCCAATGCTTCTGGCATTTGCGGAATGCTCGGTACAGAAACCAGCGGCTTCCATAACACACGGCGGATGATGTGCCTCCGCACGGAGGGTGGCTGTCACCTCTTCCGTCACATCCATCCTCTCTCCGCCCTGATCGTTCAGACAGAGCCGTCCTCCTGCTCCACTGCAGCCTGTCTCTCCAGTGCTGCTTTCAGCACCGGCGGCAGCTCTTTGCCACGCACGGAAGACCTCCGCAGAATACCGAGACACGCCTTCGGACTCAAATAATACCTTTGGGGCACTCTGGTCTGCAAAATCTGCGACAAGGTAGATACGTTTTCTTCTTTGGGGAACGCCCCACCATTGCGCATCAAGAACTCGATACGCAACGCTCCATCCGTCTCCCACGTAGTAGTCAGCGTCGGGCCATCCTTTCTTCTCAGGCGCAGGCACCGAGGCGGACGGTTCTTTAACACCGATGACGGCTTCGAGGACTGCTTTGAAGTCCTGTCCTTTGTTTGAGGAGAAGGCCCCTGGCACATTCTCCCACACGATAAATCTTGGTTTTTCTCCATTGGTCTTACACCTCATTTCCTTCACGATTCGGATTGCTTCGTAAAACAGGCTGGACCGTGAACCATCCAGACCGTCCCGCTTACCCGCGATGGACATATCCTGACAGGGACTGCCAAAAGTGATGATGTCTACAGGAGGTAGGTCTGCACCGCTGATAGTAGACACATCTCCATAATGCTTCACCTGCGGCAGACGCTTGGTCGTGACCCGGATGGCAAACGGCTCGATCTCACTGCTCCACACCGGAGTGATCTGCCCGGTCAAAAGCCCGCCCAATGGAAAACCCCCGGAGCCATCAAAGAGGCTGCCGAGGGTCAGCTGTTTATTCTCCATCAGCGACCTCCCTTTCCGGCTCGAAGGTCGCCACTTCCTCGAACTTCAGCTTCTGACTGTCACGGATGACATACACATCATCGTAGTGACCTCGCTGTGTTCGATATAACGCTTCACGATCACATCCACGAACTTCGGGTCCAGCTCGATGCCTCGGCACACACGGTCGGTTTCTTCGCAGGCGATCAGGGTAGAACCGCTGCCAAGGAACGGATCGAGGACGATGCCGTTGGTCATGGTGGAATTTCGGATCGGATAGCTCATCAGCCGATGGGCTTCATGGTCGGATGGTCCTTGTTGGACTTCGGCCGGTCATACTCCCAGATGGTCGTCTGCTTCCGGTCGGAATACCACTGGTGTTTCCCCTTCTGCTTCCAGCCGTAAAGACACGGCTCGTGCTGCCACTGGTATGGACTGCGTCCCAGCACCAGAGCATTCTTCTTCCAGATACAGCACCCGGACAGGTAGAACCCTGCATCCTTGAATGCCTTTCTAAAGTTCAGCCCTTCCGTATCTGCATGGAAGATATAGATGGAGCCGTCATCCGCCAGATGCCCGTGCATCTGCTGGAACGCTGCCAGCAGGAACTGGTAGAATTCCGAATCGCCCATGTTGTCGTTCAGGATCTTGCCAGCCGTTTCTTCCACATCCACGTTATAAGGGGGATCGGAAAGTACCAGATTTGCCTTGGTGCCGTCCATCAGGGTATCGTAGCATTCTGGCTTGGTGGAATCGCCACACAGAACGATGTGCTTACCCAGATGCCAGAGGTCGCCCTCTTTAGAGAAGCACGGCTGCTTCAGCTCCGATTCCACATCGAAATCATCTTCCTTGACCTCTTTGCTGTGGACCTTATTGAACAGCGTCTCGATCTCCGGCGGTTCAAACCCGGTCTTTCCAAGATCGAAGTTGGAATCCTCGATGTCCTTCAAAAGATCAGCCAGCAGGGAATCATCCCATGCACCCGTGATCTTGTTGAGTGCGATGTTCAGGGCCTTCTCCCTGGTCTTGTCGATGTCCACCACCGCGCAAGGCACTTCGGTGTAGCCCAGCTCCATCGCTACTGTCAGTCTCTGGTGACCACCGATAATCGTCATGTCGGCATTGACCACCAAAGGATCTGCGAAGCCGAACTCCGTAATGGAGTTCTTGATTTTCTCGTACTCTTTATCCCCCGACTTCAGCTTTTTCCGGGGATTGTATGCAGCCGGCTTGAGTACGGACACCGGCAGCATCTTCAGTTCAGCAGTCGCTTTCATGTAGGTTCCTCCTAATTCAGATTCCCATGCGAATGACCCCTGAAAACGGCACGAAAAAGGAGCCGAACAAAAAGCCCGACTCCATTTCATCTCCATCTTCCTGCGGCTGTTCAGCCATCTCGCACCACTCCGGGTTTTCCCCATTCACAGATGCCAAGACCTTATCTTCCGCATCGTCAATCGCATGTACACAGATACCCCCGGTGTTGAACATCGGATACACACCGATAATCTTCTTACTCACTCCTGTTCGCCTCCTTCTTCCTGCCCCGGTTGGCACAAGCCCGACTGCAATATTTCCGTTCCAATCCGTACTGATGCCGGTAGGAAAACTCCCTGCCACACACCGGACAGATCTTTGACCGCACTGTTCTCCAGTTTTCCGGCTTTGGGTGGGTGTTGTTCCATCTTGACCGGCATTCCGGTGAGCAAAACTTTCTCGGTCTGCCTTATGATTCGGCACAATGGCTGTACCGCACTGAGGCAGAACGAAAAAGCCATGTCCCTTATCATCTCAGCCGTGTAATCATCCATCTGCCCTCACCTCACTCTCATTTTTCGCCGTTTCTTCGGCGGTTTCTTAGAAAAATCTCATAATTCATACGAAAAGCGGCGAAGTGGAAATCGGCCCCGTCCCGCCCGGTTGAATTGTTGTTGCGGCGGCCGATTCTCGCTCGCCCTCGCTCCTCCCGGAACAAGCTAAAATGTGCGAAAGCTCCCTGTTTTCGAGAAGTTTCACACACTTTGGTTCATTTCGGGGAATAAGAATGGCACCGGAACGAAAGCTCCGATGCCTGTACATTTTCCTGTTTCATTTTGCGCCGTTATTCCTCTGACCCCCGGCCTACCAATTTTGCGGTTTTTCACAGAAAAGGGGCCACCGGTCTCCGTGTGACTTCACCGTAGAGAAGTGGCCCCGGCCCCGGTGGGGCTGTCAGTAGGTGTAGGTCGGGTTGATGTCTTCGGTCAGCGTCTTCTTATCGTGCAGCTTTTGCAGAGCGGCTGCCAGTTGTTCTGATTCCAGAAAAGCTTCTGGTCACCACGGTGTGGAATGATGTGATCCACAACCGTTGCCCGGACGTACTTGCCCTGCTTGGCGCACTGCACACAGAGTGATGAGCTTCCAGATACGACTTTCTGACTTTCTGCCACCGCCTGTTGTATCCACGCTTCGCTGCCGGGCGGGTCACCTCTGGATGGAGAGGCAGGTGCTTCTCACAGTAGAGCCGGCCGGCTTCCACCAGCTCTGGGCAGCCGGGGTGATGGCACGGTGTCTTTGGTCTGTATGGCATGGGTCAGTCCTCCCACGGAAGACCAGCCTTACCGAAGTGACCGTAAGCACTGACCTTGTTGTAGTCCACGTCCAGCAGTCCCAGTCGCTTGATGATCCCTGCGGGGTCAGATCGTAGCTGTCATTGATGTAGGCTTGGATAAAGTCCAGTGCTTCATGTTCCGTACCGAAGCACTCCACCGACACACCGACTGGCTGTACCACGCCGATGGCGTAGGCCAGCTGGACTTCGCACTTGTCAGCGTAGCCTGCCTGCACGATGTCCTTGGCGATCTTCCGTGCCATGTATGCAGCAGAGCGATCCACCTTGGTTGGGTCCTTGCCGGACAAAGCACCGCCGCCGATACGACCGATGCCGCCGTAGGTATCGCACGCCAGCTTCCTGCCGGTCACACCACAGTCTGCAAAGCTGCCGCCCAGCACGAAACGACCGGTCGGGTTGACCAGCTTCTGGAAGTCACCGTCCAGACCGTACTCGCAGGCGGCAAGCACCATCATGGATTCGATGATGTGCCGGAAGTCGCTGACCTCCACATCCGGGCTGTGCTGCACGGAGCAGAGGAAGGTGGTGATACGGCCAGTGTCGTAATCGTAGCTGACCTGCGCCTTGGCATCTGCACGGAACATCCTGCTGGGATGTGCTTTCAGCAGTTGCAGAAACTTAGTGGCAACCATGTAAGGAATCGGCATCTGCTCTGCCGTTTCGTTGGTGGCGTAACCATACATGATGCCTGGTCACCGGCACCGCCTTATCCACACCAAGTGCGATATCCGGCGACTGCTTGTCCACCAGAATGCCGATACGGAGCAGCTCCCTCATATCAAAGCCCAGCTTCTCGGCACCGATGCGGGTAAGCACATCATGAACGATCTGGTGGTAGTTCGGTTGGTAGTCAGTCGTGACCTCGCCGGCAATAAAGAGCTGGTTCTTTTTCAGCAGGCACTCGATTGCCACGCGGGCGTTCTTGTCGTGCTGAAGGATGTCTGTCACGATGGCATCTGCGATCTGGTCACAGATCTTGTCGGGATGTCCATCGCTGACCTGCTCACAGGTGATAATCTTACTCATGTTCTGTCCTCTCTTTCATGTATCACAAAGCAGGCCGTTTTTGCCATTGCCCACAAATAGGCTCCCACAAAGACTGCCTGCCTGTCTCAGTTCATGGTTTCCGTTGATTCTCTTATTTTTCTTTCTTCTTCTCAACTCATGTAGCATGTAGCAACCATGTAGCTGAATTTTATATAAGAAAGCTATAAAAGAAAGTAATAATAAAAAAGGTTATGAAATCTCGGCTACAAACCAGCTACATGCTACAAAGCACCCAAAATCAGAAAAAAAGGTCACAAAAGGCTGTCCTTTGGCTTATATGCGTCCTGTACCGTCAGGTCTTCCGCACCATCTTCTACTTCCTTGAACTTGCAGTCCATGATCAGCGTAGTCTGTCCGCCACCGCCTTTGGGGCGCTTTCGGACCACTTTGAAATGCACGCCGATAGCATTTTTAAAGTTCTTCTGATTCTCTGAGGAATACCCGTTCTCCTCACACCACTTTGTGTACAGCTGGTATGCTGCTGCCGTCCGAAGTTCCGACCCGTCCTCTTTTTCAAGCCACGCCTCAATGAACTGCCCGATCCGATCAGAATCATCCTTGTAATCTTCCGTGGCTTTCGTAACAGCCTGCGGAAGTTCCAAACCGCGCTGACAGAACTTTTTGTATCCTTCCAGACACCAGTTGAAAATACCTGACAGGTTCTCCGGCTTCGCAAACTGTCCTTTCAGCCCCTGGTCCTGTTCTCCCTCTTCAAAGTGACGGTTAAATGGATGATCTTCAGTCGGCCGGATTGGAACAAAGTCATATCATTGACATTAGGCAGGTAGTTCGTATTGATAAAAATCTTGAACACCGGCACAAAATCAAAGCTGTTCTCATTTAGGAATCGGGCGTTGATGGTATCGTTGCCGGTCATTCTTTTTACGAGAGCTGCATTAAATGTGATCTTCTTCTCCGGCTCAGAGATATTTACAAATCTGGAGCGACCAGGCGAGCCACTTCTTCCGAAGGTCCGCCTGTGTTCCCACCACGAAATTTAGCTGCCAGCATATCCGGATTCGATGTCTTTCCATAGTCGCCCATGATCTTCAGGAATGTTTCCATTGCAGTGCCTTTGCCGTTTCGGGAAGTGGCACCGTAAAGGATAAACATACACTCCTGCGAGGTATCTCCTGTCAGGGCGTATCCCAAAGAACGCTGAAGGAAGTCTGCCAGCTCTGCATCTCCACACATGACCTCCTTGATAAACGAGTGCCAGCGTGGACAGTCTGCATCCGGGTCATAGGTAATACCGGATTCCATTGTGAGATAATCCTCCGGCCGATGTTCCCTGAATTCCAGTGTCCGCATATCCAGCGTTCCATTTTTGCAGTTGAAGAAATACTTGTTCCTGTCGAATGCCTGCATGGAGATCGGGTACACGGACATGGCATCTCTTAACATCGTTTCCCGGTTCTTACGCAGCTGCAGTTTTCGGACACGGTCGATGAACCGCTTCCTGCATCCTCTTCGGTGATCGTCAGGGCAAACACATACAGCTTGTCAGCCAGCAGCTTTGCCAGTTCCGACACCTTGAGATTGCCTTTGTCCGGCCGCCAGACAGATCCGTCATAGACATACCAGCCTTTACGTTCACTGTTGTACCGGGCAATCTGCTTGAAATAATCCGCAAACATATTGCCCATGCCGATCTCATTTCTGCCATACCGGGCATTTGTGTGCGGAGCCATTTCTTCCAGCGTGATCGTGATCTTGGTGAGATCCGGCTGGAACTCGATATAGTCATCCTCATCCAGCTTGGAAAACTCCTCATCTACGATATCCTGTGCGTTGACCGGCATATAGATGGCCGCACAGGTATTGACCGTATTGCGGATAGAGATTGCACCATAAGTTGAACCAGCCTGCTTGCGGTCCCACTTGTCACGCATCAGACCGGAAGTACGGAAGATACGGTCCATCTGCTCCTCATCACAGCCACACCAGAATGCCAGAATAGACAGCAATGCCATATCTGCATCCGACTGGCTGCCGTAGAGGTCTTCCCAGTCACCGGCAAAGAGTTTTTTGAACTTCTCCGAGTTGCTGGCTTCGTTGGCGTGTGCGATGACAGCCTCATCATCCAGGTACGAATGGTGCTGGAAATGTGTCTGCTGCACCTGCTTGTTTCGCTTCATCAGCGTGTCCAGCAGTGTTGTCATTGCCGTTTCATCGTTCGGGATCTCACCTGTGCGGTAAACATCTCCCGTTACGGTGACGAAGCGGTTTGTCGCACCGGGCATATACACTTCCAGACCCTTGCTACGGTTGTTGATGTAGTAGACCGTCTTGTCGTAGACGTAGTCTTCCGGCACACAAAAGAAACCTCGCAATCCTTTCCCGGATGGAGATTTTTCCACGTAAGCCGTAGAAAAGATGGAAAGGACGGTATCCGCCGTATCGTTCAGCGTACCGTCCTCCCGGATACAATGGTCGATATCAAAAGCTCCGATTCCGTTGCCAACAGCAATACCGATACCGTCATAGCCGCCCATTGCATAAGTGACAAGGGTATTCTTGAAATCTGAGAATGTACGCAGGTCATTGATCCTTGCCCGTTCCCCCGTTGCCGGGTTAAATGGCATCTTGGTCTTCTGGCCATTGCGCTTTTCAAACTTCCAGACACAGAAGCTGCAGGTCGTTTTCAGCTTGCCCGGAATGTTCTTGATGTCCATCATGCCTGCGCCTCCCTTCCCATGCAAGCCTGCATCGCAAACTGCTTTTTAACAGCAGCTTCGATCTCCTGCTTTTTCTTGGCCGAGGTCACACGGCAGAGCCGGTTGCACAGGACCATCTTGTCAATGGTCGTGATCTGCTCCACCAGCAGAATGGATTCTTCCAGTCCCTCATCCCGGAGCATTTCGCAGTCTCTCCCGGTGACCGGAATGTGTACCGGCAGCTCCAGCTTCTTCAGCTTGGAACTCATCGGAATCACCGTGATAATCGGAGAATTGCGGTTTGCCATATCGTTGCTGATAACCAGCACCGGGCGGTTTCCGCTCTGCACCGAAGTACCATAATGATTCCCCAGTTCTGCAAACCAGATTTCATACTGCTTCGGTATCTTTGGTACCGGCCATCTGGTAAGCGGCATCTCCTGAATCGGCACTCTATTAGGTGCCGGCTGACAGGAGGCTACTGCCCTTTTCTTGGTCTTCCCTCGCTGATTGATGTATTTATTAACATGGATCTTCCGTCCATGTGCTGCTGACCGGGCATTCTTTTTCTTTCTCCCCATTGATCTCACCTCCAGTTTGATAGCAAAAAGGCCGCCGAAGATGGAATCCTCATAGCGGCCGTAAATGTAAAAAGGCATAAAAACACCGGATGCTTTCCAGTATCTTTATGCCTTTGTTTTCCTATTTTCCTAGTTTAAAGTATAGCAAAAAACCGATGTACAGTTAAGAAGGAAAAGTTCAAAAACGGTTCGTTTCCGTTCGTAAAGTTCAGTTTTTGCAGAACTTTTTTCCAGCTGCCGCATCTGCGCCTTGCTGGAGAAAAGCTCTTCTGAAAACTGCTGCAGCCCGATTTTTTTATGATAAAAGACGGCTGTTTTTCCCATGTGCTTCCCGTTCTCAAATTCGACTGCTTTCAGAGGAATCCGGTCCAGACAGTGCTGTCTCACAACGATCTGTGCCTTACTGTCTCTGATCCGAAACGCCGCTGCATCAGCCAGCTCAAGCCACTCTCTTACCGCTGTATACCTTGCAAGACTTTCTTCTGCCTGCCGGTCATACATTTCCTTTTCACCCGGATATTTAGAATCCGCAGCCATTTCAAGATCCCGCCTCCACTGCACTTGTGTTTCCTCCGCCAGCGTTTTTACCCTGCTGTATTTCTGGCAGACTTCTTTTGCAAAATCCAGCATGTCCTCTGCTGTTTCCTGTTTCATATTCCGTATCACCTCCTCTGATAGCGGCCAATTGTGTCGGCCATTCCAATAAGGGCATTTTCTTTCTCCCGGACTACCATTCTCCGGGTCAGCAATTTCCCTTCCGCCCCCGTAATCTCCGACTGCTTCTTCCCATCCACAAACAACTGCTCCGCCACAAGCCGGGTCTGGCCGCGCAGACTGCGAAGCCCGATCTCAAAGAGTTCGATCTGCTCACAGACTTCATAGTACGGTTCCAGAAACTGCTCCGTGCGCTGTGTCTGCACTTCCCGGTTCATGGATGCCAGCACCTTATCGCAATTAAGGACCGTGCGTTCCACTGGGTTCGACAAGCCGCTTGTCTGTACCCGCTCGGATTCCTCATGTGCGCCCTGTGACAGTTTATAGATAATCTCTTCTTTCGTGTAAAACCACGATTTGGATTCTTCATACTGCTGTCGGAGCAGTTCCCGCCTGCGGATCAAACAGCGATAGGAATCGGCCAGTTTTTTGACCAGCTCCAGACAATCCACCTGTTCAGGTTTTGCGGCAGATGCCACATTCTTTTCCTCAGCCATAGTTCGTCCTCCTTTCTGACCGATCCAATTGGTTTTTAGCTGGACGCCTCCACGGTGGCTTTCTTCTTTCGTCGCTTGGCTGCTTCCTGACGCACCCGCTCCTGCACCCCTTCGATCAGCCGGTCTGCATCCAAATCCGTAAGCGCCTCATACCACGGAGAATGAAAGAATCGTTCCAATCTTTCTTTCTCGTGCATCGCATCCCGGTTCTTTGGATTGACATCCAGCCGGTGAAGCGCCCACTTATAATCCTTGACCGCCTGCAGGATGATGCGTTTGCCAGATTCTCATAGCAGGCCATATTTTCACTGACGGCAATTGCAGCATTTCTTACTCTGCTCATTTTTCAACGCCTCCCATCCTGTCATACCAGGGAGCCGGCACCTTCTCCGGAGCAATACCGTATTTGAAAACATAGATCGTGTGCCATGCCGTCTCATACAAAAGATCCAGCAAACGGCGGTTTGCTTCCGGCAGTTCATTTGCTTTCTTGATAAACTGCTCAATAAAATGATCTCGGTTCGTATTCCCCAGATTCTGGCTCTTTTCCCTTGCAATGACCGCCTCTGCAAACTGAAAACAGATCTTTTTGTACTGCTGAACACAGTCGTATTTCCATGTGACTGCATCCAGCAGGAGCTTTCGTTTTCCGTCCGGGGTGAGGTTGGGCATATTCTGGATCTTGGATTTCTGATACAGTTCCATAGCCTGTTCTTCCTTACAGAATTCCTGCTGCATCCAGAGCTCACTTGCCCGGATATGGCACATCAGAAGTTCCACTTCATGCTCATAGGCTTCCTTCATGAGAAGATCCCGGTTCATCCGCAGGTCTGCTGCTCTGCGGATCGGACTCGTACCAAAGAGCTCACAAAGGAGTCCCTTCTCGCCAATCGGCCGGAACATTGCCCAGGGGATGAAGAATCCCTCCTCGTCTCTTTTGGCTTTCATTGCCGTTACTGGCTTGGATTTTTTATAACGATAATCACTCTCCTCTGCCGGACGGCGGTCCTCAGCATTCAAAAATAGATATTTTTCATATTCTCTCCTATCTCCCCAGCTGTGCCTTGACCGCTGAGATCAGTTTTTCCTGTGTCATGTCTTTCTGTTCCAGGGCAGCCATGACGTCCTCGTCTACCGTGTCCTTGGTGATGATATGGTGGATGGTGACCACATTCGTCTGCCCCTGCCTCCAAAGTCTGGCATTGGTCTGCTGGTACAGTTCCAGGCTCCATGTCAGTCCGAACCAGATCAGGATATGTCCGCCCTGCTGGATGTTCAGGCCATGTCCGGCCGATGCCGGGTGGATCAGGGCAACCGGGATATCCCCGGCATTCCAGTCCCTGATGTCAGTGCTGCTCTTGATATCCCGTACCGGGATTTTCTGTTTTGCCAGATGCTCCATGATGCGCTGGCGGTCATGCTTGAACCAGTACGCCACCAGAACAGGCTGTCCGTTGGCGGCTTCGATCAGGTCTTCCAGTGCCTCCAGCTTATGGTCATGGATGATGCGGGCTTTTCCGTTCTCGTCGTAGACAGCACCATTGCTCATCTGCAACAGCTTTCCTGTCAGTGATGCGGCATTGGCAGCATCTATGTCACCATCTTTCAGCGGGATCAACAGGTCCTTCCGAAGCATATCGTAGAGTTCTCGCTCCGGTGCGCTCATCTCCACCTCGTACCGACTTGGAATGCAGTCTGGCATATGAAGGTAATCCAGTGCTTTCATGGAAATCGTGATATCCGAGATCCTCTGGTAGATCAGCTCCTCTGCTCCTTCTCTGGGCTTGTATTGGAACACAACACCCGTGGAAGGATTCATGGAAGAAGCCTTGAAATAAGCTTCCCGGTACCGGCCGATGAATTTGCCAAGCCGCTCCCCGCCATCCAGAATCCCGATCTCCGCCCAAAGATCCATGAGACCATTGGAAGAAGGGGTGCCGGTCAATCCGACCCATCGTTTCACATACGGGCGGACTTTCCGCAGGAATTTAAAACGCTGGGACTGGTAGTTCTTGAACGATGACAGCTCATCGATCACGACCATGCCAAAATCCCAGCGCATTCCGTTTTTCTCATAGTACTCCACCAGCCATTTGATATTTTCACGGTTGATGACATAGATCATCGCCGGATGGTGGAGTGCTGCAATTCGGGTCTTTGTATCACCTACGATGACAGAAATATCCAGACCTTGCAGATGATCCCACTTTTCGATCTCTGCCGGCCACGTATCACGAGCCACACGCAGCGGCGCAATGATCAGGACCTTGCTGACCTCGAAGGTCTCCAGCATAAGGTCTTTGATGGCTGTCAATGTGATAACGGTCTTTCCTTAACCCAAGCCCATATCCAGAAAAAGGGCTGCGACCGGGTGTGTTTTGATATACTCCGTACAGTAGCTCTGATAATCATGTGGAATGAACTTCATTTGGGCATCACCTCCTCCCCGGCATCCTGTGCCCGTGTTTCCAGCTCCTCGCTTTGTGTATTTCCTTGTGGCAGCGTAACTTCCGGCATCTCCGGAATCTTCGCCCCGATTCCCTGGGGGATAGGCTCGCCCGGTTTCCAGCAAATCAACGCATGGATAGCAGGCTGGATCTGTTCCGGGCGGTCTACGCAGAATACCGGGAAGCCCAGTGCCTCCAGCTGCAGTCTGCGTTTTCTCTGAAGGATACGCATCTGCTTGCCGGGAGCTTTCAGTTCCACAAAAGCACACTTGCCGCCGAGCAGCAAAACCAGTCGATCCGGCACACCGTTCATGCTCTGGCTGGTGAATTTAAGGGCCTGCCCACCGGCTGCCCTGACTGCTTCCACAAACTGCTTTTCGACTTCATTCTCCCTCATCCGGCTTCGCTCCTCTGCCCGCCAGACACCGATGCGTGGGCGTTTCTTTTTCCGGCATTCCCTTTTCGGGTGTTTCCTTTTTTGGTGCTTCTTCCTGCGCTCTTCCCGAACTACATTGCCGATGGCTTCATTGGCAGTCGGGTCCGGGTGGCTGTGGCTGACTTTCCTGTTCAGAGATCTTTCCTCTTTGTGTTCTGTGATCCAGTGAATGACATCTTCCATACCGTCACCTCACTGATTGATCTGCTTCCACTGCTGCGGCTCCATCGTGGCAACCTGCCAGCCGATGCCCTCCAGTGTGGTAGCACGGTCATAGGAAACAACATCCTGCGATGCACGGGTCACCGCATTGGACAGACCGTACAGAGAAAGGTCTCCGCCTTCAATGAGGTACTTGAGGATACCTTCCTGTTCCTCGGCATTGATGCCATAGCTCTGGGCAGTCAGCTGCACCACATCCTGTACCCTGCCGGTGATCGGCACTGCCATAGATTCCTGCAGGCGGCCGACCACCTGGGAAAAGCGAGCCTCATCAATGGCAGCCATCGTGGTATCGCGGAGTTTCAGCAGGAATGCCTTGTCCTCTGCTTCCATCGTCTCATCCGAATACAGGGCAAAGCTGTCCTCCACTGCTTTTGCCTGCCGGCCCACATGATGACGGCGTTCGCCCATGTCATTCACCACCATACCGTTGGTGCAGACGAGACGATATACCAAAGGCTGAATGGACACAGCTCCCAGACCAACCTCGGAGTTGGAGATCATCACACCGGCCTGGACGATATCGCCTTTACGGACTTCCATCTCCAGACGGTGATTGACCACCTTGAGGTACAGACGGTTTTCCGTCACCTCACAGGACATGACCTCGTACTGATCATTGCCTGCAAACAGTGGCAGGACAGCTGTGGCAATCTCCATGTTGTCGATACGGCGATAACGTTCCGACAGCAGCGCACGGGCTACCTGTCCGGCACCGTAATCCATCGAGCGGACCATGTAAGAGCCGGGCTTGTCCGCAAACCAGCTGTTCACGTTCTCTGCCAGCAGCTCCGGCTTCTGTGCCTGCATGAGATCATAGTATTTGGCCGGGATGCCCAGTGCCGATGCCACCTGCCGATGGAACAGCGAAGTAGTGCCGAACACCTCCTGCTGATTCGTGGTCAGGTGGTTAATCTCAAAGGTGTGTCCATCTTCCCGGAGGTGCATCCCCTGCGCCGGGCTGATAAAATCCTGCTTTGCCTGATTCTGACGGTTCAGTTCGACCAGGACTTCCTGCAAATTTCTGCCTGTTTTCATAAATTTTTCCTTTCTATCCTGCGGCGCATATTTATACGCCCGTTTATGCGTCCGTGTCCTTCCGACAAAAACGCCGTGTTTTTATAACTGCAAGTGCTTATAATTCCCGGTTGATCATCTGCCGGATGATTCGGACGGCTCCCTGCATACGTCTGCGGTTCAGCCGGGTATCCTGCAGGAGTGTGTCCAGAGCGTCCAACTCTTCCCGGATGTTACAGAGCACGGACCGCTGATGGTCAGCCAGGCGTTCATTCTCCTGTTCCATGCGTTCGTACTCATTTTCGTAATCATCGATATCCTGCACATTGGTTTCGATGTACTCCTCAATCTCCCGGCGAAGTTCCTCTCCGGCATAGTCCTGCACCGCATCCAGCAGATCCCGGATGCCAAAGGGTATCAGAAGTTTTCCGTCCTTCATTTTCAGAACATGAGGCATCTTGCTCCCCCTTTAATCCTTGAAGTAGTAGCTGCCCTTATATCCGGCAGCATTCAGAGGAAGATCCTTGCACCACTCCGGGTTAACGGACATCAGCTTGCAGACCTCATCCACCGTGTACCGATCCTTGGGTGCTTCGATGATGACTTCATCGTGAACATGACCTACGATATTCAGGCCATAGCTTCCATCCGGGCCATTGCTTCTGCCAGAATGTCACGTGCAATCGCCTGTGTCGCATTCTCCACCAGACGGCCGGAGTAGGTTTCCTGTCTGGCCCATTTGTGGTTCTGCCCCACTCCTTCATAGGTCAGGCTCATGCGACCGAAGCGGTTCGGCTGCAGTCTCGGCTTCAGATACGCCAGCTTTCTTCCAGAAGGAAGCAGCATCCAGAGCGTACCGGAATAAAACTCAAACGCCAGCTTACCGATCTCCTGTCGCTTTCCGGTTTTAAACGCCTGCGTTGCCGCCTTTTCCACATCCCACCAATACTGGACGATCTTCGGATTGGCTTCCCGCCAGGAATCGATGATCTCCGGCAGTTCCTCTTCTTTCAGACCCATCTGCAGAGCACCCATGCTGATGAGTGCGCCGGAAGAACCGCCATAGCCGCAGGCCAGCTCTGCCACCTTTCCTTTCTGCCGAAGTTCCCCGTTGATGCCGTGCTTCACCACCGGCACATGGAACATCTGGCTGGCAGAGGCACAGTAGATGTCCTTTCCTTCCAGAAAGGCTTCCAGCCGCCAGTCCTCCCCGGCTTCCCATGCAAGCACACGGGCTTCGATGGCGGAGAAGTCGGCCACGATGAACTCACAGCCCTCTCTTGGGATCAGCATGGTTCGGATCAGTTGGGAAAGCACATCCGGGGTATTGCCATAGATGGTCTCGACCATATCAAAGCACCCCAGCTTCACCAGTTCCCTCGCCTCATTCAGCGTGGAAATATGGTTCTGTGCAGATTCTGCAACTGGATATTCCGGCCGGAATACCGACCTGTGCGGCTGGCTCCATAGAACTGGAACAGCCCTCTGGCTCTTCCATCTGAACAGACACAGCGTTCTGCCGCCTGGTATTTCTTCACAGAACTTTTCGCCATCTGAAGTCGGAGCTTCAGCATGTCCATTGCCTCAGCATCCACTCCGTTCTTGTCCAGTTCATCGATCATCTGTGCTACATCCTTTTTTCCGAGCGTGTCCATCGGAATGCCGCGCTCATCCAGCCATGACTTCAGCTGTGACACAGAGTTTGGATTCTCAAGCCCGGTCAGTTCGTAGGCTTTCTTACTCATAGCGTCCGAGAGCAGCAGGTCACAGGCAATGGCCTGCTGCACCAACTCCGTGTCGATCTTTACGCCCCGGTCATTGATACGCTCATTGACCCGGTAATGCTTCCACTCCTGCTCCGGCATCGGGAATTTCTTCAGCCGCTTATAAATGTCCACCTCGGTGTTGACATCCTGAATGCAGTAATACTTAAACTTCTCCCAGTCAGCAGGGTAATGCTCCGGAAGATTCCGGGTACGCATCCCATTACTCTTCGTTGGCTTACAGGGCATGGAAAACAGCTTGATCAGCCGCTCGCCTTCCTTGTCTTTCTGCTGGCTGGTCTTCAACACAATGCCAACATCCTTTAGGGCCATTGGCAGAGTCAGCGATGCCGCCATAACCATCGTGCAGATCCAGCTGTCCGGCGAAAGGAACTCTCCGGGTTTCAGATACTGTCCCGGCAGATGTCTTTGCAGATGCACAGAAAAACAGACCCGCTCAAAGGAAGCATTGTGGGCAATCAGGCGCACATTGCCGGACTGGAAATCCTCCAGCAGCTCTTTGGGGAGCGGTTCTCCCGATGCAAGGTCTGCACACCTGGTCTCGCCAAAACCATCCCCTTCATCGGTCGCCCAGGCAACCAGCAGGATCTCAAAGCTTGGATCTGTGGCATAACGGTACAGGCCGCATTTTCCGATATCCACCTCGCTGTAGGTCTCAATATCGATCAGCGTTTCTTTCAAATATCTCACCTCTATTCGATGTAAAAAGCCGGAGGACACCCTGGCATCCCCCGGCACGGTTACTTATCTGTGTTTCTCTTAGCGAAGGTAATCCGGCAGTTCCTCACCGGCATCGCCGCCCAGAACATCCTCATCGTCCAGCGCGTCAAAATCAGACTCTGCTGATGCCTTGCCGGACAGACGGTCACCATCCTTGACAAACTGCACGTTCCCCAAACCAGCAGCCACACCGCGGTTGCCGTTGGCGTTAAAAGCGTAGAAGTTCACGCTGACATTGCAGTAGCAGCCGGAGTAGACCATCATCGGGTCTGTCACAGGCTGGACATGACGGTCCACGACCTGCGGTGCATCCTTGCTGGAGGCATTCACAAAGAAATGCTCCTGGTAGTTCTCATCGTCCGGGCGGTCGATGTCGCCGTCACGCAGAGGCAGCTTCAGGTTCGGCGGGATCTTACCGCCCCACTTACGGGTCTTGCCATCCTCCTTGGCGGCCTCCACTGCCTTGTGGATCGCCAGCAGGGTCTTCTTATCCTCCTTCGGGATCAGACAGGAAACGGAATACTTGGCCTCACCGCCGTTGATGCTCTTTGCTTCAAAAATGTTTGCGAAAGAGATACGGCACGGAATCACGACCTTAGTTGCACTGGAAATCTTGTTAGCCATAATAAAAATCCTCCATCAATCTGTTTTTGTGTATTGCTGCTGCCCTCAATCGAGGACAGCAAATTCATCTTCCGCAGTCTGCAGATCGACTGCTTCTCTGGGGTCCGAATCCGGGACAAGTGCCAGCTTACCGGGCGGCTTGACCACATACTCTCCCAGAATCTCCTGGAACTTTTTCTTCCCCATAAGCTTTTCAAAGGCTGTCAGAGAGATCAGCTCCGTCTTATAAATATCGGTGTATCCGGCCTTCTCTGCAGCAGCCACCACCGATTTCGTATCAAGGAACTGCCTCTTGCTCCTACCCTCGACCACCTTATACCCATCCCAGCTGACACCATGATTGATGGCCTCCGAACTGACATAGGCAAAGATGGCTTCGATCCAGGACTCGATACGGTTCAGGGTCGGCAGCATCTTCTCAATGTCTGTCTTTGAAAGCAGGGCCGGGGATTTAAAGGTCGGCACCGAAATGTCCGGATCAAAGGATGCTGTCGCATCCGTTTCCTCGGTTTCATCCTCCAGCACACCGGCATCCAGATCCAGAAATTCTTCTTTCACCAGAGCCATAGCTTCATCGGCACAGGCTTTACAGGAAGTTCTGGCACGGCAGAACCGGCACCAGTCCCCGGGAACCTGCTCGCCTTTTCCTTCAAAGGCCAGCTTTGCCCTCGGTCTGACATAGGTCTCTGCCCAGTCCAGCAGTTCCTCCACACTGCATTCAAACGTTGAGATATTTTCCAGTCTCGGCTGGATAATGGTCATGGACACCTTTTTGATACTGTACAGATATCCGTAGGCGTGGTAAGCACCTAGGGCGTACAGCATCATCTGCGGATTATGGTCACAGTTTACGAACACTCCCTTGCCGTTCTTGTAGTCCATGACATAAAGCGTACCGTCTGCGATAATCACGCAGTCGCCGGTACCAAAGCCAGATGGAACCAGGTAGCTGTAATCCAGCCGCTCCTCCACCATGACCAGCGGATGCGGACAGGTCTCCTTGATGCGCTCCACTGTGGAAATGATGAACTCCGCATAGATATCGGTGTTCGCTTCCATCTCCTCATCTCGTACTCGGAGGTTGGACGCTTCACCCGTTCATGCAGATATTTCCGCAGCTTGTATTCGCCCAACTCATGGGCAGCAGTTCCCTCCTCGGCGTACACCGAGGATTCATTTGGAAAGTTCTGCTCCAGCCTTGCAGATGGTGTACAGTTCAGCCACCTCTTAGAGCTGGAAGCAGAAAGGATTGCATGTACTTCCGGCATGATGACCTCCCTTAAATCTGGGAGACATCTGCCAGAAATGCTTCGTACTTCTCTGCAGGCAGGTCAGACAGCTGGGCCACACCGTAGGTCTTCAGAAGCTGACCGATCTTCTCGTTGTTATCACGCTTCTTCTTGATCTTGGCGACAATGACCGCCGTGATCTCGTCCTTGGTGATCGTCACTGCAGACTGTGTTTCCTCCTTGGCAGCAGGTGTGTCCTTGTCCGTGGTTTTATCGGACGGTACTTCTTTTTGGCCGGTATCTTCTTCCCACGGCAGCGCATCCGCATCATCCACCGGATGCTCACTCTCTGCGGTTTCTGAACTCTCGGAGTTCACTGCTTTCTCCGCCTCGTCAGGGTCTTCTACCACAGGCACCTCTGCGGTTTCCTCGATGGCCGAAGTAACCGTCTCTTCCACCTTTTTGGTTTTCTTGACCGGCTTCTTACGGGGATGCGAAACCGCCGGGCCTTTCTTTTCTGTTACGGGCAGTACTGGCTGCTCTGCCACCGGAAGCTCCAGTTCATCCTCCGTCTTTGCATTTGCCGCCAGCATATCCAGCTGCTCGGATACGCCGGCAAACATCTGCGCCAGACCGTCAAAGACCTCGACCAGACCGTCCACGACTTTTTTCGGAGCGTTCAAAGCATTCAGTTCGTCCATCATGCGTTTGCCTCCTCTCCGGTTTCTTCCTCATCCCCCCACAGGTCATCCAGATAATCGGCCTGTGCCTTCAGGACTGCCAGAATGACCTTCTCGCACAGACCGGTTTCCTTGTGGATGTGAGCCAGCATCTCATCGAAGTCGATGTCCTCTACCGGGTCATCTGCTTCAGCATCCGGCTCCTGTCCGAAACCGTAGTTGTACGAGGTCATACGCTCATCCATGTGGAGGTGCAGGTTCTTGATGCTGAGCGAAAGGAACGGAACACCAGACGGGCGTGCCGGCATCGGCTTATCCTGCTCCTGAGTTTCCGTTTTTTCCTCTGCCCTGGCAGGAAGCGGAACCTTTACCACCTTGCGTCCTTCAGCATCTCGCTGATCATTTCCTCCAGAGTCATGCTCTTCTCATTCTTATTCTCCATTGTCTTTCTCACTTTCTGCAGCTTCCTGCTGCTCTTTCGTTTTATCTTCCATTGGTATGTGATACTGCTCGGAAAGTCTCTTCAAAAGCAGTTCGACCATGCGTCCCGGCTCCGGGAGGTTGCAAACAGGCTTCTTCAGCTCATGTGCTCTTTTGATCTCCGCCGCCATCCCCTCGGATATGGTTTCGCCGAACACCCACACTTCATCAGCTGCTTCCAGCCACTCCATTCCGAATCGGATTCCTGTCGCACGCTCCTGTGCGTCCTCATCCTTTAAGAACTGAGTAAAATACAGATGCGGAGCCAGTGGCAGGACTCCCATTGTGGCCAGAATCCTGCAGGCGGTCTTTGCCTCTGGATGTTTGCTCCATCTGTGTCTTCCTGCACGGCGGGTCATTTGCTGTCGGTCGGTACGGCGAGCAGATAAAAATCTTCTTCGGTGCCGATGCCAGCGGGAACCCGCCGGGCGGACGAGCCTCCTTAGAACCTCCTATCTTGGCGGTTGCATTCGCCATATTCATGCGTTCTGCTTTCATAGGTTTTTCCTCCTGTCGATGTACTTGAGAAGTGGTCCTCTCATAAAGCGCACGATTTTCGACCAAAAGTTAAGTAGTTCATCAAAAACTTTTTCGGATTTTTTTGAGAGCACCCTGCATCGAATAATGAACAGCAGGCTTTGACATCCCCAACTCCTCTGCAATCTCCTGCAGCGTCATACCTTTATAGAAGTAAAGCTGAATCACCTCTGTCTGCCGCTCGGTCAGCTTACTCATGGCTGCATACAGCTTCCGCAGTTCCTCATCTGCCAATATTTCAGCGTTTTCTTTTTCCATGAAGTCGATCATGGCAGCATCCGTCCAGTCAGAACCATCGCAAACCAAAGCAAATTCTTCATAGTCACGGCTGATTTTGTTGCGATTATTTTCCAGCGACGCTCACCCTCCATAACCAACCGCACAGACCACTCTGCTTCCTCAAACACCTCTGCTGGAACCACCTGATAGGTGCCATCTGTGAAATCATAGCGGTAATCCCCACAGCGATTCACATCCAGCACCGTATGAGCACCATCTGCCTCGTACACTGCATAGCCATTTTCATAGGCAGTAACGACTGCGCCATTCACCATTGCCCTTGCGACTGCAACCGGATGCATTGCCATAAGCTGCTTGTAACCTGGGATTTTCTTCTCCAATACCAGTTCCACACGCTCTTTCAGTTCATGCAGGGTAATGTGTACGTTCAAAGCCGTCTGGTCGACTGCCTGCGCCGCATTCTCCACAATCTGGTCAACCATTTTCGGCTGGCAGATCTCCATCACGCCTACGCCACCATTGATTGCTACTGCTCCAGTCATCATGTTCATCATTTTTCTGTCCTTTCCCCCGGACTTCTGGGAGGGAAAGATACCGAAGCAGGATGCAGATGAGGCACCAAACCATCTGGCAAGGCTGTGAAACACAAAAAGCCCGATTCCAGAGATAGGTAGAGTAATCCCATTCGCATACCTCCAGCACCAGCAAATAAATCGCTGTACTGTGAGGTTCTGCTATGGTATCCTTCGCCTGCTCTAGAATCGGGCTTACGATATTTTTATTTGTCCGAGAGAGTGCCGACAGATTCATACTCTGTGGTTCTGTGGGCTTGTCCCTTGAACTGACTATATGATAACAAAATGACGGTCTCTTGCAGATTTCAGACTTGACACACTTTGGGGTCAAATTTGATACATTTTTGAATTCACGACATTATGGGCATAAAAAAAGACCGCACAGCTTGATTTGTACTGTACGATCTTCAAATTGCCACTTTCCGCTCTTTAAGCAGATAGCAGTCGATGCTTTCTCTCACCATCTCCTGATGCATGGGGTTCAGCATATCGTATTTTTCCTGAATGGATGTGTCTGCACAAGGAGGCTCATCTTCTTCGTCCATCAGTGTATCCATCGACACACCGAGGGCTCTGGCAAACCGCTTCAGCATCACGCAATTTATCACACCACGTTCACCGTTTTCAATTCCGGAAATATTGGCGCGGTCAATGTCCACAGCATCGCTGAGGTCTTTTTGTGACCAGCCTTTCTGTTTACGATATTTTCTGATATTCTGACCAATAATATACTCATCACTGTGAATATCGACCACGCCTGACACCCCCTTTTCCAAAGCATAAACAGCAAAAAAGGCCGGGGCATCCCTGTGACTATGTACTCAGATGCTACTCAAAGTACACAGTCTCTGGAATGCTCCGACCCAATCCTTCTGAAAAAGGGTGTCGACAACAAGTCAGATTAAAATCTACGATTTCTTCCTGAGCAACCCCGTACTTCGGCCTCCTATGAAATTGTTTGCGCTGATTACGCTTCTAATTAAAATCAAAATCTTCATACTATGTATTTTCCTATCTATGTATTTGCTTTCGTTATTGGTATAGTTTCCTGCCACTTATGGGGGAAATCTCAGTTCAGTTATGTATACTAAGTGGCTTTCAGGTCAAACAGCAGGTATTTTCTACCAATTGCTGTAGTTCCGTTGAACGCTCTTATAGTATACACCCGACACCAATAATCGACAACCAAAAGTGTCCAAAAATCGACAGGTGGATATGTCGAATTTTAATAACTTTTTTGGTGCAAATGCACTAAAAATCAGACTTCTTTTTTATCACTCCTTAACAATTTTATCGCCTTTACGTTTATACCCCACGCCTTTTTCAAACAGTGCATTCACAACAGAAGAACCAACACCAATGGTCATTCTTTTTGAAATTCCTGACACGGAAATCCACCATGTAAGCAATCAGTGCCACTCCCACCAAGCTGGATTTCCACTACTAAGTAATAACCCAGTATTTCATATTTTTTAGACGTCTGCGTGATGTAAAGATGCTCACGGCATCGCTCTTGTAAACTCAGATAACAAAAAAGCCGAGGCAGACCCAAGACAACCTAAACTAAGGTCATCTAAAGTCTACCTCGGCTTACCACGCACACTATGCTTTCCAGCATATCCGGGCAGCACCTGCAGGCAGGTGTAAATTCAATCAGGCTGGCTCACACGTCCTGCGATGAGTCAAGCGGTTACCGGGAGCAGTCACATCCTGAGCTGTTCCTTTTTATCTTCAAAGGTCATGTATGGACCAGAATAACATTGCTCATTAAAATCATCCAGGTACTCATACCCCTGCAATTGCCCGTTCTTCACATAAGCAACAGCCTTACGACCATTTACAACCGCACGGGTTGCAAGGAGCACCCGCTTTCCTTGCGACGTATAAATTCCACATTTTGAAATCAATATCCTCATCTCCCATCTTGTACATTAAACACTGACTTCTCTGTTCCATCGATTCGCGGAATGCAAAATTCATCTTTCACACATCGGTTCACCGGGTCGATTAAAATAAAGGAAAAATAATCCCTTATTTTGCAGCCAGCATAATACTCTCTCGCCTGTTCAATCATAGCTACATGGTTTACTACTACTGAAACCTTAATGCCATGCTCACGAGGACTCTCCATATATGCCATCGCAAACAGCTGATTCATCTTGCCAATCGTACCCCTTCCGATTCCCGCTGTATAAGATTTACACTCAAACAGCCATGTATCAATGCCTTCTTCTAAAAGAGCATTTGTCCGAATTGCAAAATCAGCCCTGTACTGTTTGGTTCTTGGCCAGATCATATTTTCGTAGGAAACCAATTCTACAAAATAGCCGTTCATAAGGAACGCGTTCTGCAGCGTTTCCCTGTAAGTTTGCTCTAACATATATCCGGTAAGCGTCTTCGCTGCATTCCGTAAGAACATATTTGATGAATTGGGATCTGGCTCAATATTCTGCTCTTCTGCGATATCCGCCAATCCAAAAACAATCTGAGATGGAGATACAACGGCTCCTTCTGTTCCAGCAGGAACAAGTTTCACCATTCCGTTTGCCGCCAACAGTTTCTCCAGTGTGACCCCACTGTTCGGATCTGCAGCCTTTGATATCGCCACCAGCACCTCATCAGAACAAGCCGTTGTGTTCTTCATATTAATAATACGGGAAATCGTCGATGTGTTTACCCCGCACTCATTCGCAAAGTCATTCATCGACCGTTCTCCCTTTGCACTCAGAACCAACTGACTCAGCACTTCTAGGTCGGCCTTTCCCGTCCGAATGTAATCAGGAAAAAGATTCGTTATCTTCTTTCTTCCCATCGGTGTCACACCTCCTCTGTTTATATAGTAGCACTTTATTGCATACTTGTCAATATTACGCAATGATTTTATCTTATTGCTTTTGTTGCGTTACCAAACTCGTAGTTACGTTTTAGTAAGTCCATGTTACATCCACAGTTACATCCCATACCATAATAAAAAGGAACAGAAGTTCATTTCCCTCTTGACTTCTACAACTTCTTATTGTATCATAGGAACAGAAGTTCACGAACTGTTGTTCTTAGTATATAGGAACAGTTGTTCCTTGTCAAGTAGGCTTTACAAAAAATTGCTGCTTCTCACCGGCAACTTTCCCTTCCGGCAAAAAGCAGCAAAATATCCCACATGGAGGCATGACATGAAAAAAGATACGAACTTACTAGACACTCAGGATGTCCGGGCTGAAGCAGCCACTGCACTTACACCGAATGCGACCAATGGCGAGAAGATCAAAGCTCTGCGATCCGCACAAGGTATGAGCATGGCCGAGCTCTCCAGACGAGCATCTATGTCTGATCGTGCCATCCGCTATATCGAAGCCGGCGAGCGCGAACCAAGCGTGGACGCAATCCAGAAGATTGCCGCTGCTCTTGGTGTCACGACCGACTACTTTATGGATGATGCCACCTTCCAGAAGGAACTCAGCGATGACCAATTCTACGCTGACGTCCGTAAGAAGTATGGCTCCCGCGGTGTAGCTCAGGCAAAGAAAATAAAAGAACAGACCTCTGCCCTTTTTGCAGGCGGCGAGCTGTCCGAAGAAGATCAGGCTAATTTCATTAAGGAAATGGAAGCTCTCTTCCTTGATGCAAAAGAAGAGGCAAAAAAGTTTACTCCTAAAAAATATCTGTAATCGACTTACAGAGGAAAGGAGTCGCTGTTGGACAACTTTGCTATTACTGCCGCCGACGCTGTAAGCCGCCGATATAAGAGCAATGACCCGGAAGCTATCATTGCCCAGCGCGCCATTAAAATTAAAGACATCCGGTTCTGCGAAGAGCTCCTTGGATTTTATACAGTACTTCTAAATTGCGAATACATCGGCATCAATCCAAACTGCTCAAAGCAACAACGCAGATCCGCACTGGCTCACGAACTTGGGCATTCCATTTTCGACCGGAAACATGCGGCATCCGGTCAAGCTTTCCAGGATACATATTTTTATAGTCTCAGCAACGCAAAAGCAGAGCGCAGGGCAAATACGTTTGCTGCTGAACTGCTATTGTCAGATGATGATGTACTGAAACCAATCGGCTTCTATGAATTCAACGCCGACAGGCTTCAAATGGAGGCTTCTCTGCCAACCCACTGCTCTAGCACATACCGTGCCTTGAAATACCACGAGCTGCTGCAGGACTTTCAATACACGCATACAGGATTCGCCACCATTGAGGAGATTGCACAGATGGCTGGAATCGAAAAAAACTTTGTTGATTTTAAACTGAACATTCTTACCGCAAAAGGCTACCAGCTTCCTGCTGTGCCAGAGCTTCAGAGCAATTTTCTGAAGGATTCCATGAAGAATTGCTCTAAATGTTACGATTAAACATGGAGGTGACTGCTTATGACAAAAGAACGAGTCTATGTAAAGGTATCCTCCGACTTTGATTCTACAGGCTATATGCAGCCGACATCAATCACATGGTCGGATGGACGTACCTTCCCAATCGAAACAGTGCGTGACTTCCGCCCTGCTGGGACTGCGATAACGGTTACTCTGGTGACTGCTTTACTGTACTCATCCAGGGGCAGGAGAAGCACCTATTCTTTGAACACCTCGACTCACGCTTCAACGGACGATTAGGCCGATGGTTTGTCGAGAGAACCGGACATTAAAAGCATTATTATGAGAACACAGTCAGAAAGGAGGAAATTGCACGATGCAACGCACATATCTTGCGATAGATCTTAAAAGCTATTACGCGAGTGCGGAATGCGCCGCTCGCCACCTCGACCCGCTTACCACAAATCTGGTCGTGGCAGATTCCTCCCGCACTGAGAAAACTATCTGTCTCTCTGTGTCTCCTTCCCTGAAAGCCTATGGCATTCCGGGTCGCGCCAGACTGTTCGAGGTCGTGCAGAAGGTCAAAGAGGTCAATACGAATCGGTTAAGGGAAGTGGTACGATTAAGAAAAGCTGTGTATAAGGACGGTAAACCATCCTTTTCCTCGGCCTCCTATGATTCCTTATCCCTTGCCACCGACCATCACTCGAACTCTCTTACCTCGTTGCACCACCCCGGATGGCATACTATGAAAAGGTGTCGCGACAGATTTTTGGCATCTATCTGAAATACATTGCCCCGGAGGACATCGTGGTATATTCCATCGACGAGGTGTTCATCGATGCCACCTCGTACTTATCCCACTACAACATGACAGCACACGACCTTGCCATGACAATGATCCGGGAAGTGCTGTATACAACTGGCATTACAGCCACCGCCGGGATTGGTACGAATCTGTATCTGGCGAAGCTGGCAATGGACATCACCGCCAAACATGCTGCACCGGACAAGGACGGTGTTCGCATCGCTGAGCTGGATGAAGAGAGTTTCCGTTATCTCCTCTGGGATCACAAACCACTCACAGACTTCTGGATGACTGGCCCCGGCACCGTCAAGCGACTAGAAAAACACGGCATCCATACGATGGGCGAACTGGCCTATTTCAGCACCGTCAATCAGGATATCTTATATAAGGAATTCGGCGTTGATGCTGAACTGCTGATTGATCATGCTTGGGGTCTGGAACCCTGCGGCATGAAAGAAATCAAAGCCTACAAACCCAGCACTAATAGTATCTCCGAAGGCAGGTTCTCTCCTGCCCTTACCCATATGACAAAGCCAGAATCATTGTCATGGAGATGGCTGACAGCTTAGTATTGCAATTAACAGATAAAGGACTGGTTACGGATAGCCTGACGTTGGATGTGGGCTATGACCGGGAAAACTGTGACAGCGGAAAATATCACGGTCCGGTACACATCGATCACTACGGCCGCACCGTTCCGAAGGGTGCACATGGCAGTACGAAACTGGATAATCCAACCAACCTCGGAAGCATCCTGATCTCTGCCACAACTGAGTTATTCGAGAGAATAGCCGATAAAACACTGACCGTAAGACGGATCACAATAGCCGCCAACCGTGTGGTCAAAGACGAGGGCTTCTTCCAAGTTGACCTATTCACAGACACGACCAAGCTGGAAAAAGAGAAGAAGCTGCAGAATGCGATGCTAGGACTCAAGAAGAAGTTCGGCAAGAACGCCGTTCTGAAAGGAACCAACTATCTGGATGGTGCAACGATGAGGGAAAGAAATCAGCAGATAGGCGGCCACAAGGCTAAGTAAGGAGGGAGAACATGGACTACAAGAACACGCCGGAAGGCAAAGCCGTCCAAAGTAAGTATGGCAAAATACTCCATGCTTCCCGTCCGGAGCCACCGCACGATCATCCCCGGATGCCGATGTCAAATCGCGCTAAAATCTTCTCTCCTTTTGCCGCCTTACGAGGCTATGAGGATGAGATTGCATCTGAAGGCAGGGATCACCTGAAAGGAAATAGAATCGAACTGTCTGAAGAAGGTAAGGAAGCTCTGAGCCAAAAGATCGGCCAACTTCGGAAGGAACAAAAGGTCACAATTAAATATTTCACGGATGGCTACTATGAAGATATAGACGGGGTACTGGATGCTGTGGATGCGATAAGCAAAGAACTGCGAATTTACACAGGATTTATAAACGATACCGGCAAAGAGCTGCCGACCATTATTGCATTTGAAGATATATTAGAGATTGGGGTGAATATGACTTGAATTACTACTTTTGCGATGCCTGCCGCTACTGCTTCTCTGCCGAGAAGCTGCCAGATCGATGCCCTGACTGCGGAGCACAAACCTATAAAGAGAAGTCAGCGGTGCGCTTAGCGAGTAACAATGAAATAGAGGAATTGCTTAAAATACGGAAAGAAGATAAGGAGGACATACAAAATGAAAGCACATAAATATTGGTCACTCGGAGCACTTGCCTGCATGGCAGGATGCTTCTACACAGGCTGCAAGAAGCTGATGCAGGCTCACAAGTATTTCGCTTGCGGTTCTCTGGTCTGCATGGGTATGGCAATCTACTCCGGCCACAAAATTGCACCGAAGAAGAAAAAAGCTGAAAAGCCTGAAAAATAAGAACACACGCCCTCGCCGTAACAAGCGAGGGCTTTTTTTGAACTCCAGGAGTTCACTTTATTTCCGTCACAAACTATACGCTTCCACCATCAGCCGCATCCCGACTTTCAGACCTTCCTCAAAGGCGGTCTTCTCCCATGCACAGCACACCGTCCCCTGCCGGTCCATGATTTTTTCCCAGAGCGGAATTTTATCTCCGATATAATCATCTACCAACCTATCCATACCATCTAGCCCACGCAGCCACTCTTCCAGTTCCTTTTCCTTGGTCTTTGCTGCCTTCCCGGCAACTGTGTTTTTCTCTACTGGGTTTTTCTCTGTATAATGCTCGTAGATCAGATCCAGCAGATTTTCTACAGGCGGATAATACTCCGGCTCTGTTTTCTTCAAATACTCCTCCAGCATTTCCTTCAATTTTTCTATAATGCTACCATCCTTCCCAACTGAGATTCACATCCTCAGTTACGGCACATATTACCGTAGACTTTTGCACATAGCAACCTATTTTTTGCGGTCTTTCGGATGGCCCATCTTCTCCTTTATCTCGTCCGGCACATCAATCAGCCCAAACCGGTAGAACATTCCGTATATGTAAGTCACGCCCCGGATATCGCCCAGAGCTTTCGGGCGGTCTACCACTTCTCCTTTAATATTCTTCAGCGCCAGCAGCACTGAACTCCACGCTAGACTTTTGCTCTTCTCTCGGCGGTCGATCCACAGCTCTTTTGTGTACTCGCCATTCTTGCCTTTTTTAATTTCGTAAGTGAATGGCAACCCAGAGTAGGTTTTGAATTTCACACCAGCATAGGCCAGAACCACGCTCCAGAAGTTTTCTTCTGTCGAATCAGCTTCCACCACTTCATCGCTCTGTATCTCCGCTGCCGCTCTGCTCCTACACTGATTTTCTCTTTTGATGCAGTACTTGGGAAGTACACACCTTTCTGATAAGGCAGGTACGAAGTGACGGAGCTTTGGAGAGGTCAAGGGCTGCTACGGTTGATAGCAATGCGGTTTTATAGTCTTGTGTTTCTCGATACTCCTCGAAAGTATCCTGTACCTTCTCCGCCACATCTGATTCATACACACCGGCTGTGATGAGCAGCTTCCGTACCTTTATTGGATTTAATCCCAGTTCTTCACCGACGGCCTGCAAGGACATCTCAGAATCATAAAGTGCCACAGCAGCATCCAGCTGCTCTTTCAGGTTCTTCCCGGCATCGTACTCTGGCTTCAACTTCTTCCGGCCACCGCCTGGTTTTCTTGTTTTCTTCATTTACTCATGCAGCTCCAGCGGCTGTCCATCCGGGTCGTGGAAGAAAGTCATCTTCTTGCCGGTGTAATCATCCACGCGGATTGGCTCACATTCAATGCCTACCTCCGCCAGTTCATTCACTGTCTGCTCTACGCTGTCTACACAAAATGCAAGGTGACGCAGGCCACAGGCCTCCGGACGGTTCACACGCTTTGGAGGATTTTCCTCAGCGAAAATTTCAAGTTCCGTAAGTTCATTGACACGAAGATCCAACTTCCAATCCCTGCGCTCCGAGCGATAATTCTCTCTGATAACAGAGAAGCCCAACTTGTTCACATAGAAATCCTTCGCGACTTCGTAGTCAGATACGATGATCGCGATGTGGTGTATTTTAGATAAGTTCATTTTTTTCATGCTCCATTTCTTTTATTTTTGTTCTTCTTTTATTTTCGTTATAAACTATACGGAAGCCTGCAAAAACACCGTGTGAACTTCTGGAGTTCAGTTTGTCCACACGGCAATGGTTTTATTTCAGTTTTTCGAGGATCTCGTCCGCGCTCATGCCACTTGCCAGCAACTTCTTCAGCACAGCCTCTGCCTCGGTCTTCTTTGCTTCTTCAGCGGCCTTAGCATCTGCCTTTGCCTTCTTCGCTTCCAAGGATGCCACTTCTTTTTCGGCCTTCTTCAGAGCAGACTTCTACTCTTTCAGTGTGTTCTTCTGCTCTTCAATCGCTTTCTGGATGGATACGATCTCAGTATTCAGATATGCAATAGTCTCCTGCTTCTCTGCTATCTGGGATGCGTAGTCATTGATTGTCTTCGGTTTGTTCTTGCTGCCTTTCGTTCTGGGCATATTCATTCAGCCTTTCTTTTACATACACTCATTTCCCATTGATCTTTAAATGTACTGCTCGACAATAGAACTGATCTCATCAATATAATTTCTTACCTCATCGGCTGCATTATTCTCGTCCGGATATTCAAAAATAGTCTCATATTTATTGAGGAACTCATCGAACTGGTATGGACCGCTCTCACGATGATTAGCATGAATATAAGAAACAACCAAAACTGCTGCCTGAATTGGATGACCTTCAAAATAATCTGCATCAGCCATACCAGAGACGCCACCTCGATCACAGCCATAAAGCCTTCTAACCTGATGTTCCAACTCAATTGCGTCATTGTGATTAATTCTAAACATTTTATTGTCCCCCAATCTAATTTTCTTTTCTCACATCTTCGCCGATCATAGATCGTTGCCTGCTGCTCACCACGGAGAGGTGTGTGATTATTACGAGCAGCGTAGGGAGCTACCGCTCCCAGTATATCACAATTTCATCCCGTTTTACAGACGCTTTCTTGCCTTCATCGCCACACAGTACAATAACCCGCCTAGCACTCCGCCGACTGTGTTGTAGAAGATGTCAGATAGCTGAAACGTCCCGAGCCGCAGGAGTAACTGCAGCATCTCTATTATCAAAGAAAAGCCAAACGCTATCTTCCCGCTTTGCCACAGTATCTTCTTCCAGCCGTTTCCTATCTTTTCTTCGAACGTCCACATCGCTACAGCTGAAAACGGTACCATCATGATCACGTTCTCGATGCACTCGGTGGTCAGCTTCTGTTCGCCATTCACAGTCTCCCAGATGCCCCAGCCACCCATGACATCGGATAAAGGATTCATCCAAAGATTGCGGTTTAACAGGGTTCGGAACAGAATAAGTGAAGTCACAAAGGCCAGGAAGAACAGTTTCCGAAAGAACACACTCTCCTTGAACTTCTGATACCATGTCACTATGGCATTCTTCCATCCTTTGCCAGCATGTATTGGCTCATACGCATACAGGTAGAAAAACATAGCTAGGAAAGAAAGAAGGAGTGAGAATCCAAACGGCTCATACATCGCAGTCAGGATGTTTGTGAGTATCTTTCCGAGTAAATCAATCGTTTCATTCATCGTCGTTTACAGATCACTGAACAGGTCAGCCTTGTACACGCCATCCGCCAGCATCTTCTTGAAACTGTCCTTTACTGCTGCAACGTCCTCATGGTAGGTCATGCCATACCAGGTGTCGTTGGTCTTCAGAACCTTTACAGACATCTTTCCATGCTCCAGCAATTCACCGATGAAGATAGGAATCAGATACTCTGCTTTCAGAGGATTGCCCGGGACTTCTTTCTCAAAGAACTCTTTGAAACCTTCCTCCAGAACATCCAGAAAATCAGGAGTTAATCCCCACATATTCATAGAAACCGGAGAATTCACATCAATCACTTTTCCTTCTGTTTCTGCTCCGGTTGCGGTCTTCACAATATTTTTTGTCTCTACAACTTCGGTCAGATTGTTCTGCTCATCCATTTTGCAGATACCGCGAGTTACGCCGCCGTTATCGGACAGAGTGTTCTTCAGCACAAAGCCTGCCATGCAGGACTTTCCGCCGTTCACCAGATACTCATGAACAGCCTTGAAGCCTTCCTTGCCATAGTAATCGTCTGCGTTAATGACGATGAACGGAGTTTTAATTACGTCCTTTGCTGCAAGCACAGCCTGACCGGTTCCCCAAGGTTTTGTACGACCTTCCGGCAGCGTACCAGGAATATCGTTAATATCCTGGAAAGCATAGTCAACAGTTACATTATGAGAAGAGCAAATGGAGGCAATGCGATCACCGATAACCTCTTTAAACTCCTTCTCGATATCCTTACGGATGATAAATACTACATGGTTGAAGCCTGCTTCAATCGCATCATGGATTGAGTAGTCCATGATGATATGACCAGCATCATCCACCGGCTCCAACTGTTTAATTCCCGTTCCGAAACGGCTACCGATACCGGCTGCCATAATAAGTAATGTTGTGTTCATAATTTTTTCCTCTTGCTATCTTTTATTCCACAGTCACACTCTTAGCTAGATTTCTCGGCTTATCCACATCCAGACCCTTGGCTACAGATACATAATAGCCCAGCAGCTGCAACGGAATCACAGCCAAACTGCCCACAAAGTGCTCGTCCACTTTCGGCACATATACCGTGAAGTTTACCTGATCTTCGATTTCATACTTGCCATATGTAGTCAGACCCATCAAATAAGCACCACGGCTCTTGCACTCTAACATATTGCTAATAGTCTTTTCATAGAGTTCGCTCTGGGTCAGTACGCCAATGACCAGTGTTCCCTGCTCAATCAGACTAATCGTTCCGTGCTTCAGTTCACCTGCAGCGTATGCTTCGGAGTGGATGTAGCTGATTTCTTTCAGCTTCAGACTCCCCTCCAAGCAGACAGCATAGTCAATGCCACGACCCACAAAGAACACATCGTGTGCATTCGCATACTTTGCTGCAAACCACTGAATGCGCTCTTTGTCTTCCAGAATCTTCTGCATCTTTTCCGGAATGGTCAGCAACTCGGAAATATAATAGCTGTACTGTTCCTCGGTGATTTTTTCTCTGACCTTGGCAAACTGAACTGCCAGGCAATACATTGCCGCCAGCTGTGCGCTGTATGCTTTTGTTGTAGCAACGGAGATTTCCGGACCGGCAAGGGTGTAGAACACCTTGTCTGCTTCACGGGCAATGCTGCTACCGACCACATTGACAACCGCCAGTGTCGTGATGCCCTTTTCTTTTGCAAGACGGAGCGCAGCCAGCGTATCTGCGGTTTCACCGGACTGGCTGACAACAATCACAAGTGCTTTCTGATTGACCGGCATCTTTCGATAACGGAATTCCGATGCCAATTCCACGCGCACCGGGATATCTGCCATATCTTCCAGCACATACTGAGCAGCCATGCCCACATGCCATGCGGAACCACAGGCTACGATGTAAATTTGCTCAAAGTTCTTAATTTCGTCCTCTGTGAGTTCCACGCTGGACAGGTCGACCTTGCCGTCCTTGATGACAGAGTTCAGCGTATCCTGCACAGCCTTCGGCTGTTCATGGATTTCTTTCATCATGAAATGCTCGAAGCCTGCCTTCTCTGCTGCTTCTGCATCCCACTTAATTTCCGTGGTCTGCTTCTCGATTTCGTCACCGTTCAGGTCATAGAAATGAGCCTCACCCGGAGTCAGCTTTGCAAACTCAAGGTTACCAATGTAATAAACATTCCGGGTATACTTCAGAATGGCAGGAACATCCGATGCCACATAGGTTTCGCCATCTGCAATACCGATGATCATCGGACTGTCCTTACGCGCCACCCAGATCTCACCTGGATAATCCCGGAACATCAACTCAAGGCATAGGAGCCACGAACGCGCACCATCGTTTTGGCAATGGCATCAATAGGACCCAAATTATACTTTTTATAATAGTAGTCCACCAGCTTAATGACCACTTCGGTATCCGTCTGACTATAGAATGTATAGCCATGTTTCAGCAACTTTTCTTTCAGTTCAGTATAGTTCTCAATAATGCCGTTATGCACGCCAACGACCTCAGACTCCACTGTACCTGAACCAGAACGGGTGCAGTTGCCTGAGACATGCGGATGTGCATTGGTCTGGCTCGGCTCACCATGCGTTGCCCAGCGGGTATGACCAATACCACAGGTTCCTTTCAGTGCTCTACCACCATCTGTTTTCTCAATCAGATTAGACAAACGGCCTTTTGCCTTAACGACCTGCGCCAGATTTTCACCATCACGAACAGCCAGTCCGGCCGAGTCATATCCTCTATATTCCAGCTTTGACAGACCATCTAGCAGGATCAGTGCTGCTTGTCGATTTCCTGTAAAACCAACGATTCCACACATAGATTTATCCCTCCCAGTGTTTTTTCTTATACTTACCCTCTATTACAGAAAATGACTCCGGATTCAATCTCCAAGAGTCATCATCGACTTTACGCCTTGTAGCCCTTTTCACAAATCACATGGACTACTTCGTCCACATACTTCTGGCATATATCGTGGTCAGGTGCTTCCACCATGACACGCACCACCGGCTCGGTACCGGATTCACGCACCAAAATACGACCCGTGTCACCCAATGCTTCTGCCACTCGGCTTACAGCTTCCTGCACAGCCGGGTCGTTCTGTGCTGCCTTCTTATCTGTCACGCGGACATTTTCCAGCACCTGCGGATAGATCTTCAGCGGTGCAGCCAGCTCACTCATCGGCTTCTTCTTAGCCAGCATGACTTCCATCATCTTCAGGCTCGTCAGAATACCATCGCCGGTACTGGCGTACTTGCTGAAAATGATATGACCACTCTGCTCACCGCCAATGCGGCAACCGTTCTTTGCCATATATTCGTAGACGTACTTGTCACCAACAGCAGTCTTTGCATAACCAATGCCCTGCTCATCAAATGCCTTGTACAGACCAAAGTTGGACATAACGGTCGTGACAACGGTATTGTTCAGCAGTTTGCCACGCTCTTTCATGTAGCAGCCGTAGATATACAAAATGTGGTCGCCAGTGATGACATTGCCCTTTTCGTCCACGCACAGGCAACGGTCAGCGTCACCGTCATAGGCAAAACCAACATCCAGACCCTTTTCCACCACAAACTTCTGCAAGCCCTCAATATGGGTGGAGCCTGCATTGTTATTGATGTTCAGGCCGTTAGGCTGGTTATTGATCACATCGGTGTCTGCACCCAGTGCATCAAAGACGGATTTTGCAATGTTCCAGGAACTACCATTGGCACAGTCCAGACCGACTTTGACACCCTTGAAGGAATAGATGCCCAGAGAGATCAGATAACCCATGTAACGATTGCGACCTGCAACATAGTCCACAGTGCAACCGATATGCTCACGATGCGCAAACGGCAGTTCCGGCCAGTCCTTGTCAAATACATGGAGCTTGCCATCGATGTAGTCCTCTACCAGCAGCAGGGTTTCCTCCGGCATTTTCTCGCCATAGCAGTCGATCAGCTTGATGCCGTTGTCGTAATACGGATTGTGGCTGGCAGAAATCATGATGCCACAATCAAAGTCATCCACACGAGCGATATAGGCCACGGACGGGGTGGTGGTGACATGAAGCAGATAAGCGTCTGCGCCAGAAGCCGTCAGACCAGCCACCAGACTATATTCAAACATATAGGAGCTGCAGCGCGTATCCTTACCAATAACGATACGGGCGGGTTCGTTATCTCCATTACGCTCGCGAAGAGCATTATAATACCAGCCGAGAAAACGACCTACTTTGTAAGCGTGGTCGGCTGTTAAAGTAATTCCAGCTTCACCGCGGAAGCCATCTGTTCCAAAGTATTTACCCATTCTAGTGTTCCTTTTTATTTTTCAGTCGACATATTTTTGTTACAGCAAAAAACAATTGTTTAATATCATTTACATATATAAGTATCATTACACAAAATTCGAGAATCAATAACAGTTGTCCAACTGGATTATTGATAAACATAGTTATTGCCTGAACAAGAAGTAATGTCCCTGCAAATATATGACGCTTTTGCCAAATATATAATTTTAAGTACTTTTTTGTATCTCGGATTCTATAATAGAAGACAATAAAGTAGCTAGCCGCGGTAGCAAGGGCGGCTCCCATTGCTCCCATTTGAGGTATAAGAGCAAAATTCAATATAATATTGACCATTGCGCCTGCCGTACCAGACACCAAATAACCCATGCTGTCTTTATGCACTGTATAAGCTGTTGCAACAAATGTTCCCAATGTTGAAAAAATGAATCCAATAATTAGTACCGGCGTATATTTCCAAGCAATATAATACTCTGCTCCAACGTAATACCTTAGAAAAAACTTCATAACCATCATCAAACCGGCAGCACAGATGCAAACGATTACGACCAATCTATTATAAATATCATTGTTGTATTTTTCTTCGTCTGAACTTCCCTCTTCTCTTATCGCCGAATATGACCAAGCCTGATTAAAAACCTGCGTAACAGATGACAATAGGGTTGGAATCTTATATGCTACAGCATAAATACCATTAGCAGCCACCCCGACCATAGCCGTAACCATCAATCGATCAGATGAGTTCATAATCCACCACATAAAAGAGTTTGGAACTAAAACAATTGCATACTTTACCATTTGCACAAGAAGTTTTGAATCAAAAGAGAAATGTTTCATAGCGTTGAAAACATTTCCTGCCACCATGCATACATTGCGGTCACAAAATTTGCAATAATATAGGCTAACAGGTATCCTTTAATTCCTTTATTAAATTGCACTAAGAATAAAATGTTAAACAAGGCAACGCAAAAAGTTTGAATAATATTTCCTATTGAGTATCTCAGCAATAATTCTTTGCCGCGCAAATAGCAAAGAAACATCTGACTAAATGCAAGCGATACAGCATACATGTACACATATACCGCATACTCATTCAGAGATTTAATTTTAGCAGTTACTGGGAAGATTATTCCGCCAGCAAAAATCGCCAAGAAAAGCGAACATATTCCAACGCTTATTATTTTATTTAAGTCTGCATTTTCGTCCAACGAAAATCGCATTACGGCTTCGCATATATTCAATGTCAACAATGGGACTAATACCATTCCTATTGTTGAGATCATATCAACAGTTCCATATTCACTCGTTGTAAGAATATTGGTGTATAAGGGGACAAGGAAGAAACTAATAAATTTTGTCCCAAAACTCCCTAATGCAAATATTGCTGTATTTTTTAGTAAATATTTTTTTCTCGATGTGCTCATTTATTTTTCCCGTTATTCCTTCGTTATATTCGCTTTACCATTCCTTAAGGAGCCACAAAATGCATCCATCTACGACAATTTTAATTATATGTACAATCCAAGAATTTATAGATAAAATCCATCAAATTATAACCCCAAACACTTTCTTCATTTCTTTCATTTGAAGCTAATCTTATATTCTATTTTATATGTCCCCCCCCCGAATGATTTTGAATTTTATCAGACTTTCTTTTAATTTTTGTTTATAATATACTTTAGGCGCACTCTTCGAAATAGCTTTATAAAATCCCTTGCTCAAATTCGCAAAAAACATCTCTCGGGTCTCTGGTGCAATGGAAGGATGTCTTAATTGATGGTTAGCCTCTAGTGCCTTTTCAATATCAACTTCCTCTAATTTAATTCCGGAGTTCTGAATCAAGGTTACCCCTTTGGTTGTCTGACATAAAACCAAAGAAATACCTTTTTCTTGCTCCCTATCGATTTGATTGCTTCCCCAAGAATCTCCAAGAGTAACATCGGATACTCTCCCCCATGTTGCATACCGACAAGAGTAACAATTTTCTGTGTAATCTAAAGATGTAAGAAATGCATGAGTATACATATCCTGAACACCTGCCGGCACTATCGTTTTATATTCACCATCCTCATCTCGTGAAGACAATCCAAAATTTGTTTTATTTCTGAATCGAATCTCTTTCAGTTGCAAGATGTCAATGCCTTTTTCATATAATGCAAATTTCAAGATTTTTGGTGACGGTGATCCATGACAGATCAAATCAACTGTATAAAGGTTCTCTCTTATATTATCTGGCATTGCAGCATATAGTTTTTTACCGCTGCCACTTGACAAGGCAAACCAATAAATAGAACGCTATTTCCATTCTTGAGTTTCTCGATAACTTTATCATAAATACCAACTGGATTACTTTTCACATATTTTGAACCTACAAAATGAACCAATTCCTCTTTTTTATTCGTTATGTCAAAAACAAATTCTCCATTACTAAACAGGCAGGCTGCCACATAGCCACCATCATTGACAAAATATTCCATCATAGCAGAAGCTGCACCTCCCGATGATGCTTTGCTTCTAATATTATCTGGCGCCCAACCTTCTTTCCAATAAATAGGTTCATTCAGGTTCACTTTGTGATTATTAGGGCATACTCGTTCGCATGCTCCACAACTAACACATTTGCTTTCATCAATAACTGCATTATATGCCGACACATTATCCTGAATTGATATGGCCTCTTTTTTACATTTTCCTACGCAAGCCATGCAACCTGTGCATAAATCCTGTTTACATACAGTTCTCATCACCCAACCAACTCCCGCTTTTCTAACTATATTTTAATTTATATTGTAAAAATCTATATTGCTGTTTATTTACCTTATATATTTTTGTTCAAATACTGTAAGGTCCTTTGTGTTTCTTCTTCAACAATTGAATCAAAGTTTTCCTTATTTTTCAAAAGGCCATATTTTTCTTCCAGTTCTAAAAGATTACTCATCAAATGATCTTTCATTCCTATTTTTCTAATCAAATCTAGCAGTTTATTTTTATTGCTAGCCCTTGCTAACACTGCAAATTTATCTGCATATTTTGAAGCAAAAATTGTGCCATGAAATGTATCCGTAATTACAAAATCCGACTCTTTAAAAATCTTTAGACACTGAAATGGTGAACATACAATATAATCTTTAATCCAGAATTGCGGTGCACCAATTGCAATCGGTGTCAACTCATGCCTTTTACAAAAAACTTTAATTGCATCAATCTCTTCTGCCGTGTGAATTCGGTTATAATAGGAATAAACCACACAATAATGCTTTGGCATTTTAGGCAAATTCGCCTGTTCCACCTCACAGTTAAAATTATATATCAGCACAGGATCTAAATTATCGTCAATCAACTTATTTGTTAGTTTTTCAACAAATTTGTGCGTATTCTCATCTCTCACCGAAATAGCTGCAACATTTTCAAATGTTTTTCTGATTTTTTTAGCAACCATTGCTGGAAGTTCCTCATATTTTGTGGAGCCACAGGATGCTGCGTAGGTTAATCACTTTGTTTGCCTCTGGAACATTACCAAATAACTGTGAAGTAAATCCCCATTCGCCAGAATTCAAGCAATTAAAAACCTCATCACTACCAATAACGCACATATCATATTTCGAGCTTTTTCTATCAATAAAGAGTTCTTTTTGACGAAATTTCTCAAAGATATTTTCCTGGTCAATGCTCTTCTTTTTTATTCTTAGACGGTTCAGTGTGTATCTATCCGTTTTCTTTATTTTTCCAATCAAGCCTGTCGTTTCTTTTTCTTTATCATACTTCTGTTTATAATCACCCAACAATTTATAGTCATCTTCTCTTTTTTCAATATCTATAAATTCCACCTGATGACCGAGTCTTTCAATTGTTGTCTTCAGCGCATACGATTGAAGTAAGGACCCCATATTACCAACCCGTTGCATCGACAAAATACATACTTTCACTTTTTTGTTCCTCCTTCGTTCCTACACGCTTTTATATTCTAAACATTCTTCAAGAAGTCTTTCATATTCAAGAACTTCTTTTGATTTTTTCTGAGTTTTTCTTTGGAATACTCGTAATTTCCTCCGAGTCTCATCATGTTATCCCAGCACTCAGGAAGCTCATCATTTCCATCTGTGAAGAGCCAAAAAAACTCATGTAATGCATGTTCATCTGGTTCTTTTCCATAGTGCTCCCGATATAGCATTACGAGTTCCTTTGCCTCATCAACTTGAGCCGCTTTTCTCTTCTCATGGTATTCCTCAAGACTCATTATAACTTTACAGGGATTACCAGCTGCAACACAATTATCTGGGATATCTTTATTAACTAACGAATTGGCTCCGATAATTACATTGTTTCCAATATGCACGCCCTTTAAGATTGTTGTCTGCATACCGATAAAAACATTGTCTCCGATTTTGACCCCCCCCGATGATCCAAGAATGTCACCATAGACACCTTTCAAAACGGACCAATCAAATCCATGCGTCAAAATCGTTACTCCCTCTGTTATTTTTACATTCTTTCCAATATCAATCAACCAAGGACGTGTGGTATCAATTTGTGTTTTTGTCGGAACATAAATTGTTGATTCATCTCCTATCTTCATACCCAAACTGCGGAGATATTTAATATACGTTTCTGTGGATGCCTTATGGCCATAGATCAGCTTTCTAATTATTCTATTTATCATAACAGTTGTTCTCCTCCATAAATATATCAACTATTGCCGGAACTGAAAAAATAAAAAAAGCCATATAGCCCGCATCCATATTTAAAGCACTATTATAAACCGAATTGATAATACATAATATTGCTGTAATTCCAGCCACCTGCACTACACATCTAAGTTGTTGTGAAATATCATTACTATATCTATTTGCAATTCTTTTATTTATTTTTCTGGAATAAGTAAATATTCTCAGAAAGAACAATTCATAAGCATAAGTCCAACAGTTCCAGTTCAATAAAGATTATTGCATCCGTAAACCATTGATAATGCAGTGCTTGATTCAGAAGATAAAACCGACTATTAAAGAACGAAAACGCAGCTGAATAGCTTGCGTTTCCAAGACCTATACCAAATAACGTTCCCAACGGATTCCCATTTAGAAACCTTTCATAAAGTTGTGAAACTGCATTCATTCGACTTAAATCTCCGGAGTTTGTATATCCGCGATCTCCCATATATTTTGTAATCGCATCAGAAGTAAAAAACTCCAATCCAGACGATTCAAAATAATGCCCAAGCATTGAAATTCCTACGGCTATTCCGCAAACTCCAAGCATAATAATTATTATTTTTCTAAAGCTAAATTTAGCATTAAGCATACCAATCAAGATTATAACTGGAAGTTTCGAAAAGATAAACTTTCAATTCAGCTATTGCCATCAAAAAAAGCAACTCATGATGGAAATCATAGTCTGCATAAGGCCTATCTTTTTTCCAAATATTCTGTTACATAAATTGCAGAAATTACAATCATGAACAGATTTAAATAACCATTACATCCTGTTTGTGTTCCAAATATTCCTCCGATATTATCTCCTGAGTATCCCAATCCTAACTCTACAAGACAAATAAAGAAATTAATTATATAGATTTTTTTAATTTGGGAATAATTTCTAGCACATCTGATATATCTAATAGCGCAATGCATGATATAAAATATGCATAATATCTAAAAACATTTCTAAAGCCCCATATATAGAGTATTGGCGAACCCTCTACTGCAATCAGTCCTATAACCGTAGAACAAAAAAAAGACAGTATTATCCACAATCCAACTCTACTGTTCCCGTATTTAATCATTTTCCCATTAACAATGACATAAACAATGAGAATAATATTAAACAAATCGAGCACATATGCCACATACCCAGGAACTCCAACAAGATCTCTAAGTACGCCATAAAACATCAACCAATACAGTTGAAACCAGACCAATGATTTTATGTTTTTATGAAAATATAATGAATTGCCTCTTTTTTCAATTATCATATATTATATCCTCATCCCGACCATAGAATAACTCATGTAATATATCTTATACTTTACTGCCAGCCAAAACAGCCTCTTTTTTAGGGTCATCTTTTTCATATCCACATTTTTGATTACCCTATGAAGATGTTCATCTTTTACTATATCCATAAACATATCTTTTTTTTGTTTAGCCATCAAATCAGATTGAAGAACCATTTTAAGTGCCGCCATAGTATTATCCATATATGGTTTTGATAAACGAAGTTTTATTTCCTCGGAATATCCTAGATTTTCGCATTCATTAATTGCTCGATCGTAAAAATCCTTGATTCTCTCATAGCGGTCCACTCTTAATGTATGCGTTAGAGACCCCATATTTGTACAATAGTAATAAAAAGGCTCGGCTAGAAACGCAACACTTTTTACACTATTGTATAACTGAAGTAATGAGTATACATCTTCAGAGATAATATCTCTTTCTGACACTAACCGCCAGTTTGCTCCATTGATCAGTCGCATTGAAAACAAACCGCCACACACGCTCATCCAAAATTCATCCCCTGCATTTGGATCAGTTGCTATCATATTAGGTAGAACATAATTTTGTATTTCCTCATTTTATAAAATGTCTTATACGGCTTTGGTATGCATTCCTTTACCTTTTTCCCATTAGAGTCGACTACGTTATATCCGTACATTACTATATCTGCATTATACTGTTCCGCACATTTATATGTTTTCTCTACCATATCTGTAGCAATATAATCGTCACTATCAACAAAACAAATATACTCTCCGGTTGCACAATCAATGCCTGTATTTCTTGCGTATCCCAAACCAGCATTCTTTTTATGCACTACCTTAATCCTGTTATCTCGATTTTTCCAAAGACTCACAAATTTGAGGGCAATTATCTGGCGACTCATCATCCACTAATATTATTTCTAAATTTTTATATGTTTGACCAACAACACTTTCAATGCATCTATTCAGGTACTTTTCAACATTATAAATCGGTATCACTACCGTAACCGTTTTACTCATGCCATCCTTTTTATCCATTTGCTTCAAGCCAAAACTCCTTATCTCTACGGTTCCTTACATACAGGATCATTATTAATTACAATTTAGTCTTTTGTATATTTTTTCATATTGATTCACATTTTCTTTTCCATGTATAGTCTTTTACTTTTTTTCTAGCATTTTGTCCACGCTTTTCTACTTCTTTTGGATTCACAATACAAGCAACCATTGCGTTTTTCAAACCAGCTATGTATGATTTTCGATTTTCACCGCTATATAACCAGCCAGTATTTTCATCTACAAGTATTGCTCCTCCAAACTTATTAATTGTAATTATAGGCATCCCTTGCGACATAGCTTCGATCAACACCGTTCCAGTTGTTTCTCTAATACTTGGCATGATTAGTACATCTGACATTTCATATTCCCTTTGCATTTCAGAGTATTCAACTGCCCCCATGAACTGTACATGTGCAGACAACAAGGAGTTTGATTCACAACGATGTTTTAAATGTGAAAGTTCCGGGCCAGTTCCTACTATTTTCACTATGTATTTCCACTCGTCTGGAATTTCCATTATTGCATCAAAGAGTAATTCCAGTCCTTTTCGATACACCATTCTTCCTGCAAACAAGAAAACGAGTTCATTATTTATATCATTTGGTACAATTCTTTCCTCAATTGATATTTCATCCGCAGCAATTTCTGTAACCAAAGGAACATTTTCATCTAATCCCAAAAAATCGCGTGTCTCTCGATTCGCAAACATAATATAGTCGCAGCGATTTAGTTTGCCCGTAATTCTCAGCTTAAAACGATACCAACGATTTATCCCTGAACGAACAACTTCAATGATTTCATGTCCCTTTGCGTAATCTTTTAACCCATTAGGCAAAGACTCGCCTCCGCCAAGTGGCCCGCAAATAAATTTGATATTTGCTATCTTTCCATAGTCGCCAATTGCACGGAACTCAATTGCGTAATCTGATGAATAACGTCAATTTTTTGATCTGCACAGATTTTCTTTGCAAGAGGAAGTACCCGTCTATTCCACACATTAAGTCTTCCAGAATACATGAATCCCTTGAAGATTTTCTTATAAAAATTCGGGATATCAACATAATAAAACTTTATATTTTGAAGTGGGTGTCTCTGCAAATATTTTTCGACTGGTTCACGCTGCTCTTCCTTTGTAATTACATAAACAGTATTCGTTTTTGAAATTTCATAAGGAACACACCAACCTATTTTATCTTCACTTCCGGCAAAAGGATTACATGAATAAGCTATATATAGGATATTCATTACTTATTCTCCATCTGCTGTGCGATATCAGCATCCACGATTTCCTCACCAGTCTTATGCTTCAGCTGTTCCTTAGATGCTTCACTCAGACCGTTGTTGATCACACAGTTCATATCGCAAGTGCTACACTTATCAAGATCCTCTTTGGTAACTTTGCCATCACGGTAGTCACGGCAAATCTTCAACTCATACATGCTGTACGGATGCTTGGTGAAGAGAGCTTAAACTTGTGAACCAGAACCCATGTAGCAGGCTTCCAAATGTACTTGTGCATAGCAGGACTTACACTACCGATCATCCAGCAGTCACGGTCACAGCAACGAACTTTTGCACGAACCTTCTCTGCTTCCGGGCTGTTCCACAGCTCGTCCCAAGTCTGATTGTTCAGGTTGCCCATGACCTCTTTATCCTTGGTACCATTGCAAGGCATAACATCACCATACGGGTCGATGAAGAAAGTATCGAAGCTCATGTCACAGGGCAGCAGACGCTTCTGGCCATAGATGTAATTGATCAGGCCGTGGTTAAAGTAGGCACGGAACCACTTCTTCGGGCTGTTGCTACGGAGCAGTTCGTTGACCAGATTCTCGAAGTTCTTTGCAACCATCGGACGGTCATGAATGATGTTCTTCGCCTCAACGAAATAGAAGCTGTTGTGCAGGGAAGCGGTTGCGAACTCCATACCCATCTCGTTAGAGATTTTGTACAGAGAAACCAGATCCGGAGCATTCTTGTCCTGAACAGTCATGCCGAAACCAACGTCTTTCATTCCCATCTCACGCAGCTTCTTCAGCGTACCGTAACCACGCTGGTAGCCGTTCTGCAGGCCACGGATTTCGTTGTTGGTCTGCTCCAGACCCTCGATGGAAATACGGATACCGATCTGCGGGAACTCCTTGCACAGATCAACGATACGATCTGTGAAGAAACCGTTGGTAGAGATAACGATACGATCAGACTTCTTGTACAGTTCGCGCACGATATCCTTCAGGTCAGTACGGATGAACGGCTCACCGCCGGTAATGTTGGTAAAGTACATCTTCGGCAGCTTCTTGATGGTTTCGATGCTGATTTCTTCTTCCGGCTTGGAAGGTGCTTTATAACGGTTGCACATGGAGCAACGAGCGTTGCAGCGGTAAGTAACGATAACCGTACCATTTAACTTCTTTTCTTCAGACATGATTAACTCTCCTATTAACAATCAAAGTTTCAATTTTATTTAAGAACCACTTGGCACATACCGAGAACACAACTGCGCCGCAAATAACTGCGCCCGCTGTGAAGATATATGCAAGTAAGCCATTACCAAACAGATGGACAAGGTGCAATTTTTCAAGCACACGATAAATTACCATGTGGCACAGATAGATCTCGAAGCATATGCCACCGAGGAATTTTGCGACTGGATTGACCAGTACCCCCCCACTTACATCCGAGGGTATAAAGCAATGCTGCCACACAAAAAAACAGCATCGTAAAAGTGGAGCTGCCTAACACGAAATACGCAACTGTGGCTGCCAGCAGAATCGCACCGGTGATTACCTTATGTTTCTGTGCAAATTCAGCAAGTTCTTTCCGGTAAAGGTAGATCAAGCCACCTGCGATAAAGTAGATTGCATCGTAGACAATATTTGTTCTGTCGGCATTGAAGTAGCTACCACACAGAAAATTGAACACCAATGCGACTATCGCCACTCCCCACGCTCTCTTCTTATTTCCAAGTAGGAAGCAGAAAAACGGGAACAGCATATAGAACACAAAAATAACCGCCAGTGTCCAACTCACACCAATGACCGTAATATTCGCATTTGGCAGAAGTCCCTGACATAAAGTCAAATTAGCGAATACTTCAGACAACGATTCTTTGCTCGGTGAAATTACAAAGTCCAACGCACAAAGCAGTGCAAAGTACGGCCAGATTTTTATGTATCGCTTCTTGTAGAAATCTTCCATGCTGATCTTGCGGTCTATGATTTTCTGGTAATAGCCGCAGCACATACCAAAACCGCTGACCATCATAAAAAGAAAAACGAGGTTCGTGAAAGATGGTATAAGCCGTTCAAACGCAAATCCTCCAAGTTCATATTTTCCATTTGAAAGGACGTGCATCAAAGCAATGCCAATGATGGCATACGCTTTCAATCCATCGATTCCCTCATATCGATCCGCTTTTATAGCCATCGATTCTCTCCTCCTTTACCGATCTTACTGATACACCTTCAACATTTTCTCCCAATGTTCATCACGACTGATGACACAAATATATAATTTATAATCGAAATTGAACTCCAAAAAGTTTACCAAGATTCACCGCATATATCATCAATACATGTAAGTCATATTTCAAAGCAAAAAGCGGAATATCTACTTTTTTTCGCCCCGTAAACGGTAAAACTTTTATAGACTCTTTTACAATCGAATTCCGGATATACTTTTTCGTCTCTCTCCTTGCAGAAAAAGGCATCTTAATTATCAATTCAAAGCAAGACATAACATTTGATCCTGCATAGTCCTTAATAGAAAAATCAAAGCCTCTTTTATTTAAATCATTCACAATGTTACTACGTGCTTCGAGCAATGCCGTTTTATTTTCCACCAGTTCCGCATCTCGTTTTTTCATAAAAGCACCGGATGGACGAATCGTATAGCAATAAAATCCCTTATTCAATGTTCTAATTTTTTGTGCTCGAGAAAAGCACATTGCATTGAACATACTATCTTCATTTAATCGAATTGAAGGATTAAAACGGATTTGGTTTTTATTCAAAAAATCTCTACGATACACATTTCGCCAAACAGCTCCCCATTCAAGCCTTTTCGATATCGCCTCTGTTGACTTCGCCCATTTCAAAATGTCCTCAACTGAATATCCAAGATATTTTGGAAGAACAGTTCTAACCGTTTCTTCGACCGAATTGGAAATATAATTCTTTTGCGGAAAAATTTCTCCTTCTTTAACTATATTTCCATTTTTATCTTCTACAATTTGATAAAATCCCAAAATGGCAACATCTACGTTTATCGATGTCATAAAGGTCTTTATCGTGGAAAAATAATTTTCTTTCACAGTATCATCTGGATCAATAAATATAATGTAATCACTGGTTGCATTTTCAATCCCTGTGTTTCTTGCTGCTGAAACACCACAATTACACGTGTGAATTATTTTAATCCGTGCATCTTTGTACTCAAATTCTATATTGTGATCACAATTGCTCTTATCAAAATATTGGCTTAACCCCCCCCCGATATCATCAGAAGAACCATCGTTCACCAATACAATTTCAATATCATTACAATCATTTTTAAAAATACTATCTAAGCATTTCGGCAAATATTTCATCACATTGTAGCATGGCAAAACCAAACTTAAACTCATTTTTTACCTCGTAAATATTTCTCATTTTGAGAATCAAGTGCATTATAATGCAATCCTTTAATATGTGAAAACTTCAAGCCTGCATTACACAACAAATAGCTCCCTCAAATTCTTTTTATCTATAAACTCTCATAATTTTCTCGTAATACTCATCAATGGTATCGAAGCTGATGCCCTTACAATTTTCACTGTACTCTCTGCACAGCTCCTTATCGCCCCAGAGCTTCTGAATCTTACTCTTCAGTTCTTCCGAACTACCGCTCTTAAACAGCTCACCGGTCTTACCGACCTGGATCAGTTCCGGGATACCACCAATATCAGCTCCCAGCACCGGTGTGCCATACATCTGGGATTCCATCACAGAGAACGGGCAGTTCTCGTACCACTCGGACGGATAAATGGAAAACCGCGCCTCACGGATCAGCTTCTCCAGTGCCTCGCCTTTCTGGAAGCCAACATTTTTAATGTTACTTACACCCTTGATGTTCTCTTCCAGCGGGCCAGTGCCGGCGAAGATAAACTGCACATCCGGCAGCTCCTTACAGACCTTGATGAGTGTGCCGATACCCTTTTCCTCAGAGAAGCGGCCGAAGTAAAGGACGTAATCCTTCTTCGGAGTCTCTTTCCACTCCACCTTATCGATGAAGTTATGCATTGCCACGGTCTTCGTCGCAAACAGCGGATTGCTGTCCATCTTGCTCTTCATGAACTCAGAGCAGCAGATCATGGTGTCAATGTACTTGTAAGTTCCTTTCCGCTTCCAGAACTCTGCCTCCATCATGCCGATGGCAGACTTCGCCGTGGAGCCGTGGATACACTTGCCTTTCATGCAGTTCACGAAATGGCCGCCGAGGCACTTCTCACAGTTCTGGTGGGTGTTCGGATTGTTCAGCATGTGGTTCGGGCAAACCAGCTGGTAGTCATGTGCCGTGAAGATGATCTTGCAATCCCTTCCAGTCTCCTTGCGCCACTTCACGATTTCTAGGATGATGGAAGGAGTCAGTTGGTAGTTAAAATTGTTCAGGTGACAGACATCCGGCTTGAAGTCGTCCAGAACTTTTCTCAACTGCACCCGTGCTTCCTTGCTGTAGATGGTCTTGATCGGGTAGGTCAGCTTGCTCAGTTTGCTGCCGCCGTGGAAATCCATATCAGATGTATAAGCATTGACACGGTTACCTACGCAGCGACCTTCATGCTCCATTCCGAAGTACTGAACTTCGTGTCCGTGCTGCTCCAGTGCCTCACCTAACTTGAATATATACGTCTCACTTCCGCCGTTTCGGTGCAGAAATTTATTCAAAATCAGCGTCCTCACGTTAAATTTCTCCTTATTCTATGTTCTATTTCACTACCTCTGTTCAGATAAAGCACTTCCAATGTGTTGTTCATAAACCAGAGTGCTCCATACAAACGCAGGTAGTGATACTGAAAGTTCTTATGATAAAATCATCTGCTGTTACTGAACCTAGGTAGCGAGATAAAAACCGCTCTCGCAGCTCTACTCATCTCTCGAAAAGTTCCGTAAATACGCCATTTTTAGGCGTTTTCACTATGTACATCTCACTACCTGCGTTCGGTTAGAGGAGATTATTTCTCCTATACAGTTTCATCGTTTCATTTATAACAGCATCCCAGTTGTATTTTTTGCAGATAAAGTCAGCTGCCTGCGCTTTCATCTCCTTAACTTTTTCTGGATAATCACAGGCATCTTGTAATTTTTCTCTAAGTTCATCCACATCCGATTTTTTGAAAATCAATGCCTTATCTTCCACAACCTCAGCGCACTCTGGAATATCAGAAACCAAACAGCAATTGCCATAACTCATAGCTTCTAGCAGGCTCAAAGGCATTCCCTCCAGATCAGAAGGTAATGTGTAGATATACGCATTGCTATATAATTCATCAAGCATCTGCCCCTGAACAAATCCGGTAAAAATGATTCTATTATCATCCTTTGCCAGCTCTTTCAGTTCCATCATAAAAGAATCCGTATCGCTAGAGCCACCAGCAATAACCAATTTTTTATCTGTTTTGACATCCTTGAACGCTTCAACCAAATACCGGATACCTTTTTCCGGTACCAGTCGACCAAGAAATAATATGTAGGAATCTTTCGTCAGTCCAAATTTTTCTGTTATTAAACCAGCTTCTCGGGTTTCTGGTCTGTTCACACCATTCGGAATGAAATGTGTCTCCCTGCCATAGGTATCTCTGAAATAATCCTGAACACCTTTACTCAGAACGATGATTTCATCTGCATACTTTACAGCATTCTTTTCACCTTGCCGGATGAATTTAGAGCCAAATCCTGATTTCCATTTTTCCCGTTGCCAGTCTATACCATGAATGGTAACCACAACCCTCTTTCCAAACATCTTAGGTAGCCACGAGAAAAAGGCCGGTCCCTCTGCATGGATATGAACCACATCATATTTTCCAAAAGCACTATACAAAGCCGCAAAGAAAGAGGAACTCACCGCTGCAAGACCTTTTCTTTCAATGGTTGGAACAAATTTCTGTCGGATTCCATCATATTCAATTTTATTGTCATACTCTGCACCACTCACGTGATGACCAGATCTGTTGTAACAGGTAACCTGACATCCATCTCGTGCCATTCTGGTGCACAGTTCTTTTACAACAATCTCTATCCCACCCTCTCGGGACAGTCGTTTTTGTCCGAACATGGACACTGCAAATCTATCTTTCATAATATTCTCCAACCAATATTGTTCCCTCTGCTCCTTTATATCTATGTACACATCTGCTCTTCACAGATAGTTTTTCTTTCTAATTCTTTTTGCCGCTTACACGGCCAAGTGTTTTCTTATGCTGTCGTATCCAACTAACCCAGCAGTCATGTTTTCTACTTCATAAAACATCCGTTGAATTCTCCTACACCGACCCTTCCCTCTTCAGAACCGTCATCACTGTCTTAAACAAAATCTTTATATCCAATCCAAAATTCCAGTTACTGATATATTCTGTATCCAGTCGCACGACTTCTTCAAAATCTGTGATATCACTTCGACCGCTTACCTGCCACATACCGGTAATTCCTGGTTTGATGGCGATTCTGGCTCTATGATGCAGTTCATATTTCAGCAATTCGTCCTGTAATATCGGTCTGGTACCTACCAGGCTCATGGTTCCTCGTTATGTCAACTCAGAAACAACTTTTAGGCATAAAAAAGAGCCTCTGATTCTTATAAATAATCAGAAACCCTTTTCTACTTATCATTCTGAAAGCAGAACATTTATTTTGTTTTTATCTATTATGCACGTTTCTTTTCCATAGCAATTTTTTCTACTTCTTTCAGAGTAAGCTCTGTGTACATTGCAATATCTTCATAACTAAGTTTACCATCTTCTATCATTAGACGAGCCATACGAATTGCTTTCATTTTTTCAGCTTCTCTTGCTGCTTTATTTCTCATATCTTCCATAGCTTTACACATAATTGCCATTTTCTCATCTTCTTAAAACAATCCATTCCCATCTTTTACATTTTTAATCTTAAATCTCCCAGATAACACTTTTATTCCAACAATAGCTTAATATACCTTCACGGTCATATGTTTATCCAATAATAATTGCACCTTCTAACGATAGCTAAAAGTTTAAAATCATTTTTCTATCGCCGAATACGAATTTCTTCAATAATGCCCTTTTATAAAAACATAAGATCTGAATTCTTTTTTATTTTTTCTAACACTTCGTCTGAGAGCTGCCCCAAATAATTCATATGCATTGCTAAAATAGTATATTCCAGCAAAAAAATATCAGTATACATTTTAAATGTCTCTTTATCAGCATTTATGCTATTCATTCGTGCAGCTACATTCCCATGAAAATTATTACATCTTGATGCGTATAAAATACCAAACAAAATAAAATATATTTTATCTTGGTCTGTAAACTGAAATGCTTCTCTTGTCTCCGCTTCATAAAAAGTAATTTCTGTTTCTTTTCTAATTAATAATTCTTTTAATTTCAAAGCAAAACTATGGATTATTTGACGGCTTTTAGCTCCATCTATAATGTTTAATGAAATCTTATTATTCATTATTGATGGATTAGAAATATTTCGTAAAGCCTCACCATATGATTTTTCTATAATATCTCTTATTACGGGAATATATCTTTTTATCGTATCATATGAACTTGCCTATATCTTCGATCAATATTAGCTCTATCCATTATATATCCTTAAGCATATAAGATGCTACATAATGAAAAACCTTTATTGGTAATTAACAATAAATGCTGTAGTATCGGATCATATTTTGCTTTGTTTGATAAAATATCTTCACAAACTTTTTTAACTCCATCCGTGTCTGAACATCTTCTTGATAAATCTCCCAACAGTTCATTATAATATGAATGATTTATTGCTTGCCAGCAAAATAAAGATGCTAAATCTGGTCTTTCCGGTAAAACATAATAACAGTCTAACAAGTATGTTATTATCTCATATGGATATTCCGCTCCCTCTTCTTCCCAATTTTCATCAAATAAAAAAAGTAAAGAATCTAAAATATTATTTTCACTTGCAGGTAATAACTCTATATGTTTTTCTTTTGAATAATTTTTTGCTATTTTTAATATATCATCCATAATTTAATTTCCAGAATCCATTTCTTCATTTTCGTATATATACTTCAATTCATCTTCAATTTTAAAAACACGCACACGACTTTCTGATAATAGTAATTCTATTCCCATTTGTGTTTTTGTTTCAATAACATTGATGTTATTTGGTGATACCGGCATACCCATTAATTTTATATTATAGGTATATCCCTTATAATTACATTGTTCCCTAATCACCTGCAGAATAGAAGTCATATTTCTTCTTATGACATCTTCACAAATTTTCAATCGGTTATTCCAAAAAAATTCATTTCTTACTGCCTCTCCAGATGATCCATCTGACATATATCCTCCACCAAGAAACCCATAACACTTATCATTTTCTGTTTGTATCAAAGTTGAAATATGTGCTTCTCGAATTTGTTCATATTGTTCATCATCAAATTGTTCATTTAAACTACATATGTCTTTCAGTCTATATGGTTCCAATAGGTTAGGCCAGTTTCTTTCCACTATATTTAACAGTTCTTTTTTACAATACAGAAAATCAGCCTTATGTGGGTATACTTGTATCATATATATGCAATCATCGGTAATCCATGCAAATATTTGATAATTACTCCGTTTTGCAAATCCATCATCTCTAAATCGTCTTGAAAGATGAAAATGAACAATATTCCAATCATTCAATAAATCATCTGATTCTTCCGGTCTTGTAATTTTGTCACTTTGATATTTATTTAAGTTTTTCCCCTTTCGAGCGTTATCTTCAAACTCTAAAAGGGCAGGTTTATACTCTTCTGGACACTGAAACTCATTAGAATACACAACTCTCCTTGGTCTTATAGAAATTATTCGTTTCAGCATATTGAAATATTCATATAAAATGTTTCTAGTATTTGATGGATTTATTCCCACTCTTTGCATTTCCTTTTTCATAAAAAGTTCTAAATCTTTTATTAAGTCCATCTCCAACGACCATTGTTCCAATAAATGGCCATAATACATCATATACCATCACCCCATGTATAAATATTTACAAATATTTTTCATCCATACCTGCATATTACCACATGGATTTTTTTTCATCAACACTACTTCTATAAATCTTCACTCTTTAAACTAAAAACAACTATTTTCTGTAAGCGCTTAAATCTTGGGTAGCTTTACTGTCTACGTTTTTAAACTCATAATGATAGTAAATAGATTTTTACTACACTCCGCTTGATAGGAGATAGAAATTTACTACATTTGGAGGTTTCATTATGAGTAAGAAACGTGCTCCAGGGCGTTCCCTGGACGAATGGATGGAACTGGTAATCGAATGCAGACAAAGTGGCCTGACAGATGCTGCATGGTGTAATGAGCATGGGATATCTCCCAGCTGTTTTTACAATGCAGTTACCCGTCTCCGCAAAAAAGCCTGTCAGATACCGAATCCAGTTGGAAAAGCCAGCACTCTTGACCTTACATCCCATAAACAGGATGTAGTCAGATTGCTATAGAACCGGAGTCTTCTCCGGCAGGACTGATCCCAGATAATGGGAACAGACCTATGCACCTTGACAATTCACATACGATTGAAATCGAAGCAGACGGATTGCTTATACGAATGAGTAATGAGATCAAACCGTTACTTCTCACCCAGGAACGGGATAATCTGAAAGAAGAGATAGACCTTCTCCGAAAAAAACTGTTTGGCACCTCCAGCGAAAAAAGAACTCTTGATATTCCAGGACAGTTAAACTTTTTCAATGTGGTTGATTTTCTATACGATAATCAGGCACAGTTGCTCCCATGGAAGAATGTCATCTTCTTGCCGGTGTAATCATCCACACGAATTGGCTCACATTCAATGCCAACTTCCGCCAGTTCTCTGACCGTCTGCTCCACGCTATCAACACAGAACGCAAGGTGACGTAGACCGCAGCCTCCGGCCGGTTCACTCGCTTCGGCGGGTTTTCCTCAGCGAAAATCTCCAGTTCCGTGTGTTCATTAACACGAAGATCCAGCTTCCAGTCCTTACGCTCCGGGCGGTAGTTTTCTCTGATGACAGAGAATCCCAACTTGTTTACATAAAAACTCTTTGATACTGAAAGTTCTTATGATAAAATCATCTGCTGTTACTGAACCTAGGCAGCGAGATAAAAACCGCACTCGCAGCTCTGTCCATCTCTCGAAATATGCCGTAAATACGCTATATTTCCGGCGTTTTCACTATGTACATCTCACTACCTGCGTTCGGTTAGAGGAGATTCCTTTACTACTCATTTCTTCGGCAAAATACAATATGTCGGTATAAAATAATCATTAACCACTACATATAGTGTTTCTACGTTTTTAGACGCAAAAAATAGGTCATCAACTCGAAAATTGATGACCTAAATATCGGTGCAAAAAGCTCACTTATTTGATTATTGAAAAAAGCCTACCTGGTTTCCGTTCCTGCCTGCTATGCTTTAAGCAAGCCGGATGGTAACCAAGTGGGCTTCTTTAATTTCGGATATTCTATTTTTCAGTGCTGGGCTCTTCCTTTGCTTCGCCACACGCCCCTCACATTTCCCCACTGTCGGCTTTTTCTTCCGGGGTGGGATTGTTTTGCGATGGAGAGCCTTCTGCCCGACACAGGGCAAACGTGGGGCTTACTGTTCCGTCCAGCACTCTCCCATTTTCAATCGGCAGTGCTTCTTGAATTTGAAAGCTGACCAACCTCTGCTCCGGGAACAGATTTCCAATCATACGATAAGATCTGCATTTATTCCATTTGGCATTTTTATAAACCATTCGCACGAAGGCCACGCACTTGATCTCACAGCTGCTGAACTCATTCAGTTTTCCCACTCGATGAGCTCCTGCATCTGCCGCACTGCATACCTGCACGGCGATCTGATTCATTTGGGGATTGTATAAAAACCGATAGTGTGACGGCCAGCCGAGCGTTTCAAGTGTGCTGCGAAAAATGGTGATCCGTCCTTCATCCACGTTTAATGTCATACCGAGAACACCGGCGTGCCATATTTTCTGTTCCTGCAATCTACTCACCTCCTCCTAAAAATGGGCGCACTTCCCCCTTGGTTTCTTTTATCATTCTAATCCGCACTGGCACCGGGGGCCGTCCCCGTCAGGATGCCCATCGACACATATCCATCTATTTGCTTCACTTCTGATTCTTTCAGGTGTTCTTCTACAGGCACGCCAAAAGTACCCGCAATATCATCCGGGTAAAATCCCTTTCTGGTATTCACAGGCTTTGTTTCTTCTGATTGCGGCGCACTTTCCCCTTTCTTCCGTTTCTGACCTTCGTGGAAAATTTCTGGCACAAGCAGGTCAAAAACATACAAGGTCTCCCCTTCAAAGTTGATTCGATACCCCAGTATCTTATAGCGGCAGTCACTATCCCAGCCCATCTCGTTATAAACCAATTCTGAAAAAGGCTTACAGGACATTTTTCTGCTCTTCCGCTTGTCCGGCTTCGCAATACACCAGCGCAAAGCGTCCTTATCATTTTCATCACAGCCGCGTACAACGATGCGCTTCAAATCACTGTTGAACATGACGTGTACATAAACCACATCTTCCAGCCCACTGATGCAGGCTGTGTTAAATGTGATGCTGTCTTTTCGAATCACAATTGCCGGGTCCCGGAGGTGAGCGAACAGTTCTTTTCGCACCACTTGATATCCATCATATGAAAAAGTGCTCTCCAGTTCTTCAGCCTTTGCATCTCTTTCAGTCTCCAATGCCTGCTCCTTCGGCGGCATTAACGTTTTGTTTTCCTCCATCTATGTCAATCCATCCTTCCATTATTTCTTCCGCTTCATGGAGCAGTGTATTTAGACCATCTGCGGTAAAAATGTTCATTTCCTTAATTTCTGATGCCGGCCGAAGTACATCCCAATTGCCGGCATAATGCTCCTGCTGCAAAATACCAATCTGTGCGACACTCGTGATTGGCTGGCCAAAAGTCCCCGCCCATTCCGGTGGGAAAATATAAATCGTCTTTTTAACTGTTTCGCCTTCCGATTCTTCCTCCTTAGGTGGCAGGACGATTTCCTCCACCTTGATCATCTCCGGCTCATCCAGTTCAAAGAGCATCAGCTTATCGCCTCCCTGCTCCACAAGCTGCCCACGGAAGCGGTACTTCAAATCTTCGTCCCACTCCATGATATCAAAAAGAGCCTTTGCCAGTCCTCGACACCCAAGGGTACTTGCACACCAGCGTCCTTCTTTCAATCTACCCCAGCGGATTGCATTCGGATTGCTCTTTTCGCACGGCCGAATGGCAATACATCTGTCAACCGAATTCAGAAGCAATTCTACATACTCCACATCATCAAACTTTTTCAGACAGGCAGCATTAAACCGCAGCTTCCGTTTGAAATCGTCATCGCCGGATTCTGCAAGGTTGCAAAATACTGTGCCCGGACTACTTCATAGCCAGTAAGATCCAGACGCTTCCTTACTTCTACCGTGTTGGACTGTTTTTCCCGCATGACGCTTTCGGATGCTTCCCGGTATTCCTCTGCCGAGAAACCTGTCCAATCCTTATCAAAAGGCACATATCCGCGAAGGACGCCATCATCTACCACACTCAAAACTGGCAACGGATGATTTTTCTTTTTATACGTCCGGGATGCGCGCAGATGATTGGCCGCATTGAAAACATCTCTGGAAACAATCGCCTCGTGATGGTCCCGCTGACGGTACTGCGTTCGATCATTGTTGTTCTTCTTTGCCTTGTGCGTAAGGAAGTTTGGTGTGAAAGTCTTTCTCGCCAGCACATCCCCACAATGGCGTTCATTTGCAATGATGCCGGCAATCGTGCCCGGATTCCATTCCGTGTTTCCCAGCTTCGTCTTCCGCTCGTAATCTGTCAGAAGTTCCGCAATATCCTTTAGCGAAAATCCATTCAGGTACAGGTAATAAATAACCTTTACTGTCTGGGCCTCATCCTGATTCACCACAAGGTTACCATCCTCATCCTGGTCATATCCAAGCAACGCCGGCGTAAGGAAAAGTCCACGGCTGAACCGCCGATCAATCGACCAGTTCATGATAATTGATTTGGAATGGGATTCTTCCTCTGCCACGGATGCCAGAATCGTCAGGATCATGCGTCCGTTACTGTCCAGGGTGTAGATATTGTCCGCTTCAAATTTCACCCCTACAGGCGGGTCAAGATTTTTCAGCGTTTCGATAACAGAAAGGCAGTCAACGATATTTCTGGCAAAACGGGCGATGGACTTTGTAAGGATCAGGTCAATCTTTCCCGCCTTACAATCCTCGATCAGCTGCTGCATTCCTTTGCGGTGTGCCAGCGAAGTGCCACTAATGCCTTCATCATCATAGATGCCAACAAATTCCCAGCCGGGCTGTGCCTTAATGTAATCCGTATAATAATTTTTCTGAAGCTCATACGAGGAGGTCTGTTCATCATTGTCAGTGGAAACACGTACATAGGCAGCGACACGACGAATAGAGGTGCTTTCTCCAAGCCCCTCCACAATTTTGGCCGGGATAACCTCCAGTTCGGAAGTATCCACGCCTCTATATCGGTCTCTAATTCTCTGCTTACGATCTATCGCTTCTGTTCCACTGCTCATTCTATAGTTCCTCTCATTCCCCCGGTTTTATGCTCCAATACCACTGGCGCATCTTCCGATAACTTCGGATGCCGAGTTCTTTCTTTGTGTTTTCTGCTGTTCTACGGCTAATACCTTCATCGCTCAACCGCATATAGATTTCTCTGGATCTCATATCATCTTCTGAAAGCAGCTTCTTAATCAGGTAGGCTGCTTTTTCAGACTTTGATTCAAATACTGGTGTTTCCGGCTCTGCTGCCGGGTCCTGTGCTATTTCACATTCCAGCCATTGGAAGCCCTGCTCCGCTGTTATCGAAAATTTGATTTCTCCATCTGACGGAGCCAGACTGTTTTTTATCTGCCGGACGATACGGACATCTGTGTTCTTTGGATCTCGCTCCACCTGCAGGACACTCCGGGCAGCCGCCACCACATCAATACTGCCAAGCTCCGATACAGGCCTTTTGTTCCCTCTTTTTTGTTGAGGTGACCGATCAGCACAATGGCGCAATCATATACAGATGCCACATTCCAAGACGCTGCATCAGCTTTCTTGCTCTGCCTGCAATCTGAAGGTCAGAATCACTTCCGAGATATGCCTGTATCGGGTCAATAACCACAAGCCGTGGCCGAAATTCTATAATAGCCTGTCGGATGCGTTCATCATCCAGTGTCAGGTCACTGTATGTTTCTTCATTTATAAAAGCCACATTCCCACAATCTGCCCCACACTTTTCCAGCCGGGGCTTGATGGTATCTGACACACCATCTTCTGAACACTGGTAAATGACCCTCTGCGATAATCCAACTGCTTTGCCATCCGGCAGCTTTCCGCCTTTAGATAACTCTGCTATCAGATTCATCATCATTGTGGACTTACCATCGCCGGGGTCGCCTTGCAGCAATGTGATCTTCCCAACTGCTATGAACGGATACCACAGCCAACGAACAGAAGTCGCCTGTACATCACTATATAATGTAAGAATCCCTTTTTCTCCTTTGCTCGTCATCATCGTTCCTTTCCATGTGCAGTCTTTTCTACATTTATATTATAAGGTTTGATTGATGATTTGACTGCTACCTATCATGTAGCACGTTTCATGTTCTGCTACATAGCAGGTAGCAAAGTGGGCTAAGACCACACAGCAGATAGGGGTGTGAGCTTTTGCGGTCTTAAACTCTTCTATAACCAGTTGCTATGTATTTTTCTCTACGGGATAATTGTTACAGCCTTATGCGGGTAAACATAAGGAGGACCACACATGGCCATAGATTATGAAGCTTTGGGCAAGCGTATTTCAAACGCCCGCAGACAAACTGGTATCACGCAAGAGGCTCTTGGGGAACAGCTTAACATGACCCGAAAACACATCAGTGTTATTGAAGCAGCTATCAACCGTCCGAGCCTGGATACTCTGGTTGATATCGCAAATGCACTGAACGTATCAGCAGACGACCTTCTCGTAGACAGTCTGACACACTCGGCTTCCACTGCCGATTCCGAGATTCACCGTCTGCTTTTGGACTGCAACACACTGGAGCAAGAGATTCTTACCCGGATGGTAAAGGAACTGAAAGCGATTTTATACGGATTGGGAGTATGATTTTGTAACCCGTTGACCACATAACACAAAAACCCGCATAAGCCACAACTGCACTTCGGAGCATGCCGGGGTGCTGTCTGTGGTTCATGCGGGATGAGGCAAAAAAGAAGCCCACCAGCGTACCATGTAGGATTTACACAGTACGCCAGTGGGCTACCATCATTACAGAAGGATTCGTTTCTGTGATGATTTTTCTACATAAAAAAACTAGGACGCCGTCGTAACGTCGCCCCGTACAAAAACTGTAATCAGTTTTTTGATGTTGCTCTTATTATATGCGCTTTTGTTTTCAAAGTCAACCCCTGTGCAACATTTTCAAAAGAATTATTTTTGCTTGCACAATGATTCACGTAATACTTTTCCAGCAAATTCATAGTTCGTTCTTATCAAATCATTGTCTTCAAAAAAGGCTTTTTTCTCAACCATTCTTTTAAAGAACACGTTATATAGTTCTTCACTTCTATGAAGTTTTACTTTTGGTGTCACAACCAACTCGTATGTATAAATCAATGAAACAAACTCTAGCATAGGTCTACAGGAGAGTTTCTTCTGTCTTTGGGATGTTGTTATAGATCCCATCTTTTTAACATAGTCCTTAATCTCACGTGGCGGTATAGAAGTTCCATGCGATAAGTTTGCCAGCAGACAATTATTATGCGCTGACCCATTTCTTAGACTTCTCACCAATCCAAGAATCGCCCCAGAAACCACTGCTGTATTTCCATAATAGAATTCATACAGTCTCAAAAATTCTCCAAATGTTAGGATTTCACACAAAACCCATATCGGGCAATCATCATAGCCTTGGATTATGTGTTCATACCGCCCTCTAAACGAATTATACACCCTCTGTACATCGAAATACTTTTGTATTAAATCGCCGGTAAATGGGGATGTGACTTTTGATTCCAATCCCTTTACGATATAGGAATTTTTTAGCAAAAAATTCTCAACTATTTTATAAGCATCTGCATTTGCGTCATTTGAAACATCCCTTATCAGTTTCACCTTTAACGCCTGTTCAATATCCAAACACATTCTGTTAACAATAAATCGAAAATGCATATCAACCGTTGACATTTCTTGTAGATATGCAAAATCAAGTTTTATGTCTATAAATGAGCAAGTTCGTGATTTTGCATAAAAGAAAGACACCTCGATTCCGTGTGTTGTATAATGAAAGTGCCTAAACAAACATTTGCAACATTTACGAAAGAAGGTGTCTCTCGCAAATACTATACATCATTCCGCATTCATATACAACCAGCTTAAGAAATTAAATTTATGCAAATTTTATTCGAACCGGGTGATAAACCACCTTATAAGTATCCTGATCAGCATTTTCATTTCAGGATATCATGGAAAAACCACGGATTTTGCTAAAAACAGTTCCTGTCACAGAACTACGATTGCACATTTCCTTAATTCAGGGAAATGGGATGATTCTCTACTTTCAGATACGTTAAAACTTTCTGTTATAGAGATTATTTATTCAGAAGCAGCACGCACCGGAAAGCCTGTTTTCTGCATTGTAGACGATACGATAGCTTCAAAGACAAAGCCTTCGTCACAGGCTCTGCATCCGATTGAAGATGCGTACTTTCACCAATCCCATTTAAAGGGGAAACAGGACTACGGACATCAGGCAGTAGCTGTTATGCTTTCCTGTAACGGCATTGTCCTGAACTATGCTTTTGTAATGTACAATAAATCAATTTCCAAGATTGATATTGTACAAAATATTGCAAAGGAACTGCCTGTTCCACCAGTAATGTCTTATTTCCTTTGTGACTGCTGGTATGTTTCTGAAAAAATAATCAATACTTTTGTACAGAAAGGGTTCCATACCATTGGTGCTTTGAAAACAAACCGTCTGCTGTATCCATCAGGAATGAAAAAGAAACTCAGTGAACTGGCTGCTGAACGATCCACAACACATAAAGGATTTGACCTCGTCACAGTCAAAAAACGCAACTATTATGTGTACCGGTATGAGGGAAACCTCAGCGGCATAGAAAATGCAGTTGTTCTTTTAAGCTATCCTGAAAAAGCATTTGGTAATCCTAAAGCACTACGTGCTTTCATTAGCACAAATGTATCCTTATCTACACAGGAGATCCTTTCCTGTTATGTTTGTCGATGGCCGATTGAGATATTTTTCAGGCAATGCAAAAACCATCTGGCCCTGGATACATACCAGATACGCTCCTCAAAGGGAATACAGAGGTACTGGCTGTTGATGTCACTGACACATTATATTTGTGTCACAGGAACTGGCGGATATCGGTCTTTTCAAGATGGATATCATCGAATCTGTAGTGCCGTTCATCAGGAAAAGTATCAGTATCTATTCCTATGTGCAAAAGCAAGTGATGATTTTGAAGCATTTATGAAATTAGCAGGATAATTTTGTGCATTTTTTCAAATTTGCTCATTTATAGTTTTATGTATTTTCCTTTATTTTTTCCACAGGTGTGCTTCTGGTAATTCTGCCGATATGCGGCTGTGCGAAGATAATTATTGATATCCATCAGGTATGTTTTCGCTTTTTCTTCAGAAGTATACTTAAAAGTAATTCCTTTCTCATCCCTCATTTTTGCAATAAGCTGTTCTGAGGTCATCATCGGCTTGTCTATTTTATTACTCATTATATTTATCCTATCATCAATATTTTTATAACAAAAAAAATGCCGGACAACCCAAGTTATCCGACGCATCTTTTTAAATCGCGTGTTTTATGCTGGTCGTCAGCCTCAATGCCCTGCCGAGCATCACAAAGTGTCGGTAATTAACCTCCCCAGCCGGAGTACAGCTTTAACGTGTCGCCACACGGAACTTATTCATTTATATTATACTCAACTCAGGCCAAAATATCAACTTGAATTCCGCCTTTTCTCCCCAAAATGTACAACCTCACTGCGTGTATTTCAAACTTCGATACGCATCCAGCACGAATTCCAAAAACTGGGGACTCATCTGCTCCACCATGCTCTTGCCATCCACATTCTCCAGCATGGTCACACCAGCTTTTGACAAGTCATCTTCTCTCTTCTCCAGCTCCCTAATGCTGTCTGCCACGGCCGCATCGATGAACGCAGCGAGCTTTGCTCCGTCAACATTGCTTTGTATAGGCATCGGTGCGCCATCATCACCGGCCAACCGGATTACCTTCGGGTCAAGGATAGCCTCTACTTTTTTAAATGCTTCTTTCTCCGGCATCCGCCGCAGATACCCTTTCATTGCACTCACGACCACCAGCTCCATCTGGGTCGCTGCATAATCTTCTACTGAAAGCCATGCTAATCTCTTCATGTCGTTCTCTCCTGCTATGTGTATTTCTGTACTCTCAACATATAGCAGAATTTTGCACATAGCAATGGGTTCGGAAGAAAAATCCTCCAAAAACAAAAAAATCCCCACCAGACAAGACGAAATGTCTCATCCAGTGGGGTTCCCAAAATCACGCTTCCTGCTCCAGCAATGCTCGCTCTTGTGCTTTCCGTTTCCGGATCATCAGCGTGTGTGCCGTTTTTTCCTTTCTCTTTTCTCTATGGTACCGAATGCAGAGTCCGTTGACCTGCCAGCCGTCCATCAGCACCTCGACCGTTTTATTCGGATTGCATCTACGGAATCCGATGAAAGCCATCAGCGTTCGGCTGTTTCCGGTGCTGGTCAGCTTGACTCCAAAATTCGTCGTGTAGGTGATCACATCACCGTCAACGATTCCTTCCTTGATGAATGCGAAGTAAACGCCCTTTTCAAATTCCAAGAAATCCGGAGCCTGTTCCACCCGGTCTGCACCCATCTTTCTTTTTCCACGCCGGATGTCACTCAGGATTTTGCTCCTTGCCTTGCCGCCAAAGTCACGCAGGCAGCTTCCATCTGTATCCAGACCATTGACATTCAGCTTCATGCCGGCCTTGTTGATTTCGGGCAGGGCTTCCAGGCAGCGGATGAAAAAGTCGTAGTTGTGCTTCATCTCCGAAAGAAGCTGTTCTTCCTGACTGAGTTGCTGCCGTTCGTCCATTTTCTCATTCAAACGCTCCCGCAGATCATCCACCAGTCTTTCGTAGGTATCAATCTCCGGGCTGGCTTTCTGGCGGCCACGCTCTACTGCTTCTTTCAGACGCCCCTGCATCTGAGCCATTTTTTCCTCCAGCTGCAGAATTTGCTCATCCAGCTCTGTTTTTCTGGAAGAATCCCGTTCTGCGACATGCTCCTGCACCTTCTGGTAGACCATACGGAATTCCGAATCGATCCATGCGTTCTCCCCGTTTTCTTCATGGTCGCGCTTGATGGCGTACAACATTTCCATGAAGCTCTGCTTGACCGCCGTCTCGTATACAAAATGGGAAGGGCACTTTGCATCTCCTTCGCCAATATAAATCGGATGCCAGGCAACATCCGGGTCTGCTTTTCCCATAAATGGCCCATCGTTGGTCGGTGAGGTATCTTTTAGACTTGAGCACCGCCAAACGGGATAGGTGTAATAATACCGTTCATAGTAGTCATCCGGCGAACTCCCCTGTGCCAACAGCTCACTGCGGCAAGCATCCAGGCACCTGTCATCCTCGAAGTGTGTGGCTCTTGCCTGCAGGGTTCTGCGGTAAAAGGGGGCTCCGCATTTTCCGCATACCAGGTTATCAAAGACATCCTTGCCCACTCGTTTTTCCCGCTTTTCATCCTTCTTTTTCGTTCGGTTTTTCTTTCTGTGTGCCAGGATTTCCTGTGCCCGCATCCATACCGCGCGATTGATAATCGGGACATGGTGGTCCGTCACATAAAATTTCGGGGCTTCTCCATTGTTTGGAATCGTCTTGTGGCTCAGGAAATCGACGGTAACCGTTTTCTGCATTTCGCAGTCACCAACATATTTTTCATTCCGGAGGATAAAATCCACACTTTCGCTCTGCCATTTTGTCCCTTTGGATGAAGGGATTCCCTTTTCATTCAGTTCATTGCTGATTTTGTAAGAAGATTTTCCCAGAAGGAACTCATCGAAGATGAACGCACCACCTTGGCCTGTTCTTCTACAATGACCCAGTCCTTATTCGTCTCACCGTCCGTATAACCGTAGACCGACCGTGGATTTCCAAAGGCAATCCCTTCCTGAAACCGCTTTTGAATACTCCAGCTGATATTCTTGGAGATCGAATTGCTTTCTTCCTGTGCCAATGCTGAAAGGATGGTCAGGAGCAGTTCGCCAGACGCATCCAGCGTGTCGATGTTCTCCTTTTCGAAGTATACACCGATTGGCGGGTCACACTGCCGAAGCTGTCTCACGCAGTTCAGCGTATCGACGTATTTCGTGCAAATCGGGAAATGGACTTTGTAATGATGTAATCGATCTTCCCGTCCAGCGCATCTTGCATCATCTGATTAAACTCGGTGCGGTGGTTACGGTTGGTGCCGGAGATTGCTTCATCTGCATACATTCCGGCAAAGTCCAGCCTTCTTTTTCATTGATCAGCTTCGTGTAATAGCTTTTCTGCCCCTCATACGAAGTCTGCTGGGCAAGCTCATCGGTTGAAACACGGCCGTAAGCGGCAACCCGGATGTCCTTTGCCTTTTTCAGCTGACCGCCGGCAGACACTCTCCGCTTCGTTGCCGGAATCACCTGCACATTGTTTGCAACCGTCCCTTGTGTCATTTGTCTGTTCATCAATACTTCCTCCTTATCATGCCAGGCTGCTGATAGCCCTCAAATACGCTGTCACACTCCACTTCCGTACAGGTGTCATCAAACCAGTGGATTCTAAAATGTTTCGGTGAAAAAATGGTAACGGAAAGCACAAAGGCTTTCACATACGTTCCAACTGCTTCATCCAGAAACATCTGCGTCCCTCCCGCCAGAGAATCCAGCCATTGCAGCGTTTTCTCCCGGATTTCATGGGTCTGCTCCAGCTTCTTCCAGTAATCTTCCATGTACCGGACCTGTTCGGCCTGTTGCTGGGCTTCATGTTCCAGCTTCTCCAGCTGTTCTTCTTCATTGAGAAGTCGGTTTTCTAACTCTGTGACTGCTTCTTTATCTCTCGGTTCTCCCAGCACCTCACATCGCACTTTCAATGCTTCTTTTTCCGCCTGAATATCCCGGATGTGCTGGTGGACATCCCGAATGCTATAGTTCACTGCAGACAGCTGGCGTTTCAGAAAATCCCCTTCCTGCTCCATCTGGTCGAAATCATGGATCTCTCTCAGCTTCTCAGTCAGGTTCTTTAATGCCTGATTTCTCGCATTATCAATGGGTGCTTTGGAGATCATCTGCATGACCTCATGGACTTCTGCATCCATCTTCTCACCCAGCTTGAATTTTTCGGCAAATGCTTTGCAAAGCAGCGTCTGGATCTGCTCTTCATAAATCGGTTCCATTCGGCAGCGCTTCTGTCCCTGCTGGGCGAGCTTCGTCGCACACCGCCAGATGGTTGTCCTTGTTGTGGAATGGCCTTGAAAATACCGTCCGCATTCTCCACACAGCAGGAGCTTGGAATAGTTTCTTTCGTTTCTTCCCTTTTCGATGCCCCTATACTTTGCCGTGTATGCCTTCCAGACTTCCTGTGCTTCCTGCCACAATTCTTCCGAAATGATAGCCGGATGATGATTTCGTATCAGGTATTTCGGCTTTTCCCCCTTATTGACCTTCTGTTTATGCCCATTCCTGTGATCGGTGTAGGTCTTCTGACAAAGTACGGAACCGCAGTAACGAACATTTGCAATCATGTACCGAACATCCGTTGCCGTCCACCCCCGCTTATCTTCTTCCTTTAGTGCGCCAGCTGGCAGCACAGTCGGCTTCCGCTTTTGCCGCTGTCTGCATCCGCTGTTCGGCGGCGGGATATGCAGGGCATCCAGCTTCTGGGCGATCTGTGTGAAGCTCAGCTCTTCTTTTGTAAAAAGCCGGAACACCATCCGAACAATCTCTGCTTCTTCCGGGATGATGAACACTGCCCGGTATCGGTATCCGTTCTCGTTCACTGTATACTCCCCTTTGCGGAATTCGTATCCGTAGATATCCTTGTTGCAGACATTCCGGCCGGAAACCGTTTCTGATTGCTCCATGCAATGTTTGCTGAAATCGAACGGCTCTCTTCCTGGGCAATGGCAGCCAGCGTAGTAAGAATGAACTCGCTGTAAGCATCCGCTGTATCCATCGCTTCCCGCTCAAACAGGATCGTGACATTGTTTTCCTTTAAGGTCCGCAATGCCACAAGAAAGTCCTGCGTGTTTCGGGCAAAACGGCTGATGGACTTGCAGATCACACGGTCAATTTTCCCCTGCTTGCAGTGTCGGAGCAAACGGTTGAAACCTGTCCGTCCTTCCCTGCTTGTTGCGGAAATGCCATGATCGGAATAAATGCCGGCGGATGTCCACCCTGCATTTCCTGCCAGGAGTGACATAAAGTAGCGTTCCTGCATTTCATACGAATCTTCCTGTGCCGGATTGGTGGAGGAAACACGGATATATGCGGCAACCCGAACAGCCTTCTCTGAAATTGATGTTTTCACCGTCGGCATTGCTGGCCGGCATTCCTGCATCACATCGGATGCGAGCTGGGAGAATTCTTCCATACTCTCCGGCTCATTCATCGGCATTTCTTTTACTGGTGCATAGCTGGTTACAGGCGGCTTCTTTTTCTCAGTCTTGACCTTTTGCATGACGGCAAGAATCTGCGCCACCGATTCACTCTGTTCTGCCTTTTTCTTTCCTTTTGCTTCCGGCAGCTTCATCTTTGACATCAAGTCATTCAGAAAAGCATTTGAATCCATATCGTCCTCTCCTTTCGTCAGATTTTCCTTCCGAAAGGAAAACGTGTGGTAATGCCACCGCCTTTTCCTATCTTCGGGTAGTGACATATTTGCTCTATCCGGCACTTATAGCAAGTGATATCCGAACTATAAATCGTAGAATATCTCCCCCTATAATCGGGCAGAACTGACGATTGGGTTGTATGTAAAAAGGCTCTCCTTTTCAGGAAAGCCCATGAAGGTCAGATACGCGCTGCGAAGTCGAGTGCAATCCAGCCTGCACCGGATTTCAGCTTGCCCCAGCCTTTCACAGAACCGGCACCAGCAGATTCTGCCACGATGGTGAACACGCCCTTTCCGGTATAATAACCGGTCTTACCGTAATTCGTGCCCGGTCCTTTACGGATGTTGAGGTCATTGATGGACACGCGAACCGCATACGGCACAGATGCAGTCTGGGTCAAAGGATAAACCGCCTTGCCGGCCGGATCGAAGACCGTATACCCTGGATTCTCATCCGCACACTGCTTCGCATAGGACAGATCATGGAACGCTCCTTTCTGGGAAGCTGCATTCTGCCAGCTCTTACGCACACGATACCAACCAGGGATGGTACTCCCCTGGTTCTGGGTTGCAACATTATACTGTGTCAGGTTCCAGCGCTCGATGATATTGCAGAGATTCTGCACATAGGTGTGGCTGGTGGCATAGCCGCCATCCTTGATGATCTGCACAGCCTTCTTGTAATCCGTGCATCCTGCCAGACCTTCATAACGTTTCCTGCTGCCATTCATCGCACCGAGCAGATATGCCGCATGGTCGGCAATGGAGTCCTCCACACAGGCGTACTTTCGGAAATCAGCGGTGATCGTGACATAGCTGCCATCGGCATTCTGCTCCTGCGTTTTCTTGGTATAGACCGACTTGCATCCCAACTGCTGCCGCTCCAGCTGTTCCCGGAAAGCGAGGTCTTCATGCCAAAGCAGTTATTAGCATTCTGTGCTAATTCACTCTTACCGTAGCCGGACTCCAGAATAAACTGCGCCATCGACACGCAGGCAAGGATGCCGGACTGCTTCTGGTTTTCGGTAAACAATGGACCGATCTCTGCCACTGCCTCGGCTTCAGACAGGTTCTTAAGGGAAGATGCCTGCAGGCCGGATGAAGATGAACCGCCAAGTGCCGCCGTCACCCTTGCTGCCAGATCACCCAGACGGGCGTACAGCCAGTTTCCGGGACAGCTTTTGTTGGCAAACCAGCGATGAACAGTCAGGATCATCTCGTCTGCTGCCGGAGCGTAGTTGAGGGTTTTATTCTTGTCGCCCAGCCACAGGAGCTTCTTCTTGCCGTTACGTTTGCAGATATCGATGCAGAGCTTAACGAGCGAGTTATATACGGCGCTGTTCATCGCATACGGCTCATTCATGTCGCTGGCACATTCGATGGTGACTGCTCTCTGGTCATTGGAATTGCTAGACGAGCACCAGCTGCGGTTCTTCTCCTCCACGCACAGAGAAACACGGCCGTCCGTGCCAATGCCATAGTTGCAGCTGGCCTGACGGGTCGGACTGGTAAAACATCCGCAAATGCTCTCTGCAGAAAGCTGGCCTACCACGCAATGCGGCGTGATGCGGTCAATGCTGTGTGTTCTCTGCCCGGAATGGTTCGGGGAGAGTTTGGTGTAAACAACGAGTGGACTATTGGTGTATCCCATATCGATTCCTCCTAAAAAAATCGAGACCCGGATCACTCCGAGTCTCGTGCTGTGGTTATTTTGTTATTTTATAATCCCATCTGCTTCTTCTAGCATCCTACAGACGAACTTCATGGCAGACATCGGTTTTTCGCCGCCTGTCCCATTGACTTTCCACGCTACGTTTGCGATCGTAGAAATGGTGCCGAGGACACTACTCTTCTTAGCCCCTTTTTGATTTGCAACAAGCTGTATGAGCTGGCCTGGTATCAGGTTCGGCTGATGCCAGTGCAGGATGATTGCATCCCTCAGATATTCGCAGCCCTTGTAATACAATGTGATGCCATACGGTCTTAACACATCTTCTGCCATGAGCACTTCGTTCATTTTCATCACCTCAGCCTAGTATACAGTTATGCTGTTGGGAATTGAAGTCCTAAAAAAGCGTCGAAATGCACCGTTTACGGGATCAGCAGCTTCATACCGACCCGGATGGCATTGAAAGTCAGACCGTTCAGTGCGCGGATATCGGCACAACGGCTTCCATCCCCCAGTTCCTTCTCTGCAATCTTCCAGAGGTTGTCGCCCGGAACAACGGTGTAGATCTTGCTGGCGGTAAATGCATAGGTATCCGCACTGTTGAGAACATAGGCCAGACCGCTCGTCGCTTCCGGGCATTTGATCTTCAGCCAGCCGGCACAGAACTCCACGATCTCGATCAGCGTATTCTTCTTATAGATGGTCACAACCTCTGCACTGGTATCCGGCATTTCCCGGATATTCATAAGAGTCTTGAGCTTGCCATAGGCGATTGCTGTCGGGAGTTCCTCTGCAGTCGGATACTCTTCCTTTCCGGCTTCCTCTTTCTGCTCATCCGTCACAGGGGTGTCCTTCTCTTCCGAAGATTCCTCTTCCGGTGCTTTCCCTTCCGGCTCGTCCATAACCGGCTTTTCCTCCGCTTCTTCTGCACCTGTCACCGGCACAGCCTCCTCCGGGTAGATCACATTGCCGTCATTGTCAAACACACGGCTGCCGGGATTCTCATCGCACTTGGCTTTTGCATTCGCCAGCAGACGGTATGCGCCAAGCTGGGATGCTTCATCTTCCCAGTCCTCACGCACACGGTAGTAGCCGGTCGTCAGCTTTGCGGGATATTCTTTCATACTCATGGTCCGTTCCTCCTAAATAAAATATGGGAGAGGCTTATCGCCCCTCCCGGTTGATTACTGCTTGTCGATTTTGTCCTGATCGCGCTCGTCTTTCAGCTGTGCCAGCATCTCCTTGAGCTTCTCCGGCACCGGAAGACCGATCACTGCTGCATTCTCGAGACAGCTCAGGCCCTCGTTTGCCAGATAGAAGAACACCACAGCGGTGCGGATGGCGGCTCCATTCTGGAGAATCTGTGTGTCAATGATATTGGCAATACCAACCAGCACAAAGATACATACCTTCTTGGCGATACCCTTAAAGCCAACTTCAGAAGAAAGCTCATGCTTGATTGCTGCCGCCAGCACTCCGGTGAAGTAGTCACAGACCACGAACACTACAAGTGCATACAGGAAGCCGTCAAACCCGCCGAAGAACCAGCCCAGGAAACCACCCAGGCCTGCGAACATCCATTCAATCTTGTCGATCACATTCTGCATAATTCCGTCCTTTCCGCCCGTATCCGGGCAATAAAAATAGACAGCCGAAGCTGCCCTTTGATATGGATTATATATAAAAACACGGACAAGCCGTGGGATTTGATTATCGATAGCTGGCAATCACTGCACTGGCATTGAATACTCCGATCTTCTTTGCGCCTGCCGCATTCGGATGCAGACCATCAATCAGGTAGCGGCCATTGGCATTCTTTTTCTCGTAGATGTCACAGATACCACAGCAGAAAGTATCAATGACTTCCAGAGACATCCTGCCGGCAAGAAGTTTCAGATAATCGCCTTTCGCCTTGGACTGTGCATAGCTCCGGGTCGTGATATAGCCCTGAATCGGCGTACAGATATAAATCTTCGCCGCCGGGTACAGCTGCTGAAGTTTTTCGATGCTGTACCGGAATGCTGATGCAAACGCCCTGCGGTCCAGCTCTTCGATGGCGACCATTTCATTCTCTGAAGTGAAAGAGCCTTCCATATCGCCGGAAGGAACACCATCATTCGTACCACAGGCGATCAGGATCATATCAAAGTCGGCGTAGGCAGTCACTTCCTTGTAGTGAGGGCTGGTCTTGTCCTTGCCTCGGATGAGTTTTTCCACCTGATTGCCCATGACATTGTTGTGGTTCTGATCCGGTCCGGAAAAGACCGGGTTGCCATCGTAAACGCTGTCCTCATAATCGCACCATCTGGCACTGGATACCGACAGGTTTACAAACCGCTCCGGCTGGATGATCTCATTGAAGTATCTTACCCAGCCACGCTCCGATGTGTTCAGTGCCGTGATGCTGTCTCCCAAAAACAGGATCTTCTTTCCGGTGAACGCAGATTTCTGCTTCATGACCACCTGCATATCCGTAGACACGGAACTGATCGTTTTGGAAAGGTTCTGCATATTCGCATCTGCTGTTATGATCGCATCCGCATTTACACGGACCTTTTCCGACAAGGCAGCAAGCTCCTTTGTATTGGTGTCAGCCTGCTCATGAAGGAGGCTGTAATCTTCCCCAAAGTAGCTGCCCTTCACATTGAAGTAATGTGCCTTTACGTTGGACATGGTCATATCGTAGGTGCTGTTCTTCGTGAACACGATCTGGATATAGTCATCCTTATACCCGGCATCTTCCAGCTTTTTGGATGGGATTTCAAGCGTGATCCTCTTTGGTTTTCCATCTGTAGAAGCAATCGACCCAAGGTTTACCAGCTTTGAACCAACCACATAGTAGTGCATCAGCTGGTCGTTGCAGTAATCCATCTCGACATAGAGCTTATCAAACCGCTCCGCACGGGGAACTTTAATGCCGCCACCATAATACCCGCTCTCATACTCCGTCAAAAAATGATGGATGGTGGCTCCTTCATCCACGATCTCCCATTTTCCTTTTGAAAAGACACAGGGCTGGAATGGAACTTCAAGGCTCTGTGACATCAGCGCATCCCGTGCAAGTTTTGCCGCGCTTACACAGGCATCTGCGAGTTTATCCTTTGTAACGGTAGCATCCAGAAGTTTCTGTCCGTCCACCGATTTATCCAGAAGCATCGTGCCAGACAGCGTATGGTCGCCAAACGGCATCCTGCCATCCACCTTGAACGGAAAGTAGCCATAAGACCGTTCCGGATATTTACAGTCCACTACAAAAACGATGATATCATTCTCTTTTGGAGAATCCGACCAGTCCGCTGTCACCAACGTCCCTTCCACTGTATCGTAGGAGATATAGGTCAAAAGAGCATCCGGGTTATATGGAATCGGCTCTGGTTTCGTAAGCAGCTTATTCCCCTTCGCACCCAGATAGATAAAGTTCCCAGAAAACTCCAGCTGATGCTCTGTGGTATTCAGATTGACTGCTCCTGTATAAGAGAAAGGCATACCGTTGGCATAGAACTTATCGGCTCTGGACCGTAAGTGTGCACCAAATGAGTCATAGGTCTTCCCTGCCGAATCGACCCGCGCATCCAGAGTCTCCTTGTCCGTAGTCTTACCGGATGCAATGCTGTTCATCCTGGAATTCAGGGATGTTGCACTCTGGTGCATGGCTGTCCGTCCATCCTCCAGCTGCTTCTGAGCATCTGTCACCTTCTTCGCCAGCGTAGTGGTCGTATCACTCAGGCTGTCATTCACGTTCTGCACCGTATCCGTGAGTTTTTGGGTGACCCTTTCTTCCGTTTCGGACACATTTTTACTGATGCGGCTTTCTGTTTCTGTCAGTTCCGTATGGACGTCCTCTGCTGTCCGGGTCAGATGATCCTCTGCCAGCCTGATCTGCTCACTGAACTGACTGCATACAGACCAGTAGTGTTCATTAAAGATTTCCGTTCCAGCCGGGACCGGCAGCTTGGAGATATAGCTGACACCAGTTTCTTGACACAGCACGATGATCAGTTCCTCATACTCTTTTGTCTTATCCCAGATGCCGCCATGCTTCGGACGATGCGTCTGCCAACATACTTAGGCATAGAACACACCTCCCCTCAGCACAGAAGAGATCAGATTACTGCACAGGTCAGATAATCCGATACCCCCCCCCGAATTTTCAGACAATTATTACGGTTCATCATAGCTTTTCCTTTCTCCGGGATATTCCCGGCCTCACTTCATATCCTGTAGTGCCAGTGTATACTTGACCAACGCATACAGCTGATAGCCCCATGCGCAGTGTGCGTAGTTGTTCGGATGCCAGTTGGGGCCTCCGTACTGACCCCGGCCGTATGCCATGTGCAGTACCCTGCCACTCTGTCTGCCGACCGAATCCGCAGACACATAATCCAGTGTAGGGTAACTCTCCACGGCAGGCTGGATCAGATGCCCACTGCATACATAGACACCGTTTGCCTCATCCTGCAGTTCATCGCAGAAATACTGGTAGATGCTCACATTCTTGCTGTGAAGTCCGCCCAGCGTGATCTCAGAAGCCCGGTACTCCGGGTATTTTGCCGGGAAGTAAGTGCCGGTCTCATCAATGGACATGAGGATCACGATGATATCCTGATACTCACGCTTGATCGTTTTCACGATATCCGGGATATTGGCTTTGTACTCTGCAAGGGAACTGTTGTGGTTTAAGTTGATCACCACATGGGTCGGCGTGCACAGGTCATAAGCGTTGGCATCTTTTACTTCCGTGCCTGCGGTTTCGCCGGGGATAAGCCGGGTCATGCCGTTATCCGCCAACGTCCTGTACTTATCCAGACAAGCCTTCAGCGAGAAGCCCTTCGTCTTTTCATCGTAGAACGGGTTAATATTAGATGCGCTCTCAAAAGTTGCAAGGTTCAGATCTTCTGCACTCCAGCCGCCCTTACCCATCGCATAGTTCACAACCGTCTTTCCATCCAGCTTGAACGAGGACGAGGAGCCGTAATGCTTCCCATTCACTGTTCCCGGCATGCGACCATCAGACAGCGGTATTCGGTTTCTGCCGCTTTCGCGTCCTTGCGGTCCAGATCAAACAGGTAGCGCACCCACGACCAATAGTGGGTCGGAAGATCCGCATCTGTTTTCCCAACACCGGCCAGATACCCATCTGTCACACTGTCACCGATAACAAGGATCTTCGGGAACTGGTTCTTTCCCATACTGGCCAAGGTGCTGCGGTGCTTGAATTTGAGTTTCTGCGTCTTATAGACATCTGACACAAACGATTTCTCTACCGTCTGTTCCAGAACATCCTCCCCGCTGTTGACTGCCGTGTTGGTAAACGGTGAGTACAGGTCAAAGCGCTCCTCCATCTCCGTACCAAAACCAGCCGCTCTATTCTTCCAGCCTGTCTCAGCAATCAGATGGTCCACCCAGACTGAAACATGATAGTTTCTGGCGGTCGAAAGGTTATTGCAGACCGTATACACCGGAGCCACCGGGACAAGGCGAAGGTCTTTCTTTTCCGGCACGGCCACCAGCTGATCCAGCCGGGTCGTCAGATTTGTCAGCTGCTTTTTCTGGTTATCCGCCTCCGTCTGCAGGGAGTTCAATTCCTGTTTCAGATCATCCAGCGGCTTATAATCCGTGTATGCTTCGTATACATACTCCGTTCCCTCAACAACGCAGAGCTTCTGTCCGGAAGAGGCCATATAGAAGAACATCACATAGCATCGCCTTCCTGATAGGTGTACTGGTCATTGGCATCTACATAACGGAGCGCCTTCTTCGCTTTGTCAAACACGACCTGGCTGGTTACACCGTTCGTGCCGGAGCCTTTTGTCACAAGGCCTTTCTCGCTGACCGGGATATAATCCGTAGAACCATATCGGAGATTGTCTGCATGATACTGAATGATGGACGAGTGTACAAAAGCAAACCATCCCGGACGGTACCTGGAAGGGTCGAGCAGGTTCCGGCTACGGACTGCATCCAGCTTGCCGGATGCCAGGGTATCCGTGTATTCCCGCTCTTCCTTGAAAGCCTGTCCTACAATGGCGGCATCCGCAGCCATGCCGGAATAGGATAGCGTCGTATCCACCTTACCTGTACCAATCAGGATCTTGCCCATAAAGACGATCAGACGGTTTTTGTAATCATACTCCACATTCCCGGACGGTTCATTGCTGAAGAAATCGTTGCGGATTTCTTTTCCGGTATTCGGGCGCACCGGATAATAGAGCACCTTGTCTGTACTGCGCACACGCAGTTTGTATGCTCCTTCATCTATAAATCGGTGCAGAATCAAGGTGATCCTGTTATCTCCCTTCACTAGTTCTACCGACTGGCGGAACACCTCGCCTTCTTCCGATTCAAGCATGGCAGTCAGGGTCGTCTCCCCAATGGTTCGGAGTGTGAACTGGATTTCCTGTATAAACACACTTCGCAGAACAGTCAGCGGCACATAGTAGGTCTGGAGTACCGGGCTGCTGCCTTCCCAGATATTGCTGACACCGTCATATAAAAAGGGCAGGTTCAAACTGGTCATCGTTTCCTTTGCCAGCGCATCATCCGCACTTCGCAGTGCTTCGATCTCGACTGCCATCTTTTTCTGATTCTGTCGCTCCCTCTGAACCTGATTCCACAGCTTTGCAGACTCTCCGCACACCTTCAGGCTCAGGTCCTTCGCATAGGAGCTTGCCGGATCTGGAATACCCCTTCCGGGATCTCCAATTCCTTTTCTTTGTACTCCTGCGGCTGTTCCGTATCCCTGGAATCCAGAATGGAT